>Ga0180009_10005078_pt1 | contig 14253 bp, 12 predicted proteins | sample OS_PC_MetaG_FD_123537 | JGI IMG/M metagenome (GOLD analysis project Ga0180009, IMG submission 123537) | Groundwater microbial communities from the Aspo Hard Rock Laboratory (HRL) deep subsurface site, Sweden - OS_PC_MetaG | ecosystem: Environmental > Aquatic > Deep subsurface > Groundwater...
ATTGAGTCCCTTCAGCAACCGTAAAAAATAAGGAACCCAAGAAGTACAAACACTAGCAACTTACACGGACTTCCTGAATTGCCTGTGGGGTGCTGCGTTCGATGGTGAATACAATTCCTTTGACCCTGATAACAGTGCCGGGGGGCGGGATTTCCCCTGCTCTTTCCAATAAAAATCCGGCCAGCGTAGCATATTTGCCCTTGGGTATTTGAACACCCAACTCCGCTTCTATGTCGCTGATCTCAATTCGGGCACTAACGAGAAGCTCTTTCGAGGAAACCCTGAAAACCTTGGGCAATGACGGCGTTCTGCTGTCGTATTCGTCTTCAATATCTTCAACCACCTGCTCCATGATATCCTCAATGGTGATAAGCCCAACCGCACCACCAAACTCATCCACCACAATTGCCACCAGATCACGATCCCTGAGCAGTTCTACCATCAGCTCGCTTATATTCTTGGTCATCGGGACGTAACGCACAGGCTGGATATAAGACCGGATCGGTTCTTCCGGATCGGCACTCAAGATGTCCAGGGCATTTAGAACCCCTGTCAACCGATCAATCCGTTCTTCATAGACCGGCAACCGGATGTGGGCTTTTTCGCTAGCCAGCTTGGCGGTTTGGCCACAATTTGCACCTTTCTCGATAGCCACAACATCGATGAGCGGTACCATAATCTCATAGGCAGTAATTTCGGAAAAATCGAACATGCGTCGGATCATGTCCTTCTCTTCGGACTGGATATCCCCCTTCTCTCCCGGCATTTGCAACATCGTGAGGATCTCTTCACGCAGGGTAAAAGGATTCTGCCGCTGGGTTTTAGACAACCTTGTCAACAATCTGGTTATGAACGAAAAGACAAACAATAAAGGGAAAAATAGATAAGCGGCGAAACGAAGCCCGAAGATGGCATACGGGGTGATGTCGTCCGCCCGCTCTTGGAAAACGCTCTTGGGTATAATCTCCCCGAAAATCCAGATAAGCGGCGCCACCAATCCGATTGCCAACCAGCTGCCCTGTTCGCCGAATAATTGAATCATCAGTGCCGTGACAACGGTTGTGTTGGTAACCACTGCAATATTCGTCCCCACCAACGTGGTGGATAAAAGCCATTCGGGCTCTTTTAACATTTTCAAAGCGAGCTTTGCGCCGCGAGATCCTTTGGCTGCCCTGTGACGCAGCTTCATCTGATTGGCGCTTACCACCCCCATCTCCGAGCCGGAAAAAAATCCTTCCAGCAACAGGCACACACACATGATCGCAAACGTCCAAAAAATATTCATATTCTTGCTCTTTCTAATTACTTATCGTCACGACGGTCCCCATCTTGTTCTTGGTTAGACATTCTGCAGGTTTCGGTTTGAAAATCCACAGAAGTTTTTGTTTCATTTTCCGGGTTCGTCTCAATCCATTCAAACTGCACCTTTCGGATGCGGTTATCCCCAACATCCGTGAAAGTGAATTTGAGACCAGCGAGTTCCAGGGTTTCCCCCTCGGAAGGTAGCTCTCCGTAATGGTGAAGAAGCACGCCGCCGATGGTCTCGCCCCACTGGTCGGATAAGTCTGTCCCCATTTTCGAATTGAACTCACTGATGGGCATTCTGCCCTCAGATTCGAAGCAACCATTACCAAGATCCTTGATTTGGACCTGACGAATTGTATCCGAAGAGCTGTGGATTTCGCCGAAGATGCACTCCAGCAAGTCTTCCATGGTCACCAAACCGGTAACACCTCCATATTCGTCCACGGTAAGAGCGATGGATTGCTTTCGCTCACGAAATGTACGAAACAGATTCACGGCGGATTTGGATTCGGGTACAAAATAAGGTTTCCGTAGAAATTTGTAAAACCCCTGTGCCTCTTCCGAGACCGTTTTGATGTTTACTCCGAGCAGATCTCTGACGTGCAGAATCCCGGCAATATTGTCTCTTCGACCCTGATAGATGGGAATCTTTGTGTGGCGCGTCCGAGACACCTCTGCAACAACCTGAGATAGCGGCATGTCAATTGGAAGTGCGAAAATATCGGATCGCAAGGTGATTACGTCTTCCAAGCTTTTGTTGCCGAAATCGAAAATGTGATCGATGAATTGTGCCTCCAGACAGTCCAACACACCTTCGCCCACGGCTTCGTAAGCCAGTGTGCGCACCATATCCTCTGTGATAATATTTCCGCCGGAAGGCTTCTTGCCGATTATACGCGTGATAAATAAATCTGACACTTGTCGGACTATCCACCGTAAGGGCTTAATAATCCGAGCAAAGAGTTCGAGAGGATAGCTTTGAAAACTGGAAAAGGCCGCATTATGATGGATTGCCAAGGCCTTCGGGGTAATTTCACCCACCAACAACAGCAATGGCACCATGATAAAGAGATTCATCCATTTGTTTTCAGCACCCAGCATATCGATCAGGATGGCAGCAGAGATTGCCGAAGCAGAGACATTAACCAATTCGTTGCCGATGAGGATGGTAACGATCAATCGCCGGGGTCGGCTTAGCATGCGTTGAATGAGACCAATTCGTGGATGGTTGTCCCGCCGCATTTGTTCGAGTTTTGAACTGCTCAGTGAGAATAGGGCGGTTTCAGAACTCGAGAAAAATGCGGATAGGCCTAAAAGAAAGACAAACAAGGCGAGTTGAAGCCAAAAAGTCAAATCCATCAATATCCATCCTCATATTGATTGATATGTGCGTGAATGTGGGGAACTTGCTTTTTTAAAGCGAAATGCGCTGAACATTCAAAATATGTATTAAAGGCTTGAATTGCAATAGAATTGTGTTACGCAAAATTTTATGACGGCTTTGGCACAATTCCAAGTGAATGGTAATAAGATATCGAATGCGCGCCTCATTGTCAATTGGCGGATTTTTTCTTAAGTATATTAAATAACGAGAGTTTTTGTCGAATATCATCCCGTTGAAAGTGTAAGGTTTTCCTCAAATCAGAATGTTGGTGAAAGGAGCTTCATCATGGTTGATACGGAATCTCTTTTGTCCATGGTTCAGCAATATTTTGAGCATGATATCGCCGCCGCATCGCAAAGCCTTGAGAGCATGTCTGAAGGAGAAGCTACCGAGATGATTGAAGCATTGCCACCGGAGTTAGCAGTTCGCGCAATAAAACACTTGCAAATTAGCTATGCCGCAAGGCTGCTTAAGGATACCAGGGAGGAGTTTCTTCAAAAGATTTTTCCCTTGCTCAATTCTCAGTTTGCAGCCTCAATCATCATGCACTTGCCCCAGGATGCTCGTGAGCGCATAAAGGAACACATGCCGGATAAATTGAAAGACCAGATAAGGGAGCTTCTGGAGTATCCTGAAGGCAGCGTTGGCCGCATTATGAGTACAGACTTTTTGACCTTCCGTAAAGATGTTTCAGCTCAAGAAGCTATTGAAGAAATCCGTTCATTGGCTAAAAAGCGGTTTCCTCTTTCTTACGTATACGTGGTTGATGACGATAATCATCTCATCGGTGTGATCAATATGCGCGATTTGATGCTCGCATCACCGGACATGGCACTTGAATTGATCATTCGAAAGGATGTGTTTTCAATTCATTGTTTCCTCGATAGAAATGAAGCGGCCAACGAGTTGGCCAGAAGAAAATATTTTGCCGCACCGGTAATAGACAGCGAGAATCATATACTGGGTATCATTAAAGCCGAACGGTTAATCCAGGGAGTTCAGGAAGATGTCACCAAGGATATGCAAAGAATGTTTGGTGTCGGCGGTGATGAACGCGTTTCTTCCGGCATAATGTTTTCGATAAAAAAACGCCTGCCTTGGCTTCATGTAAATCTTGCCACGGCATTTTTAGCGGCCGCAGTCGTTTCACTTTTCGAAGGGATCATTGCCAAACTGACGATTCTTGCCGTTTTCCTCCCCGTTGTGGCCGGTCAGGGTGGAAACGCAGGCGCCCAATCTCTGGCTGTAGTCATGCGGGGAATCGTAATGCGAGAAATCCCGCGGGACAAGGTCTTCAGTATCATCATGAAAGAGGTAAAGCTGGGTGCCATCAACGGTGCGATTATCGGTGCTGTAACAGCCGTGGTCGCTTGGATCTGGAATGGCAATCCTTACCTTGGCATTGTTATCGGTCTTGGAATGTTTTTTAATCTCATTTTCGCGGGATTATCCGGTTCATCGATTCCTATTTTGATGAAAAGAATCGGCATCGATCCGGCCCAGAGTTCCAGCATTATTCTGACAACAGTCACGGATGTCATGGGATTTATAGCATTTTTAGGATTTGCCGTCCTTTTTCAGCGTTTCTTGATCTGAACCGTGCAATGTCGTCTTAAGAATTGCCCTTATTTAATACCTCCCCGGCACCTCAACTACCTGACAATGGCAAGTCCAATACGGAAAGCCTCCGTGCGCTCTCTGTAGTTAAGCAGACTCTCCGCAAGCCCGTTAACGTATTGGGCCTGAAGATAGACATCGAGGTTGTTGAACAAGAAGCGATGCACCGGATACGTCAAGTTGACCTGTACCGATCCGCCCTCCTCTGCCCACCCAAAATGAGATCCGAGTACGAAACCGTCAGCCTTTCCGAACTTTAGGCCCAGGTCAAAATATCCCCTGTAATCCTCCAGGTCCGAATTGGTATCTTCATCATTTGAAACATAGGCCCAGACTTTGGGTGAGATTTGAAAACCGAATTGACTTTCCTCATCAAAAAAAATGAATATCGGATTCACATATAAATTATTCGCGCTGCGGGAAAATTCACCTCCCCGGCCGTTTGATTCATGTTGAAAACCGGCCTGAAGGAAGAGCCTCTTGATTCCCAAGGCCCCCGTGTCGATATTTGAGGATAAAAAGAAGAATTCCGGTTTATAGCTGGCATCCTCAAATGGCGCGGAAGCCGACTCCAGATCCCAGAAGGATGTCTGTGTGTATCCAAAGTGAAACCCTTTTGCCCAGGGATATTTTTTGGCGATCGAGCCTTCGGGATTCAAGAATCTGTATTTGAAGCTGACCTGGAATTTGCTGTCCTCCGGGTTGGTACCGACAAGAAAGTACATGGGTTCATATGCTGCAATGTTTCCTAAATACGGTTGATAAAGGGCGAACAGGGAATCCAGGGACGTGTATTTAGTCTTCTTATCATCAACTTCCGCAATACCCTTTTCCGGTGAAAGATCATCTTTGGCACGGACTGCAAACATCACTCTCGCATCCCCAAAGGTCGGAACACTCATATTTATCGTCCCTTGAACGGATGCGGGTACGCTGAGAGTGTATTGTACTCTGATAAATCCCTTTCCACGAACTTTCTTCGATCCTGTTTTTGTCGAATCTGTGGATATAGCCGTAACCTCTAATGTCTGATCGGCAAGCTGCAGCTGACAGTTGACACTCTCGGGTATAATGGTGCGTACGGCATCGTCGGTCCAATTGTGCAAATAAACAGAAAAGACAACCTGTTGTCCGGCCTGAGCCGAACCAGAGGGGGCAACAAGAACCGGTTCCAACTTGCCGGCAAATGCTGCTGTATTGATTAGCAACAGGATCATTATGACTGAAATTTTCATCCTCTCTCCATTATCTTGATGCATTAGGGTTTGGATACTTTTTCATATTCCGCTTTGAGGGTTTTCGCATCGAGCATCTCTTTTTTTCCCCGAATCACTGCTGTGTCATACTCTTTCTGTCTCTTTTCCAAATTCTTCTTAAAATCATCCATATTATAGCGGCCGGCCGACGGCGCCTTACTTTCGACCAGTTTCATGGCCCCGGCAAGCTCCCGATTCGCCTCGGCAATGGAAACGGCGGCCTTCTCCTTGTCTGCTCCGGCAGATTGAACATCCAATTCCTTTTTTTTCCATTTCACCAATAGCTGGATGATGTCATGTTGTTCTTGAGCGCTTCGCAACGCCGCTTGAGCTTCCGACGCCCGCTTTCCGGCATTGCTTTCGCTTACCTCCTTGTATTTGGCTTTTGCCGCCTTCAACTCGATACTTTTCGTGTCTAATTGGGATTTTGCCGATTTTAGATCTTCCCTTGCCCGATTTTCTTTAACCTTTGCTCCGGCATGCTTGACTCTGGCAATAAATACGGCAAATTCAACTTCCTTGAGCGTATCCAAGGCTTCGGAAGAGAGCTGAGAAAGATCTGCCAAATCGACCTCATCCCCGAAAAGGCCGGCGTCGGACCGTTCCCACAAACAGACACCCATCAGGACCATAAACCAAATTACTATCTTTCGCATGGCCAAGTCTCCTTTCAATTCAATTTCCGTTTTCGTCCCGGCGATCCTGCCTCAAGAGCACCGTTTGGAAAATAATACCGATGATGACCAGGACAATAAACAGGAGCGCTTCCATGTCCTTCCCGAACTCGACGGTTTGAACGATGAGCGAAGCTCCGCTCAGGGATGAAATGAGTATCAGCGCCCAATCAAATATCAAAAACAGCATGACGGCTCCCAGGATGCCGCCGATAGTATAAATCACCCAGGGCAATTGTTCCCCTTCGAGTCCAATGAGGGCGGTAATGATCATGCTGGTGTAACCCCCTGCAACAAATCCGGCCAGGGCGATGGCCACCCCTTGAAAGAATACAGCCAAAAGCGCGCCTGCCAGCCCGGAAAAAAGCGCAATTAGAATAACGATCAGGTCCGATTGCCCCCCTCCGAACTGTTGAACGGATGCATATCCGGCGACAAAACCGATACATCCCACAAACAGCCAAAAAAGCTTGCGCCCGAGAGCCAGCAGGATTAAGCCGATGAAAATATTCACCACCGACATGGGAAACCTCCTTTAGACGATTGTATAAGCCTCACCGGCACCGATCAAACCGGTGCGTTTCTCTCATAAGAATCACTATCACTGAAGCAATCGCCGGATATCCAGTTTGTTGACGGAGTCGGTCAACACCTCCCCGAGAACCTTCTCAGCATCTTTGCGCCCAAGGATTTTTTGACGCTCTGCCGTTCCATTTACGGATTCACTGAAAAGAAATCCGGTGTCGCTCATGGCCCGGGCCGTGTATGCCGCTTTGGAAATCCATTTATTGTTCATTAGGTCCAGAGAAAATTTTTCCAATTCAACAATAATTGTGGGAAGTCCTTTTTCTTTTACCTCCGACACTTTCACCCCCATGTGTTCCATTCTTTGCTTAAACGCCTCTTTAAACAGGGACGGCGGATCAAACAGACCCAGCTGCGCTTTATCTTTTTCACCTTCCGCGAGGAACAGGGAAAAACGGTTTGCGGGACGCTTGAAATACGCCTTCGCCTCCTTGCCCAAAATTGCTTTTTCGGTTCTCATATCCTTAATTTCGACAAACAATTCCTTTCCGGCAAGAATATCCGTCTTCTCGGAAAGTTGATAACGGACTTTTAAATATGGACTTTTCGCACAGCCACCCAACAATATGCCGATAATCATGAAAACGAAAAATAATTTGAGTGTATAATTATAAGATTTTTCCATTGGCTGAACCTCCGTTGATTTAACCTGCTTTAAATGACAAACAATCCACCGGATAACTTTCCGAAATAACAGCCCAAACAAAGGCTGATAGGATTTTGAGGCCGGTTTGGGCGCATTCGGTTTCACAATTATTCTCTCTTATCATCTGTAGATCTGCTGTTTCAAACAAATAGTTGCATCAATGAAACCGCATGTTCATCGGGTTGTTTCGATTTATACCAGTGCTTCGACTGAGCTCAGTCGATGTCATCATGAGCGACTTTCTTTCTGCCGGGAGCGGGTCACTTCCGTCATCAACTCAATTTGAATTTGCTGGATCTCTACCAGGCGCTCCCACTGCCGGGAAATCAGGTGATCGATTTTCTCAGGGTTTCATTAAGTTATCCGAATCGGGGTTGAGTGTCCGCTACATGTGTAACATTACAGCCGGAAATGCGGATTCCGGTTTCAATCCGACAAATTAGGATCAGCACGTCATACAATTGGTAACGGACCCATGGGAAAAACAATTAATTTAAGTCGTATAGTATGATATACGATCTTAACCGTCAAACGACCACCCCCGGGCAAATGGATCGGCACGGTTTTTGCCGTTATACCAAGAAATCAAAGAATGCAATCCGGCTATATGACGGCGATATGCATCGTCTCGACGGTCAGAATTTATCTCCTGTTATTGAAAGACTCGGATTATTAGAGGATCCAGGTCTTATGTGAAGAACGGATAGAAGACTCCTTGCGATGTCAAATCCAGGTATGGATCGAGATTATTTATCTTATATATCTTTTGGATCAGCCGCGCCCAATGCTTACGAAATGCATCGGTCGAAATGTCAAATTTAATCAATGCCGGTACCGCATCATCGGTGAAGTGGTATTGTCGGTGTCGCGCGGGATCATTGGTCCGAATGAGTTAAAGGAATAAAATGGAACTCCCGCTCCTTAAAGACATTCTGATCATTTTCGGTCTCTCCATCGGCGTCATTCTCCTGTTTCACCATATACGGATTCCCGCCTCCGTGGGCCTCCTGATCACCGGGGTCCTCGCCGGGCCCTACGGCCTGGGACTGATTCGGGCCGTACACGAGGTGGAGATCTTTGCCGAGATCGGCCTGGTGCTATTGCTCTTTACCATCGGCATCGAATTCTCACTTGAAAAACTCTCCAGGATGAAAAAATCCGTTTTGCTGGGAGGATCTCTTCAGGTTATCTTAACCGTTCTGATCACCTTTCTCATCTCCCGACGGCTCGGTTTCAATACCGGACAATCCGTATTTGTAGGATTCCTCGCATCCCTCAGCAGCACGGCCATCGTGCTCAAGATCCTCCAAGACAGGGCGGAAATAGAATCACCCCATGGCCAGTCGTCCCTCGCCATCCTTATCTATCAGGACATCGTCGTCATTCCCATGATGCTCTTGATTCCATTGCTGGTCGGGGGATCAGCGCAGACACAAGGAGAGCCGATCTTAACCTTGATCCTTAAGGCCGGCGGGATCATCCTTTTTGTCCTCATCAGTGCAAATTGGGTGGTTCCTGCGCTTTTGTTTCAAATTGTCCGCACACGAAGCCGGGAACTCTTCATTATAAGCGTACTGTTGATCTGCTTTGCCGTCGCCCTGCTCACTTACAGCCTTGGCCTGTCGCTGGCCCTTGGAGCCTTTTTGGCCGGTCTCATCATCTCCGAGACCGAGTACGGGCACGAGACACTGGGACACATTATCCCCTTCAAGGACGTCTTCATCAGCCTGTTTTTCGTCTCCATCGGCATGCTTTTAAATATTAATTTTTTCATACAACAACCGGTCATGATCATCATATTCGCCCTCGCCATCATCTTGTTAAAGGGCATGGTGGCGGCCCTGAGCGTTCTCATTCTGGGCTTTCCCCTGAAGACCGGGTTAATCGTGGGGCTATCCCTCTGCCAAATCGGAGAATTCAGCTTTATCCTTTTCATGCGGGGCACGGAATTCGGGCTCCTGTCCGACCAATACCATCAGCTCTTTCTATCCGTCTCCGTTCTGACCATGGGGTTTACGCCTTTTGCCATCACTCTGGGTCCGCGTTTTGCAGACATGGTGTTGAAAATGCCGTGGCCGGATATTTTGGTTTCGGGTTTCGCTGGGGAGCGCAAGACAGTGGTAACCGGTCATGAAAAAAGACTGAGAGACCACCTGATTATTATCGGTTTCGGACTCAATGGAAGAAACGTGGCCAGGGCGGCCGGACTGGCAGGGATCCCTTACGTCATTGTTGAGATGAACCCATATACCGTGAGGCTGGAGAAGAAAAAAGGCACGCCCATCTTTTACGGTGACGCCACCCGGGAGGCTGTTTTAGAACATGCCCGCGTCCATGATGCCCGGGCCGTGGTATTGGTCATCTCAGATCACATCGCCATTCGGCAGGCGGTGGCGGTGGCCCGAAAAATGAATCCAAACCTGTTCATCATCGCCCGGACCCGCTTTGTAACCGAGATGAAATCCCTCTATGACCTGGGAGCTGACGAAGTGATCCCTGAGGAGTTCGAGACTTCCATCGAAATATTCAGCCGGGTCCTGGCCAAATATCTCATTTCCCGAAACGAAATCGATCGAATGATAACCGATTTCCGAGCCGAAGGGTACCAGATGTTCCGCAGCCATTCAGCAGAACCCCTCTCTTTTCCCGACCTGAAGGTCCGAATTCCGAACATGGACATCAGCGTCTGGTGGATCGAGGCATCGGCGCCCATTGTCGGACAGTCTCTCGACCGGATCCGGTTGAGAAGGAAATATGGCCTCACCCTGATGGCCATTTACCGGGGCGAAGAGTTCATCACCAACCCGTCAGCAGACACGGTCATTCAGGCCGATGACCGGCTCGTGATCCTTGCCGAACCACCCAAGATTACCGAGGCATGCCACCTTTTTATGAATCCCGGAGAAGGAAACGACGAGGATTGTCATTCTCCTGATCATCATGAGCAAGATCCTTCATCTTGAACGCACCTGCCGACCCCCTGAATGCCGGTCATCAGAACTGCCGATTCAAATGCACCAAAATTCATGAACTATCAGTTCACGACATGGAAATTCTCCATCATATCAGGGAAATACCTTTGCCGGATCCCATGCCGAAAACAAAAAGTTTGAGTTTTTCCGTGTACAAACGCGAACAGCCGGTTCGGATCCCGGATGCCGATATCAAACAATGAGTCTTTAAATCAATAGGTTGCTGAAATGGCATTCTGTTTGCAATTTATATTCAACAATTCCCCAAGGCGTATGCAGTCGTGGGAATACCGTAACCGGATTAATCATAAAAAAAACTAAAAAAGGAGCTGAAAATGAAATCGTACAAAAAAGCATTCGTGGGAATTATGGGCTTGGTACTGGTTGCTTTCATCTGCAGCATGGCAATTGCAGCAGACGAGAAAACCCTTACCGGCAAAATCAATGAAGACGGTAAGCTGCTTACAGAGGACGGCAAAATCTATGACCTCGGCGAAACAGAAAAAGGTCTGGCATTGGCTGAAATGAGCGGCAAGAATGTCTCCATTACCGGCACTGTTACCGAAAAAGAAGGGACCATGGCCATTGATGTCGTGGAATACAAAGTGATCGAATAATCACCTTTCGATGAATGAACCCGGAGAGGGGTGTGTCCTGAAGGACCGCCCCTCTCTGTTTTTAAGCCGAAGGCATCAAAGGGCTTTTTATCTTTGCATTCGCTCATAAACCTGATAACGCCTGCTTTCCGAACCCTCTAACGATTCTTCAACGTCAAGTTCCGCACATCAAAAATCTCCTGCCACAGTGCAGAAACGGGCCAATTGAAGCGATATCAATTATCACGCCAATATATGGATTTGATATGCTTATAAACCCTTTCCGTTTTATTTACGATCATTTGGGTAAAATTTTGCTCAAGTTTATATAATGAACATCCGAAATCATTTATGTGGTGAAACGCCGTCATGGTGATACCATAAATAGAAGAGGAGGTGCCCGGAAGCGGCCGTCATTGCATCCGATGGATAGAAGACAGGTATGTTATTATATCGGGATCGGTTTCATCTTGCTGCTGTGCTCAGCGTTGAGCGCCGGGGGTGAAAAGCGTCATAAGGATTACACCCGCCTGGTCGAACTGATCCGGTTGGAAGACAGGGCCGCACCGCTGGTCGCCTTTAGCGGATTTAAAACAGAAATGGAAGCAGAAAGCCACGCGGGCTTTCTGGGATATCTTAATGACCATCCGGACATGGTGAAAAGGATCCAAAACAATCTGGGAGGTAAAGAGATAGGGTGGCGGCTGAATAACCTTCACCATCGCCTCATGTTTGTACCTGAAAAGCGAAAAGAATATGCCGTCATCTTTGAGTCTTACTGCAAAGATGTGGTCGATTATCTTTTAGATCGGACACGCCTTCCCAATCCCTACCATGCCATCCGGACACTGGATCAGGAAATTCCGGAACCCGCAGCAAAAGGCGTGACGGCTTTCCTGGTTCATAACTTGGCAAAGGAATCGATTGCCGAATATATATTCTCGAACGCAAAGAACAAGAAAGTCAAAATTCGATTAAAAGGGATGAAATTCATCGGACGGGTGGGCGCTTTTACGACAACCATTTCCCAAGAGACAGATGGAGGTTTTAAATTCGAGCGAGACCGGTTCACCATCTGGCAAAATAGTGCCAAAAACCCTTACACCGCGCTAATGGCGCCAATGGAAGAAACCCTGCATATTCTGCTGAGAGGATCGACCGAGAAAGGGATAAAGGACCAGCTTGATCGGTTTCGAACGAAACGCCTGAAAGAAGTAAAAAAAATTGCTGCCGACTGGATCAGGGTTGAAGAGGCTATCGTCGGGGGCTTGGTTTATCAGCTGCTGCCCTTGTTTTTACAAACACATGTTCATCATTTTCCGGATCAATTGATCGAGAAAGACATCGATTCAAAGACAAAACTGAAGCAATACACACACCTTCGAAAAGGAATTCGAACAGTGGAAAAACTCGGCTGCCAACAGTCGATTCAAATTTACCAAGAAGATCCGAAAAAATTCAAAAAATATTTGCTGGAATCGAAATCGGTTTGAACTTCAATCGATTGCATTCAATCCCGTTGATCGGATTGCGTTGAATCCTCCAGGTGCACTTCAGGATAAAGCTTTTTCATACAATCCGGACAGATACCGTGTGAAAATTTTACTTCTGCGTGCCGTGTAATATATTCCTCGACTCGATGCCAGAAACCCCGATCGTCTCTGATGTTTTTACAGGCCGCACATATCGGAATCAGGCCCCGCAATGTTTTAATCTTTTCTAATGCATCCTGCAGTTTCTGGATAAGGGCTTTCTGTTCCTGCTCCAATTGTTTTCGCCTAGTGATATTGACAAAAGATGCCATCCGACCTTCAACTTTTCCATCACTGTTCCTTACGACCGAGGAAGAAACCTCCACAAAGCACACAGTCCTGTCCTTGGTTTGAACCGTGAACTCTTCTGTATAACCGTCCGAAGCATCAATCATTGCCTGCACATCGGCAAAATGCCGGATTTCTTCTCCCGGAAAAAGGAGCGCGGCATTTATGCCGAGCACCTCCGCTTTGTCTGCATACCCGAACATCCGCAGAAAAGAAGGATTCACATAGGTGATGTTTCCCTGAACATCGGTTACAATGACCCCGCCCACCGTAGAATCAATGGCATCGTAAACGATACTCAAAACATCCACGGCATGTTTCAGATCGAGCCCTGTCTGTTCGGTGCCGGACATCTTCCGGCGCACCGACTCAATCCCGCTGATGGGTCGGGTCTTGGTCTTTACTTCATTTCTCATTTGCCGGGCTCCTGGTATGGTGCTCTCCTCTATACTTTTCAATCATTCTTACATAAAAACTAATAAGCAATATAGATGCCAAAAACAGCGCCTTACGCTTGTTCCTTTCATAGCAGGTGGATCTGCGCCCGATTCATATAATTCGGAACCGGCAGTTCAAGCGCCGGCCCTAATGATTAAATAAATATCATGATTTCGGCACATTAAATATTGGCACGCTGTTTGAATTAGCTTAAGGCGAATCGATCGATTAAAATGGGGGAATGCGAAATGAAAAGAATTGAAACCATACTGGCTGCCTGTGATCTGTCTGATTATTCATTGTTGATTGTAAAAAGTGCAGCCCAACTAACCGTCGCTCTGAATGCGGATTTAATCATCGTTAATGTCATCAACCAGAGAGATGTCGATGCATTCAAACAGGTTTTCAGCCTTAACACTTATATAGACAAAGATATGGATATCACGGATTATCTGAAGGAGCGGAAGGAAGAACGGATTGAGAAAATACAAAAAATAGTAAATGACGCCGGATGCTCTCATCTATCGCCGAAAATCATCGTAAGGGCCGGGGCGCCTTTTCGTGAATTGATCGGTGTTGTCAATCAGGAAGAGATCGATTTGGTGGTCATGGGTACAAAGGGTCGAGGTGGCTTAGCCGGTATGCTTTTGGGTTCCACGGCAGAGAAGATGTTCCGATGCTGTCCGGTTCCTTTATTGAGTATCCGGTTGGCTAAAGATCATTCGGCAGCAACTCGAGAAGCGCGCGGAGTTGTATTCGGATATAGATAGAAGGAGAACGCGTTAAAGGACGAAAAAAGAAAAAACCGGCCGCTATCAAACCCGAAGAATGGGAGCGATTTATTGCGTAGCTCGGGTCAAATACCCCGCCGCTTGCGGCGTTTTTATAATCGAAATTCCGAAAAAATACCCCGCTTGAGCGAAGCGAAAGTCGAGCCTAAGCGAGAGGGCTTGCCCCGGG
>Ga0180009_10005079_pt1 | contig 14252 bp, 12 predicted proteins | sample OS_PC_MetaG_FD_123537 | JGI IMG/M metagenome (GOLD analysis project Ga0180009, IMG submission 123537) | Groundwater microbial communities from the Aspo Hard Rock Laboratory (HRL) deep subsurface site, Sweden - OS_PC_MetaG | ecosystem: Environmental > Aquatic > Deep subsurface > Groundwater...
CGGGGATGACGAACAATTCGGGGATGACGAACAATTCGGGGATGACGACAGAAATAAAAATCAAAACAGGCTGTCATATAAATCTTCCCAATTAGGATTCTTTGCTTCGATCAAATGCAATTTCCAACGTCTATTCCAATTCTTTAACAACTTCTCACGCGTTATCGCTTGATACATATCTCCATGTTGTTCGAAATAAACCAATCGATGCACACCGTATTTTTTAGTAAACCCTTCCACCATATTGTTTTTGTGCTCCCATACTCGTTGAATCAAATTACTGGTTACCCCTATATATAAAGTACCATTACGTTTGCTTGCTAATATGTAGACAGCATGGCTGTTTCATAATCTATCTCCTGGATTCCCGCCTTCGCGGGAATGACGGAGTCTGGATTCCCGCCTTCGCGGGAATGACGGCTTTCGCGGGGATGACGAGGGGCGGATTCATTTACACATTCCTCTGTTCTGTTTCGTACCTTGTCACCACAAATCCATCCCAGTTTCTCCATTTGTCTTCTGGATTTTTTGGTGTGCCTCGATGTACCCAAGAAATTAATGCGGTCATCGATTTTGTTTTCGACTGTCCGGTTTGGGTGTTGTGATCGGTGATTCTGAAATCCACTTGCACCAAATTGTGATGCACTTGATGCGCGTCCTTTTGAAACCCTTCATTGTCTAGAAACACCACGTTATCGACTTGCACTTTGCGGACCGTGTGTCGGCCTAAACGATTGATCGGGGACTGTTTGTTCTGAATTGCTTGTTGCTCTGCATATTCTTGAGCGACACGCGCACTAGAAAGCAACGTGATCAGCGAATATCGCTCGTTGTATGAATCCACACTAAAACTTTCTCGATTCACGACGTACCGAACGATTTCACTTTCTACGGCTTGCTTATTGTGAGGCGCAGCTTTTTGATGTCCGGGTTCAACCCACACAGTTCCATCGTTAAATTGATGCACGATCACAAGCTCAGTCCGTCTTAGCGGAAGTAACACGATTAATGAGATCACGAGCAACGATGCGAGTCCTGAAATCCAAAAGAACGCGAACTGATAACGATTGCGAGACACAACGGCTTCGGTATAAAGGTCATCTGCCCAACTATTTGCACACTCAAAATATTCAGTCATCGGTTTATTCATGATTCATTCCTCGATGCTTTCTTAAATCGCTTCGTAACGCTTGGAGTCTTTGAGAGGGAGAAAGGTCATGCGAAGAACTTTCGCGATACATGTTAAAAAGTGATTTGCCGCTAGCAAAAGCGCCCTTACCTAACAACTTAAAAAGTCCTTTCCCTGCTTCCCCAGCCTTTCCTGCCAAATAACCCGCACCGCTTAAAGGCATCTTCAGCACAGACAACCCACCGCCAACAACAGCGCCAATACCTCCTGTCACTGCGGCCGCTCCCGTAGAGAGCGTCACCATGTTGCCGATCGATAATGCGAGTTCTGTCACGCGGGTGATGATTCCAAGGCCGATGAATCCTGAAAACATCGCGGGAACAAATGCAACGAACGAAATATGCAGTGCTTTGTGAATGTAACTGTCTTCGACTGCCCACTGAGAAAGGCTTAAAACCAAAGCTAAAACCGCGGAGATAAACAACAGCATCAACGCATAACCTACGATTGCCCCCAACCAACGAGTAAAGAAATTTTGAGTGGGTTTGAATAAAGTAAATCCAACAAATAGAGGAGCTGTCGCAAATAAAATAGCGAGCATGACTTTTGCGATCACAATTTCGAACACGGCTACCAGCATTAATGCGTATTCAAAAATCCACATGATGATCGCAGTGATATAGGGCGAAAGATTGTGGAAGGAGCCCATATCCCAAATCCATGAACCCACTCTCGTGAATTCAATAAGCACGCTTTGCATAGCGCCGTTGATGCCTTCGCCTGCAAAGTGCGGCAACGGGATGGGTGTGGCATCGGCCAGAATAGATCCTAGTTGCGACGCACCATCAGAGATCAAATGCACAACATAGCTGCTGAAAAATCCCCAGTTCATCGCAAGCGTATAAATCACACCGAGTTTTAAGACAGATTTTACAAAGACGGACATGGAAAGTTTGACCCAACCTTGTGAGATCGAAATGCCGAGAAAAACAATGTAAATCGTCATCGCCAATGCGAGCGGGTAACGCAATGCATTAGCCATGGAGGTATAGCCGTTGAAAACAAAATCTTTCAAAAGCAAATCCAGTTCAATAAACAGTTGTTCAATAATGGTTGTGTAGATCAAATGCATGATAGTTCTGCCTTTGCTGTATAAATTTCCCGTAATTCCTAGCTGCTTGCTGGAATCCAGACTCCGTCATTCCCGCGTAGGCGGGAATCCAGATTTGTTTATCTCTGAATCCTTAACTTTCGCGGGGATGACGGAGGGGACTTCCCCGCAGCAGGGATAATGCGAAATACTGTAGAGACGCGACTCATCGCGTCTCCATCTGTTTTCAGCATCATCTCCATCCGTTTACCGGCCTTTTGACACACCATTTTCCGTAGTCTTTGCAGGGAGCTGTTAGGTCATTGGACGCACATCCCGCTAAGCAAGTAGCCAACAAAAATCCAATGATCATCAGCGATATTTTTTTCATTTTTATTCTCCTGTTATTGATTCATCAAAGACGCGATGAATCGCGTCTCTACGCTTTATTTATGTATTCCTCATGCGTCCGGAAGTGTGTTGAATTTTGAGTTGTCGGACGATTCTGAAATTTCGGAGGATTGTTGATTGGCTAATTGTTGATTGATTAACGTAAGCATCTTTAGTTCTTGTACAGAGATATAAGCCAACTCGGCATTCAATCGTGAATTCAAATCGACGGCGGCTTTTGTATTAGTGGATTGATCAATTTTGCTGGAAATATCGTGCACATTTTGAAGATGTTGTTTGATGTCATTGAAGGCATAACTGGCATTCACTGTTGCCGCACGATTCACTGCGATCGATTGCGCATAGGTTTTGCTCTGATTTTCGGTTGCCCCTTTTTCATAATCGCTGCTACTTAAAACGGGATGCGATTTTTTATATTCGTCCATCAGTTGTTGATATCGCTCCGGATTGCCGCCAGATAATCCTTGCAACGTGTCATCCCAAGTGTCTGGAGACCATTGACGTTGTTTTAAGTCGTTTATGGAATTTTCAAACACGCCAAATCCGTAATGCCCTTCTGCATCGCTGACCAATTGTTTTTCCTGTTCCAATTGGCTTTCGGCGTTTTTATAAAGTTCGGTTAGTTTTTGATATTCCTGCGTCATTTTAGAAATGGCGGTGTAATCGATAACCGGCATCGTGGCATAAGTCAGTACAGGGAAAAGGCATAGAAATATCGTCATAGGCACGAAGACGGAAATCCATCTTCTCGTCATTCCCGCGAAAGCGGGAATCCAGGATTGTTTACTTCTGGATCCCCGCTTTCGCGGGGATGACGGAATGGCTCGCGGGGATGACGGAATGAAAACACGGTTCCCCGCTTTCGCGGGGATGACGGGGGAGCGATTCATTGTAAGTGCCTCCTTTCTTGGAAGATCGGCAACCACTCTTTGACAGGCAATACGCTTTCTTCGCGTATTTGATCGAGCAATCGAATTGTTTTTTTATTCGAAGAAAGCACGGCCAATTCATCAGACATATGAGAAAGATCCAACGTACACAGCACCGAATCGTGTTCTTGCTTCACCAGAAACAAACGACTGTTCGCTTCGTTTTCTTTGATCGTCAAAAATTCCGAATCCGTTAAATTGAATCCGTCGATGTAATGCTTTTCTTTCGCTTGTGGATTTGCGAAATAAATTTGAGTCGCGCAGTTGTCCAAAATGACATGCGAAATAGAGGAATCGACAACGCTCGCCGGAGACTGCGTAGCAAGCACTAAATGACAATTGAGTTTACGAAAGGTGGGCAACATTTTTTTCAACGCCTGTTGCCAATACGCGTTATCCAGATATTGCCACCCTTCATCGAGCAGCACGGTCACCAAGCGACCGTCCAACGATTGTTTGAGCCGATGAAACAAATACATTGTCAACGCAACCAGAACTGTGCTGGATTCATTGTCGAGAAAATGAGTCATATCGAACCCCATCTTCGTATGCATTTCGAGCGCATCGTGATCGTTATCGAAAAGATAGGCGTATTCCCCTTCTGGGTGATTTTCATTCCCCCGTAACCATCGCCTCAAAGCAGACCATCGTGGAAAAGAGATTGGTAATAATTTGGAAACGTTGGTGAGCGTGCGATGCTCTTTTGCTAGGTGTTCAAACGCGTAATCAATGCATTTTGTGATTTCGTCGAATAACTCTGCATCTAAACTAGTTTCGTGATCGTTCAGAATCAATTGAGCCATCCACTCGCGACAAAATTTTCGATTCACTGGCGTGTCTTTCAATTGCAGCGGGTTAAAGCATGTCTCGTTCGGATAGTCTGGCGACAAAATAGCGTAATAACCGTCGCAAGCACGTATATAAATTTCCATCCCTCTATCACGATCAAACGCGAAAGTTCTTCCACCATACCGATCGATTTGCGCATCCAAAAAAGTCATCAACACAGTTTTACCTGAACCGTTACCGCCAATGATGGTGGTGTGCCCTTTGGAAGGGTTGTCTTTACTTCCTCGTGCATGGAAGTTGAAGAAGTACGGGGTACGGGAAGGCGTTTCCATTAATGTCACAGCGGATCCTAAATGATTCGCATCTCGATACCCCGTTCGATAATTGTGGAGCGGTGCAAAATCCACAAAATTCTCTGACGTGATCATGGCACTACGTGCAATGTATTTGAGATTAGTTGGAATCTGCGCCCAAAACGCGGGCTCTTGCCCGATCGTTTCTTTGATCGCTTGAAACCCCACGTCCGCATAACACTTAATCGCGCGTGTCCTGTGTTTTTCGAGTGTTTTTTGATCTTCTGCGATCAACATCACCGTGTTGTGGTGATACCCCATTTGTATCGCACCGGAGGCAAGCATCTCCCTCGCATCGGTTAATGCTTCAATTTGTGAAATTGCAGGATCATCGACGTTTTCCATTTTGATCATGTGTCGATGAATAAAATTCTGCGCAATGTCTTTGGCTTCGATCGCAAAGGTATGTGTGCTGATGAACTCACAATCTAAATGCAAAAGAGGATCGAGCATGATGCTGGCGCTGGTCGTCGGATAACTTTTAATCGTCAGCATGGAAGCAAACTGAGTGTCTGTTGAATTCGCGCCGACGAACTGAATGTCTTCTCCGAAAAACAAGCGCTTATTCGCAAGGTATTGAGACAGATTGCCGTTGGGATACGGATGCTTCTTTGCTTGATGTTGTGCAATTCCTTTGGCGATGGATGTTGGAAATGGCATAGAGAGGAATCGTAAAGGTTGTCCCGCATTGATGAAAAGTGAGAGAAAACTCAAGAGTTCGTTATCACTTGTTTGCGTTTCGTCCAACACGCGCGGCTCAAACCTGGATCCCCACTTTCGCGGGGATGACGGAGCGGTTTCGTCCAACACGCGCGGCTTAAACGTTGATAACGAAGTCAGCAGTTGTTGCACGGCTTTTTGAAGCGCTTTGACTTGATCTTGACGCATCACTTCTCGTGCTTGCTTTACTTTCTGGCTCACCAAGCGATTAACAAATGCCATGCTTTTTCCTGCTTTTCCTGAAGTAATGCCTTTGTAAACAAGCGTTATGTAAAGATCGTTGACATACATGGAGCGATTAGCAAAACGAGTGTGGTAGTTGCGGTCGATTTGTTCCGAAAATGAGTTACTAAATTTCCCTGTTAAAACGACGCTTCGTTTCTTGCGATGCGTTGTGACGTAGAGACAGAAATTTTCATTCAAGCCAGTAAGTGCGTGGTGCCAAGTTTGTTGGTAACGGTTCAAGGTTTCTTCTCGTTCGGTGTCGAAAGGGACTCCAGCGACTTGAATCACAGAACCGATCATTGAATTGCTCGCTTCAAAAATAGTGGGTTCAAGCAAATGCGTAATCGGCATGTATTTGGAGATACCCACTTCATTCCGCGTCAGTTGTAATGCATTAAAGGGCTTCATAGCTCTGACATCTCCACCATTTTTTATTGGGCACATTGGTAAATTCGATTCGCTTTAAAAGAATTCTGAAAATATTTGGATCCACTTTGCACGCAAGCCAACCGATCGCGTGCAAGGGAAGATAAATCAACAGATAGGTCAGCGAGTTCAACAGAATAAAAAGGCTAATCACAAAAAGGATGCAAAGGCTTAAGTAATCCATGGTGATACCCATCATCATGGGTGGACGAGTTAAGCCGCTAAATACAGGGTTAATACGCAATAATTCTTCCATTGTTTACGCCCCCACTCCCAGCATTTGCAGAATTGAAGCGCCGCCAAACACAATGCCAATGCCGATGATGACAGCCATCGCTTTGTCTTTAGGTACTTTGCCGAGATGCCACGTTGCGTAACCCACGCCTACAATCGCAAGGGTCGCGAGAATTCTGGCGGGAGTGGAGGTAAGGTAATCTAAAAATTTACTGAGGACTTGATCGATAGCCGTCGATCCATCCGCCCAAGCAACGGAAGGTGATAAGAATAAGAGCGCTAGATAGGTTTGAAGACGCGTAGATGAAATTCGAAAAAATCGCATGGATTCTCTCCTGTTTGGATTGCGATGACAGGAGAGATAGTAATGATGCGATGGAAACTACATAACGTAGGAAAATACGTGAAATAAAGAGGGTTTCGATGTCATTCCCGCGAGCCATTCCGTCATCCCCGCGAGGTCCGCACCGTCATCCCCGCGAAAGCGGGGGATCCAGGAAGTATCTGGATCCCCGCTTTCGCGGGGATGACGACTGTTCGTACTGTCCACGCAGCGCCCTAATCCATGGATCCCCGCTTTCGCGGGGATGACAGAAAGATGGCGGGGATGACAGAAAGATGGCGGGGATGACGACAAAACACCTGCGCGGGAAGGAAATGTTATTTCACCAACTGGTTTTTTAGCTTCACGTAATTTGGTAAACCATTTTCATACGGGGGATAGTCTTCTCCTTGAATCAAGGGTTGAAGATACGCTAAACATTTTTGAGTAATTCCAAACCCGTCTTTAGAAATGAAGTCGCGAGGCATTTTTTTCTCAACGTTTGCGACTTCGGATAAAGACACTTCGCCGATTTTCCATCGATACGGTTGATCATTCTCTCGCACGATAATCGGCATCACAGCGGTCTTGCCTTGCAAGATAAAATCAATCGCAGCGACTCCCAAGGCATAGGCTTGTTCAACATCTACTTTTGATGCAATGTGTCGTGCGGCTCGTTGTAGATAATCACACACGGCCCAATGATATTTATAGCCCAACTGATCTTTGATTCGCTTCGCGATGATCGGTGCGACCCCACCTAACTGCACATGACCAAAGGCGTCTTTGACACCGCTTTCGGATAGGAATTTACCTTCCGCATTTTTAGCCCCTTCTGAAGCAACAATCACACAATAACCGTATGTCTCAACACATTGCTGAACTCGTTTTAAAAAGGCTTCTTCATTCAATGGAATTTCTGGAAACAAAATCAAAAACGGTGAATCACCTACACCCGCAACCAATCCACCAGCTGCTGCAATCCAACCGGCATGACGCCCCATGACTTCCATCACAAATATCTTTGTGGAAGTCGCTGCCATCGAGGCAACATCCATCGCCGTTTCTTTCGCGGAGACTGCAACGTATTTCGCAACGGAACCAAAACCCGGACAGCTATCCGTGAATGGCAAATCGTTGTCAATGGTTTTTGGAATACCGATACTCACCAATGGATAACCCAAAGCAGCGCTGAGTTGCGAAACTTTATTGCATGTATCTTGTGAATCACCGCCACCGTTATAGAGGAAATAACCAATATCGTGTGCTTTAAAGACCTCGATTAAACGTTCGTATTCCGCACGGTTTTCTTCCAGATTTTTTAATTTGTAGCGACAAGAACCGAATGCACCCGAAGGTGTATGACGTAAAGCAGCAATGTCTTCATCCGACTCCAAACTCGTATCAATCAATTGATCGTTTAGAGCGCCTAAGATCCCATTCAAACCTGCATAGACTGTACCAAGACGATCTTTATGCTTACGTGCTGTTTCAATGACGCCACAAGCGGTTGCATTAATCACAGCCGTCACGCCTCCCGATTGCGCATAAAAGATATTCTTTCCACTCATCACGGTTCTCCTTTTTTGAGTTGTAAACATGAATAAAAGAGTTCTTTACGACAATAGAAAATCCAGTAAAGGAACAATTTTAACCTCTCCATAAGCGGTTTTAATCACTTTTGCATCGCCGTCTAACACAACAAATTTTCGCGAGAATGGCTATCCTATTGATAGGATGGATTCGATTTCCTCGATTTGTTTTGGTACACCTGCAGTCAGAATGGTGTTTTCTGCTTGTGTCACTAAGACATCGTCTTCGATGCGTACACCGATGCCCTTCCATTTCTCATCAACGTTTTCTGCTTCCCTCGAAATATAGATACCGGGTTCAATGGTCATCACGATACCTGGCTGTAACACGCGCCAATCTTCTTTAATTTTGTAGGCACCTACATCATGTACATCCATGCCGATCCAATGACCTATCTTGTGGTAATAAAATTGTTTGTAGGTTTCATTCTCAATGAGATCGTCGATATGCCCTTTCAAAAGACCTAAATCAACCAAACCTTCGGTAATCGTACGAACGGCAACTGCCTGACAGTCGTACCAAGTATTCCCTGGTTTCGCTTTTGAAATAGCAGCCAATTGCGCTGCTAAAACCAATTCATAAATCGCTTTTTGTTCGGGGGTGAATCGACCGTTGATGGGAAACGTGCGAGTAATATCCGACGCGTACGACTGATATTCACAACCTGCATCAATCAACACTAAATCCCCTGTATGCAAAACACCGCTGTTTTGCATGTAATGCAACGTGCATGCGTTATTGCCGCTGGCCACGATCGATTCATAGGCCATATAACGTGCGCCCTGCTTCATACAAGAACCTACAAAAATAGACTCTAACTCGTATTCATGCATGCCAGGCCTGCAAGCTTGCATGGTTTGCAGATGGGCTTGTGCTGCAATGTTTGCCGATGTTTGCAGGATGGAAATTTCTTCAGGAGTTTTAATAAAGCGCATCTCATGAATGATTGTTTCAATGTTGAAGATTTCATGAGGAACACTGACTCCTTGTCTCGCTTCAAGACGTGCTTGGTGCATCCACTGCTGCACGCGCAGGTCAAAATCTGCATATCTTCCATAGGGGTAATAAAGCTGCTCTTTGTTGCTTAATAACTCAGGCATGCGTTGATCCAACTCATGCAACCAATACATTTGATGAATAGCATGTTTTTCCATTAGTTCGTTTTCCGTAGCACAGAGCCCTTCAAACTGCTCTTGCTTTTCGTCACGCTGAGGTTGAAAGAGCAGATATTCAACATTGTGCTCGCCCTTTAAAAACACGGCGATTGCATTCGGCTCTGTAATGCCGGTTATGTAGTAAAAATCGTTGTTATGCCGATAAGGATAATTAGCACACGTACGCAGGTAGATAGGGGCATTCACCAACACAGCAATACTGTTTGGCGCCAATTGCAAAAATAATTGCTCACGATTCTTTGCAAAAAATTCTTTATTCAACATTTTTTATTCCTATGTTTTTTTGGATACAGAAAAACGTTTCAAATCTTCTAAGCGCAATGCAGTCAAGCTTCCGCCCCAGATACAGCCTGTGTCGATGGCATATAGATGCGGAACATCACACGCTCCATTTAGAGCAGCCCAATGTCCAAATATCACATTAATAGGTTGTAATTTTCGGTTCTGCACATTGAACCAAGAGATCAAATGTTTGGGTGCATCCGTTAACGAACCCTTTGTTTTGAAATCTAAACGACCTTGTGCGTCGCAATAGCGCATCCGCGTCAGGGCATTGATGATATAGCGATAGCGGTCCCACCCTTTTAGATCATCCGACCACAAGTCTGGTTGATCAGAATACATGCGAGACAAAAGGTCTCGATACGTGTCTCCGTGCAAAACCGCTTCTACTTCCCTTGCACAGTGCAAAGCTAAAGAGAGATCCCATTGCGGAGGGATGCCTGCGTGCACGAGCAAACATTGACGCTCGTTGTCGTAATGCAACAACGATTGGTTTCTCAGCCATTGCATCAGTTCATCACCGTCCGATGCTTGTAAGACATCCAGAAACGTATCGTGAGGTTTAATCGTTTCACAGCCTGCATGAATGGCTAATAAATGCAGATCGTGATTGCCTAATACGATCACGGGCGATGGCTGCAATGCTTTTATAAAACGTAAAACATCAAGAGAACGAGATCCGCGATTGACTAAATCGCCTACAAACCACAGTTGATCTTTTGCTTCATCACAATGGATGCAATCAAGCAACGCCATCAACTCGTCATAACACCCTTGAACATCGCCAATGGCATAAATGGACATAAAGGAAACTCCAGTAAGTAACGACTATTTCGTACGCTATTGCATAAAAGTCACGACTATTCCACATTTCAATGCGGAATAGTCGAAAAATAAGAAGTTAGAACGACTACAGTATTTTTATAAATTTACAGCATATTTATAAAAATAATTTTCAAATTTACAGTTACTTTACGAAGCGTTACTGATTCTTATGAATGCCTCTACCCCCAAGGTTTCTGCTCTGGATGAGGGATCGATTCCGACTGCTGCCAATGTTTGTGCACTGACTAGCTTTTTCAGGGCATTGCTTATTGTCTTGCGGCGTTGCGAGAAAGCTTGTTTGACTACTTCTGTGAAGACCGTTTCGTCTTTGCACGTAACGGGTTTCTTTTTGTACGGTTCTAATCGCACGATAGCTGAATGGACTTTTGGTACTGGATAAAAAGCGGTCGGGGGAATGTTTAATAATTTCTCTGCGCGGCAAAAATATTGAACCATCACGCTCAAGCGACCGTAAGTCTTGCTGCCGGGTTTTGCGACGATGCGATCTACTACCTCTTTTTGCAGCATGAAATGCATGTCTTGAATGTCGTTGGCAAATTTCAATAAATAAAAAATCAATGGAGAAGAGATGTGGTACGGCAAATTACCGACTACATGTAATTTTTCTTGCTGCGTGACCAGTGAATGAAAATCAAATTTCAACGCGTCATAAACATGCACATGAAGTTCACCTAGGAGTTCACATGCGGCTGTTAGTGGCGCAATCAAGTCACGATCAATTTCAATGACATCGAGCTCGCCTGTTTTTTGTAAGAGCGCTGTCGTTAATGCGCCCAAGCCCGGCCCGATTTCTACCCAATGTTGATCCTTTCTGGGTTGCAACAAACGAATGATGTTCTCAATAACGCGTTGGTCTTTAAGAAAATTTTGTGAAAAACGTTTTTTAGCAAAGATTGGCATGAAACAGTTCCTGAAATGGTGGGTACAACGATTCTAATATGAATCAGCATGCTAAGATCAAAAACATCTAAATAAATACAAAGGTCAACTGCCATGGAAAAACATGCCAAGACTCCTTTTATTCTCGTCGACGGATCGTCTTATTTGCATCGTGCTTATCACGCTTTGCCACCGCTCATGAATTCAAAAGGCCAACCGACGGGCGCTGTATATGGCGTCATCAATATGTTACGCAAATTGATCAAAACCTTTCATCCAACGCATATCGCTGTTGTCTTCGACGCCAAAGGAAAAACATTTCGGCATGAGCTTTATCCAGAATACAAAGCGAATCGCCCTCCTATGCCGGACGATTTAAAAAGCCAAATCAAGCCATTGTTCGATCTCATTCATGCGCTTGGATTACCGCTCCTGTCGATGAAGGGAGTCGAAGCCGATGATGTCATAGGAACACTAGCCACTCGCGCACAAACCGAAGGGATGGATGTCCTAATCTCCACCTGTGATAAAGACTTTGCTCAGCTTGTGAATAAACACGTTTCTCTCATCAACACCATGACAAACACCACGTTGGATCCTAAAGGTGTTGAGGAAAAATTTGGCATACCACCACATCTGATCATTGATTACTTAACGTTAGTAGGAGATAGCTCTGACAACGTTCCGGGTGTCGAAAAAGTGGGGCCTAAAACGGCCGTGAAATGGTTGAAGCAATACGGTTCTTTGGACCATTTAGTTCAGCATGCGGATGAAATATCCGGCAAAGTCGGTGAAAACTTAAGACACGCGCTTCAACAAATCCCATTGTCTAAAAAATTAGTCACTATCGACAACAACGTTGCGCTTTCTATGCAAACAAAAGATTTGATCGATCAACCGGACAACAACACAGAATTGGTGTCGATTTTAAAACAACTCGAATTTAAATCTTGGATCGACGAGTTAGAAAAACCAATCGTCAAAAATGAACAACCCATCAAAAGGCAATATCAAACTGTTTTAGAAAAAGCAGATTTTGAAGCGTTGTTAGAGCGTTTATCAAAAGCGGCTCTTTTTGCTTTCGATACCGAAACCACCAGTTTGAATTACATGGATGCTCTTATTATCGGGCTCTCGTTTTCTTTTAAAGAAGGGGAAGCTTTCTATCTGCCACTCGCACACGATTATGAAAATGCGCCAAAACAAATTGAGCGTGATGATGCGTTAAGGAAATTAAAACCCATTCTAGAAAGTCCTTCGCATAAGAAAGTAGGACAGAATTTGAAATACGATAAAGAGATATTACTCAACCACGGTATTGAACTTCGCGGGATTGAGTTCGATACGATGCTGGAAGCATATGTGTTGAACAATACGGAGACGCGGTACAACCTCGACTCATTGGCGGATCGATATTTGAAAGAAAAAACCATTTCTTTTGAAGCGGTTGCCGGCTCTGGCGTCAAACAAAAAACGTTTAATCAAATTCCTCTGGAACAAGCGGGTCCCTATGCTGCAGAAGATGCCGATATCGCTTATCGATTGCACCAATGTTTCTGGCCACGACTCCAATCGATTGCGAACGCAGAAAATGTATTCAGAGAAATAGAAATGCCTCTGATCGATGTATTGGTCACGATGGAGCGACATGGAGTCTTGGTGGACGCAAATTTGTTAGCGCAACAAAGTAAAGAATTGGCAGAACGGCTGCATCAGTTAGAACAAGAGGTGTATGACATCGCGGGAGAAACATTTAATTTGGCATCTCCAAAACAATTGCAAGAGGTGTTGTATAACAAGTTGCAATTGCCTCATATCAAAAAGACGCCTTCGGGGCAGCTGTCAACGAATGAAAGCGTGTTGCAAGAATTGGCATTAGATTACCCATTGCCGAAATTGATTTTGGAATATCGGTCGCTCAACAAATTGAAATCTACTTATACCGATCGTTTGCCAGAACAGATCAATGCGCATACCGGGCGAGTGCACACGTCGTATCATCAGGCCATCACTTCAACGGGTCGATTGTCTTCGACAGACCCTAATTTACAGAACATTCCTGCACGTACCGAAGAAGGGCGAAGGATTCGACAAGCGTTTATTGCACCGCCTCATTACAAGTTGTTGGCGGCAGATTATTCACAAGTGGAGCTGCGAATCATGGCGCACCTGTCGCAGGATCTAGGGTTATTGAAGGCGTTTCAAAACGATCAAGACATCCATGCTGCAACAGCCTCTGAAATTTTTAATACGCCTTTGGAGAAAGTGACGTCACTTCAACGACGGGAAGCGAAAGCGATTAATTTTGGGTTGATTTATGGCATGTCTGCTTTCGGTTTGGCAAAGCAAATCGGAGTGGATCGTGCGACGGCGCAGTCCTATATCGACATGTATTTCAGTCGTTATCCAAAGGTGCATGAATACATGGAATCGATCCGCGCGTTTGCGCGAGAACACGGTTATGTAGAAACATTGCACGGGCGACGCTTGCTGACACCGGATATCCGTTCGAATAACGTTCAACATCGCAATGCAGCGGAACGAGCGGCAATCAATGCGCCGATGCAAGGAACAGCCGCAGAGATCATTAAGATTGCGATGAATCGCATTCATGCATGGTTAATGGCGAGTGGCATTGATGTTCACATGATCATGCAAGTACACGATGAACTGGTCTTCGAAGTGCATGAATCCGTGCTAAAGGAAGCGCAAGAGAAAATTGCTGATTACATGAATCACGCCGCCAATCTAAGCGCCCCACTAAAAGTAGACATCGACATCGGAAAGAACTGGAATTTGTAGTTCATTTTAAAGCGCAGCGTACTCAAATGTACGTGAGCATTTAAAAA
>Ga0180009_10005080_pt1 | contig 14250 bp, 11 predicted proteins | sample OS_PC_MetaG_FD_123537 | JGI IMG/M metagenome (GOLD analysis project Ga0180009, IMG submission 123537) | Groundwater microbial communities from the Aspo Hard Rock Laboratory (HRL) deep subsurface site, Sweden - OS_PC_MetaG | ecosystem: Environmental > Aquatic > Deep subsurface > Groundwater...
CCACAATTGAAAAAGAACCATCTCTCAGTCCCCTGATTGAGGGGTTTTAGAGAAAAACACAAAAATGCTCCCTTTAACCATATGTTATTCTTGGTAAATAGCTTTTCGGCTGAGGTCTAGCTAATGTTCTTCTGTTTCAGGAAGGGCAAATTCCTACATGGATTTGCGAGCGATTCTTTGACGTGGTACGCAACAAAGATATCGATCCCAAGAATCTTGGCAAACTGACAGTCGATCCATCTCACCCTGATATCAAAAATAAAAAACTAGATAAGGGTGGTAAAAACACTATTAAATCCGCCTATATTCAAGCTGACATCATTGTAGAAGGTCTACTAAAAACCTATGACCCAAGGGATAATGTTGACCTATGACCCAAGGGATAATATTGACGACCTGTGGATTGTGATCGTGGATCACGCACCCCAAGTGTCGCGTTGTTTGTGACATAAAACCTCGCTAACCCCTGTCAATAAAGAATTAGAGAGGGGAAAATAATTTTTCGATTTGAATTTTTACACAGCATCCGATGTAGTTTTCAATTTGAAGGTCGAAAACTCAATGAATGCTGGAAAGACTATCTTTTCTCAGATTGTCGACCTGTATCCGAAGTACAGATTTGACAAAATTGTTTCCAAGTACAAAGGAGATCGAAACACACGGAGTTTTAAAACCTGGGATCAATTCCTTTGCATGACTTTTGCGCAGCTGACATACCGCAGCAGCCTGCGTGATATTGAAACGTGTTTACTGGCACTGCCCCAAAAGCTCTATCACATGGGCATAAAGGGAAATCCATCCCGTACGAATTTGGCAAGGGCAAATCAAAACAGAGATTGGCGTATCTATTTTGAATTCGCCCAAATCCTGATTGAACATGCCAGAGAGCTGTACCAGAGTGATCCATCGATTTCTGAAGAGCTGAACAGTACTGTTTATGCTTTGGATGCGACAACAATCGATCTGTGTTTATCGATGTTTCCTTGGGCTACCTTCAGACAGACAAAAGGAGCCATCAAAATGCATACATTGTTGGATGTAAAAGGATCTATTCCATCTTTCATAAAGATTACTGAAGGCTCTGTGCACGATGTCCGTATCCTGGATGAGATTGTTTTCGAACCCGGCTCTTTTTATGTGATGGACAGAGGCTACCTGGATTTTGAAAGGCTCTATCGTATCCACACAGGGCATTGCTTCTTTGTGATTCGAGCCAAGAAGAATCTGAAATTCAAGCGGCAGTATTCAAACCCAAAAGAGTCAATGACCAATATTATGACCGACCAGATTGGTGTTCTGGAAGGTTTTTACTCCAAACAGCACTATCCGGAGAAAATTCGCCGGGTCAAAATCTATGACGCAAAAACAGAAAACTACCTCACCTTTTTAACACACAATTTTAGCATTTCAGCGGTAACGATTGCTGAACTATACCGGAACCGCTGGAAGGTGGAACTCTTTTTCAAGTGGATAAAGCAGCACTTAAGGATCAAACAGTTTTACGGCACCTCTTTCAACGATGTTAAGACCCAAATTTGGATTGGAATCTGTGTCTATGTCGTTGTTGCCATACTGAAAAAACGGCTTGATATCTCAATGTCGCTTTACAATCTTCTACAGATTATCAGCGTCACCGTTTTTGAAAAAGTTCCAATTTATCAGCTAGTTGATCACGAGAGTTACAAAGCTCCACAAATTGATTCTGGTAACCAACTGACTTTATTTGATTACTCAACAGGACACAAGTGATCACGCACAATTAGTAAATCAATAAATCTTACCTGTTATACTCACCTGTCACTAATTGCTACTCGTCGATAAGCATCCGAACAGGCTGTTATCTTGTAGCTTTTAAGCAAGACCCCTCTTAAACCACCAAAATCCTCTCAGTTTTCTCCACAAAGTATCGGGACTCCCGAAATTTCATTTGGATATTCTGGACTGACAAAATCGCAGTTCAAAAAAGCAACCATACATCATTAAAGGAGGATTATATGGATGATATGGATTACAAGAAAAAAGTGGGGCTAGATGATTGGGCTAAACCCCATATAGAAACAGAATCATCACAGAATCAAAGCCAGCACAATGTTGATGTGACTGATTGCGCTGAGGAAGGAACAACAGACCCGTCAGAAACTAAGGAACAGGAAACGGATGGTCCCGAAGAAATCGACCCGGATAGTGAACGGGGTAGAAGGCAACGGTTAGCGGAACTTGAAACTGTGATCCGGGATGAAATGGGAAGGGGAACAGAAGCCGACCTTAAAATTGGCGCTGCAATCGGTGAAATAAAATCGGAGAGACTCTATAAGCCGAAATACAAGAATTTCGGTGAGTATATGAGTCAGAAGTGGAATTACCACAGTCGATCATATGGCTATAAGCTGATTCGTGCATTCGAGGTCTTTAACGATATCAAAGAGGCATTTCCTAAGAAAAATATCCCGTTACCTAAAAACGTGGATCAGTTTGATGCGTTGGCAAAGATAGAAGGTTGGGAACTGAAAGCGCAGGTCATGGAAAAAGTGGTTCAAGAGAATCCTGAGGGGAGGATTACCGCTGATTTGATCAAAGAAGTTGCGCAGGAGCACATTAGTATTGGCCCTGGAGAGAAATCCCGCAAGAAAACGAAAAAATCTGTGATTTCTGTTGCGAAAACCCACCAGACTGTTTTCAAAGCCCTGTTTGCTCTATTGGATGCTTGCCGGTCGGCATCAGATCTTGAAGCGGTAAAAGAACCACTGGATATGTTACTGCAAACGCTTGGGAATTCGAAAGAATCAGTTGATATGGAACTGGTTGCTGAGATCGAAGAGGTTCGCCAGACGAATGATCCTGTGGCCATGCAAAATGATGTTCTGGCAGCGGCATTAAGGTACTTTAGAGCTCATTTCCCCAGTTGGGTCAGCCAATAAGTCTGATCCAGAATAGATGCTGTCTGTTGCTTGTCGGCAACAGGCAGCTGATATCATAAACCAAAAATTATAAAAGGCGACAATGTTAAAACCAAAAAAACCAATCAAAGCTCATCGGACGTCGCGCGTCGTGATGGTCCCAATCACCCATATCAGGGTGCGTAATTTTTCCAGACGGATTTTGTTTGAGACTTCTAATCTCAGAGGAGACCGCCACGGTTCACCCGAACGTCCCGTATTCAACAAGAATTTTGAGGTCATTTTCGGCCACTACATGTTGATAGTTTTGTTGATCCAGGGAGTCGAATTCGTAGAGGTCGAGGTTCGAACCTATGATTCCCCGGACATGGAAAAACTGGATTTTCTGCAGTTGAATGACTGGGGCAGGGTGTCGTTACTGTCCCTGGGTTTCCTGGTCCTTCTGTGTCTGCGGCTGATAACAGGCCCGGATGGAAAATGGATCAAGCAGGTCATCCGCACCCTGAACCCTAAGGTAACCGGTTGGGATCACCGGAAGTATGCTGCGTACATCTTGGGAGTAGCGGAAAAGCAGGGATATACTGCCATCGACTGCTTCTGCCTTTGGTTACGGATTCGTGACCAGCTTGGTGTGGACGCCGCGGACTCGTTCGAGGCTTATTCAAATATCGTGTCCCGCCGCAAAATTGAAAAGTGGATGCGCGATAACGGTTTCGGTGCCGATAAAAAGACGGTGATCAACGAGAGGGCAATGAAGCGGTTGGAAGTGTTGTACCGGCTACCTCCTGTTCCTTTCGAATACCGTCAGCGGTTGAGCCGAGACCAGTTTGACCATGCGCTTCGGTTTATCAGGGCCTGTGAAAGACTGTTCGAATGGGAGCGTATCGATACCATGGAGATCGGGATCAAGGACTTCCAGGCTAGACTCAAGACCATCAGGGAAATCGTGCGTTGCTGCGGTGACCGGCGTCTTCTCGAACTGATAGATACGGCCCTGCAATCCAGGCAGCAGGGGTTCGTCGAACTTGTCACGCTGTTCGCCGATTGGAATATTGTCGAGAACGCATACCTTTTACAGTGGAAGGGAACCAAAAAAAACGGCCTAATTACTTGATATATTTATCATAACATGATATACTGATACCGGGAAACCATGTCCGTCCTGATTAACACATTGCGAGAAATCCTCGCAGCAATCCGCCAACAGACCCTAGTCAACAGGGAGTTAACGGCAGAATTGCGGGTGTTCAACAGGACGATGGTTCCCCGGTTATCAAAAATCGAGTCCATACAGGAGGCACGAAAAAACAACCACATCATACAGGATCAGATTTCGGCAGAAATGGATGAATACCTGGCTGACGATTTCTGATCCCCACTGAGCAGGAGAACAGACAATGGCACGAAGACAAAAGAAGATTATTCAGAACAAAAGAAACCGGATTTACCAGGGCCACTTCCGGTTGGGGGACGAAGAACCCGGACACCCCGGTCGCAGACTCAAGTTATGCTCCTTTGATGAGGCGTACTATAAAGAAACACACCGGGGTCAGGTCAAACGGTCAGATATTGAAATCAAGAGGTACCTGAACCACCTCTATCAAGAGAGACTGGAATACCTGCTGGCAGAGAAAGCAGAACAGGACCGCAAGCAGAAATCCCCCCTGATGGGTGAATTAATGCGGGAGTGGATTGAGACCCGCAAAGACAATAGAGCCCCCCGCACCATCAAAGAGAGTCAGTACCTTCTCCGAGACTATGTGTCGGTCAATGACGATCACCCGGTTGCGGATCTGGATGAGCACCATGTCAACCATCTGAAAAACTACTATCGCAGCCGGGGAAATAAAGACGCAACCCTGAACAAAAAACTGAGGGAACTGCAGACATTTCTGAACTGGGTCTACGAAAAGGAGATCTTCCCACGACCCTTTAAGATCGAAAAAATTCGGGAAACCCGGCAGAAACCCCACATCCTGAGTCATGAACAGGAGGAACGGCTGCTGAAACGAATTCTAGGGTTGATAGAAAAACCCAACGGCAAGGAAAGACGCTTCGGGTATTACACTCACCTGAGGGTCTATATGGTGCTGGCCCACACTGGTCTGCGTCGTTCCGAGTTGTTGCACCTCAAGATTGAAGATATTGATCTGCACAAGGGGGTGCTGCTGATCAAAGACGATGCAAAACGCAGACAGGACGGGGACCAACACAGAGTCAAAGAGCGCAAGGAGAAGAAGGTCCCCATCTCGGAAAGTCTGCACGGGTTTCTGGTCCGGGATCTGGGGGATCGCAACCAGGGGGAGGTCTACTATCTGGATAATGGCTACGGGGAGATGTATTTCGAGTGGGCTGACAGTCTGACCGGTACCTTTGCAAAACACCTGCAGGCCCTGGGGATCAAGGGGGTCAAACCGTTGCATGGCTTTCGAGCCACGGTTGCCAGCAGACTGATTAACGAGGTGGGTACCGATATATCGCATGTGCAGGAGATTCTGGGCCACAGCGATGTCTCGACCACCTTACTCTACAAGGATCACAACATGATTCCGTTGAAGAAGGCTGTTTCTTCTTTGTCCAACGGGGCCACGGATATTGTGATGCCATCTCTTAACAATAAAGAACAGGATTAAATACCGGAGAATCTAATAGCAGCCTCCCTTTTCTGATAAAAGAAAAGACATCTCCTTCAGTCATCAGTTAAACTATCCGGCACCCCCTAATATCATTGACCTGAGACCCGGACACCAGATCCGAAAACGGGGGTGAAGGTCTCACCATAAAAACAATATAACACCAATGCAGGGCCTGGGGATTGTAAACGTCAACAATGGTAGTATTTGCGGGAAGGGAACGGAGGATCTACTATCCTCTGTGGTAGGTGTGACTAATTCGAATTCTGGTTAAAACAATTCAATGTAGCTTTTCCTGGTGCCGCAAAATTACATGGGCAGGATCACATTTAAACAACCGGATATCCTCAAGCGACCGATGACAACTGGCAGGAAGATTGAATCTTCAGTAGTACGTCGGCCTTTCAATCAGGATTAGAAAATGACTTATACTCTCTGGTAGATTAACCGGCCACGACGTTTAACGATTCTTAGTGGGAAGTCTACTATAGTTCTTGATAAAGCCGAGACGGTCTGTCCAATCAGACACTTTTTTGAATGATCAAGAACATTCCATATATTACCTAATAAACGTGACAAAGACCCCCTCGATCGAAACGGCAGTCTCTGAATTCCTAGGTAAACTTGCACAAATTCTGTATATCTCATCATCACTTTCTCCTTCCTGTTTAAGTCCATTCATACCAAAACAATGTACGTCCGCGTTTGGAGGTCCAAAAACCAGAGGGGACTAGGAGGTCTCTGCATTCATGGTATAAGAACCTACCAATAGAACTTGCTGACACATTCAAGCGAAGATGTTGGATCAGGAACTTAACAAGAAATGGATTTAAGATCGAGTGTTCTTTTACATACCTTCCTCTTGACATATCAATCGTTCCAAACTTCTCAAACATGTTTTGCTTGCGGATACCTTGAAGGTAATTCCGAATTTCATCTTTCCAATTTTTCATCATGCATCTCCTTTATTTAAGGCAATCGTTTAGTGTTGTTTACGCATAGTCTTAAGAATCGTATCCCATCCGCGCCGCTCGCATTCCAAATACAATTCCATATCAGAGAAATCCGCGAGTTGGGCTTTAGAAGAGTCGGTGACCTCTCTCTCCTTTACCATCGTCTCCAATCCCTTTCTCAGCATTGTGATGTTATTGAATCGCCCCTTTTTATTCTTCATCCAATTCCTGGCAGAAGACTTGGATATTGCTCCTCCAAGTTCCGCTGTCCGGGACAAGCTAAGTCCGATCTGCTGAGCAAATGAAGCATATTCCCCAGCTTCATAGCAGACTGACTGACCATGCTCGACCACTTCTTTTACGTCGGGAAGCTTCAAGAACATTTCTTTCATGTCTTTCGCATTCATCTTGGGCCTCATTTATGATACGTTTATGCAGGAGGTTCAATCAGACACGTTGCTGCGTGTCATTGTGCATTGCACGCTTAAACTATTAATCGTATTGTGGTATATTGTCAAGCCCTTTTTTCAATCAAGCCGTTCATGCAAAATGTAAGGATATACACCACCCCACGCCGCAATTATCTTGCTCAGGTGAGATACTATGGTAACATGCATCTTCAGTTTTACCGAAAATCCTCTCCCTGTCGAAGTCACATCGGTTTTGCAGTGCCCCACTTTGAGGCAAGGTTCACAGAATCAGGTTTGAGATTTTTATTTGTTGATTGGGTTAGCACTGAGGATTATGGATCTCTGCAACTCCCAACTCGACTGACACTATGCAAATCTGCTACCGATCAATTATAAAGCTCAGTACATTAAGACCAGCACAAGTTGACAAAATAAATGATTTGGAGAATGATTCCCTAAGCTAAAACACTGCTAAGTTGGAATTGCTTTTCCAGTAATTAACACGCCATTCGGATCAATTCTTGAGAATACATTGTTGAGCAGGCGGATGAAACACAGACATAACCAAGTCACAAGGCCAGTGTCCGCATTTGCTAAATCAGCTCTTTAACTTATGTCTGATCCACTAACTTGAAAGGTTAATGATGTCGCAATCACCTGAACTCGCGGGGGGCGAGGGATTCACGTTTGAAGGAGATGCAGCAGCATTTTATCTCAGCGCGCTGTTAGCCGAAGCATATGCACCCGGCATCGATGGTCGAACCGTTGTTCGTGTTTCGGTTCAACAGCGCGACTTTGGAGAACCACTCGACGATGTGATTGTCGATTTTGAAGATGTTCATAAGAACCCGGCCCGCCTCAGTCTTCAAGTGAAACGTTCACTTACCATCAGCAATGCAGAAACAAATACCGATTTTCGCGACATCATCCGCGACAGTTGGGCCACATTCAAGAAATCAGACTTCCGCATAAACACTGACCGCTATGGAGCAGCAGTTGGCACAGTGACATCTGCCAAAGAACGAGCACTCAAGACTCTTTGTGATTGGGCCCGTGAAAGTCTGACTACAGATCATTTCGATGCTCGTTTTTTTGAGGATGGCATTGCCAGCGCCAACATTACCAAGGTTAAGGACGATGTTGTTACCCTGCTGAAGGAAGAGGGGAAGGGAGCCGCTTGCTCCAGTGAAGAAGTACATCAGTTTCTTGCGCATTTCGTGCTCATTCAATTCGACTTCCTTCGTGAAGGCGCCACTGATCACCCTGAAGCCATTAATCGTATTCGAGATTGCCTCACACCAGGTGACTCAGCCAAAGCTCCCCTTGTCTGGTCAAAGATCGTTCAGTTAGCCCGCGCATCAGCAGGGAAATCAGGTCAAATAGATCGTGCACGGCTTGTGCGCTTGATATCTCCTAATGCACGCCTTCGCGGTGCGACCTCATTTCAACACGATCTCGAAAAACTAACAGAGCTCGCAAAGAGCTACGCGAGACACATTTCGGACGACATTGGCGGAACAAAGCTCAACCGAACCTCACTTCTTGGGGATCTGGACGCCAAGCTCGACACAGCTCGTGTTGTTCAGGTCCGTGGTTTGCCAGGAAATGGTAAGTCGGTCTTGGTAAGACGTGCTGTAGAACGTGCGTTAATACATGGGCCGATCCTCTTCCTAAAAGCTGAACAGCTCGAAGGCACCAGCTGGATCAGTTACGCGAACCTGCAGGGACTCTCTGGTGTTCCACTGGAACAACTACTCGTTGAGATTGGGGCAATTGGCACTCCCATTTTGTTCATTGATGCAATCGACCGTATTGAAAAAGAGCACCAACCCATCATCACTGATGTGATCAGTACCATTGTGAAATCCCCACTTCTCAACAATTGGCAGATTGTCGTTTCTCTTCGTGACACAGGGATTGAACTACTGCGGAATTGGTTAGGCGACTACCTTGATGTTCTTAAGGTCGCATCTCTTGAAGTTGATCAGTTGAGCGACGAAGAAGCAAAAACATTGGCACAAGCCAAACCTCATCTAAGTCCACTTCTGTTCGGTTCACGCCAGGTAAAAGAAATTGTCCGGAGACCATTTTTTGCGAAGGTACTGAACCAAAGTCACGTGGCAGATCCCACAGCCCCAGCATTTGTCCCTCAGTCTGAAGTAGATCTGATTGAAAATTGGTGGCAACGAGGCGGTTACAATGAGACTGGTCAAGATGCAATTGAACGCCAGCGAGAACTGCTCGATTTGGCTTCCATTCGTGCTCATGAGCTTAGCCAGCCGATTCACATTAGTCAGCTAACCTCGGTTGCACACATCAATGATCTAAAATCGGATGGTATTCTTCAAGACGCTCGTAAAGGGATATCTGTCCGCTTCGCTCATGATATCTTCTTCGAATGGGCATTCTTCCATGTCTTGGCTGATCGTGGACATCAATGGATCGAAGAGATTAAAACCTGCGGCGAGCCACCAGCGATAGCACGCGTTGTAGAACTTGTTTCTCAATGGGAGTACTCACGGGGAAAAGAATGGAATGAAAACCTTGCCCGCATTGAAGGTTCAGAAATAAGATCTCAATGGCTTAGATCATGGCTGGTCGGGCCTTTCGGGACGGCAAGTTTCGAGGCCGATGAGAACCAGTTTGCCGAGGCCGTCTTTGCTGACGACTTCCACATGTTCAGGAAAGCGCTCGTTTGGTTTCAAGCTGAGAAAACCGCACCGAATGAAACAGTCCTTGCTAGTGAACAATCTCAAGAGAAACGCCAGCGATTAGCTTATCTACTGGGTTGGCCTTCTGACTTCGACGCATGGCGTCGCCTTATCAACTTTACGCTGCGTCACATTTCGGACATACCACAGAGGTTTTTTCCTGAAATCGTTACAGTATTTGAGGTGTGGCAAAATGTTCTTGCTGACTATCAAAACCCGACATCCCGTGCAATTCTACAACGGTGCGCGACCTGGCTTTCCAGTATCGACTCGATCAGTAATGCCGATAAACCCGATCAGAACTCTGCATATTGGGAGAAGGTCCCTGGATTAGGCAACTTTTGTACGTCCTTAGGCCATATCCTTTTGAGATCATCGAGAGTTGAACAGTCTCTGGCATCCGATTATTTAAAGAGGGTCACAGAAACAGATCGAATCCGAGACCGTGCTTTTCATGATATCATTAGCTACTCACCAATCCTGGCTCAAACACTCCCGCAATCGGTGGTCGAGATTTCCCTGGCGTTCCTAAAAGAGGAGCTTCCAGATGACCGGGTCGCCCGAGAAGAGCAAGAACAACAGGCTGCTTCTGAACAGCGTCAAGCTATCCTTGCCAAACCAGAAGACAAGCTCTCACGCCAAGAACAAATGATACTTGATTTGCCTCAGGCATTCATCGGCAATTTTGGTCACTGGGACTGGGATAGATTATCGATCCACGACGATTACCAGAGTTTCTATCCACCTTCGCCATTACGTGAGCCCTTTTACTCACTTTTTAAATCATCCCCGGACCAAGCTCTACACCTCTTTCGTGAGTTGTGCAATCATGCAATAACCGCATGGCGACAGCTACATCTTCACTCATTTGATCGTCGCGACACCCCCATCCCACTTGAGCTATCTTTCCCCTGGGGCACTCAAAAGTTTTGGGGAACTGATCGAGAGTATCTTTGGTGTCGATCAATTGGAGCGCCTAAAACGATAGGTTGTGGATTTATGGCCTTAGAGGAATGGTGTTTTGCTGAGCTTGAACGCAACCGGCCGGTCGATGAATTGATCCAACAAATCATCGAAGGAAATGAATGCATTGCCATACTGGGCATTGCATCTATGATTGCTCTCCACACCGGTAAAGTATCGCAGACTATTTTAACGTTCTTAATCTCACAGCGCCTGTTGACAGCAGACCAAAACAGAATGGCACAAGACTATTCGTCAACGATGAAATTAATGGGTTTTTCAAAGCCCACCGACAAGCCGCACATTGAGGCGATTAGAGCAGCAGATGCTAGGTCCGTGCGCAACAAACAGCTAAGTTGGATGATACAAAAATGCATTCTTGAGGGAGGTCAATTCGCCACTCTGATCCGTGAGGCAATTCTCAACTTTAAGAATGATCTGCCATTTCAGTATGAGGAACACCGCAACATTCCGAAAATAAGGGAGGACCTCACAGCCGAGGCTATCAAGTTTACCGAACTGGTAGATCTGGAGAACTATCAGGCATGTGAAACAAAAGAAAATCCAGAGCAAATAGCAATTGTCCATACCAGCCCTTCTGCTGCCAACCCTGAAAACGTGGCCAAAGCCGAAGAGGCAACCAAATATCTTAAGCAAGTGAACCTTTGGACATGGGCTTCAGAATCATTCGAAAAAAAGGCACTTAGCGATACGTACACAGTCGAGGATGCAATCACCTTAGCCAGGGAATCGGACACCAGCAACTTGTTTGATCTTTCCGGGAAGGAGAATGAAGCAAAAAAATTAGGGATGCGTCGAGGTGCAGTTTCCGCTACAGCAGCCATCACACTCAACTTCCGGGAAAGGTGCACTCAGGAAGATCTTGAGTGGGCTAGGGCCGTCCTGGGGCGAGCGGTTCGTCTACCAGAAGAACCCGATCCGATGTGGTCTCCTGGTTCAGTAAATCCTTGGCATCAAGCGATCTTCGTTGCACGCGGCCTCGCAGCTGATCTTCGTGAGGGTTCAGCAGCATCCGGCACTGCTCAGATCCTACTCGAGCTGATTGCACATCCACTTGAAGCTGTTTCCCAAGCTGCAATTGAAGAGGCCTGTCAACTTTGGTCCAAAGATCCCAAGTTGACTTGGGCCGCTCTGATCTTGGCATTTTCACTCTGCCACTCTCACCCACGGCCACGCAACCAGCCTCGTCAACACGGAGAAGCGATTCACACCTTAAACGAAGTACAAACAGCGGTTAATGCAGCATTTGTTTTTTATGAAAGTGAAGACGGATGGTCCTCCCTTCCATTACCTCCTCCAGCCGGGGTTAAGGTGGAGCCAGGGAAGGCTCGACGTAGGCACCAAAACTACGAAGCATTCGACCCAGATGAAGAATGGAGCGAACCGGATGTTTTCTGGCGCTCAAAGCAGGCCGCAAACATCCTCAAACAGATCCCTTTCGATGAAATCCTGAGAAGTGGCGCGAGAAGTGCGCTTCTCGATTTCCTTGCAAGCGTTTTAGAATGGACGAACCAGAAGAATGAGCCATCGTGGGTGACGCCAGGATTAAGAAAGGGTTCACACGATATCTTTGAATGGACCCGTATCCTTGGGATGATGCTTGGCCATGTGGCCGGTCTTCTTCCACTTAGCGATTTTCAACCTCGCTTTCTTGACCCGATATTGGCGCTAGAAGACGACAATTGCTGGGCTCTCCTCTCTCTATTCACAGATACTTACATCTGCAAATACATATATGATGCGCCTGCTTTTCCAACTGACGCAATCGATTTACTTGACGTCTGTCTTGGGCGACTTCTGCAAGCTCCAGCCTTCAAACGCGACGTCTATCGGAGCGGAACACTTTCAGGCCCCGATCAGCCTCGGTTTGTTGAAACATTGATGTTTGTATCTGTAGAACAGACCTGTTTATCCTCCGCCCGCTACGTGAATGGTGACTGGTCCGAAATCGCTCGTATCCTGCCGATTATTAATCGCTTTGTTCGCGCCGGCGGATGGATTGCTACTGTTATGGACCTGTTCTTGACACTATGTGAACGAGCTAGGGATTACTACCCAGCCGAAGACTTCGCAGACCAGGTGCTCTCGATTATCGGTGACGACTCCGAGAACCTAATAGACTGGCATGGATCGTTCATTCCGGCCCGTATTGCAGATCTCGTGCACCATTTCGCACATCGCGACACCCCAATGGGGTTGGCACTCGCTCAAAAATTCCTGCGAATCCTCGACATACTAGTCGACATGGGAGATCGACGCAGTGCAGCGCTTCAACTAAGTGAGGCGTTTCGCGAAGTCCGATTGCAAGCGTAAGCTAAGCGAGCAGCAGGCTACCAAGATCAATTCGATATCGCTTTCGATTATGGGAATCGGAGAGGAACTTTTTTTCCTGAATGAACATCTGGGGGAGGCCCAAACAATTCTTAGCTTCGAGACACTTTATAACTGCGCCGCTAACGACTTCGAATATCAAGAAAGTGCCCGCGTAAAAGATGACACGAGATATGTTCGTCAACCCTACTATCGTTCCCTGAATTTATCATGACCTGACGAGAATAATTCTGTTGCACAGAGGGCTTTCTGGTGAACAAAGGTTTCGGCTTTCGGGAAATTGAACCGACCTTCAACCTACCTAAAACAGCACAAAATACTACATCATATCAGCGTCTTCATCCTTGAGCGAAAACTGAAGGTTTTCGTCAATCCACACCCAATCCACAATCTTTTTTAACACTAGACACGAATCATCAAACATAACAAAGCGTTTAACAAGGTACTTCGTAGGATTCCTAATCCTCAGCTCCAAGTCCGAGTTTTGGTGAGAACACCATTCAAATTCAGTTACTTGCCCTCGACCCGCACCCCCAAACACCCCCTTTTTCAATTCCCAACAATCCACAAAAAGTTCAATGATTGCGTTGAAGCTTTTCGAAAGCAATCAACATCCCCCGGTCAAGCTCAAGATTCACAACTCATAAGGAGGTTGATATGCCAAGAAAGCCGAGAAAATTTTTTGTAGCGATGAGTAGCAATGAGCAACGATTAGAATTAAAAAACTGGCATCCAGTCGCACACTTGAATCTCGTTTGGTTGATAGAGCCAGACTATTCTTCTACAGTTGCCAGGGCACAATCGTCGAGAAGACATTAAAATCGGGCAATGGGGAAGAGAGAAATTTTGATTTATGACACTTGATTCCTGAGAAGTTTTTCAATTTCAGTATCCAGAAATGGTCTTAATAGTAAACGTATGATCTCCTGTTGCCCTTTGTTAGTCTTTCTTGAAAACCATCGAAGCTTTTCAATGTATTCTTGATCAAGGGAAAAATTCATAAAAGGTTTCAATTTTTTTGAAAAGTTTCTATTCTGCCACGGTAGTTCTTCTTTATGCGAGCGACTTTCTTCATTTCCTTCTAAGGCGTTTTCCTTTACCACAAGAGGGCCGTTCTCAGCAGCATGAACAAAAGCTGCGAATTGTGGATCTTCCAAAGGGTCTTTTCTTGGTTTTTTTGATTGCATTGGGTATCTCCTGTTTGGTTTATGAGTTCTGTCAAAAATATCTGGCAGAACGGGTTTATTAAAGCTTAAATACCAATCTATTACGTTATTTTTCTCGATCTCCCCCTGTTTAGACCGGGGTTTTAGGGGGTAAAAGTGTGTGAG
>Ga0180009_10005081_pt1 | contig 14244 bp, 15 predicted proteins | sample OS_PC_MetaG_FD_123537 | JGI IMG/M metagenome (GOLD analysis project Ga0180009, IMG submission 123537) | Groundwater microbial communities from the Aspo Hard Rock Laboratory (HRL) deep subsurface site, Sweden - OS_PC_MetaG | ecosystem: Environmental > Aquatic > Deep subsurface > Groundwater...
CATTCCCACCCAGAAGCGCGTACCCATCGCGCTGACCTACATTCATGGCATCGGGGCGAAGTTCGCCCAGGACATCTGCACGAAGGTGGGAATTCCGCCGGAGCGCCGGGTCAACGAGCTGACTGACGCCGAAGTGCTTCAGATCCGTGAAACGATCGACCGAGACTTTCTCGTTGAAGGTGACCTGCGTCGCGAAACAGCGATGAATATCAAGCGGCTGATGGATCTCGGCTGCTATCGGGGGTTGCGCCATCGCCGCGGGCTTCCGGTGCGCGGCCAGCGTACGCACACCAACGCGCGTACCCGCAAGGGTCCGGCGAAAGCGATTGCCGGCAAGAAGAAATAACTGACCGCCTTCCAGGGGGTCCCTATTACCCGGATGACGGGTCGTTCGCCGGCAGCAGTTTTTGTGCAGCCGGCTTCAGCGCAGACAAGAGAGTGACGTTCAAATGGCCAAGGAACAGCAGCGTGGCAAGGTTCGCCGCCGCGAGAAAAAGAACATCTCGTCGGGGGTGGCGCACGTCAATGCCAGCTTCAACAATACGATGATCACGATCACGGATGCCCAGGGCAATACGATTTCGTGGTCGTCGGCAGGCACCATGGGCTTCAAGGGCTCGCGGAAGTCGACCCCGTTCGCAGCGCAGATGGCAGCCGAAGATGCTGGCCGCAAGGCCCAGGACCACGGCATGAAGGTGCTTGAAGTTGAAGTCACCGGGCCGGGTTCGGGCCGTGAATCGGCACTTCGCGCGCTGCAGTCGCTGGGCCTCCAGATCACGTCGATCCGCGACGTGACGCCAATTCCGCACAACGGTTGCCGCCCGCGCAAGCGCCGCCGCGTTTGAGTGCGATGGCCGGGGGCGGCGATCGTCGCCCTTCGGCGTTATCAGCGTTCGTAATGAGGACGCTCCGGCCCCGGGGGTTTTCCGGGTTTTTCGATTCCTAAGAATGGTGTGCGAGCGCTGAACTGAGCGACGCCCATTCGCAAATGAAACGAGGCAGCCCATGACGATGACATCGACAGTGCAGAAGAATTGGCAGGATCTCATCAAGCCGGCCAAGCTGGAGGTTTCGGCCGGCCGGGACGGCGCGCGCAGCGCGACAATGGTTGCCGAGCCTCTGGAACGCGGTTTCGGCATGACGTTGGGCAACGCACTTCGCCGCGTGCTGCTGTCGTCGCTGCAAGGGGCGGCGATCAAGAGCGTTCAGATCGATGGCGTGCAACATGAGTTCTTCTCGATTCCCGGTGTCCGCGAGGACGTCACGCAGATCGTGCTCAACCTGAAGGAAGTGGCGCTGAAGCTGCATTCGGAAGGGCCGAAGCGCATGCAGTTGCGCAAGGAAGGTCCAGGTCCGGTCACCGCCGGAGATATCGAGGCTGGTTCGGATGTCGACGTCCTCAATCCCGGCCACGTGATCTGCCATCTCGACCAGGGCGCTTCAATTCGCATGGAGCTGACGGCAGATCTCGGCAAGGGCTATGTGCTCGCCGAGCGCAACCGGCCCGACGATGCGCCGATTGGCCTTATTCCGATCGACAGCCTCTACAGCCCGGTCAAGAAGGTTTCCTACAAGGTCGAGCACACCCGCGAGGGGCAGGATCTCGATAAAGACAAGCTGACGATGCAGATCGAAACCGACGGCTCGGTGACGCCGGAAGATGCGGTGGCGTTCGCTGCACGCATTCTGCAGGATCAGCTGTCGGTGTTCATCAACTTCGAAGAGCCCAAAAAGCCGGAAGAAGAACAGCGCCATCCGGAGCTGTCGTTCAACGCCGCACTGTTGAAGAAGGTCGACGAACTGGAGCTTTCGGTGCGTTCGGCAAACTGCCTGAAGAACGACAACATAGTGTACATCGGCGATCTCATTCAGAAGTCGGAAGCCGAAATGCTGCGCACTCCGAACTTCGGGCGCAAGTCGCTCAACGAGATCAAGGAAGTTCTGGCCGCGATGGGACTGCATCTGGGCATGGAAGTGCCCAACTGGCCGCCCGACAATATCGAAGAGCTGGCAAAGCGCTTCGAGGATCAGTACTGAGAACTAAGTGATTAGTGCGCGGCGCAACGTCTACGTTGGCCGCTGCGCATGACAGGTTCCACACCGGCCTGCCGAGTGTGGAGCAAAGCAAAGACCGGCTTCCACACCGGCCTGCCGAGTGTGGAGCAAAGCAAAGACCGGCTTCCACACCGGCCTGCCGAGTGTGGAGCAAAGCAAGGACCAACGAGGCGAGGCCGAAGAACCTCCCCGTAACAACCGAAGAGAAAAAGGCAAAACGAAATGCGACACAAGAAACTCGGCCGGCGCTTCTCGCGCGATTCGGCTCACCGCCAGGCGATGCTGTCGAACATGGCCGCTTCGCTGATCCGTCACGAACAGATCGTTACGACGCTGCCGAAGGCGAAAGATCTGCGCCGCGTCGTCGACAAGTACATCACGCTTGCCAAGCGCGGCGATCTCAATTCGCGCCGTATAGCCGCTTCGCGGATGCGTGACGAAGACATGGTGAAGAAACTGTTCGATGTGCTCGCCGAGCGCTACAAGGACCGCAACGGCGGCTATACCCGCGTCCTTAAGGCCGGCTTCCGCTATGGCGACAGCGCGCCGCGTGCGGTCATCGAACTGGTCGACCGCGACGAGAGCGTGAAGGGCAAGGAAGACCGCGAGCGTCACGAGGCTATGCTCGAAGAAGAGGCCCAGGCGCAGAACGCTTAACGGCCTGGGAAAGCCTCGCATTCCCTGAGCGGTTCAGGAATTCAGACGGCTCCGGCGGCGAACGCCCCGGGGCCGTTTCCGTTGCGGCACGTTCCTTCAAAAACATGAAAAACCGGTCATCGGGGACCCATGCGTTTGCGTGGGCGGCGGATTGGCTTATCTATCGTGTGACGAAGTGAAACCGACGAACGGTGAGGCGATGCAGATCTTGAAGAATAGAGCCTACCTCATTGCGGTAACGAGCGCTGTTGCGGTTGTCGGGCTGGCGTTGATGGTAGTGGCTGTCGTTCCCGGCGGTTCTCCAGCCGAAGCGCAAAAGAAGGCGCCGCCGCCGTCGCGGGAGGCGGTGCAGTATTCGTTCGCTCCGATCGTCAAGCGCGCAGCTCCAGCGGTGGTCAATGTCTACGTGTCTTCGCGCGTGAGACAGTCGCGTTCGCCGTTCGCGGACGATCCCTTCTTCGGGCGTTTTTTCGGCGATGAGTTCGATTTCGGGATGCCGCGCGAAAGGGTGCAATCGTCGCTGGGCTCGGGTGTGATCGTCAGCGCGGACGGCTTTATCGTGACGAACACGCACGTCATCAAGGCGCGCGGCAAGACCGAAGTCCGCGTGGCGCTGTCCGACCAGCGCGAGTTCGATGCAACGATCGTCGCCCAGGATGAGAAGACCGACATCGCCATCCTTAAAATCGATGGCGACGGCGAGGACTTCCCATCGATGCAGTTCGCCAACTCCGATGCGCTGGAGGTCGGTGATCTGGTGCTGGCGATCGGCAACCCATTCGGTGTCGGGCAGACGGTGACGAGCGGTATCGTTTCGGCGCTGGCGCGCTCGCAGATCGCTTCGGAGGCTGTCTTCGTACAGACCGATGCGGCGATCAATCCAGGCAACTCGGGCGGTGAGCTGATCGATATCAACGGCCAGCTGGTCGGTATCAATACGGCGATCTTTTCGCGATCGGGCGGTTCCAACGGCATCGGCTTCGCGATTCCCTCGAACCTCGTCCGGCTGCACGTCGATGCGGTTCGCGAGGGGCGTACCGTGGAGCGCCCGTGGCTGGGGGCGCGGTTGCAGTCGATGGACCGGGATATGGCCGAGGCGCTTGGAGTTTCGCGCATTTCGGGTGCCGTGGTGATGCGCGTCTATGACGGCGGGCCGGCAGCGGCTGCGGGTCTGGAGCCCGGCGACCTCATCATCAAGGCAGATGGGTTCGATGTCGCCGATGCGCGCGGGGTCAACTACCGGCTGACGACGCGCGGCATCGGAAACGTGTCACGGCTCAGCATTCTCAGGGACGGGCAGGAGCGTGAAATCAAGGTGCGGCTGCAGGCGCCGCCCGAACCTTCGGAAGCGGACTTCCGCAATCTTTCCGGTGCGCATCCACTCGACGGGGTGCGTGTCGCCAACCTGGTACCGAGGATTGCGGAGGAAATGGAGGTCGATCTGGAGGAAGGTGTGGTCGTCGTTTCGGTGCGGCGGCGGTCGATCGCAATGCAGTATGGCTTCAGGCCCGGCGATGTGATCGTTGAGGTGAGCGGGCAGAAGGTTCAATCCCTCGACGACCTGCTGGCGCATCTGGAGAAACGCAAGCGGGTCTGGCAGATACTCGTCAACCGCGGCGGGCGGGATCTTGAATTGCGTGTGCCGGGATGATGGCGGTGTTGCGGGCCGGGGCTGTGAAATGAGCGATCTGTTCAAGGCGGCTGGGCTGGAGAAAAGCGCACCGCGCCCGCTGGCCGACCGGTTGCGGCCGCAGAAGCTCGAAGATGTCGTCGGGCAGCCGCAGATCGTTGGGCCCGAGGGGACGCTGACGCGGATGCTGCGCTCGGGGCGGCTATCGAGCATGATCCTGTGGGGGCCGCCGGGATGCGGAAAGACCACGGTTGCGCGTCTCATAGCGGAAGAAACGCAGCTCGCCTTTGAACAGATTTCGGCGATATTCTCGGGCGTTCAGGACTTGCGGAAAGTGTTCGAGCGGGCCAAGGCGCATCGCGAACAGGGCAAGGGGACGCTATTGTTCGTCGACGAGATCCACCGGTTCAACCGGGCGCAGCAGGATTCCTTTCTGCCGCACATGGAAGACGGCACGATCACGCTGATCGGCGCGACGACGGAAAATCCATCCTTCGAATTGAACGCGGCGTTGCTGTCCCGGGCCGTTGTTCTGACTTTCGAGCGGCACGACGATCCAGCGCTCGAGACGTTGCTTCTACGCGCCGAAGCCGAGGAAGGCCGCCAGCTGCCGTTGGCGGAGGAGGCGCGCGAAGCGATCAAGGCGATGGCCGATGGCGACGGGCGCACGATCATCAATCTGGCCGAAGAGGTTTTTTCGGCAACGCAGGCCGGTGAAGCGGATCTCGACCGGGTCAAGCTGATGAAGCTGGTGCAACGGCGCGCGCCGCTTTACGACAAGGGTCGCGATGGGCATTACAACCTGATTTCGGCGCTGCATAAATCAGTGCGCGGCTCGGATCCCGATGCGGCTCTCTACTGGTTGTGCCGGATGCTCGACGGAGGAGAGGACCGCCTGTTCATCGCGCGCCGTCTGGTGCGGATGGCGGTCGAGGATATCGGGCTGGCCGACCCGCAGGCGTTGACGCAGGCATTGGCCGCCAAGGATACGTTCGATTTTCTGGGTTCGCCCGAAGGCGAGTTGGCGTTGGCGCAGGCGACGGTTTATCTGGCGACGGCGCCAAAGTCCAACGGTGCCTATGTCGCCTACAAGGCGGCGATGCGCGCCGCCAAGCAGCATGGCTCGCTAAGTCCGCCCAAGCACATCCTCAATGCTCCCACCAAGCTGATGGAGGATGAGGGATATGGATCGGGGTACGCTTACGATCACGATGCGCCGGAAGGGTTTTCGGGACAGAACTACTTTCCCGATGAGATGGGCGCACGTCCGACCTTCTACGATCCGCCCGAACGGGGTTTCGAGCGCGAGATCAGGAAGCGGCTCATCTATTGGGATGGACTGCGCAAAAAACGCGGCGGGGCGTGACGGGGCGACGGCCGATCGCCTTTGCCGGTCCCGGCGACGGCAATGCCGGCAGGCTTGTCGGGGTCGATGATGCTGGTCAGTCGATGATGCTGGCGAAGGGATTGAACGGCTTCTTCGTGGGCTTCGACTTCTTCTTGCGCGCGTAGGTGCGCCGCGAGCTCTTCTTGCGCTTGGTCTTGGCTATGGCCGGTCCACCGAGGCGAACGCTTTTGCCTTCGAGTTTGGAAGCGAGGCGATTGTCGAGACCGTAGATGTCGCGATGCACATCGATCTTGCCGTCGTCATCGACTTCGATCGTGAAGTAAGTGACGTGGACCGGAATGGGCTTCTCGAGGTCGATGTTTTCGCCGCGGCTCTTGGCCTGCTGCACGCGCTCGGTATCCCATCCCTTGTCCTGCTTCAGGAGAACTTCTGCAAACTTCACCGGGTTCTGGACGCGCATGCAGCCATGACTGTAGGTGCGGTCCTTGTTGCTGTTGAACAGGTGGCGCTCAGGCGTATCGTGCATGTAGACGTTGTGCCGGTTCGGAAACAGGAATTTTACGATTCCGAGGACGTTGGTGCGTCCTGGCGGTTGAGTGAAGTGGTATTCGGAAATGTTGGCGCTCGACCAGTCGATGGAATCGGGATTGATCCGTTGCCCGTTGCGGGTGACCTGGAGGCCGTGCGACTGGAGCACCGCGGAGGCCAGAGGCTTCGATGAAAACCAACCTCCGCCGGTGTTGCGCAATTGCGGCAGGAGTTCGTTTTTCTTCATCCCCGGTGGCACGCCCCAGGACGGGTGAAAAATTACGTGGCGCATCGGGGAAGAGAACATCGGGGTCGGCGTATTGGGTTTGCCGACGACCATCTTCTCCTTCAGAACGACCTTGCCGTTGTCGATGATGCTCGTGTACTGGGCCGGGACGGCGTCCCAGACGTAGAAGTCGCCAAGTTCGCGCGGCAGCCAGCGCCAGCGTTCCATATTGACGATGAGTTTGAGTTCCGAAACCGGGGACTTGGAATTGGCGTGCTTCTGCTTGGTCTTGGCTGAAGCCTTTTGTGTCTTATCCGGCTTATCGGCCTCGACTGCTGGCCGCTGGGCAGCGTCGTCAGCATCCGCCGAGCTGGCGGCGGCTTCCTTTTCCTTGCGGCGCAATTCGAGGAGCGCCTGGCGGAGGCGTTCGAATTGCGGATGCTTGGGATGATGGGCGCGCAGATCCCGGGCGATGTCCGTGCTGCGAGCAAGAAAGAGCAGAACAGGAAACGGCTCGGCGGTTTCCGGGGATTGATCGAACAGGCGGCTGACGGACGATGGGTCGAAGCGTCCGCCGCGGGCGAAGCGGGCATATTTCAGAACGGCAATCGCGGTTTTCAGTTCGGCTTCGGCCAATTGTTCTGCAGTGAAGCTCAATCCGGTGAGTGCGGGCAGATCGAAATCCGAAGCCCTGAGGCCCCAATCGCCGGCCTTGGCGATTTCCTCGATGGCGTCCTTGCCGAGTTGACTTAGACCGTTCTGGCTGGTCCAGACCGGTTTTTCGAGATCACCGGTATAGAACGTTTCGATGGCGGAAAGGTCGTCATTATCGATGGTGCGGCGCAACTCAGTCGTGTCCGTGAGCTTTGTGCGCACGGCGGCGATAACCGGATTGGGGGCAATCGGTGGGGGTGTTTCCGTCGCCTGCGATGCGGGGGGAGTGCCGGGCGTGCCGGGGACGATGGCAGTTGGCGATGGCGATGGCTCGATTTCGACATCATCGTCTGCGGCTGGTGCAACTTCGATCGCGGCAGGGGATGGCGAAACGGGCTCCTGCGGGGGCGTGATGGCTGCGCTTCGTGTTGCGGGAACAGCTTCGGCCCGTGGCGTCTGCGCGGAAGCCGTCAACATCGAGGCACCGACAAGCACCACAGTCAGTAGAATAAGCGCAGGGTTGCGATAGTCGAAATTCACGATTGTTTCCCCGTTTTTTCGGAGACACCATAATCAACGATTGCGGCATTAGGGCGTTATCCGGGCCCGGGACGGCGGATTAGCGCGTGTGTGTCGTTCAAGTCAACGATGCCGGGCCGCATTCGGCCTATACATGCCACGGCAGCGGCGTGATGTCGATGGCGGCGGCGCAGGTGAGAAGAGGAGCGCAGCTCTTCTGTGTTTTGTGTCAACGTGTTGCGAGCTTGAGGGGGGCCGCAAGGGTGGCAGTCGCGGCGCTGCATTCGTGAGCGCCGTTCATGGCTACGGCTTCTCGAATGCCTCAATGCGCTTGTCGAGTTCCTCCATGACGAATTCGACGGAGGCGCGCTGTTCCTCCGTGGCAAGCAGGCCCGGTGTCCTGACCAGCAATTGAAGTGCTTCCCTGGCCTTATTTATAGCTTTGGAATATTCGGCCCCGGTCAGCGTTCCGCGGCGGGCTTCGGTGGCGAAGATCTGGCAGGTCGCATAGACGTGGTGGGCGTGCCAGACGGCGTTCGGCTGGCGTCGTGCCTTGTCGGCCAGTTCTGCGCATTCGGCGTGGCGGCCTTCGACAGCGGCAATGCGTGCCAGACTGAGCGTATCGAGATCTGCATGTGCGTTCGCAGCTGAGAAACTGGCGGCCAAGCCAAGGGAAATGATCTGTATAGCCCGCATCCTGTTGTCCTTGGGGGTGTTCGTTACGCGAAAGTTCCGGGTTAATGTCTAACGATGCCGGCAGGTAAAACGATCGCATGCAGGGGGTTGCGTTCGCAGGGCGGTGGTGAATAGTGGGGTCGATGAGCTAAAGTCCGCAAGGCGTTGATAAACTATCTTCCAGTTTGTCGTCCAAGATTAACATGGTCTTTGTCCTGGAATCGTTCGAGGCGAACCGCATGAGCGTTGAATTCAAGAAGCTGTGGTATGGTCACCCGATCAACGAGAGCATCATGGCTCCGTGCATTGCATCCAGGGAAGTTGTGGACCTCGAAGGCAGGACCGTGCTTCCCGGCTTCCCAGTCTATGCCAATCAGTGCGCCATCCGGATGAGCGTAGCATTGCGGCGCGCAGGCGTCACCGCAAGCCAGATGGGCGGGATAGCGACCTGCGGCGCGCATGACCGGGAAGAGATGCATTACATCAATGCCTCACAACTCGCCAACGCGATCAATAGCGCCAACCTGCCGGGTTTCGCGCCGCGCCAGGTGATCAGCGGCGAAGACACCGCGAAATTCTATCCGACCTTGTTCGGGCGTACCGGGGTGCTTTTCATCAAAGACTACTGGCACCGTTCGACCGATAGTCCCGGCAGCCCTACGGGCGATCATATCGACGTGTGGAATGGCTACCGTTCCAGCGCCAAATGCCTGATGGAGTGGTTCTCGTGGCTCGGGTACTACTCCAACTACGCCGAAGCGCGCGAGATCTGGTTCTGGGAAGTCAAATAAAGACCTGAAACAACGCCGAGCGCGTGCGGGAGAATGGCGATGCGGTATCTTGTGGCGATGGTTCTGGGGGCGCTGGCCGCACTTGCTGCGACGTTGACGATCAGTGCCCCGCTGGCCTCCTTTGTGGTGAACATGTTTACCTTCGAAAGCCCCGATCAGGTGTCGAACCTGGAGGACGCGGTGTTCATGGCGACCGGAATTGCCGCCTTGATCCTCGGTTTCGGGCTCGGATGGGCGTTCGCCGGGCGGTTCGATGACGACGACGAAACCGTCTGAACCTAATGTCCCAGGCTACTATTGCCGGCCGTCCGAGAACTCGGCATGCGGCGCGTTGACGTCGCGACGGCTCGGCGTTTGCGAGGCGGGTCGGCCTGCTTTAAGACAAGCGGTTGCTGCCTAATTCTGGATTGAAACGGAAATGCAACATCTGCTGCTTGCTTGCGCAGGCGGAGCCGTCGGCGCCGGGGCGCGTTATCTCGTGGGGACCGGGTTCGCGCGGTTCGTGGGAGTGAGCGCCGGGTTCCCCTGGGCAACGTTATTCGTCAATGTCGTTGGATCGTTCCTGATGGGAGCGTTCATCGAGGCGCTGGCGCTCAGGTACTCAGGATCGCCCGAATTGCGCGTGCTGGTCGCGACCGGTATCCTGGGGGCTTCACCACGTTTTCGGCATTCTCTCTCGACTTCGTCACGCTGATGGCGCGCAAGCAGGAATTGCTGGCGGCGGCCTATGTGATTTCGTCGGTGGCATTGTCGCTTGCTGCGATCTATGCCGGCATGGCGCTGGTACGGCAGGTGATGGCATGAATGAGCGCGTCGAAACGATCAAGGTGGCAACAGACGAAGACGGTCTCAGACTCGACCGTTGGTTCAAGGTGCATTTCCCTTACGTCACCTATGGCTATCTGCAAAAGCTGCTGAGGTCCGGGCAAGTCCGCGTCGATTCAAAGCGGGTGCTGGCCAATGCGCGGCTCGATGCGGGTGCGCAGGTGCGGGTGCCCAAGGTGGTGCGCGAGCCGCCCAAGGCAGCGCCGTCGGTGAAGCCGCCGCCGGGGCTGTCGAAAGCCGACCGCCAGTTCATCGAGAACTTGATCATCTACGAGGACGATCATCTTTTCGTTTTGAACAAGCCGTTCGGAATTGCGGTTCAGGGCGGTACGAAAACCAGCCGGCATATCGATGGACTGCTCGAAGGGATGGCCGACCGGTTCGGCGACCGGCCACGGCTGGTGCATCGTCTCGACAAGGATACGACCGGCGTGCTCCTGGTCGCGAAATCCCGCAATGCGGCCGCCAAACTCGGCAACATCTTCCGGACCCGCTCGGCGGCGAAGACCTACTGGGCGCTGGTCGGCGGCGTGCCGAAACCGCCGCAGGGCAAAATCGAGGCCGCGCTGGTCAAGGCGGCGGGTCCCGACGGCGATCGCATCCGCAAATCACTGCCCGGCGAACAGAAAGAAGCCATGCATGCGACGACCCACTATTCGATCATCGACAGGGTGGGGCAGAAGGCGGCGTGGGTTTCGCTGAAACCGGTGACCGGGCGCCAGCATCAGCTGCGCGCGCATATGTCGATCATCGGGCATCCGATCGCCGGCGACGAGAAATACGACGGGCATCTGAACCTGCCGGCAGAGAACATGGAGAACAAGCTGCATCTGCATTCGCGCAGGCTCATTCTGCCGCATCCCTTCGAGCCGGGTAATAAGCTCGACGTGACCGCGCCGCTGCCGCCGCACATGCTGACCACCTGGGAACTCCTGGGGCTCGATCCGGACAAGTTCGAGGCGCGGGAGTAGGGGTTAGGTTCCAGGGGTTAGGTTCCAGGAACCATGTTCCGTGGCTCTGTTCGGGGACTGACGGGATGTGCGTGTTGCTTCTCCAGAATGATTGGGTGAGACCATGAAACTCATCATTTTCGATTGCGACGGCACCATCGTCGACAGCCAGCATGCGATTGCAGCGGCCATGTCGGCGGCGTTCGACGATCATGGCCTGGTGCAGCCGGAGCGCAGCGACGTCATCGGCGTCGTCGGGCTGTCGCTTGTCGAAGCGGTTTCACGATTGCTGCCGGACGGGGCGGACGCGGGCCTCGCCGATCCGGTCGCGCAGACTTATAAACGCGCGTTTGCCGATCTGCGCCAGCGCTCGCATCACCATGAGCCGCTGTTTCCGGGGGCGGCCGAGACGATTGCGGCGCTGGCTGCGCGTGAGGATTATCTTCTCGGCGTTGCGACGGGGAAATCCCGCCGCGGGGTCGATGCGCTGTTCGAGCGGGAAGGGCTGGCGAAGTATTTCGTGACCATCCAGACCGCCGACGATCATCCTTCCAAACCGCATCCCTCGATGATCGAGCGGGCGATGAGCGAGTGTGGCACCGAGCGCCCGCAGACGATCATGATCGGGGACACCAGCTACGATATCGAGATGGCGTGCGCCGCCGACGTCGCCGGGATCGGAGTCGGCTGGGGATATCATCCACGCGACGTTCTCCAGCGGGCGGGTGCACGCGCCATCGTTTCGGACTACTCAGGGTTGCCGGCCACGATCGCGCGGTTGTTTGAGACAAGCGGCGGAGTTGCGGCGTGACCAATAGCAAGAAGAACGACGCGCGGTCGTTGCCGAAGCGGTTCTACAAGGACGTCAGCGTCGCGGAAGCCGGCGGCCCGGATGACCCGCGCGGGTATCAGCTGCTGCTCGACGGGCGCCCAGTCAAAACGCCGGGGAAATTGCTGATTTCGGTGCCGGCACGCCAGCTTGCCGATGCGTTGGCAGAGGAATGGCGGGCGCAGGCGGAGACGATCGATCCGGCCACCATGGCGATGACACGGATCGTCAACTCCTCACTCGATGGCGTCAGCGGACGCGAAGTCGAAGTTGCAGCCGACATTGCGGCCTTCGCCGGATCCGATCTGACGTGTTACCGTGCGGACGGGCCGGAGGATCTGGTTGCCCTTCAGGCGGCTGCGTGGGATCCCGTATTGGCATGGGCGCGCGAAGCGTTCGGCGGGCGGTTCGTGGTCGCGCAGGGCGTGATGCCGGTGGAGCAGCCGCCGGAATCAATTGCCGTGTTCGCCGGGGAGCTTGCCGGATACGAGGCACTGCAACTTGGTGCGCTGCACGTGATGACGACGCTGACGGGTTCGGCGCTCATCGCGCTGGCTCACGCGCACGGTGTGTTATCGACCGAGGAAGCCTGGGCGGTGGCGCATGTCGACGAGGATTTCCAGATCGCGCGATGGGGCGCGGACGAGGACGCCGCCGAGCGCCGGACGAAGCGCTGGGCGGAATTCCGGGCGGCGAGCCGGATCTTCATGTATTCGGCTGCGGCGCTGAACGCTGATTGCGGCTGAAAAATCCGTTCTTCAAAGCTGTCGGAAGCCTTTCGGGACCGCTTTCAAGGAAGCGTTAACGATGGTGCGGATACAATGTCGATCCATTTGTTAACGATCCGGATCATTGACCCATGCTTGATATCGCCAGCGAAGTTGGAACTTCACCTGCAGATCTGTTCGTGCAGCGCGCAACAGCTTCTATGACGGTCTATGCCGTTGCAGGTGAATCCGGGCTGGCGCGCGTGCCTTCGCGTTTCCAAGACGGACGGGAGGTCACTTTCCTGTGGTCGGAACGCTCGGAAGCCGAAAAGTGGGCGTCGTGCATTGCCGAAAATCCGCGCATCAAGGAGTTGCCGCTCGGGGAAGTTCTTTCCTCGCTGCTCGCCGCGCTCGATCAGCACGACCGCCGTGTGGCAACAGACTGGTCGGACGGACCGGACGAGCCGGAACTCGAACCGCTCGATCTGGCTGTCAGTCTCAGGAAAGGCGTCGTGTCGTCGTTCGTGAGCCGTGCCGTTGAAGATGGCAAGGTGTTCGTCGTCTCCGGCATGTACGGGCCTTCGATGATGGTCTCCAGAATCAAGCCGGGGGCGCAGGTGCTGCCGTGCTGGTCGGTGCGCGAGCGTGCCGAGATGCGCATCGAGGGGCCATGGGGAGAGTCGCTGGTCAGCGAAATTCCTGTCGAGGTTTTCTTGAATAGGACGCTGCCGGGTCTTCAGGAAACCGGGGCTCTGGTTTGCCCGGACAACATTCTTGGCGTCGACACCCTGGAGGTGTTGCCCGATGCGCTGGCCAAACGGTTGCGGGCCGTGGGTGTGTAGCGCTTCGGTTGGCTGCCTGGCTGCCTGGCTGCCTGGCTGTCTGGCTGGCGGGATCGGAGTCGCAGGAAATCGCGGCGCGGAGGCAGGCGCTTTCAGGCGGGTGACGGCGGCGGGCTTGAATGTGGCAGCGACCATTGCGGTGGATCGGAGAGTGGCGGTGGGGACGGCGGCGGTGACGAAGCCGACGGGGTCGACAGGGCCGATGCCGGCCGTGCCAAATCATTCTACCGCTTGATTTTTCCCTAATTTCGCGTCGCGCAACCGGTTGGTGTCCGCGGTGCTGCGCCCTCTCCCAATGTTGCGTTTGCGCTGCAGCAGGAGCGTGCTATTTGATGGGCCTTCCTTCCCCGAAATGCCGAAATACACAAAAAGCCTAGACCAACAGGGGCGCTCCTACATGAAACCTGTCATCGCCGAACTCGAAAAACGCCGTGCCAACGCCCGTCTCGGTGGCGGCCAGAACCGCATCGATGCGCAGCATAAACGCGGCAAGCTGACGGCGCGGGAACGCATCGAACTGTTGATGGACGAGGGTTCGTTCGAAGAATTCGACATGTACGTTGAACACCGCTGCACCGAATTCGGAATGGAGAACTCCAAGATTTCCGGCGACGGCGTGGTGACCGGCTGGGGTACGATCAACGGGCGCGTCGTCTATGTGTTCGCAAAGGACTTCACGGTGTTCGGCGGATCGCTTTCGGAAACGCATGCGCGGAAAATCACCAAGATCCAGGACATGGCGCTGAAGAACCGGGCGCCGATCGTCGGGTTGTTCGATGCCGGCGGCGCGCGCATCCAGGAGGGCGTCGATGCGCTTGGCGGATATGGCGAGGTGTTCCAGCGCAACGTGCTATCATCCGGCGTCATTCCGCAGATTTCGGTGATCATGGGGCCGTGCGCGGGCGGCGACGTGTATTCGCCGGCGATGACGGACTTCATCTTCATGGTGCGGGACACGAGCTACATGTTCGTCACCGGGCCGGACGTGGTGAAGACGGTGACGAATGA
>Ga0180009_10005082_pt1 | contig 14244 bp, 14 predicted proteins | sample OS_PC_MetaG_FD_123537 | JGI IMG/M metagenome (GOLD analysis project Ga0180009, IMG submission 123537) | Groundwater microbial communities from the Aspo Hard Rock Laboratory (HRL) deep subsurface site, Sweden - OS_PC_MetaG | ecosystem: Environmental > Aquatic > Deep subsurface > Groundwater...
ATGTCGCAAAAGGTATATTGTGCGACGTTATATATTTTTGTTTTTTTGTTCCTCCCCTGCTAAACTAAGCGTATATGCGCACATCATACTCCGCTTTAAGCACATACAAAAATTGTCCGCTTAAATTTAAGTACCAGGAACTGGATAAAATAAAAACTCCAAGGTCAGTTGAAGCAATTTTTGGAACCATCATTCATTCCGCCTTAAAAAAGGTTTTTGAAAGAACTCCTCTCTACCCCAGCCTAGACGAAGTTTTAGACTTTTTTGGCAACCAATGGCTGGAAAAATCCAAAAACCTGGAAGAAAAAACGATTAAGGCCTATTTTGACGAGGGGGTTTCTTTGTTAAAAAATTTTTATAAGAAAAATCCTCCGTGGAATTTTAATGTGGTTGAACTGGAATCGCGCTTTGAGACAACCATTGAAGACAAAGAAAACGAAGAAAATCACGTGCTGGCCGGCATCATAGACCGGTTGGACAAAAATCCTCAAAATAATACTTATGAAATTATAGATTATAAAACGGCCAAGCGAATGCCATCGCAAAAAGACTTGGATAATGATTTACAGCTCTCTCTTTATCATCTGGGTCTTTTGAAAAAATGGCCGCGCCTGAAGCCGGAAAACATAAAACTATCACTCTACTTTTTAAAACATAACGAAAAAATAGAAACAGCCAGAACCCAAGAATCTCTTGAAAAAACCAGACAGGAAATTTTAAATATAATAAACGAAATACAAAACTTAGTTAAATCAGGCAAGGAATTCATTCCTACTCCGTCCGGTTTGTGTGACTGGTGCGGGTATCAAAAAATGTGCCCGATGTGGAAACACCTCTATTCTGGCCAATCCCTGGATAACCAAATAGCCAGCTCCCAGATTCCCAGCCTGATAAACAAGTATTTTGAGCTGAAAGACCAAAATGGCCTAAATAACAAGCAATTAAAGGCCTTGCAGGCCTCTATTTGCGGCTTTATGGACGAAGAAGGTGTAGATAGGGTTTTTGGAGAAAACGGTTATCTGACGCGAATTTTGAGCGAAAGAGAGGTTTTTGACGCCCCAAAGGCCAAAAAAATCCTTGAAAATATAGGGAAACTGAGCGAAGTAATAAGCAAGAAGCAATTCTCTACCCTCCGCGCCACCCGCAAAAAGATGCAAAAAGGTTGACAAACCAAAAGAAAAACCCGCTTAGCGGGTTTATATAAAATCTATTTAAGCGGATTTTTTATTCCAAGGATATCAAAGAAATCACCGCCATTATTGAGCATGTCGTCAATAACTTTTGTTTTTTCTTTTAATACGTCTATTTCTTTTAATTTTTCTATTAGAAAATTTTCTATTTCTATTATCTTTTTTTGACACCTGGTACAAATATACGCAACATCTTTTTTAAGCAGTCCGGGGTAGCCTAATCCAACACACGTTTGGCACCGACAACAATAAACTCTTTTTCTTTCACCTTTGTTCATTATCTGTCTCCCGTGCTGTTGAATTTTCTGTTTCCCCGATTTGTCTTTGGTAATTTTTTAACAAACTCAAGTTCCGGCTTTTCAACTTTCTGGAAAAGCACTTGGGCGATTTTTTGACCTTTTTCAACTCTATATGCTTTCCTCCCCAAATTTACTAAACCGATAACCCATTCGCCAATATAATTTGAGTCGAACACGCCACCCAACACTGTAACTCCATAATTATTTGATATACCACCTTTGTCCCAAACAAGCCCAACAAAACCATCTTCTAGTTTTGTGGCAAATCCAGTTTTTATTGATGCTTTATCCCCTGCCCATAAAGTAATATCCTCGTTTGAAAAAATATCATAACCAGCGTCGCCTTTTAACGCTTTGCGCGGCGGTTTCGCGCCCTCAATTAAAACTATTTTAATTTTCAATGTTCAGTCCCCCCTTCAGATTTAATAAACACTATAAAGATCGTATTTAAAATTTTCTTCTTTAATATATTCTATTTCCTCGTTCAAGCATTTATGGAGAGAATTTTCCAGCCGTCCGAAAATACCGGAACAGCTCAAAGAATTGTAAGCGACAAATACGGCATAATACTGTATATTCCTGCCCTCAAAGGTCCACGTCCAGGCGTTAACGCCGTTAAAATCCCTTCCCACAAAACTGCCGCCCATAAAATTCCTTCCCCAAAAATCTTTCAAAACGCAATCGCCCCAGCACATAATATCCCTTCCTAAAAAATTAAATCGCTGGTCCACTCCCCCATCTTTAAAAGTGCAGAGAAATAAATCCTTGCATTCTATGTCTCTGATTTCATTTTCTCTCGGCTCAAATTCCATCCGGATATCATTGTCCGGATAACGCAGGTCTTGATTTTCATCCACGTACTTTTCAAGTTCCTCGCTGTTTTTGATTACAATGTTTAATTCAAGTTTCATTTTCTAATTTTATCTTTTCTCACAACCCCTTGCAATTGCTGGCCGGGGTGTAGCCGACCGCTTCGGCTTCCTCTTTGGTATTGAACCAGATTTTATTTTCTTCTTTAATGCGCAAAGCGCCCGAGCACCACGGATAATGATATTTTGTCCCGCCCTTGCTGGCCACGAAAAGTTTTTCTGTTGTTGACCCAATGAACGAGGTCGGACTTCCCTCATCAAGTGAACGAGGCCCGACCTCGCTCATGACAATCGGGGTTTTTCTTTCCGCCAGCGCCGAAAGGCGCCCCAAACCAAAAGAAATAAGCCCCACAGCCAAAATAATCAAAACAACAAAAACATCGTTTTCCGGGGACTTGATTTTTTTAATTTTTTCCTTTATATTCAAAATCATATGGCGCATAAGAAAGCGGGCGGTTCAACTAAAAATAACAGGGATTCAAATCCTAAATATTTAGGCGTTAAACTTTATGACGGACAAACAACCAAATCCGGCTCTATTATTGTGCGGCAAAGAGGCACTGCATTCGTTGCCGGCAAAAACGTCGGCCAGGGCAAAGACCACACTCTTTTTTCTTTAATAATAGGTAAAGTAAAATTTACAAAAAAAAGAAAAACCAATTTTACCGGGAGCACAAAAAAAGTTTCGGTGATTAATGTTATTCCGGCTTAATCTCTGTTTTTAAAATACTATCGCCAATCTGAATTTCATGAGAACCGATTTTCTTAATCGGTTTTTCTAATTTTATAAGTTCTTCCGGAATTTCGATTCGCAACCTTTCTTTGATTAACTGCATTAGTTCTTTGATATCCAAGCCGTCAAACAAAGTGCCTGTTTTATCGGCTTTTCTTTCTATAACCAAAGTTTCTTCTTTAAGATTTTCCAGCATTTTAGCCAGCTGTTTTTCTTTATATTCTTTTTCTTCGGCTATTTTTTCTTTTCTTTTTTGGACTTGAGCCAGCGCGGCCGAAGTCGCTTCCACGGCCAATTTTTGCGGCAATAAGAAATTCCGCCAATAGCCGTCGCTGACATTTTTTACCTCGTCTTTTTGCCCAAAATTAGGCACGTTTTGAATTAAAATCACTTTCATATTGTGAATAATATACTCTATTATAACTATTTATTCAACACCTCTATCGCCTTTTCCATTTGCGGGTCGCGGCCGGCCTCATAATCTTCCTTGGTAAATTCAACGGAAATATCCGGCTCCAACCCTTCTTTAGAAATGGATTTCCCGTTCGGCGTCAGCCATCGCGCGATGGTCAATTTAAGCGAGCTGCCGTTTTCAATAGAAATCATTTCCTGAACCGATCCCTTGCCATAAGTCTTCTTTCCCACCAAAGTTGCCTTGCCATGTTCGCTCAACGCTCCGGCCACAATTTCTGAGGCCGAGGCAGAACCTTCGTTAATCAAAATCACCATCGGCAGATTATTAAAAACATTATAGCCCTTGCTGCGATAAAGCTCCTCGTGATCGTCGCTAAATTGTTCTCGCGCCACCACATCGCCCATCGGCAAAAACCAACTGGCTATATCCACCGCCGCGTCAAGATAACCGCCGGGGTTACCTCGCAAATCAAGAATCAATTTGGAACTTCCGGAATCTATCATTTCACGCAAGGCATTTCTAAATTCATTAACAGAACGACCGGAAAAACTGAAAAGATTGATAACAAAAATCCCGCCGTCCTTTTTTTCTGTTTCTAAAACAGGAATTTGTATTACGTCTCGTACTATCTCCACTTGAAATGGTTCTTCGGTCCCCTCTCTTAAAATAGATAGCGCGACTTTCGTTCCTTTTTCTCCACGGATTAATTGTACCGCTTCTTCAACAGTTAAATCCGCTGTCAATGTATCTTCAATTTTTAAAATTTTGTCGCCCGGCTTCATCCCTGCCATATCGGCCGGAGTTCCTTTCAGGGGAGCCACCACGGTCAAAATATTATTTTTTATTCCGATTTCCATGCCTACTCCCTCAAAATCTCCTCTGACACTGCTTTCAAAAACCCCCGCTTCTTTTGGCGGAAAGAAGGAGCTGTAGGGGTCGCCCAAAGAGCCCACTAGGCCGGAAATTGCCCCCCAGAGCATTTTTTGCTTATCTAAGCCGTCATTAGAAACATACTTGGATTCAATAATATTCCATGTTTTCCAAAAAGAATTGAAGTCTAGCTCCTGGGAAACCACGGGGTCCTGTTTATTAAAAACGGAAAGAACCTTAATTGCCGCCGGTCGGTTGCTATACCCCAGATAGATGCCCAGCATGAAAATAGCTATCACAATGGCCACTAGCCCGCCGGCAAAAATAGATTTTTTGAAAAATTTAGACATTTTGTGGTATACTTTAAAAAAATATATTAAATAAATAATACTAAATATGAACAAGACTATCAAGTGCGGAGAATTAACATGGGTAAATTTAGTGTCTCCAAGCGCTAAAGAAATAAGCGACTTGGCAAAAGAATATTTTTTAGAACCGCTGGTGGCGGAAGAACTAACCAGCTTAACGATGCGTTCTAAAATTGATGTTTATGAAAACAACCTTTATTTTGTTCTGCATTTTCCGGACACAAATCAAGGGCCCGGCTGTGAAATAGATTTTGTTATCGGAAAAAACTTTCTTATCACCACGCAATATTGTTATCTTCCTGCCTTGGAAAAATTCATCAAAAATGCGGCGAGTAAAGAAGAATTTCGAAAAGAATGTTTCGGCAACAAACCAGCCGCCCTGGTATTAAATATACTAAAAGAGTTGTACGATTCGGCCCTGCATCAAATTGACGAAATGCACATAAAAACAAATAAGATAGAACAGCAGATATTCAACGGCGACGAAAAACAAAATTTAAAAAAGATTTCTTTGCTTAGGCGTGATATTCTGGACTTCCAAAGAGCTTTCTATCTCCATGGCGGAATTCTTTCTTCTTTTGAAAAAATTTTCCAAGAAAACAAGCACGAATTAAATATTGTCGTTGGCCAGTATATGGAAATTAAAAATTTGATAGAAAACAGCAAAGAAATTATCGGAACTCTTCACGAAACAAACGAGTCCCTGCTTTCCACCAAAACCAACGAAATAATGAAAGTTCTAACCATCATGGCTTTCATTACTTTTCCTCTTATGCTTTTGTCAAGTATTTTTGGCATGAATACAGTTTACACTCCAATTTTGGGAATGGGGGGAGATTTTTGGATAATAATTGGGATTATGTTTGTCGCCACCTTTGGAATGTTTCTGTTTTTCAAAAATAAAAAATGGCTGTAAAACTTTATAACTTTCTAACAAGAACGAAGGAGTTATTCGTGCCCCTTAAAAACAACGAGGTTGGTTTTTATGCTTGCGGGCCGACAGTCTATGACGGAGTTCATCTCGGCAATCTGCGTACTTATATTTTTGAAGATATTCTTAAAAAAAACCTCGAATATAACGGTTATGAAGTAAGACACATTATGAACATCACTGACGTGGAAGATAAAATAATCAAAAAAATGCGTGACGAAAACAAAACCCTGAAAGAAATTACCGAACCCTACACAAAATTATTTTTTGAAGACTTAAAAAAATTAAACATAAAAAAGGCGGATAAATTTCCGAAGGCAACAAACCATATTAAAGAAATGGTAAAATTAATTTCCGTTCTTCTGGAAAAGAAAATTGCTTATCAAAGCGAAAACGATTCTGTTTATTTTGATACTTCTAAATTTAAAAAATACGGGGATTTTTCCCGCATTGATAAAGAAAATTTAAAGCACGGCGCCAGAGTTGAAGCCGACGAATACAACAAAAAAAATGCCGGTGATTTTATTTTATGGAAAAGAGCGAACGATGAACCAAGCTGGAACGCGCCCCGCCTTGGGCGGGGACGACCCGGCTGGCATATTGAGTGTTCGGCCATGAGTATGAAATATTTGGGAGAAACTTTTGATATTCACGCCGGAGCGATAGATTTGCTATTCCCGCACCACGAAAACGAAATCGCCCAATCTGAAGCAGTTACCGACAAACAATTTGTAAAATTCTGGGTAGAGGGAGAACACTTGCTGGTTGATAATCAAAAAATGTCAAAATCGCTAAAAAATTTTTACACGCTTGAAGATATTGAAAAAAGAAATTTTAATCCCCTCGCCTTCCGGTTTCTCGCGCTAAACACTCATTACAGAAACAAGTTAAATTTTACATGGGCTGGATTGGAAGCGGCGCAAAGCGGTTTAAATCACCTAAAAGAACGAGTTCGCGAACTTGGCAAAACAAAAAGAAAAATAAATTTAAAATTCAAAAAGGAATTTACGGAAAAAATAAACGACGACCTTAACATCCCTCAAGCATTAGCCGTTTTACAAAAACTATTGAAGTCGAACCTCAACAGCGAGGATAAACTGGCTACGGCGTTGGATTTTGATAAAGTTTTGGGGCTCAAGTTAGCGGAAACTAAAAAAGAAGAAATAAAAATACCCAAAAAAGTTCAAAAATTGGCCGAAGAACGAGAAAAAGCGCGCCAGAAAAAAGATTGGCGGAAAGCCGACGAATTGCGCGAAAAAATTAACAAACTTAGCTATGAAATTAAAGATTTGACCAAAGATAATTACGTTATTATTGCCCGGACAAAATAGTCCCCATCTTGTGCACTTTCGCCACACAAACGCCGCTTGAACTAGCCGGGCTTGTTCTGATAAGATTAAGGCAATCAATATGGCAACAAGAATTCCTCCCCACAATTTAGACGCTGAAGTTTCTACTCTTGGCGCTTTGCTGTTAAACAAAGATGCTGTCACACAAACGGCCGATATTCTGACGCCGGAAGATTTTTATGATGAAAAACACCAGATAATTTATAACGCGATTTACGAACTAGCCAGCAAAAATTCACCTGTGGATATTCTTTCCGTTTCCGCCCGCCTCAAAGAAAAAAAGGTTATTGAGCAAATCGGCGGGAACGCCTACCTAACCGAGCTGGTCAATAGTGTTCCCAGTGCCGCTAATTCCCGATACTACGCGGAGATTATACACAAGAAAAGGATTCTTAGAGATCTAATACACGCTTCCGGTTATATTTCCGACTTGGGATACCAGGAAGAAGAAGATGTTGATTCTCTGCTTGACCAAGCCCAGCAAAAAATTTTTAACATTGCCAAAATTTCTTTGAAAAGATTTTTTGAATTAAAAAATCTTTTGGGAGAAACCTGGGAAAGAATAGACAAACTGCATAAATCAAAAGGAGAATTAAGAGGCATCCCCACGGGCTTTAGCAAGCTGGACCACAAATTGGCGGGACTGCAGAAATCTGACCTTATTATTTTGGCCGCCAGGCCTTCTGTCGGCAAAACTTCGCTGGCATTGGACATCGCGCGCCATGCGGCCGTTCGACACAATGTGCCCGTGGGAATTTTTAGTTTAGAAATGGCCGCCCATCAAATTGTTGACCGTTTTTTAGCAGCCGAAGCCCAAGTTGATTTATGGAAATTAAGAAACGGACGGCTTTCGGCTCAAGACGGAGATTTTGAAAGAATAAGCGAAGCCCTGGAACAATTATCCAAAGCTCCTATTTTTATTGACGATGACCCGTCTTCCAACATTCTTCAAATGAGGTCAAAAGCCAGACGGCTTCAAGCCGAGCATAACATCGAACTTTTGGTGGTGGATTATATCCAACTAATGCCCCCCAGACGAGCAAATGACAACCCGGTGCAACAAATGACTGAAAATTCAAGATTTTTAAAATCACTGGCGCGCGAGCTTAATATCCCCATACTGGCTATTTCCCAATTGTCCCGAGCGGTGGAACAGCGCCATCCGCCAATACCGCGCTTGTCCGACCTTCGTGATTCCGGATCTCTTGAGCAAGACGCGGATGTGGTGCTATTTATATACCGTGAGGACCGATACAAAAAAGATTCGCCCAAACAAAATATCGCTGAAATTTTTATTGAAAAACACAGAAACGGCCCGACCGGAAAAATAGATTTGTATTTCAATCCGCAAAAAACTAGCTTCGTAAATATAGAAAAAGGATTGGCAGAGTCTTTGATGGAAGAAAAAGCCGATTTTAATTAAAGGTCCGGATGAATTATACAATACAAAAACTCGCTGAATATTTTGAAAAACTGCCGGGTATCGGACCGCGCCAGGCGCGCCGTTTTGTCTACGCGCTTTTAAATAAAGATGTTAACTTTCTTGAGCAATTTTCAAAATCAATTCTTGGCCTGAAAAAAGACATGCGAAGCTGTCCTGAATGCCGGCGTTTTTTTGAATCCAAAAATAATGAAAATTGCCAGATATGCAGAGATGTCAATCGCAACAAAAATATTTTGCTAGTGGCAGAAAAAGATGTTGATTTGGACAACATTGAAAAGGCTGGAATATATGACGGATTTTATTTTGTGCTTGGCGGGCTTGTTCCGGCTGTCGGTTCGGAAATGCCAAGCGAAGTTAAAATGAAAAAATTATTTGAAAAAGTAAAAAAAGAGGTCGTTGCGAAAAATTTGAAAGAAATTATTTTGGCCTTCAGCGCCACGCCGGAAGGAGAAAATACCGCGCTCTATATAGAAAAAATTTTGGAACCAATAAACAAAAAATTCCCGATTAAAATAAACCGCTTGGGACGCGGCTTATCCACGGGTACGGAATTGGAATACGCAGACAGTGATACTCTCAAAAACGCTTTAGAGCGTCGGGGCTAAAAATCGGAAATAATAACCTCGGTATGAATTTGGCGATGGCCTTGCCGTCGGCTTTGTCTTGTTTTTGACTTATATCTCATGCTGATTACGGTTTTGTCTTTTTTCTCCGCCAGCCACTCCCCTTTTATCTTGGCTCCTTCCAAATAAGGAGCGCCGATTTTTACGTCGCTGTTTTTGGCGAGCAGAAGCACTTTGTCAAAAACAATAGTCGTTCCCTTTTCGGGTTTTTTTAATCTTTCTATTTTTATTTTGTCGCCCGGGCGGACCAAATACTGCTTCCCGCCGGTTTCAATAACGGCTAATTTTTCCGTTGATTTTTCTATTTTGTTTTCGGTTTTATTTGTCATATTTACCTATTTTATACAATCCCCAAATAAATGCAATATAAATAATATGCCACATAACTAAGACGATAGTACCAGTTATGTGATAGCTTGGAATAAACAAATAGCACGCCTAATCACTGTGGTCAATAGTGATAATGGGACAAAAATTTTGTAGAATTAAGTATAAAATTATGTCATTTGTTCATCTTCACACTCACTCCCACTATTCCCTGCTGGACGGCTTGGCTCAAATTGACGAGCTGATTGACGAAGCGGTTTCCCACAAGATGCCGGCCCTGGCCTTGACCGACCACGGCAATATGTATGGCGCCATTAAGTTTTATAAAAAGGCCAAAAGCGCCGGCATAAATCCTATTCTCGGAACAGAAGTCTACGTGGCGCCCAGATCGCTTCACCAAAAAGAAACCGGCATTGACGCCAAGCCCTATCATTTTGTTCTTTTGGCGCAAAACGAAGAAGGATATAAAAATCTTTTGAAATTAAACAGCATCGCCCACCTTGAAGGGTTTTATTATAAACCCAGAGTGGACAAAGAGCTTCTGGCTAAATATTCAAAGGGGTTGATGGCCTCTTCCGCCTGCCTGGGAGGAGAATTGCCTCGGCTGTTGCTTAGCGAAAAATACGAACAAGCTAAACAAGCCGCTCAACTATACTCGGACATCTTCGGAAAAAACTCATTTTTTATTGAAATACAGCATCATCCCAATGTCCCGAATTACAATTTGGCCAACGAAAGATTGATAAAACTGGCCAAAGAATTAAATATCCCCCTAATCGCGACTCAAGACGTGCATTATATAAAAAAAGAAGACGCCGCCGCCCAAGACGCCCTTATCGCCATTCAAACCAATACACTTGTTAACGACACAAACCGTCTTAGTATGAGAGATGAAGATTATTCTTTCAGGTCGCCGGCCGAAATGACTTCCCTTTTCTCTGAATTTCCGGAGGCAATTAAAAACACTTTGGCTGTAGCTGAAAGGTGCGACATAAATTTGAAACTGGGAGAATGGATTTTTCCTCACTTTGAAATACCCCAAGGAGAAGTTGCGGAAGATTATCTTAAAAAATTATCGCTAAAGGGATTGAAAGAAAAATACCAAAAACCGACAAAAGAAATAAACGAAAGAATGGATTACGAACTAGGAGTTATAAACAAAAAAGGATACGCTCCGTATTTTCTAATTATTGCTGATTTTGTTAATTGGGCGAAAACAAAAAATATTATCACAAATACGCGTGGTTCTGCCGCCGGATCATTTGTTTCCTATCTTCTTGGCATCAGCAATGTTGATCCGATAAAATATAGACTTCCTTTTGAAAGATTTTTAAACCCCTATCGCCCGTCTCCTCCAGATATTGATCTAGACTTTGCCGACGACAGGCGCGACGAAATAATTGAGTATGCTAAACAAAAATATGGCAATGATAAGGTTGCGCAAATCGGCACTTTTGGAACAATGATGGCAAGAGCGGCAGTGAGAGACGTAACGCGCGTGCTTAACCACGGTTATCCAGTTGGCGATCGCTTGGCAAAAATGATTCCTTTCGGTTCGCAAGGATATCCGATGAATATTAAAAAAGCGATGGATATAAATTCTGAGTTCCAAGCCGCCTATGAAACAGAAAAAAACGCAAAAGAAATATTGGACTTAGCGCAAAAAATAGAAGGTTCGGCCCGGCACGCTTCTGTGCATGCCGCCGGCGTCGTCATAAGCCCAGACGAATTAACTAATCACTTGCCCTTGCAATTAGAGCCCAAGGGTAAAAAAGTTATTACTCAGTATGATATGCATGCGGTAGAAGATATCGGTTTATTAAAAATGGATTTTTTGGGAATCAGAAATTTATCCATTTTAGGTAAAGCCGTTAATCTAATAGAAAAACTGCGAAAAGAAAAAATAGATTTGGGGAAAATTCCTTTGGACGACATGAAAAGTTTTGAACTTCTGGCCCGCGGAGAAACAATGGGTCTTTTTCAGCTGGGTGGCAGTGGAATGACACGTTATCTTAAAGAATTAAAACCGAGCAACCTCGCGGATATTATGGCTATGATTGCTTTGTTCAGACCCGGACCAATAGCCAACATTCCCACTTATATCAACAGAAAACATGGCCGGGAAAAAGCAACCTATCTTGACCCGCGGCTGGAAAAAATCTTGGGAGAAACTTACGGAGTTATCACTTATCAGGAAGATGTACTTTTAATTGCCATGGAAATTGCCGGCTATAATTGGGACACGGTTGATAAATTCAGAAAGGCTATTGGCAAAAAAATCCCGAAAGAAATGGCTGCCCAGGAAAAAACTTTCATTGAAGGATGTCAAAAACACGGCAGGTTGTCTAAACAAAAATCCGAAGCGCTTTGGAAATTATTTGACCCTTTCAAGGGCTACGGATTCAATAAAGCCCACGCGGCTAGTTACGGGATAGTTGCTTATCAAACGGCCTACCTGAAAGCCAATTACCCGGGAGAATACATGGCGGCCGTATTAACCGCCGAAGCCGGCGACATGGACAAAATGTCAGAAATTATCACCGAGTGTAAAAGAATGAATATTCTGGTTTTGCCTCCGGATATAAACGAAAGTTCTTCCGATTTTACTCTAGTCAACCCGGAAAAAACAGGAGGCAAAAGAGCCATCCGCTTCGGTCTCCAGGGAGTTAAAAATGTCGGTGAAAACATAGTTAAAAATATTGTTGAAGAAAGAAAACAAAACGGAGCGTTCTCGTCGCTAGAAAATTTATTAGAAAGAATTTCTTCGCGCGATTTAAACAAAAAATCTCTGGAGTCGCTTGCTAAGGCCGGAGCGTTTGATATTTTCGGAGAACGAAACACCTTGCTCTTCAATATGGAAAAGATTCTGCTTTATCACAAAGAAGTCAAGGGGCTGCAAAATTCAAATCAAGATTCGCTTTTTAGTTCGACCAAGGAAATACAATTACCGGGGCTGCGACTAGAAAAAACTAAAACAGCCAGCTTTGAGGAAAAATTAAAGTGGGAAAAAGAACTTCTCGGGCTTTATATCTCCGGACATCCAATTGATAAATATCGCGACAAAATGAGTAAAGTTAGATTAAACATTCCGGCCATAAAAAAATTCAAAAACCAAACACCCGTTATGTTCATGGCTATAATATCGCAAATAAGAAAAATCCTTACAAAAAAAGGCGAACCAATGCTCTTTCTGAAACTTATGGATCTAGTCGACAGCATAGAAGCGGTGGTTTTCCCCAGAACGCTTAACGAATTCGGGCATCTTTTGGAAGAAGACAAATGTGTTATAATAAAAGGCAAAGTCAGCGCCCGCAACAATGAGCCAGGCTTAATTTGCGAAGAAATTATAGAATTAAAAGAAAAAGAATAAAAACATGCAACAAAGCGACCACATAAAACTAGGGAAAGAATTGGATTTGTTTGTACAAAGCGATGTGGTTGGACGTGGACTTCCCTTGCTTACACCAAAAGGAGCCACACTTAAAAGAATCCTGCGAAGATTCATAGAGGACGAAGAAATAAAAAGAGGTTATGAATATACCGATACGCCGGTTATGGCCAAAAGCGAACTCTATAAAATTTCCGGTCACCTGGAACATTACAAAGATAGTATGTTTATTTTTGGGGTGCGCCCTTCGACAAACTCAGGGCAAGCTGAAGAAATGGTTTTGCGTCCAATGACTTGTCCGCACCAATTTATAATTTATAAATCCCGGCGGAGAAGTTACCGCGAACTCCCCATAAAGTACGCGGAAATCGCCAGCCTGTTCAGAAACGAACAAACCGGAGAAATGCACGGCCTAATACGGATTCGACAATTTACTTTAGCTGACGCGCATATAATTTGCATGCCCGACCAACTGGAAAAAGAATTTGAAAATGTCGTTGACCTTATACAATATGTGATGAAATGCTTGGGCCTCACTGATTATTGGTACAGATTTTCCAAGTGGGACCCGAAAAACAAAGAAAAATACATAGACAATCCGAAGTCCTGGGACGAATCGCAGAAAGCGATGAAAAAAATACTGGACAAAATGAAACTTAAATACGACGAAGCCGAAAACGAAGCCGCTTTCTACGGTCCAAAGCTAGATATACAAATGAAAAATGTTTTCGGAAAAGAAGATACGATATTCACGGTCCAAATTGACTTCGCTCTGCCGGAAAGATTTGATATGTGGTACGAAGGCGCAGATGGAAAAAAACACAGGCCGATGGTAATACACCGTTCGTCCATTGGCGCACTGGAGCGGACAATGGCCATGCTGATTGAACACTACCAGGGCGCGTTTCCGGTTTGGCTCTCCCCTGTTCAAATTAAAGTGGTGCCGGTAAGCGAAAAATCAAACACTTACGGAAATAAAATTCTAGAAAAATTAAACGAAACCGGGCCATGCCTACCGGCAGGCAGGTTTCGCTGCGAGATTGATTCAAGCAATGAAACTTTGTCCAAAAAAATACTGAATGTTCAAAAAGAAAAAATTCCCTATATTTTGGTTGTCGGAGAAAAAGAAGAAAAAGATAGGTTGGTAGCAGTACGTTCGCGCGTCGGCGACGAAGGACAGATGAAGCTGGAAGAATTTATTGAAAAAATTCAAAAAGAAATTTCTGACAAGAAATAAACACAATTATAATTTTTAAGCATCCAGATTTTCCACGGTTTTGGCGTGAGTCTGAATGAAAAGCTTGCGCGGCCCGACTTCCTTACCCATAAGTATGTCGAAGGTGCGATTGGCCTCTTCCGCATCTTCAATCACAACCTGCTTTAAAACCCTTTTTTCCGGATCCATGGTCGTCTCCCACAACTGCAAAGGATTCATTTC
>Ga0180009_10005083_pt1 | contig 14243 bp, 12 predicted proteins | sample OS_PC_MetaG_FD_123537 | JGI IMG/M metagenome (GOLD analysis project Ga0180009, IMG submission 123537) | Groundwater microbial communities from the Aspo Hard Rock Laboratory (HRL) deep subsurface site, Sweden - OS_PC_MetaG | ecosystem: Environmental > Aquatic > Deep subsurface > Groundwater...
CCCGCAAAATGGCCCCGACCGCGTCCAGGGCAGTGGCGCGGTGAGCCGTCTCTTCTTCAGTGTTGCCTGCGATTTTCAGGAGCTCCCCAATCACCTGAACCGGGCGCAGAATGGCCAGGGCGTTGAAGGCAGCCCGGCGCAGCCCCACCTCTTTGGCGGAGAGCAACGGTACCAGCCGGGAGCCGACTTTCTTGTCGCCGATCTGGCCGAGGGCGTAGGCGGCGGCGACACGGATGGGGGGGTTATCCTTGGCGAGCATCTTCAGCAGCGATGGCACGGCCCGGGCGGCGCGGAGCTTGCCCATGATTCGCACGGCGAGCAGCCGGGTGCTGGAGTCTTTGGATTCGAGCACGGGCAACAGCGGCACGATGGCCCGCCGATCCGCGATGTGCAGCAGGGCGCCGAGGGCGAGGCGCTGTTGCTCCTTGTTTTTGCCCGCCACCACCACGAGCAGGGGCACCAGGGCAGAGGCGTCACCGCAGGTGGCCAGTGCCTCCACGACGGTCTTGCGGCCCACCCGTCCCAGGTGGAACTCGCGGACCAGGGCCATGGACGCCCGACGATCGCCGATGTCCCGCATGATTTGTACGATGAGTGTGGCCGAGTAGACGCGGATGCGCGGTGAGCGGAGGGTCCTGGCCAACAGGGGCACGGCGCCCCGCCCGGCCAGCACCAGCGCGTCCCGCACCGCGCGGCCGAGGCTGGGGTCGAACAGCGCCTTGACGAGGGTGCGTTGGGCGGTGGCGGTGCCGAGGCGACCGAGGGCCTTCACCACGGCTTGCCGCTCGGCGACGTCGCTTGAACGGTTGAAAAGGTCGATCAGGGCCGCCACGGCGGTGGGGCTGCGTAAGCGCCCCAGGGCGGAGATGGCCGCGACGCGCACCGTGATCGTGGGATCCTTGAGCAGCCGGAGCAGCGGAGGCACCGCGCGGGGGTCGGCGATCTTGGCCAGCGTCTTGACGGCCGCCTCGCGGATTTCCCGCGAGGGGTCGGTGAGCTTGCCCAACAGAGGGATAATCGCGCGAGGGTCGGTGAGCTCGGACAGCACCTTGATGGCTGCCATGCGCACTTTCACATTGGGATCATTCAGGCGGCCCAGGATCCCGGTGATAGCCTTGCGGGAGTTGATGCGCCCCAGTGCGAGCACGGCGGCCATCCGCACCTTGTGCTCGAAGTCACCAAAGGTGCGGAGCAGGGGGCCCACGGCACTGGTGCTGCCCATCTCGCCCAGGAGGCGGGCTGCCTCCACCCGGACTGCCAGCTCGAAGTCCGAGAGCCACTCTACGAGCACGGGCACGACGGCCCTGACCCGATGTTCCACCAGCATGCGCGCCGCGGTCACCCGATAGGTGTCGTTGTCGAGATCCTGGGTGGCTCGCAGCAGGTGGTGCTGGACCTTTTTCATGGGGAACTGCCCCAGCTCCCGTAGCGCCTCGAGGCGCACCGACGGTTTGGTGTGCCCCAGCTTGGATACGGTCACCCGCAGCTTACCCGCCCACTCGAAGGCGCGCGCGGGCCTGGGCAGAGCCACCAGACCGACACCCAGCGCGCACAGGACCACTGGTATTCTCAAGTGTCGCATGGTGATTTTTATAGCACGACACTTTGCTCGGGTCGGCAAGAATCCGGTGGTCGCCGGAAGTCAGTTGAACCTTGGTGGGCAGTGACTATCATCTTCGGCATGTGGTTATTCTTGTTGTTTGTCGTCCTGCCGGCTGTGGAGCTGTATTTGCTCGTTGTACTGGGGAAGCACATGGGGGTGCTGGCCACGGTGGGGTTGATCCTCGTCACGGGGATGCTGGGTTCGATGTTGGTCAGGGCGCAGGGCATGGTCACGCTGCGGCGAATCCGCGCCGAGATCGCCCAGGGGCGGCTGCCTGCCGAGGAGATGGTGGCTGGGCTGTGTCTCCTGGGCTCGGGGCTGTTGCTTGTCACTCCGGGAGTCCTCACGGATGCAGTGGGTTTCCTGGTGCTGATCCCGCCCCTCCGGCGGGCGCTGGCGCGGCAGCTTATGAGCCGATTCAAGCTGAAGATCATGCCAAATGGTCCCTTTTCAGGCACTGGCGACCCGGGTGATCCGAGGGGAGGTAGCGCGCCCGACGGGGAGCCCCGTGTGGACCTGGGAGATGGAGAGATCATTGACATTCCTGCGGAGAATGTCACAACCTACGTTCCAGAGGAACACGACATCGACGATCACGACGGCCGCCGGCGAACCAACTAGGTATGAGCACAACGCGCAAGAAGAAGCCGGCTGCCAAGAGCAGCGGGCCAAAGAAAAAGGCCGCCGCGGCAGGCGCGAAGCGCTCGCGCGTCTCAAAAGAGGAGCCGGTGGTTGTCGACAGTGAACCTGAGGAGGACGACGACGCCATCACCCCCGAGGTAGTGGATGGCGTGCCGGAAGACGAAGAGCTTGACGAGGACATCGCCCTTTCGCCCCTGTCCGCGTCCGCACATGTCCCGGTGTCCGCCTCCACCCGCTCCCTGGCGATGTACGATCCGCTCACGGCGTACATCCAGGAGACCCGGCGGTATCCCCTCATCAGCCGGGAGGAGGAGGTCGAGCTCGCCAAGGCCTACAAGGAGAACGGCGATCCCGCCGCCGGCAGGCAGCTCGTGACCGCCAACCTGCGGCTGGTGGTGAAAATTGCCCACGAGTACCGCAAGGCGCACCAGAACCTGTTGGACCTGATTCAGGAGGGCAACGTGGGCCTCGTCCAGGCGGTGCAGAAGTTTGATCCGTACCGCGGCGTGAAGCTGTCCACCTACGCGGCCTGGTGGATTCGGGCCTATATCCTGAAGTCCATCTTGAACAACTGGCGTATGGTGAAGATCGGGACCACCCAGGCCCAGCGAAAGCTCTTTTTTAACCTGCGTAAGCAGAAAGAGGAGCTGGAGAAGCGCGGGATTCAGCCCACGGCGATTAACATCGCCAAGGCCCTGGATGTGTCGGAGAACGAGGTGGTGGAGATGGAGCGTCGCCTCTCTGCACCGGACCTCTCGTTGTCCGCGCCTTTGGGTAAGGATGACTCCGGGAACCGTACCTTTTATGACGTGTTGCCCGAGGACGCCTCTCCCCCGGACGAGCAGGTGGCGAGCCAGGAGTTCCGGACGATCCTCGCGGACAAGCTCGAGCGCTTCTCGCGGGATCTGCATGGGCGAGACGCGGTCATCTACCGAGAGCGCCTCATGAGCGATGCGCCCCTGACGCTCAAGGAGATCGGGGACCGCTACGGCGTGAGCAGGGAACGGGCGCGGCAGCTCGAGAAGCGGCTGCTCGGCAAGCTCAGGGAATACCTCCGCGAGGAGATGGGTGACGCGGTGGAGATTGCCATGGGGTGGGACTAGTGGTCCTGGGTTTCTCTCTCGCGCGCGTGTAGCTATTATATGGAAGGCGCGGGAACAGAGCGGCGTGACACGACGGGCTGCCTGTACGTCGTGGGGACCCCCATTGGGAACCTGGAGGATCTGACGGACCGGGCCCGCCGGGTGCTTGCCGAGGTGGATCTGGTGGCCGCGGAGGACACGCGCACCGCGGGGCGGCTGCTGCAGCGTCTCGGCGTTAAGGCACGGCTGGTGTCGGTGTTCGAGGGCAACGAGCACACGCGGGCGCCGTATCTGGTGGAGCAGCTTGCGGGCGGCGCCACGGTGGCGCTGATCACCGAGTGCGGCACGCCGGCCATCTCCGATCCGGGCGGGGTTCTGGTGGCGGCTTGTGTGGCCGCGGCGATCCCCGTGGTGCCGGTGCCCGGGGCGTCGGCGGTCACCACGGTGCTGTCGGCCTCGGGGCTGGCTGTGGATCGCTTCCGATTCGAAGGGTTTCTCCCGCGGCGGGGCGTGGTGCGGAGCCGCCGGATCGACGGACTCAAGCGTGACGACGCGGCGGCCGTGATCTATGAGTCTCCGCATCGCCTCGCCCAGACCCTCGCGGACCTGGCCGAGGCGCTGGGGCCGCGGCGGGCCGTCGTGGCGCGGGAGGTAACCAAGCTGCACGAGGAGTTCGTGCGGGGGACCCTATCGGAGCTCGCCGCTCGCTACGAAGGGCAGGCGGTCAAAGGCGAGCTCGTATTGGTGATTGAGGGGCGCCCCCAAGGGGAGGGGGGGGGCTTGAGCGACGATGAGCTCGAGGAGGTGATGCGGGAGCGGTTGGCCAGCGGGGAGTCCGCGCGGGATCTGGCGCGGGACCTGGCGGTGCAGACGGGGCGGTCGCGCCGGGAGCTGTATGCTCTCGCCCATCGCCTCCGGGAGTAGCGTGATGCGCTCTCTCCCATTGACGAGGGACACAAAACCTCCTAGTAAGCACATGGTGCAGCCGCCGCGTCCCGGGCGTGCCGCCGAATTACAACTGAGTTCAGAATGTCCCTGATTCGCAACTTCAGCATCATCGCGCACATCGACCACGGCAAGTCGACCCTCGCCGACCGGTTGATCCAGCACGCCGGTCTGGTAGAGGACCGGAATTTCCGCAACCAACTGCTCGACACCATGGACATTGAGCGCGAGCGCGGCATCACCATCAAGAGCAATACCGTGACCCTGCCGTACAAAGCGGCGGACGGACAGCTGTACTCGCTCAATCTGATCGACACGCCGGGCCATGTGGACTTCTCCTACGAGGTGTCGCGGGCGATGGCTTCTTGTGAAGGCGTGCTGCTGCTGGTGGACGCCTCCCAGGGCGTGCAGGCCCAGACGCTCGCGAATCTCTACGCCGCCATGGAGCACGACCTGGTGATCATTCCGGTCATCAACAAGATCGACCTGCCCGCCGCGGACATCGAAATGGCGCGCGAGGCGATCGAGGTCGAGCTTGGGCTCGATGGGGATGATGCGCTCCTGTGCTCGGCCAAGATGGGCACGGGCATCGACGAGGTGATGGCCGCCGTGGTGGCGCGCATTCCGGCGCCGACCGGAGACCCCGACGCTCCGTTGGCGGCGCTGATCTTCGACGCCCACTACGATCCTTTCCGGGGGACCATCGTTGCCATGCGGGTGATGGAGGGCACGGTGCGGCCTGGGGATGTGGTCCGGACCATGTCAAACCAGGCGACCTATAAAGTGGAGGAGACGGGGTACTTCCGCATCGGGCGTGAGATTCGCAAGCAATTGAGCGCCGGGGAGGTGGGTTATCTCATCGCCGGCATCAAGACCGTGGGCGACGTGCACGTGGGCGACACCGTAACCCACCACAAGCGGCCCACCGCGGAGTTGCTCGCGGGGTTCAAGCTGAGCAAGCCTGTGGTGTTCTCGTCGATCTACCCTGTGGCGAATGATGACTATCCGGCCCTGGTGGACGCGCTGGAGAAGTACTCGCTCAACGATGCCTCTCTGGAGTACGTGAAGGACTCTTCGGTGGCATTGGGGCAGGGTTTTCGTTGCGGCTTTCTGGGGCTGCTCCACCTGGAGATCGTGCAGGAGAGGTTGGAGCGCGAGTACGATCAGTCGCTGATCATGACCGTGCCGAGCGTGGAGTATCGACTCCACCTCAATGACGGCACCGAGCTGACGGTGGACAACCCGGCCTACTATCCTGATCCCGTCCTCATCAAAAAGGCGGAGGAGCCCTATATCCGTGCGGCCATTTTAATGCCCGAGCGATACATGGGCGTGGTGATGAAGCTCTGCATGGAGCGGCGCGGGGAGAACACGCACTTCACCTATCCTTCGCCCGGCCGCATGGAGTTCGTGGCAGAGTTGCCGCTGGCCGAGGTGATCTTTGATTTTTATGATCGCCTGAAAAGCATTACCCAGGGCTACGGCTCCTTCGACTACGAGCTGATCGGCTATCGCACCGCGGACGTGGTCAAAGTGGACATCCTGGTCAACGGCGAGCCGGTGGACGCGCTCTCGCTCATCGTCCACCGGGAAAACGCCCGGGCTCGAGCGCTGAACGCCTGTGAGGGGCTGCGGGAAGAGATTCCTCGGCAGCAGTTTCGGGTGGCCATCCAGGGAGCCATCGGCGGCAAGATCATCGCCCGCAAGACCATCAACGCCTTCCGGAAGGATGTCACGGCCAAGTGTTATGGCGGGGACATCAGTCGCAAGCGCAAGCTCCTCGAGAAGCAGAAGAAGGGGAAAAAGCGCATGAAAATGGTGGGCAACGTGGAGATCCCACAGAAGGCGTTCATCGCCGTCCTCAAAACCAATAATGAGTGACGGTCCCGCTGGTGCCGAGCCCGCCGGGCTCTATGTGCACATCCCTTTTTGCCAAAGCAAGTGTCCTTACTGCGATTTCTACTCAGAGGTGGACGACTCGCGGCACGACGCCTTCGTAGACGCGGCTCTGCGTGAAGCGGAGCGGCACGCTGCGAGTCGGGGCCCCTTCGACACGTTGTACCTGGGCGGGGGCACGCCGAGCGTGCTGGCCCCTGACCGCCTCGCGGCGCTATTGGACGGTTTGGGTGAGCGATGTGTCTTCGTTTCTGACGTGGAGCTCACCTTGGAGGTGAACCCCGACGACGTCACACCGTCGTTGGCGAAACACTGGCGTGAGCTCGGCATCAACCGCATCAGCGTCGGCGCGCAGTCCTTTGATGAAGCCGAGCTGCGGTTTCTCGGGCGTCGGCACACGGCGGCGGTTGCGTTGCGCGCACTCGAAGCCGTGCGCGAACACGGGCCGCAGAACCTCTCTATCGATTTGATGTACGGGTTCCACGGGCAGACAGAATCGGAGCTGCTTTTGTCCCTCGACACGGCGTTCACTTTCGCGCCGGATCATCTGTCGTGTTATCAGCTCACCCTCGAGCCGCGCACAGCTTTTGGAAGACGACACGCGCGGGGTGACCTGCAACGACTCGACGAGGAGGAGGAGCGCTCGTCCTTTCTTCTCGTGGCCGACGCGATCAGATCGCGTGATTTTGATCACTATGAGATCTCTAATTTTGCGAGCACGCTTTTTTCTCGATCTCGTCACAACCAAAAATATTGGCGCCACGTAGAGACGATCGGGCTGGGTCCGGGCGCGCATTCCTATCGTGAACGTTGCCGTCGACGGAACGTCGATAGCGTCGCGGAGTACATCGGTCGCGCGCGTGATGACGGCGACGCAACGATCGAAACCGAAACGCTGACAGAAAATCAAATACGCCTTGAAACGCTTTTTCTGGGGCTCCGCACATCAAATGGCGTTTCTTTGGAGTTCGTGAGAACGTTGGATCGAGGACAGGAAACGGTCGACACGCTGGTGCAAGAAGGGCTGGTAAATATCGTTCGCGAACGCGTGGCGCCGACGCTCGAAGGCTACCTGCTCGCCGACAGTTTGCCCCTCCGATTTGCGATCGATTGATCGATCATCGGCACTTTGGGCGATTCTTCGCGTCGAAAAAACTGGTCGTTTTTTTGACAAGGAAAATTGAAACCTTCTGAGGTGTGTGTAAAAATGTCTCTCAAGTTAGGAGAACGTTGGCTGATGGGAACTGCTACACGCGACGACAAACTCTCAGCTCAACTTCAACTGTCCGGATTCGGCAGGGCCGGACTTGTAACGTGCGGAGTGATCCGAATGGGTGATTTCGCAATCCGTAACCGCGATGGAAAAACAGTTTGCTTGAACCGTTAACAACGGGAGGGACAAAACATGGCAACAACGATCAAGAAACCGGCCGCTAAGAAAAAAGCGGCTCCCAAGAAGAAGGCCGCCAAGAAGAAGGCCGCCCCCAAGAAAAAGGCCGCCCCCAAGAAGAAGGCGGTAAAGAAGAAGGTCGCCAAGAAGAAGGCTGCCCCCAAGAAGAAGGCTGCTAAGAAGAAGGCTGCCCCCAAGAAGAAGGCTGCCCCCAAGAAGAAGGCCGCTAAGAAGAAGGCTGCCCCCAAGAAGAAGGCCGCTAAGAAGAAGGCTGCCCCCAAGAAGAAGGCTGCTCCCAAGCGGGCCGTCAAGAAGGCGCCGGCGAAAAAACAGACCACTACCGCGAAGTTGGTCACCAAGCGCGGCAAGCGCGTCTAGCCGGATAGCCGTTTTCGACGACGGGGTCGGACTCAACCCTGCCCAAGAGTCATCCCCGTCCAGGCCCGACCACCGACTTCCTCTACAGACTGCCTGATCTCACCTGCATGTGCGCTTGACGCCACGTACGCGCTAGGCGAAGATGTGCCTATGAAAGTGTTCGAACGACTGGGTCGGTTGGCCAAGCTGGGTGGCATCGTCGGCCTCGCTCTGGGCTCCCTCGCGCTGACGGTGTGTGGTGGTCGCACGGGCGACCGGCAGGACGGCGCCGTATCACAGGACGCAGCGAGCTCCGACGCCGGGGTGGATGCCATGTCCGATCCAGACGCCGCGCAGGACGGCTCCTCGGAGCAATTGGACGCCCAGCTTTGGGATGTGATCTGCGAATAGTCGCGCGGGTCTCATGACTGTGCCCGCCCCAGCTTCGGCTGTGCGTTCTATCGCCCTCGCGCTCACCACACGCTGCAATCAGCGCTGCTTTTGCTGTTACGACGCTTGGCGCGCCTGGGAGGACCGTCCTCACCGGGCGCTTCGTAAGAAGGCCTCGAGGTTTCGGTACAGCGCGTCGAAACCCTGTAGGGCATGGTCGCCCGGAGTGGAGTCGGAGCGGGCTGCGAGGCGCCTCGAATCCTCGGGCAGGGTCCGCCTGCGATCTTGGGGGCGCGGTAGCCTGGCCTGGGCCCAGCGCACGTAGCGCTCGCGGTACAAGCTGCTGGCATCCTGGTTGCCACGGGGATGTGCGCCAGGGTGTGGTGAATCAGGTCAAGCCAGGGGTCAGCATGGGGCGATACGACGGGCGCGCTCATTCACGTGCCCCTCCAGCTCACGACGTAGTGGGTGTGGGGGGGGAGGCTGCCCACGTCCGGTGTTTGGTATTCCCAGACGCCGTGCAACCCCTCCTCCTGGGCCGCGAGGGAGAAGTGGCACATGGCGATGCCCAGGTCCACGCGTTGCAAGTCGATTTCGGGGCTGCGCAACAGCTTGGAGCGGTACATGGCCGTGCGATGGAGAAAAAAATGGAGGTCGCCAGCAGCGCTCTGGACCACTCGCCAGGGCTGCTGGTTCGACGCCGAGGGCGCCAGGCGCAGCAGCTCAAGCGGTTGTCGGTGTCGTCCGGCGCTCACTTTGCTCAGCGGTGAGGCGAAGGAGGATTGAAAGAACAGCTCCGGCCAGGGGCGGCGCTTGTGAGATCGGGCGCCAAATCGAATCACTAGGTCTCTGAGGGTCCGACGCTGGCTGGCGTAACCCACCGGGCTCACTGCAGGGACGATCTCGGACGGCTGTGTGCCCATCTGCTGACCGAAGACGGTGCGGTTCAACGTGCCGCCCAGCCAACAGGTCCCGAGGCCCAGGTCGGTGCACAGCAGGATGGTTCGCTCAAAGCAGAAGCCAAAGTCCACCATGTTGTTGGCGGCCCGTTCCACCGCACCAATGAGGTAGTGACGTGCACCCTTGATCACCCCATACGTGCCGGACTGCCGCAGGGTCAGAAAGTCGGGCGGCGGCACCTGGTGGAGCGCGATGCGGATCCGGTTGCCGAAGACGCCCTCATGGCGCGCTTGCAGGAAGGCCTCGAGACGGGCTCGAACCACGGGCTCCAGGAGGCGATTTTCGTAGGCGCGCCTGGAGGTGCGCATTCGAATTACGTCTGCCACGGGGCGCGACAGTGCCAGGTCGGGAGGGGCGAGGTTGTGCATAGAGGATGAAACTTTGAGCCCGGAGGAGTTCGCGCCAATTGTTGGCGAGGCCGCCTTGGGTTTGCTACCAGCGATCCCCGCCGCCGCCGCCGCCGCCATCGCCGCCACGGCCACGGCCACGGCCACCGCCACCGCCACCGTCACGATTTTCGCGGGGCCGGGCTTCGTTTACCTTGAGCGGGCGGCCTCCGAGATCGTGTTCAGCCAGGCTCTGAATGGCCCGGCGGGCCTCGGCGTCGTCGAGCATCTCCACAAAGCCGAAGCCCCGGGACCGGCCCGTCCCCCGGTCGGTGACGACGGTCGCAGAGTCCACCGCGCCGTGCTCCTCGAACAGGGTTCGAAGCTCGTCATCGTTCGTGCTGAACGGTAGATTGCCAACATAGATTCTCATGTGTCTGTTGCTCCCTGCCCGAGACTGCCCTGTACGGAACACCGCCCCACTCGGGCTCGGTGGGCGATGATTCCCCTCTCCCGCTGGCGATGGCCAACGAGTTTTCTCGAAAGGTACACAAGTTGGGCAAAAAATAAAAGAGTCGAGGCGCACCCACCACATCCGATCGCTCATCCGTCTGCGCTGACGCTGGGTGACGTCCCTGAGCCCCGAGTGGAGTTGCAGACCCGCCGCTGGCGCGGCCGTCGCTGGCCCCGTGCCGTGAAGAAGGCTTTTTGCCGCTAAGATTCAGGCGAAGACCGACGTCGGGGCCCGGGGCACGGTGATCGCAGTGTCTTGTCTTTCCGCGAAGTGAGTGGGCCGATCGTTTGACTTCCCCTGAGTCCTACCGTAGTTACGTTAGAGTGATGTTGTCTACGGTGCTCGAGGACAAGTACGAGCTGATTCGGCTGCTGGGTGAGGGCGGCATGGGAGCCGTCTATGAGGCGCGGCACCTGCAAATCGGTCGCCATGTGGCCATCAAGCTCATGGGCGCGGCCGTGGCGCAGTCCGACGAGGCGCGGAGGCGTTTTCTCCGGGAGGCCCAGGTCGCCGGCACGCTGGACCACGAAAACATTTGCCCGGTTACGGACCTGGGGGAGAGCGCGGAGGGTGTGCCCTACCTGGTGATGCCTCTGCTCAAGGGGCACAACCTCGCCGAGGTGCTCGAGTCCCTGCAGGGGCCCCTGCCGGTGGAGCAGAGCGTGCATATCATCTGTCAGGTGCTCGCCGGGTTGGAGGTGGCCCACGCCGCGCACATCCTGCACCGGGACCTGAAGCCCGACAACGTCTTTCTGGTGCAGCGTCCGGGCCAGGCCGACCTGGTGCAGCTCCTGGACTTTGGGATCTCCAAGATCATCACCGAGGCGGGGACCAGTACGGAGCTCACCGGAACGGGCATGGTGGTGGGTACTCCGGCGTACTTGTCCCCCGAACAGGCCATGGCCACCGGGGTGATGGACGAGCGGGTGGATATCTACGGCGCAGCGGTGGTGCTCTACCAACTGCTCACGGGCCGTCGACCCTTTGAGGCGCGTAGTTACAATGAGATGATCGTCAAGATCTGCACGGAACCCTTCGCGCTGCCACACACCTTGAATGGGCTGCTCGACCCGGCCCTCGAGCGGGTCCTGCTTCGCGGCATGGCCCGGGATCCCGATCAGCGTTGGCCCACGGCCCAAGCGTTCCGGCAGGCCTTGCAGGCCCTGCCCCGGATGGACGCGCAGCTGCAGAATCAGCCCACTGAGCTACTCGTTTCAGCGTCTTCGGTGGCACCACCGGGCGCGGGACCCGAAGGCGCGGCGGATGGCATGACACCCGCCCAGCAGGTGGCCACCGCGCGCACGGTCCTGGCGCAGTCCGCGGATCTAGCCGGCCTCGTGCGGACTCCCACGGCGGCGGGGCAGGTGAATGCCCGGGCGGCCGACTCGCTGCGCCCCGTCCGCGCCGCGTCGGAAAAGCCTCGCAGTGGGGGACTGTGGGGGGGGATCTTTGCGCTGTTGGGTGTGCTCGCCGGCGCCGGGGTGGTGCTGCTGTATCTGTACCTGCGCGAGGAACACCCCCGTCGCAAGAGCGCCCCGGAGGTGACCGCGTCCAAGTCGCCGCCGTCCGTCCCACCGGCGATGGATCCCGAGGCGAGGCCCGCTGCAGTCCCGGTCCAGCCACCGACCGGATCCCAGGCCGCGCCCGCGAATCACCCGCGACCGACGGCTCCCCAGGGCCAGCCAATGGTCGGAGCAATGCAGCGAAAAAAACAACGGGTCCGATCCCGTATCCAGCCCCGCCGACGCCCGCGGGTTTCTGCCGAGCCCAGCGGCGGAAAGACCGCGCGCCTCTCGACCATCGTCGGCGGGAACGTGTACGAGCTGCGCTACATTCGGGCCCAGGCCGGGCGGCTGCGGTCGCGGATCAACCGCTGCTTCGCGGCGGCCCGCTTCGACGGTGTGCGACACGAATTCACCATGTGGCGGCTGAAGATCTCTGCCAAGGGGACCCTGGAGACCGCAAATCGATCCGGCTCGGGCCCCGTAGGCAAGGGCTTGAACGCCTGTGTGATTCGGGCGTTCCACTCCATTTCGTGGAGGGAGCCCAAAAACGGCGTTGGCGGCTGGTTCCGGATGGGGTTCACGTCCCGCATCCCCAGGTCCCCCGCGAGCTCCAAGTAGTCGATCATGGCTCATTGAATCCCCGGGTGGTCGGCCGTCAATTCGTGCTTATGTTGCTGGCTGATTTGTTACCCGTGCTGCGTTTTTGTGAACTGAGAAGGAGGATCCCCATGAGTCTGATCGGCAAACCAGCTCCTGCCTGGACCGCTGTGGCCCACGTCAATGGCGAGGAGAAGACCCTTTCGCACAGCGATTTTGACGGTCAGTGGTATGTGCTCTATTTCTATCCGCTCGATTTCACGTTTGTTTGCCCCACCGAGATCAAGGGGTTTGAGGGGCTCAAGGCCGACTTCGAGGAAGATGACGTGGCGGTCATCGGCGTCAGCACTGACTCGTACTTCAGCCACAGGGCGTGGTTTGCGGATCGCGCGACCTTCGAGGTGCCCATCACGCATCCGGTGCTGGCGGACTCCAACCATGAGGTGAGCCGGGCTTTTGACGTGCTCAAGGAGGGGGAGGGCATCGCCTTCAGGGCCACGGTGATCGTGGACGACGTTGGCGTGGTCCGCTCGGTTGCGGTGAATGACACGACGGTGGGGCGCAGCCCGGCCGAGGTGCTGCGCTCGGTCCAGGCCTTCCAAAGCGGCGGTCTTTGTGGTGCCGATTGGAAAAAGGGTGACGCATTTGTCGGCTGAGAGGGCGGGGAACGCAGGCGAAAACGCCACGTCGCGGCTCGAGACCATCGGGGACGACAACTGGGAGGAGTTCACCGGGGCACCCTTGTCGGTGCTCATGCTTGCCACAACCACGTGCCCGATTTGCAAGAAGTGGACAAAAGAGCTGTCCGAGTGGCTGGCCACCGATGAGCAGTGGCGCCAGGTTCGCTTTGGCAAGCTGAACCTCAACGACGGCGCCGTGTCCAAGTTCAAGGCGGCGAACGGGGAATGGCTTTCCGACCTGCCCGGGGTGCCCTATAGCGTATTCTATGTGGGCGGTGAGCAACGCGCCTCGTTGCCTGGTCGCGGGGTGAAACGCCTGCTGAGGCGGCTCGAGCGGGTGAAATCAGAGTCTGAGTAAGCGCCGTTAACGGGGCGGGGCGCGGGAGTAGAGGTACCGCGGGGCGTGGTGAACCGTGGCTTGCCAGACACGGTCGCCCCGACGACGTTCCTTGCGCTGCAGGGAGTCGCGGTAGCCCGTGAGATAGCCCAGCATCAGCGTCCAGGCGTCGGTCATGTCCGCGATGGAGACCACATCCTCGCCAGGCACGTGGACAAAGCCGCCGAGGATGTTGTCCTCCGGGCGCTCCTGATCCAGGTGGCTCATCAGATTATAAAAGAGATAGTTGCACAGGTACGTTCCCGCGTTGTCGCTGATGGCCACGGGATAGCCCTGGCCCTCGAGCAGTGCCAAGAGGTCAGCCAGCGGCAGGCCCGTACCCAGGGCCTCACCCCCCGCCTCAATGGGGGCGTTTTTTATGATCCCATCCACGTCCTCTCCCTGCGCGTAGTTGGTGGCCCGGGACTCCAACCGAATGACCAGCTCTCCCATGGCGACCCCGGAGCCAATGGCGATGGCCGGCCGCAACCGCTCGTACTCCATTTCGTAGGCCTCCCAGGCGCCGTCCCAGGTCACAGTGAGCTCCATGGTGCGCACGTCGTAGCCTCCGATGATCTCCTCGTGAAGGGGCGCCACGGCCGCCCAGGAGGGGTTGTCCGGCACTCCGGCGAAGGGGCCGTAGCCCGACAGGAGAATCACCGGCAGCACCCGGATGGTCAGGCGCACTACCAACCGACAGGAGGCGTCCCCGCAGTCGCCGTCTCCCCAGACCACGATTTCGTGCACACCCGAGGCGGTGGGAGTGCCCGACACGGTGCCGTCTGGAGCCAGGGAGACGCCTGCGGGAAGGGCTCCCAGGGAAACACTGTAGGTGCGGACCAGACCGGTTGGGTCTTCGTCGGCGAGCGTCAGGTGATAGTCAAAGTCGATGCGCCCCTCGGGACCGGTCACATCAATGGGCGCAGGCGGCGTGGCTGAATCGGCGGTGTGGTTGGCTCCACCTCCGCTATCACCGCAGC
>Ga0180009_10005084_pt1 | contig 14243 bp, 6 predicted proteins | sample OS_PC_MetaG_FD_123537 | JGI IMG/M metagenome (GOLD analysis project Ga0180009, IMG submission 123537) | Groundwater microbial communities from the Aspo Hard Rock Laboratory (HRL) deep subsurface site, Sweden - OS_PC_MetaG | ecosystem: Environmental > Aquatic > Deep subsurface > Groundwater...
AACTCCCAAAATGAAGTGTTGTCGAATTAGCAATTCTTGTCCATCGCAACAACACCTTTCCAAAATTGGGAAGAAAAGTATATCACTTCCGGAATTGAGCAGTGATGAAACACTTTATTTTATTAATTATCTGCATTTTACAAATATTTGCACGATTATTGCTAATATAGTCTGAACTAATAATCTATACTAAAATGAAAGCTCATTTTTTTTCTTCGATGATTAAATATAGCAGTGTCATCATTGTAATGTTTGCTATAGCATTTTCTGGATGTAACAAAAACAATCAGCCTGCGCCGGTCGATAAGGATGATTTTGAATCATTGCAGATTGATCCCAACTTCAAATTTGAAACCACCAAGGAAGTCATGTTGCATCTGGAGGTTAACAGCATCAACCCCCAAGAGCCAATGCACAAATTCAGGGTTTTTACAGGAAATCCGACCCTAGGTGGCAAACTCATCGCCAGCGGCATGACCGACCCTTACATGTCGTTTCAAACCACTTTGGTAATTCCAACACGATTCACTTCGCTGTTTATCCAAAATCAGGACGTGAACAACAACACGGAAACTGTTGAAGTAGAGATTGTAAGTAACACTATCCACTACACTTTTAACACAACAAAAGCCGCTATATCTTCTTTTAAAACTGTTTCCCCCTTACACAGTGAGCCCGACTGGAGTGTTTACGATGTGGCTCTTTCGGGAAACTACAACAAAGTCGAAATCGAAGAGGGTCTGATTTACAGCATCTTGCCCGGCGCATCAGTTAACATCAGCAACCAATTGAATTTTAAAGGCGGCACACTAATCGTTGCAGGAACAATTACTGCAAGTAATATCAATGGAAGCAACGACGGAGGCGATTTTTACATCAGCACAGGCGGTGTATTCAACTCATCAACCGGTGGTTTTCAGCGCATTGACAATTTTGTCAACTTCGGGGTTACAGCCATCTCAAACAACCTTACCCTGACCAACATGTCTGGAAACTTTGAAAATCAGGGCATAATGAATATTGCCGGAACGGTTAACATCAATCCAAATTCGGGAGATGTTTATAATTCAGGCACAATGAACATAGCAGGACATTACAACAACAATGGCTTTGGATACAATATGGGAGAAATGGTTGTTTCAGGACACTTTAACAACAATGGAGGCCAAAACGTTGAGTTTATCAACGACTGCAAACTGATTATTACAGGCAATTTCAATCAGAACAGTGCCTTTTACAACAACATGAATGCCTATGTGCAAGTAAACCAAAGCACCTATTTGAATGGATCTTCTGTGACCAACATGGAAGCGCAAAGTTTGCTAAAATCGAATAACATCCACTTCAACAGTGTAGTTCATGGCCCGTCAGCTTCATGTGCTCTGTTTCAAATTGCCAACGAAACACGGATCAATGGTAGTGGGAATATTGATGGTTATATAGATATCTGTGATGCCAATGGCATTGATAGCAACACCGGAACTGTTAGCCCGGATGTAAGCTTCGACTGCTCGTGCTTTATTCCTACCACCAGTTGTAATCCAGGTGCAGGAACTCCGCAAAATCCGGACACAGATGGCGATGGATGCCCTGATGACCAGGACGACTATCCTAACGACCCGTTAAGGTGTTCTGATGATTATTACCCTAACGAAACAGACTTCACAAGCTTAGCGTTTGAAGATTTATGGACCGGACGAGGCGATTACGACTTTAACGATTTAGTAGTGCAAACCAATTATAAAATAGTTAAAAACGGTGAGAACAAAGTAGTTGAGATTTTTGGTAAATTCCATATCGCCGCCGTTGGTGCCAGCTTAAACAATGGGTTTGGAATTGAATTCGATGTGCCGACCACGGCAATCGCCAGTGTGACAGGAACGGAAATTGTTGGATCAGCAGTGACAATCGGGGCAAATGGCATGGAACAAGGCCCAATCAACAAGGCGGTTCTGATAGTTTACGACGCCATCAATGATTATTTAGGAACCTCGATGGTAAACACAGTTCCGGGAGGAAACACCATGGAAATTGACACCATTACCGTGCACGTGAGTTTTGCCACTCCTCAGGCCAGCATTGGAACACCGCCCTATAATCCGTTCATGTTCATCAATCAGGAGCGTGGCAAAGAGATCCACCTGATCGATCACACACCAACTGAGATGGTAGACGCATCGTATTTCGGGCAGGAAGCCGACAATTCTGATCCCGCTACAGGAAGATACTATGTTACCTCCACTAATTTGCCGTGGGTAATTGAAATACCGGAAGATTTTGAATGGCCTGTTGAAAAGGCAGACATTCTAACTGCTTACCTTAAATTCAGAGATTGGGCTGAGTCATCCGGAAACTTGTTCCCCGATTGGTATCAGGATTTACCAGGATACCGCAACCAAAGCAATATTTACCAAATGGAAAACCAGTAAGAGATAACACCTTTTTAAAAGCCGCTGAAATGCGGCTTTTTCTTTTTAAAATTTAGACGATTTCTAGTTAATAACTGGAAAACACTCAGTAACTTTGCTCGCAAATTTTAATCATATGCCTATGAATAATTACAGCTTTGCAGGCAATAACAGTCCTGATACGAAATCGGATTGTTTTGTAGCTTTTGAGTTGCGCAAATCGGGAGGTAACGTTATCGATATCAAGAGTAAGGTCATGGCTTTATACGGAAAATCGATTCGTGCGCTGGCTGAAGACATGCTTAATTTTTTTGAAATCGAACATGGTCATTTGATCATCGAGGACACAGGTGCTCTGGATTTTGTTCTGGCCGCGCGCATTGAAGCTGCCATAAAACTTCAAATTTCCTCCAACAAGGATTATTTACTCGAGGGAAGTGCCGAAAACAAAAAACCTACTCAGAAGGAACAGTTCAGGTTTTCACGGCTTTACCTTCCGGGTAACACGCCGAAATTAATGATCAGTGCCGGAATCCACCATCCTAATGGACTTATTCTCGATCTGGAAGACGCCGTTGCTCCTTCGAAGAAATACGAAGCCACGTTTTTAGTCAGAAATGCCTTACGTAACCTGAATTTCTACGGAGCGGAACGTATGGTGCGTATCAATCAGATACCCAAAGGACTTGATGACCTCAAAATAGTTGTGCCTCAGTATCCCAACCTGATACTTGTGCCGAAATGCGAACATCCTGATGACTTGATACGAGTGAATCAAGCCATTGAAGAGATTAAAAGTCAACATCAGATGGGCGATTTTCCGATATGGCTCATGCCCATCATCGAAAGCGCCAAAGGAGTACTTAATGCCTATTCAATAGCCACTGCCGCGATGAATGTTGCCGCTTTAGCCATCGGCCTTGAAGATTACACTGCAGATATGGGAACACGGCGTACAACAGCAGGTACTGAGTCGTTCTTCGCAAGAAGCATGGTTGTAAACGCATGTCGCGCCGCGGGCATCCAGCCTATCGATTCTGTTTTTTCCGACGTTTCCGACATGAATGCATTGGCCGAGAACGTAAAAACCAGCAAAGGGTTAGGCTTCGATGGCATGGGATGTATACACCCACGACAGATTGCGGTAATCCATGAGAATTTTGCACCGGAAGCAGTTGAGATTGACAAAGCGAAAAAGATAGTCCTTGCGTTTAAAGAAGCCGAAGAAAAAGGACTTGGCGTAGTTTCATTGGGAACGAAAATGATTGATGCGCCGGTTGTTAAAAGAGCTCAACGCACCATACTTCTGGCCATAGAAACCGGCAAATTAGAACCCAATTGGGAATATCTCACTTAATTCAATTGATGAATTAAGTCAAAAAGATCAAGTTATGGTTCTCATGATTTTTTAAACATAAAGTAAACCGAGCACATGAAAAAATATGATAATCTGGTAAAAAATGCTGTGGGGAGGATAGTCCCTACGGTAATTAACGGAGAACAACATTTCCCTTACAAAGGAGTAGGCATGCATCGTCCAACGGGGAAAAAACACAGTCCTTCAATTTCAACCTGCATCGATTATCCTGACGACGGGAACAAAACAGTTGCCAGTCTGAAAGAGGCTTTGATCAAATCAGGGTTAAAGGACGGCATGACCATTTCCACCCATCACCATTTCAGGAATGGCGACCTAATATCGAATCAAATATTTGATATTGCCCATGAGTTAGGCATTAAAAACCTGCGGTGGTTTCCATCAGCCTCCTTTCCATGCCAGGAAAGAATGATAAAATACATGGAGGATGGCACCATCAACCGCATTGAAGGGAGCATGAACGGACCTTTAGGGAAATTTGTTTCTGAGGGGAAAATGTCAGGAATAGGCGTATTGCGCTCACATGGAGGACGCTACCAAGCCATCCAGGATGGCGAAGTTAAAATCGATATCGCTGTTATTGCAGCGCCAACAGCCGATGCTTTTGGTAATGCTAACGGCGTTAACGGACAGGCTGCCTGTGGTTTGTTAGGATTCGCTTTAGGCGATTCTCAATATGCCGAAAAGGTAATTGTTGTAACCGATAACATCGTCCCGTTTCCGTGTGTTCCATGGCAAATTCAGGGAAATTACGTCGACTTCGTCGTAAAAGTGGATCAGGTGGGCTTACCTGAAAAAATCGTATCAGGAACAACAATGATCACCAAGAGTCCTGACAGACTGCTTATTGCAGAAATAACCGCCCAATTTTGCGAAGCAGCCGGACTCATTTATGATGGGTTCTCCTATCAGGCCGGGGCAGGTGGAACAGCCCTGTCGATTGGCAATTATTTTGGTGAGATACTCAGAAAAAACAACTGGAAAGCCAGTTTTATCAGAGCTGGTAGCAACAAATACGCAGTGGAGATGCTTGAAGAAGGGCTTGTGGGATATATTCTTGATGGTCAGACCTTCGATCTGGATGGCGTGAGAAGTATGCGTGAGAATGCCAATCATGTAGCAACCTCACCTTTCACAAGTTATAATTTCCATGGAAAAGGGAATTTCGCTTCGATGCTGGATGTTGTTATTCTTGGTGCTACCGAAGTCGATTTGAACTACAACGCCAACGTGGTTACCCACAGCGATGGATACCTGCTTCACGGTATTGGCGGCTGGCAAAACACCCTTTTTGCCAAAACCACCATACTGCCCATACCCTTGTTCCGCGACCGTATTCCGGTTATAAGAGACGAAGTAACAACCATATGCGCTCCTGGTGAAATGATCGATGTGATTGTTACCGAAAGGGGAATCGCAATCAATCCACTCCGTCAGGATCTTATCGATAAAGTAAAAAACAGTGGATTGCCGATAAAAACCATTGAACAACTGAAAGCTGAAGCTGAAGCCATTTGTGGTGTGCCGGAGAAACTTGTTCTTGGCGATGAGATTGTAGCTGTAATCAAATGGGTTGACGGAACAATCATCGACGCAGTGCGTCGGGTTATTGCATAAAAATACCGAAGTCGGTTTTTAAAACAAGAGATTATCCATACCTGAAATACGAAAACAATCATGCTATGCAAAAAAATGCACCGCATGATTGTTTTTTTTATACATTTATGCCTCCCTAAAGGTAGGCTGTTTTTTGTCTCTGTATTTTATAAAACCAGTTAGATGACTTCACTCTTTCTACGTACCGATAAAAACAAATTGATTATTTTGGTTATCGCCACCTTGCTATTTCTGCTTGCACTAGGCTATGCGATAATCGTTAGCGAACAATTCCGACATAGAACCATCGAAAACACAAAAGATCATTTGTTGAATAAAGCAAAAGACATCAGGTCGTTTACAGAAACCAATATTAACGAGCAATTTTATGATCTCACCATCTACAGCCAAACGGCTGAGTTCAGGGAATTCGTTCAGCAAAGGAAGATGCATGGCGAAAAAGATGAATCATGCTTGTTTAAAACAATCCATGAAACCAGCATGAATGATTTTCTGGTTGTAGCCCTTCTCGACACCAGTGGTATACCATTTCATGTGCACAGCTCTCCCGACTTTGACCCAGACTTCGTTAAGAAAATTCACACCTTTCCTGAAGTCAAATCTGCGGCTAAACTCCAGGAACCAACGATCGGGAAGAGTTTTTTTAGCAATGACAATGAGCTCTTTGTCAATCTTGTCTATCCCGTTTTTGCTGACAAGCAATACATTGGATCTATATTTACGACTTACAGCATCACCAATTTTTGCCAAAAGTTTTTTTCCGACACTACCTATCAAAATTATTCAATCGAAATTAGCGATAAGGAAGGCCATTTTTTGTTTAACTCTCAACCGGGGTTTCCTGATCTGGGCTTTCCTGAAGAAGATGAATTCGTCAACCATCCGGCCCTTTCTGATAAAGAAAAAGCACAAAACCTGGAGTGGCTGAGTCAAATGAACAATCACACAACCAGCACCGCCACTGTAAGCTATCTGGATGAACAAAATAATACGGATCAGGTATTGCTTGCACACACACCACTTAATCTGGGTGAGAACAAATTCATGATCTCGGTATATGACGACCTTGACAGCGCAACCGAATCGAGCTATCTGCTATCCAAAAACTTCTTTCTGGTTTTCGCCGTTATTACCGCCATTTTTCTATTGTTGTGGTTTTTTGGTTGGTCGTGGCTCAAAAGGATAGTGATTATAAAAAAGGAGTCGCGTTTAATGTCAAGAATAAACCAGTCGGAAAACAGATATTGGAATCTTTTCAACTCCTCCCCTATACCTATTGTTGTTTTGAATTCTTCAGGATTAATCACCAATGGCAACAAACAATTTCTCCTGTTTACCGGGTTACAAGAACTGAAAAACAGCTTTGGGAAAAAAGTTACTGATGTGATACGGTTTGAGGAAAAAGAAAAGTTCACAGCTCTGCTACGTCGCGTACAAAGCAACAAAAACACCATAAATGAGGCCGCGATGATGCTTTCGTTTAACCATCCGGGAGGCCAGATACGCATTGCCGAATTTTCTCTTTCAGAGATAGTTACAAATGAAGGAAATCAGCTCATGTGTATCATCAAGGACCAAACAGAGAAGAAACTGGCAGAAAACCTGAGTCTGCGTTTCGGACAAATACTTAACAACGCCAACACGGAGATTTATGTGCTTGACGGAAGCAGTTTTAGGTTCATGCATGCCACCGAAGGCGCTTTAAATAATTTGGGCTACAGAATTGAAGAATTGAGAGAGCTTACACCTGAAGACATTGCCATTTTCGGTCAGGACTCATTTCAAGCGCTTGCTAAACCATTATTTTCCAAAGTAAAAGAGCAGCTCACCTTCGAGGTCGTTCAAAAACGAAAAGACGGCACAACCTATCCGGCGGAAGTAACACTGCAAATGTCGCACGAAGAAAAGCCACCGGTCTTCATTGCTATTGTGCGCGACCTCAGCAGAGAAAGATTGGCTGCCGAAACGCTCGCCATCGAGCGTTCACTTTCGCAACAATACCTGGAATTGGCAGAAGTAATGTTTGTGGCAATCAATAACGAAGGATTGATCACAATGATTAACCGTAAAGGACTTGAAATACTGGGTTATGCCGCGGAAGAAGTAATTGGCCAATCCTGGATCAATCTTTTTATACCGGAAGAAGCAAAACCGGTTATTTCTAATGTAATGGATGGGTTAATGACAGGAGAAACTGACATTATCGAAGATTTTGAAAGTCAAATAATCACTAAAGACGGTACTTACAAGTTAATAACGTGGCAGCATAAACCCATTAAAAATGACAAAAAGGTCATTACCGGGATTTTAAGCAGCGGCATGGACATAACCGAGGCCAAAAAACAAGAATATGATTTAGTTAACAGCCAGCGACAATATGCCACACTGATAGGCAACCTGAAAGGTATTGTATACAGATGCGCCAACGACGAGAGCTGGACGATGGAATTTATCAGTAACGGACTTCTGACTTTAGCCGGCTATCATCCCGACGAACTAACGGACAATAACAAATTAGCCTTCCGCGATATTATACACCCCGATGACAGAAACTTCGTCCACGACACCATCCTCGACCAACTCAAAAAAGGCCCGAGTTTCCAGCTGGAATACAGAATAACTCATAAAAACGGGCAGCTGGTCTGGGTAACCGAGTTTGGTCAGGGATTAATGGAAGATGGAGTATATACCCACCTCGAAGGGTTTATTACCGACATTGCGAAAATAAAAGAAACTGACGCAAAATTACTCAAGCTTACAACCGCTATCGAACAAAGTGCCTCCTCTGTGGTGATAACGGACACAACGGGTAGAATAGAGTATGTGAACCCTCACTTCACCAAAACTACAGGCTATACTGGCGATGAAGCTATTGGAAAGAAAGTCAATATTCTCAAATCAGGAAAAATGTCCCCAGCATTTTACAGCGAATTATGGAACACGATCAGTTCAGGGCAAACATGGAACGGGCAATTTCATAACCGAAAAAAAAGTGGCGAGCTGTACTGGGAGTCGGCAGTAATTGCCCCGGTAACCGATCATAACGGAGATATAAGCAGCTATATAGCCATAAAACAAGACATCACCGATTTTAAACGAAGTCAGGAAGAATTACTGAAAAGCCAGGAAGACCTGAAACAAAGCGAAGCCAGATACCGTTCGCTCATTCAAAATAACCAATCTATCATGCTCCTGTTCGACCCCATTTCGGGCGAGATAGTGGAAGCCAACAAAGCCGCTTGTGTCTTTTACGGTAAAACAGAAGAAGAGTTGAAACAGACCTGCATCTTCGATATTAACACCTTACCCAGAGAAAACCTTGAGCTCTATGTCAAAAAATTATTGGTTGGCGAACAAAACTATTTCGTCTTTAAACATAAAGCGGCCAACCACCAGATAAAAGATGTAGAACTGTACACAGGTGAGATAAACCACCAGGGAAGAAGACTTGTTTTTAGCGTGATTCACGACATTACAGAAAAACTGGAAACACAGAAAGAACTGGTGACAGCAAAGGAAAAAGCCATCGAAAGCGATCGGCTAAAATCGGCGTTTCTGGCCAATATGTCGCACGAAATCCGAACCCCAATGAATGCTATTTTGGGATTTTCGCAATTGCTGAACGAAAGTAATATTACAGCCGATGAAATGAATCTGTATATTACAATCATCAACAAATCGAGTGGGCAGCTTTTAAACCTTATCGATGACATACTGAAAATTAGCCAGATCGAGGCTGGAATCGTGACTATACAACCAGAAGAAGTTAACCTTACGAAAACTCTGAACGAGATTTATCAATTCTTTTCACTAACCATTAAGCAAAAAGGAATTCAGTTCTATCTGGATTTACCTGACAATCGGGTCGAAAACATTTTTATAGATGCCTCCCGATTCAAACAAATTCAGATAAACCTGATTAGTAATGCCATTAAATTTACGCATCAGGGAGAAGTTAGATTTGGGTACACAGTGAAGGACAATCTACTTGAGTTTCACGTTAAGGACACTGGAATTGGCATTGACCCTGCTCATTACAAGCTTATTTTTGATCGATTTATGCAAGTACCTAATCAGGAAAAGGAGCTCTACGGGGGCACAGGAATTGGATTGAGTATATCGCAAGCATTGGTCGAGAAAATGGGAGGAAAAATCTGGCTCGAATCGCAAGTTGGAAAAGGCACAACTTTTTATTTCACAATACCCTACGACGCTAATACCCCGAAGGGTTCTCCACTGCAAAATCAGCCTCCTGCCCTGACAGAATTCAAAAATCAGCTGGAAAACAAAAAAATCCTGGTTACTGATGATGATGAACGTAACGTACAGTTGTTGTCAAAATTTCTATCAGCAGAAAAAGCCTTGTTATATTACGCAGGTAACGGTTTGGAAGCCATAAATATTCTAGAAAAGACACCAGATGTGGACATTGTATTGATGGACATTAAAATGCCCATAATGGATGGACTTACCGCTACAAGGGCAATCAAAAACAAAAACCCCGAGCTTCCGGTAATCATCCAAACAGCTTATGCCATGGACAATGAAAGAGAAGCGGCCATTGAGGCCGGAGGAGATGCCTATATAAGTAAACCTGTCAATAAAAACTTACTGATAAATACGATTGTTAATGCACTGAAAAAAAAGAATAAAGAAGCGTTATGAAACAGTTTAACATAAGTATCCGCAGGAGTGTATTTATTATTCTGGCCATCATTGGATTTTTATCTATCCTTTCTATCAGTATATTATGGATAACAACCGAACTTTCGGAGCATAAAAAGAGAATTGAAAAACACCATGAATCGTCAATGAACGCCCACAGATACTTACTTAAACATGAAGTAGATCGGGTGATTAGTTATATCAATTTCAGCCGAAAACAAAACACACACGAGAGTGAAGAAGAATTACAGCAAAGGCTACTCGACCACATGGCAAACCTGCATTTTGAGCATGGAGGATATGTCTTTATTAACACTTATGACGGTAGAGCACTTGTTTTTGATGGAAAAAAAGTAAGCGAACACAAAGACATCCGTGATTTAGTGGATGCCGACGGGTTACAGCTCTTTGACATGGAAATGGCGGCAGTAAACAAACCAGAGGGAGATTATATGCATTACAGATTTAAACGCATGAACTCCGACACTTACGAACAAAAAATTAGTTTTATCAGAGGCTACGACGACTGGAAGTGGATTGTGGGAGCTGGGTTGTATCTGAACGATACTTTTAAAGAGATTGCTGAGGCAGAAGAATTGCACATTCAAAAACTACAATCCCGCATCATAAAAATTATTTTACTCTTCATTAGCCTGTTGCTGCTAATCACCTTCATGGCTTACCTGCTTTCGGTGATTGTTAACCGTGATTTCAAGGTGTTTATAACCTTTTTTAATTCGTCCACCAATACAGAGGAACGAATTGACCCAGATGAATTACATGTAAAAGAATTTAAAAAATTAGCCACTACCGCAAACGAGATGTTGTCTCTTCGGCAAGCTGATAGTCAGGAAATTATTGATCAACGCAATACCATTCAAAAATACCTCGATATAGTTGGGGTTATTGTTTTGGCCATAAACCGCGATGGCGAAATTACACTAATAAACAGAAAAGGTCTTGAAATTCTGGGCTACAACACCAATGAACTTGAAGGAAAGAATTGGTTTAATACCTGTGTGCCATTGGCTAAAGGACGAGAAATGCAGCAAAGATTTCACCAGATTGTGAAGGGGAAAGCTAACATTGAAGAAAACACCATTTCCCCTATTCTAACCAAAGCAAATGAAATAAGAACCATTGAATGGAGTAATACTATAATTTTAAGTCACGAAGAAGAAATATCCGAAGTTTTAAGCTCCGGGCGCGACATCACGCTTCAGATTGAGTCAGAAAAAGCCCTTATCGAAAGTGAAAACAAATACCGGCTGCTTTTCGAAAAATCAAGTGACCCGGTATGCATTTTTGACACCAACCTCGTTTTCGTTTCATGCAATGACGCAGCTATTCAATACTTTGCCGCCTCCCAGATTGAAGACCTTGCAGGTCGCACCCTTGAAAGCCTTGCCATTGAGGAAACCAATGAACACAGCTCAACAATCCTTCAGGAAAAAGCCTCTTTAGGTCGCTCGTTAGGTTATTCCAGATTCGAATGGAAACACAAAGATTTAAAAGGTGAACTTTGTTACTCAGACATCTCGCTCACACAAATACCCATCAACGGCATCACCCATATTTATGCCATAATCAGAGACATTCAACTCGAAAAGCAATATGAAAGCGAACTGATTATTGCCAGAGAAAAAGCAGAACAAATCAGCAAACTGAAGTCGAACTTTATAAATAACATGTCGCATGAGGTAAGAACTCCATTGAATACAATAATGGGATTTTCACAGTTGCTCACCCAGCAGCATTTAACTAAAAACGACCTCGATTTGTATATAAAATCGATTATGAACGCGGGCAATAACCTGACCCAAATCATGGACGATATCATGGACTACTCCAGGTATCAAACCGGGCAACTCTCCTTGATTCAGGCCCCGACTTATTTGAAACGCATTGCTGTTGAAACCTATCTAAAGTATGTAAAACAAATTGAAAACAAAGCCATTAACTTTAACTTTGAAATCCACGACAGTAATCAGTCCCCACTTGTATTAACAGATGGCAGCCGGATAAAGCAAGTACTTTCAAAACTAATCGATAATGCCATTAAATTCACCTTCGAGGGACAAATAAGCTTTGGCTACAGTATACGAAATAAGGATATTGTTTTTCAAATATCAGACACAGGTATTGGCATCGACAAAGAATATACGGATCATATTTTTGAAACTTTTAACCAGATAAATCATTTCTCTGAAGATAGAGTATTAGGCGGAACTGGTTTGGGATTAAGCATCTCGAAAGCCATTATTGAAAGCATGGGAGGAAGCATTTGGGTAACCTCCACTCCAAAAAGGGGATCGACTTTTTATTTCAAAATACCGCACAACCCTATTCAAAATCCCGAATCATTTTTCACGAAACTTGTTCCAAAAATCACGAAAAAATTAATCGGATGTATCTCAAACTCCAATGATACCGCACAAGAGCTTTCACGTTTATTGCTAGTGCCAGCACTAAAAATCGAATACCTCGACAATGGCCCTGTCGCCTTGGAGAACTGTCGATTTTCTAAAGGCTTATTCGCCGTAATTGTAAAAATTAATGAAATAAAAACCAATCCGATAGCTTATATAAAAGCCTTAGCAAAAATCTCACCTCATCTTTTGATAATAGCAGCCATTGACCCAGACACTGTTCAATCAAAGGAGGAACTACTAAAAGCAGGCTGCCATGATTATGTCAACTTACCTTTCCAACCTTTTGATATAAACGGTGTAATTTGGAATCTGGCAACAAAGAAAGGACGACAACATCAATAAATTCACCTAGAAATACAGCCAGTAAAAAACTACTCCGTTCTGCGGGTTATATTCCAGTGTTGGAAAAGGTAATTTAATGAAGTTCAGTGCTTTAAAAACAAACTTTAAGCCTTTGGAACGCGTTTTTATTCTTGTCCAATCTACATCCAATGAAAAATAGTACTGCCGCACCCGATTCACTTCAGGAAGAGGCATACCATTATAATCGGGTGGATTTGAGTTAGCGCCAAGCATTCCTGTAGCACCATAGCCTACCGCCACATTTAACCAGCCAGGTATCCTATTCTGTTTTGGCAGAAAACTCTTGATATTGGCCGACAACCAATAGGTTTGACCGTTATAGTCCTTCAGGACACGCTGGAGATCTGTTTCCCCTAACAAATCCGGTCGATAAGGAGCATAGTGTGTAGGATGATACGAAAACTTCAATCTGATACGCTGCTCATTCCAAAGTAGCTGCTGACCGGTAAACAGGAGTGATCCCGAGGCGTTAGCCAATAAATCACCAGGAGAAGCACCCCATTTAGCAGAGAATCCATCCCAGATTTCAATCACTGTCATAGCCGTAAAGCCCATGAGGCCTCCATAAAGAGCGGCTTTCTTGTTACTTACACCTGCCCACCTTAATGACCAAAAAGCATAATTGGTCATAACATAAGCCGTTGTAGTATGGCCCACTTTATCCACTTGCAGCCAGGCTTTATTGTCGTTAAACCAATGAAAACCAACCAAGTCACTATCCTTGTACCATGCAAAATACAGTACGCCCATGGTGGCCGAATACAAACCTGCTCCGGTGTACACCACGGCGTTCAGTCGTTTTCTGTTAATGGAATCATTTTCCTGAGCGCATGTAAAGAATGACGACAATAAAAGTATCGACACCATAATAAACCTGAGTGGGATATGTCTTGCGGAAAGTATCACTTAAATGTATCAAGAATTTTATAAATGATGTCCGTTTTCTCCTTAAGTAACTTTTCTGATCTTGCTTCAGCTAAAAAACGAAGATACGGCTCAGTATTTGAGGGACGAATATTAAACCACCAATCAGCAAACTCGAGCCGGTATCCATCAAAATCCATAAATTTTTCAGGAGTTTCATTTTGTTCAAAATACGCTCTCAAGGCATCCATAGCCTCCTGTTTTTGAGCTATTTTAAAATTCACCTCTCCGGTATTGGCATAAACCGAAATATCTGATATCAGTTGACTGAAAGTAATGTTGTTAGCTGCTGCTTTGTTAAGTATGTTGAGCACCAACAAAGCGGCCAATAATCCACTATCAGAATAGTAGAAGTCACGAAAATAGTAATGGCCTGCAAGTTCTCCGCCATAAATGCCATTTACCTCCTTAAGTTTAGTTGCCCCAAATGCACGACCCACACGCCAGGTCTCAACC
>Ga0180009_10005085_pt1 | contig 14240 bp, 20 predicted proteins | sample OS_PC_MetaG_FD_123537 | JGI IMG/M metagenome (GOLD analysis project Ga0180009, IMG submission 123537) | Groundwater microbial communities from the Aspo Hard Rock Laboratory (HRL) deep subsurface site, Sweden - OS_PC_MetaG | ecosystem: Environmental > Aquatic > Deep subsurface > Groundwater...
AGAAGTAATTGAACTTATGAGATGTGGATATTATTTGAAAGAAAAAGTAGAGAAATCGGCACAAAAACAAGCAAGACCAAAAGTTGAGGACTAAATAATAACTAATCATTGAGGAGGTATGAAGAGAGCAAATGGAAAAATGTTTTAAATGTGGTCGGCCATTTTCAACTTATCAAGAATCTTGGGCTTGCGATGATAAGGATTATTGGCATTTAGATTGTGATAATGGTAAAATAAATGAAGAGGACACAATTAAAAAAAATTGGCAAATGGGGAAGGTTATGGATAAAAGAGAGAGCAAAGTTAAAGAAGATTTATCAGAATAAGGGGATTACAATTTGTGAATTAAATTTTTCTGGTTGTTGGCATAATGAATATTTAGGATTTGCTCATCTTGAAAAAAGAGCATTTTATAGGCAATTTCCTCACTTGTTAGGTTCATTCAATCATACTTTATTGGCTTGTAATTATTGTCATGGTATAATAGAGAATGATAGAGAATTAACCAAAAAGATGTTTGATAAATTAAGACTTAATATAAAATGGTGAAGAAAGAAGCCCAAATTTTAAAAGAAACCTTATTAAAAAATCTGTTATCTTTAAAACGTGAAGGATATTCAAGATTCTTTATGATTCAAAACAACCATACCCAAAAGCTATTTCACATTTTTAAAAGAGGAGTAGAAACCACAGTAAAGATAATTGGTCAAAAGAAAGGTAGAGGAAGCGCCGAATTATCAATGAAGTTCGAAACTTACGAGCATCTTGTAAGAGATGAGTTTATAAAAGAAGCAGAGAAAATAATTAAATTTGTTAATAAGTAATTGTTATTTAAAACGATGGCGAGGTGGCAACCATAGTGAAAAGACACTAAAGGTTATAACTGATAAAACTATCGCCAAAGTGATAGCAAGGGTAATAATCTTTCGCCATCATTTTAGATAATAATTATGTCAGAAACAAAATCAGTATTTTTATTCGCCAGTATAATTTGGATTTGTATAACCTGTATTGTTCTTTGGGATTGGTATGGAAACATTGAAGAGAAAATTAAATGGAACGAGTTTGTAAAGGCCGGGAATTGCGTAGTAATGGATCAGTTCGGTTGGTGTTGGTCGGCAGAAGAATGGCAAAGTTATTTAGACGAAACAAAAGAAGTAGTATTTGAATGAAAAATATATTTTTACAATTATTGATATTAGCAGGAGTTTATCCAGTATATTTAATGTATAAGTTTGGCTATTATAACGGATTTGTTTGTTGGATATTAGAAATGGGATTGTGGTATGCGTTTTGTTGGAGTATAATTAAATTAGCGAAAGATGAAAGTTGATATTTTTGACTATACAAAAAGTAGAATTAGAGAACAGATAGTTTTTGCGATTGGAATATGTTGTCTTTACCCCGTTTATTTGTTAGTCAGACTATTCGTATTTTTTAAAGAAGACAAAATTGCGCCTTTAATAATATCTTTAGTAATCATCACATTTTTTATGATAAGATATTTGTATTTCAATGTCTTCTTAGATAGGTTCTTAATATTTTATTTAGTATTCTTCTTTTTAATAACACTATGTATTCAAGAAAATATTTACCAAAAAATGGATAATATAGAAAATGAATGAAAAAGAATTATTAAAAAAACTTGTTCAACTGACATTAGAGAAAAACAATTGGTGTGAAGGACTTGGTAATAGAATGTTTATATTTGAAAGTGAGAAAGGATTTCCTGCTTGTTTCTTTATAGATGAATTAAAAAAACAGAACCCGAAGATAACAAAAGAAGATATTTTCAGGATTATAGTAGCATACCAACATAAAAAGACAGAGCATAAAGTTTTGTCAGGAATAGGAGAAGAAAGATTAAAAGAATATCAAAAATATAATAAAAATCAACTAATTAAGTTTTGGGAAACAGAAGAATTAGATTTATAATTTATGGCAAAGAAAGTTAGAATAGAAAACCATATCCATTGTCCTGATTGCGGAGAGATTTTAGAAGTAATTGGGTCTCTCTTTATTGAAGATTTAGGATTAGTAGAAATTTATAAATGTCTTGATAGTATTTTTATTTATGAAAGTTGGAAAGGTAAAATTAAAAAGATTTATAGTTATGAGAAAGAAACTAAAAAATAAAGGAGGCAGACCAACTAAATATAATAAAGAGATTCTAATAAAGTCCAAAGAGTATGTTAAGAAATGCAAAGATGGTTTTATTAAAGAAGTTGAAAGCATAAATAGTAAAACTGGTCGCAAGAGATTTAGAACAAGGTTAAAAGTTAATCTTCCAAAGGTTGAAGGATTGTGCTTGTCTTTAAGTATTACAAGGTCAACAGCTTATGAATGGGCTAAAAATTACAAAGAGTTTTCGGACATATTAGAACAGATAAATCAAATTCAGGCAAATCGTGTAATTAATGAAGCGTTGTCTGGCAGATATAATCCTCTCATAGCAAAACTATTATTAGGCAAGCACGGATACAAAGATGATTCAAAAATAGAACACTCTGGCGGTATATCTCTAACAGAAGCATTAAAAAAAGCAGATGAAGAAAATGATTAAAATAACTATTACAGATACATACAAAGACAGAACAGAAGGGAGAGTTTAATTTTATAGATAGAAAGAGTTTTGAAAGATATTTTGATAAGAGAACCAAAGCAGGATCGTCTGAATTATATGTAATGCTTTATAAATGTTGGTTAAAGTATTTTAAGAAAGATGTCTGACTCTCAACTTATAAACACTTGGAGAAAATCCCCAATAGCTTTTATAAAAGACATCTGGGGTTTAGTTCCTCAACCTTTAAAATCTGAATACATAGAAGTATCAAAGCGAGTAGCACTCCGGGAATTCAAGAAAGAATGGTTTGAACCTTTTATCAAGGGAAAACATATCACTTGGCAACAATGGGTTATCTTATTAGCCGTAGAGAAGTCATTAAAATATGCAGCGCCAAAGAGATTATCAGTAGCCACCGGACACGGCATTGGAAAAGCACTTTTTGCAGAAGATTATGTTCCTACTATAAAAGGAATGAAATTAGTTAAAGAGATTAAGGTCGGAGATTATCTGTTCGGCGAAAAAGGAGAAAAAGTTAAAGTCAAAGCAGTAAAAAATTGGGGGAAAGTTCCATTTTATAAGGTAAATTTTGACGATAAAAGTTCCATTGAAGTAAGTAGTGGTCATCTTTGGAAAGTAAAAAATAGACAAGATAGAAGGACTAAAAGTGATTGGCAAATTTTAGAAACAGAACAAATTATTAAATTGGGAATTAAAAGACCGAATGGGATTACTAAAACTAAACAATGGGAAATACCAATACAGGGAATTGTTAAATATAAAAATAGAAATCATTTAGTTGACCCTTATACTTATGGGGTATGGTTAGGCGATGGTGATAAAAGGGGTGGAAAAATTACTAATTTTGATAAAGAAGTTTGGGATAATATACCATATAATAAATTAGGAAATATAGGTAACGGTGTTTGCACCGTTGAAAGATTAGTAACTAAATTAAAAAAAGATAATTTATTTGGATGCACAACTTATACTGCAAGAATAGATAGAAGATATATTGAAAGTGATAAAAGGTTGGAAGTTTTAAGGGGATTATTAGATACCGATGGTTGGGTAGAAAAAAGTGGTGGAGTCGGATTTGGTTCTACTTCGCGTCAATTAACTCGTGATGTGATAGAAATATCTCGTTCTTTGGGATTGAAAACAAGGGAAGAAAAATTTAAAAAAAATGATTTTGCTGGATGTTGGTTGACACATATAACATGGAATGGCAAGTTTGACCTTTTTAAAATTAAGAGAAAACAAAATAAGTTAATTTTAGCAGAGGAGAGATACCAAAAAAGATGGATTTCCAGTATAGAAAAAATAGACGACAAAGAAGGTATTTGTTTTGAAGTTGAAAATAATTTATTTTTAACAAAAGACTATCATGTAACTCATAATAGTTGTGTCTTATCGTGGTTGATTCTTTGGTATCTATTTTGTTTCAAAGACGCACAAATACCTTGCACTGCTCCGACATCAGAACAAATACACGATGTTTTATGGAAAGAAACTGCTGTTTGGCTTAACAAAATGCCGACAGAGATTAAGGCGCTTTATGGCTGGAGTGCTGGTTATATAAGAATAAAAGAATCTCCCGAAACTTGGTTTGCAAGGGCAAGAACGGCCAGAAAGGAAAATCCCGAAGCTCTTGCTGGGATTCACGGGGATTTTGTTCTTATTGCGGTAGACGAGAGTTCAGGAGTGCCAAACGAGATATTCAAACCGGCAGAGGGAGCAATGACAAACGAGAACATCTTGATTATTCTTATAGGCAACCCAGTAAGGAATATAGGATATTTTTACGACACTCATCATTCTGATAAATTAAATTGGCAAGGATTGTCTTTTAGTTCAGAAGAAAGTCCAATTGTGGAATATGGATATTGTGAGAGGATAGCGACAAAGTTTGGATTAGATTCAGACGAATACAGGTATATGGTTTTAGGATTATTTCCAAAAGAGGACACGATTGACGACAAAGGATATGTCCCGCTTCTTGTTTCAAGCGATTTAAAATATACAACAGATGAGAAGTTTGTAGGAAGCAAACGATTAGGAATAGATCCGGCCGGAGAAGGGAGCAATAAGACAGCGTGGGTAATAAGAGATAATTTCAAAGCAATGGTAGCTGGCAAGGAAGAAATCAGCAACGGCAAAGGAATAGCACAGAAAAGCATAACCTTAATGGATTTCTACGGAATGAAAAAGAAGAAGGATGGCAACAAAGATGTAATAGTTGATGCTTTCGGAATAGGAGTTGATGCTGTTAAAGAATTAGCCCTCGCAGGATACAATGTTAATTCTGTTAATGTAGGAGATAAACCAAAAAATCTAACCGCAGAAGACAAGGAAGATGAGAAGTTATTCATCAACAAGCGCGCTATGGCCTACGATAGAATGAAGAATTGGTTGAGAAGTGGTGGAGAATTAGTGAATAACAAAGAGTGGAGCCAGTTATTACAAATTAAATATACTCGTATCTTATCGGGTAAGAAAAAGATAATGGGTAAGGAAGATATGCGAAAGTTAGGAATCCAGTCGCCTGATATAGCCGATGCCTTGATGCTCACATTTATTGAACGAGAAGAAGTTGAGGATTACGAGCCTTACAAACAATCCCCATGGAAACCTCTATCCGAGTATGAGGGAACAGGGGAACAAAAAGTGATATGAAAAAATGGGCTAAAGATTTATTATAATGCCAGAAAATAAAACTAAACTAACCCCAGTATATTTAACAGAGAAGGAGTCCTCAGTCTTTATTGCGATGAGGCAAGCAAAAGTTTTTGATATGGAAGACACGGATATTATAATGCATTTTAATCCTGACAAAGTTTTAACAGATATTAAAAAGCCAATACAAAAGAAAATAAATCAATTCACTTTTATTTACAAACGCAGGAAGCTCTTGACAGATAGTTAGGAAAAATTATAGAATAAAGAAAATATAAATACAGCCCTGAACTTTGAGGGGATTTATCCCTGCCCAGAGAGGGGCTTCAGTAGATACTAATTCTTTTAGTGTTTTCTGAAGCCTCTCTTTTTATTTACATGCCAGAACAAACAATATCATTAGGAGATAAATTATCTCCAATCGCTTGTAAGCAGATTAGAACATCTGCGGATTTTAAAAAGACCCGTTTAATTGCGATAAAGAAAAACGAGGAATTTTATAATGGAAGAAAAATAAGCGCTCCAATAGGAGTATCTACAATAGCTCTTCCAACTATGGCAGGATTTGTTGAGGATTTAAAATCAAAGATAGACGACCCGCCAGTTTTAAAATATACGCAAACAGATTTAGCTGATTTAAAAATAATGCAAAAGGCTTCCGCCGCTTGGCAAAAAGATTCTGCAACTATACGAGGCAACTGGCCTTTAATTGATAGATGGGCGAAAACAATGGCTATCTTTTCAGGCAGAGCAATCTATCAGTATATGGCAGAGTCAATTCCAAAATATCGTTCTGTTCTTTCAGTTGTAGATTATGAGGACTTTCTATGCGAACCAATGGGAGGAGGACATCTTGAAAATCATTTATTCTGTGGAAAGGATAATGTTTTCAGAACTAAATCTGAATTAAAGAAAGGCGCAGAAGGAGGAATCTATAATGCCAAACAAGTTTCAAAACTTATTTCTTCAGTTGATAACAAAGAGTTAAAAATCAACGAAGATTATTATTCAAACAAAAACGATAGATTTAAAAATTTAGGATTGGATATAGAATCTCATCAATATGTCGGACAGGATATTTATAGGTTAGTAGAGTGGTGTATGACATATAACGGCGAGAGATACTATATGCTCCTTGAATATAATACAGGGGTTTGGATAAGATGTCAGCCGTTAAAAGAAGTATTTAGAAATGCGAGATATCCTTATGTGTCTTGGGCGACAAATGAAGATGCTTTGAACTTTTGGTCTAAAGCGCCTTGCGATGATGTCCGGCCAGTGGCTCACGCTATAGATTCTCTTTTCAATCAAGCGGTTGATAATAGGAATAAAAAGAACTTTGGAATGAGAGGATATAGTGCAGAGATGATTCCACATCCTAAAGATTTAGAATGGCGACCTGATGGATTAGTTAGATTTACTCCAAAAGGAAGACCAATGTCTGAAGGAATTTATGAGTTTAATGTAGGAGATATTTCAGGAACGATAGATTTAGTCGCCTTAATGAAAGGATACATTGATAGGGAGGTAGGAACTAATCCTCAAGAAGGCGGAGCAGAGGGTCAAGAGCAGAAGGTAGGAATCTACTTTGGTAATCTTCAAAGAATGGCGGATAAGATAGGATTGAAGAATAAATCTTACCGGGAATGTTGGCAACAGCTTGGATTGAGATACTTCGATGGATTAGTAGAACACTTAAACGAACCAATGATGGTTCAAATGATAGGTGAAACAGGAGTAGAGTGGGATGAATTACGGAAAGACGAATTAAAAGAAGTAGATGATTTCAACATTGAAGTTGAGAGTGGGTCAGCAGAAGTCGCCGCCAATGAAATGAAAATGCAGAAGAGAAGAGATGCTATAACCCTGCTTGTCCAAGACCAAGAGTTAAAACAATCAGTCGGACAGCAATGGCTTATTCAAGAGATACTAAGATTTGGTTCTTATGAAGAGGCAGATATTAAAGTAGCTATGGCTAAAGAGGGAACGAATATAGAACTATTATCAGAAGCATCAAAAGCAATTCAAGAAATACTCGCAGGTAAGAAACCAAAACTTAATCGTGGCGCCGACACTTCATTTATTAAAAAGATACTTGACTTTGCTACTGATAGTGATGTGGATTTAGATAAGTTTAAAGCTCTTACAGATTATGCCAAAGCTCATATTCCAGTAGCAATGGAAAATATGGCAAGGAAAGCTAACGCTATAATTTCAAAAATACCTCAAGAAGAAAGACCGATGCTTCCGACAGGAGGTCCTGCAATACCAGAACCTAATCCTGCTATTCCACAAATGGGAACTTCAGGGATAAAAGCCACAAATATATTACAAGGTAAAAGCCAACCAGCACCAATATAATGAACGCAGAAGAATCAATACAAAAATTAGAGGAAATAGAAAAAGCATGGACTTGGGATACTGATAAAAGCAAAGCCAACTCTACTATAAAACGAGTTAGAGATTTAGTTATTAAAAAGGATTTATTAAAACATGTCGCTATAAAAGATTTAATATCTCTGTTAAGTTCTGAAATCCAATCAATCACAAGATTCCTTGCTTGGGATGAAAAAGCGACTGATGATATAAGAGAAAAAAAGTATATTAAGCGAGATGCCTATATCTTCCTACTTTCAATCTTTGGCGATCCAGATAAAGAATTAGAGGACATAGGAGAAAAGGTTGAGGAAGATTATAAACAAATAAAAGAAGATGCCATATAAATCGGAAAAACAGCGTAGATATTTATACGCAAACGAACCCAAAATCGCAAAGAGATGGACAAGGAAATATGGATCTAAAATTAAAAAAACTAAAATAAGACGCTATGTCAAATAAGAAAAAGGAGTTAGAGAGAATAGGTGAAAAGGTAGAGCGAGATTTTAATAATATAAATAAATAATATGTCAAAAAAATCATTAAAAGATAGGATTATAGAAACAATCAAAAGTAAAGTAAAAGGTCAAAGAAGAAGAGATATTATAGCAAAAGCATTAGTGTTTTCAAAAGAAAATAAAAACTCCTTTGTAATTATAGGAGATACAAAAAAAGACATCATATCAATCGCGTATAACGATAAGTTTATGACTACTGATATTAAAAGCCCTATATTCAGATGTAATACGCACATAATTAGACGATTTCTTCTTAAAGAGTTTGAAGGCACAGAAGAAGGACAAAAAATAGTTAGAGAGTTCATGGGGATATTCCAAACATTGATTCTTAATTTTGTAAGGATAATAAATAAAAAGGTCGGCGATAATAAACCTAATAACTAAAATTATGGCAAAAACAAAAAAAGTAATAAAGAAAGTAGAAAAGATAGAAGAGCCGAAAGTTGAAGAACCAAAGGAAGAGCCGAAGGAAGAACCGACACCAGAAGAACCTAAATCAGGCAAATCAGTTGTTGTTGAATACAAAGGAGATGGCGGAATTACTACCAGAGAGTATTCTTTAGAAGTCCACGGAGCAGGATACAAGGATTTAGCAAAAATGTTTGCTGGTAAGAAGAACGGCAAAATCTTATAAACATTACGGGTTATGGTATTGAGTGGGTAGCATAACCTAATTATTAACCACCATTGAGGGATAGCGACCTTAAACAGCTATTGTTTGAGAAGTCAATTAAAAAACTTCCTAAATTTATGGAAAACATAAAACAAGAGGTAGAACCAAAACTACCCGACAAAGAGTCAAAAGAAATCTTGGAAGAAATAGCAAAAGAAAAGAGCGAAGCATCTGAAGATGTTAAGCCAAAGGAGTCGGAAGAGGTTAAACCTGAAGAGGTTAAGCCAGAACCCGACCAAAAAGACGATGGTAAAGTGGATGACACCATCGAGAAAGACAAGCCAAAAAGAACTCCAAAGTCAATGCCATTATTCGAGCATGAAATAGCGAAAAAGAATTGGGAAAAGGATTTAACTGAAAAGGAAAATAAGATTCTCGAACTTACAACGCAACTTCAAGATAAGTCAAAAATTGACCAAACGGCCGACATCGAAAAGTTTGCCGAAGATTCTGGGCTTCCTAAGGAAACTATTAAGGGATTAGTCGATATAATCTCTAAATCACTTCCTAAACAAGGCACAGAACTGTCTGAAGAAATTAAACAAAAACTTCAAGACTTCGAAGAATCTAAAAAGAAATTAGAAGAAAGAGAAGAGAAAGAAGGGTTTGAATCTGATTATAAGAACAAAATTCTGCCAATTCTTGAAAAAGATGGCATCTCTGATGATAAAAAGAAAGAAAGGATTAAGAAAATCGTTGAAACTCTTGCATATACGAAAAAATATGCTGGGTACGACTTAGACCACATATATCTTGTGGCTCCTGAGTTCAAAGATTTTAAAGAAAAAGGGAAACCATCAGGGGAACATTCTCGCGGTACTCCTCACATTGAGGGAGAAGAAAAAGGAGTTATGGATATGACTGATGAAGAGTTTGATAAGTGGTCTGAAGCTGAAGGTAAAAAGCAAAAGACAGGAACACTTACCAGAATTGAAGGAGGAGAAAGCCGTAGTGTTCGCTAAATCTAAATCGTTAGTGGCTCATTACTAACTTAAAATTGAAAATATGAGCAATAGTTTAACAGCGAGTTTTGCCGAATATATGTCCCGAAGGATGCAACGAAAGTATTTTCGTAATGCAGTATATCCAATTATTGCTAATTATGAGGAAGTAAAAGGCCTCAAGAAAGGTGATACATTGAATAGACCTTACAGAAATACCCTTACGGTTAAGACCGTAGGAACTGACGGGGCTATTACAAGGCAAACAATTACCGACACGAATGAAGCGTTGTCTATCGCAACTAAGAAAGAAGTCACATTCTACATTGAAGCGTATGATGAGATTCAAACTAACTACGCTACCAGAAATCTGTATGCCGATGATGCCGGAATGGCATTAAAGCTATACATTGATGGTGATGTATTGGGAGAATACGATCAAGCTGCTTCAACCGTAGATGATGGTGACTTGGGTGGAACAGACGCACTCGGATTCACTTTAACCGTTGATAATATTCTTTCCGTGTTTGGAAAAGCACGAAAGAAATTAGATAGGTTAAATATCCCAGAGAGCGACAGATGGGCGATTTTATCTCCTGAGTTTTGCGATGTTCTTTACCAGTATTTAGCTGGAAAAGAAAGCACATTGGGTGATTCAACAGGCCAGAACGGAAACATTGGTAAATACGGAGGTTTTACTTTGTACAAATCCAATGGATTAGGTTGGTCAGCATCTCTCTTGATGGGTGATATAGCGACAGAAAATGATACTCTTGTTATAGCAGGAGTTACCTTTACTTTCAAAGCAACTTGCACCACTGCGGGAGATATTGATATTAAGACAACTGCTGCAACTCAAGCAACAGCGATAACAACCGCCTTTAATAACACCACTGGATATGCGGCAGAAGTTGGAGCAGCCGCAACTTACTTTGAAGTAACAGCAGACAACAGAACTCTATTAGAAGGAATTGTAGCATCAGTAAGTTCAGCTACGGTTTCTTTCAAAGGAGAAGGTGTTGGTTGGGTAGCGGTTTCAGAAACCTTTACTGAAGATACAAGTGTCTTTACTACTGCATTAGAGATTCAGCATAACCTATTCGGTCAAGGCAGACCTATTGATTTAGTCATCCAAAAATATCCGACAGTTCAACCTCAAGTTAGGTCAGGATATATTGGAAAGGATATAATCAACTGGATTCTGTTGGGAATAAAGACATTTATCGAAGGCACAAAGCAGATTGTGGACGTGCAGGTGAGATCGGAATCTTTCTAAGTAACCAGAGTTAACTAAATTAAATAACATAAACACATGAGCAAAAACACAATTCTATATACCGTAATTGCACTCATTGGGGTTATTGCTCTGGTTGCTTTAATAAATCCAACTCCTTTAGGCGGTTTAGTCCATACTACATTCGAACATTTTGTTCAAGGGATCTCTCTTGGTTCAGGCAATATTGTTGGATGTACAAGGGTTCGAGATACCGATAAAGCTGGTTGGAGTTATATTACCTATCTTAACGGTGTAGCTACCGCTACAGGTGGGGCTTCGGGAGCATTTAATATCCCAGATGCGTGTCTTAATAGGTAGAAAGTCATTTCTCCGCTTTGCCCTTTGCTTTTTTAGCAGAGGGTAAAGACGGGGGAGTGAATAACTAATTAAAAAAATATGAAAATAAACATAAAGACAATCGTAATATCAGGAATAGCTTTAGTGGCTATTTTATCAATATCTGTATATCAATCAGAGAATGTAGTCCAAAATGTCGTTAATGAAGTCGTTAATGAGGTAATGGGTGGAGCAAGTCAAGCTGTTGGAAGTTATAAGGTTCTTACAAGCGCGCACCATCAAGTTGTCGTTACTGGCCCGGCAATACTTCATAAAATAGTAATGGGGACAAGTGGAGATATAATTTCTGTTTTTGATAGCACGACTACTCCGGGAACTTCTGCTGTCTTTCATTTAACAGCAACTGGTGTAGTTGATGCTGATGTAGAAACCATATTCGCAACAGGAATAGTCGCAAATGTAACAGCAGGAACTTCAGCGACTCTTATTTGGTCGCCAAGATAAATTATGCCATCTGGAAAATACAAAAAAACATATAGAGAAGTTTTTGGAAATTGGAACGAAAACAAGATTTAAAAAAGGAATTACCCCGTGGAATAAAGGGAAAAAAGATATTTATTCTGAAGATACTTTGAAAATGATGAGCAATGGAAGGAAAGGAAAAAAATGTCAGAAGAACATAAAAGAAAAATAAGCATTGCATTAGGTGGAAACGGAAAATCAAATAGAACCAATAAAAGATATTATCACAATAATAATAAAAAATACAAGCAATGGCGTTCTGATGTTTTTACTCGTGATAATTGGACTTGCCAAACCTGTGGAATAAGAAGTAAATCAAGTGAGATAGTTTATTTAGAGGCACATCATATTAAATGTTGGGCTAAATATCTAAAATTAAGATATATTGTTGGTAATGGAATAACGCTTTGTAAAGAATGTCATAATTTAACAAAAAATTATAAATATAGAAATAATTAGATATGTCATTTCAATTAAACGGAGGAGAAAACTTTTACATAAATCGCCAGTTAGAAGACCCTCTTGATACGAATACTTATTATGTCCGTGCTTACATAAGAAAAGCATCGGACGATAGTTTGATTGATACGGTTGATTTGGACGACAAAGGCGATCAAAGATTTAGAAAGGTTTGGCATGTCCCGAATTATACTGACCATACTTGGATTACAATAACAACCAGAGTTTATACTGATTCAGGATATACGACAGAAAGCAATTTATATGCTCGAGAAGAACAAACATTCTTAATCCAAACACGCTGGAGTCGTGCGTTTGGTAGCGGAGGAGGAGCAGATGTTGACTATAAAAGAATTAAGAAACTGATTAAAGAAGAGGTGGAGAATATAAAGTTTCCTGAACTTCCTGAACCAAAAATCATAACAAAATATAATACAGTTCAAGAAAAGATAATTGTAGATTTATCGCCACTTACAAAACAATTAAAAGTGATTAGTGAAAGCATTGATATTATTAGAAATAAGAAAGACAAAGATGTCAATTTTACCCCTGTAAGCAACGAAATTAAGGCACTTGGGGATATGTTAGTAAAGACCATAAAAGTAGCACCAGAAGCCGATTTGACCCCTATTTTAAGGGCAATAGATGGCATCTCTACCTCTTTATCTACTGAAATGGGCGATATTAAGAAAAATACAGAAAAAGAGGAAATTGTCGTTGATAAGAGAAAAGAAAAATTATTAAAAAGAAGAAATGTATTTTTAGGCAAAACGCAATTAAATAGAATATGAAGAGATTTTTACCAATTTTTATTTTATCCGGACTTCTAAAGTATTTTTTCAGATTGCCGACGCGTATTAAAGACGCTTTGTTTGGAGAAACAATAAGACGACTTGATTTACTATATTTAGACGGAACGACAATGAAACCGCGAGGAAGCTGGGATTTAAACATAGGTGCCGGTTCTTATTACGGAGATGGTTCAACTTTAACAGGAGTAATAACAGCAGAATCAGATCCACTCGCTTGGCTCAAAGCCACCGCCCAAACAGGTCTCACAGGCGATAAGACAGGTTCTTTTAACCTCACCACCACAGGCACTCTCTCCGCAGGACAAGTGGCTTTTAATGGAAATGCGATAAATCCTATTTATGGAATAAACGCTATGTGGACTACTTCTCAAGCTAATGCGATTGGAATAAATTCTGGGATAATTAATACTTATAATGGTACTCTTGTGTTTTATACCTATGGACTTTCTTTTTCTTCTACTTGGGTTCCTACTATTGGAGGTTCGCACGGTGGAACTAATTTTTTAAATTATGGAGGATACGGATTAACAGGTATTACTCTTAATACAGCAGAAACCAAAGATTATGGCATAAATTCTAATTATGGTTATTTATCTACTTCACAATTAACAAGTGCTACTTCAGGTGGTGGAGTGGCACAAATAACTAATAATTATAACTTTTATGCTGATACTCCTACACTTAATACAAATAGTGTAATAACTAATGGATATGCTTTTTATGATGAAGGACAATATATTGATGCCACAAAAACACCTAACGCTTGGGGATTAGGAATAAATACTCCAAATAATTATATCAATGGTTCTTTGAGGATAGGTTCAGCAGTTGCTCCAACAGAAGTATTAGATGTAACAGGCAATGCTTTAATATCAGGCACTCTCGGAGCAGGGGCGATAACTGGAACTTCTTTAATTAAATCAGGTGGAACATCAGACCAACCCTTACACGCAGATGGGAGTAATACTGTTATGCAGAAAGGTTCGGCTGCTGTTAGTTGGACTAATGCTTCTATAGACACCACTACAATCACTTTTCCTGTTGCGTTTGCTTCTGCCCCGATAGTTGTTGCAACATTAGTTTATACTCCGAGCTATACTCCAGCGGCTCAGGGGTATTACATAGTA
>Ga0180009_10005086_pt1 | contig 14239 bp, 14 predicted proteins | sample OS_PC_MetaG_FD_123537 | JGI IMG/M metagenome (GOLD analysis project Ga0180009, IMG submission 123537) | Groundwater microbial communities from the Aspo Hard Rock Laboratory (HRL) deep subsurface site, Sweden - OS_PC_MetaG | ecosystem: Environmental > Aquatic > Deep subsurface > Groundwater...
ATGAACGGCAACGCCGACTCATTATACTTTTTAAGTCACACATTGGTGAAAACCTCCCTTAAAATGGATGATCCCGCCTACTTTAATGCCATCATAAAAAACGAAGATCCGCTCTTTTTCAACGTTTCGGCAAACGATTACCGCCTCGACACGCTGTCGCCGGCCATAAACAAAGGAGATCCGGCTATCGCACTGGAATCACCTTTCGACCTGCTAAACAACTCCAGACTCAATAACCCCGATGCAGGAGCCTACCAGTTTATGCCCGGACAAGTCAGGTTTCGTTGAAATTAAATGTATTTTTGCGCGGATTTTAAAAACACCACATGGTAATTGGAATTGGAGGAGTAAGTAACGCCGGGAAATCTACACTGGCCCGAAATCTTAAATCAGCGTTTAACCACGCCCGGGTAGTCAGCTTATGTCAGGATGACTACGCCTTTCCAACCTCAATCCTGCCTAAAATTCACGGACATGCCGACTGGGAAATCCCACAGTCGATCGACTTTACCCGCTACCGGGAAGAAGCCCTCAGGCATATCGGAACTGTTCCCTTTGTTATTCTCGAGGGCATTTTTGCCTTTCATGATCCTGAACTCAATGCCTTGATGGATTTAAAACTTTTCCTGACACTGAAGAAGGAAACATTTCTTGAACGAAAAAACAAGGACATACGTTGGGGAAAAGAACCGGCTTGGTATGTTGAACACATCTGGAACAGTCATCTGGAATACTGCCACAAACACCCTATGGAGCAAGCCATCATCCTGCCGGCAGATCATGGAATCGATGCCATGGCCCTGGCGCAAAAGCATATTTGCCCAAAGCTTGTGTTAAAAAACACTTAAAATCGGGATTTCGCCTACTTTCCTGAATTCCATTGGTTACTTTTGTCGCGATAAGCAAAGGAATTTCAACCATGGTATACATCACCAACTACCTGAACGCACTGATCACACTCACCACAGAGATGGCTCCATACCTACTGTTCGGGTTTTTAATTTCCGGATTGCTGAAGGTGGCCTTACCTCCCGGGATGCTCACCAGATACATGGGAAAGAGCAACCTGCAATCAGTTACCAACGCCAGTCTCCTGGGCATTCCTTTGCCTTTGTGTTCGTGCGGAGTGCTTCCGGCGGGCATCTCACTGTATAAAAATGGAGCTTCCAAAGGGGCTTCCGTTTCCTTTTTAATCTCCACTCCACAAACAGGTATCGACTCGCTGTTGGTCACCTATTCTATGTTAGGACTCCCCTTCGCACTCATCAGGCCTGTTGCAGCTATGTTTTCCGGAGTTTTAGGCGGACTGCTGACCAACAGAGCCGGGAAATCAAAGCCGAAAGTCAACCCAACGCCGCTATCAGAACCCGCCGCTAAACAAAAATTCAGCGTCAAAGCCCTGTTGCAATACTCCTTTGTGGAAATGGTTAACGACATCGCCAAGTGGTTAGTCATCGGACTTTTATTGGCCGCCCTCATCACTGTGCTCATCCCTGACGATTTTTTTAAGGAATATGCGCTTAGCGGATTTGCAGGCATGTTGCTCATCCTGGCCGTCTCTATTCCGCTTTATGTGTGCGCCACAGCCTCTGTGCCTATCGCGGCAGTACTGTTACTCAAAGGCTTATCCCCCGGTGCCATGCTGGTGTTTCTCATGGCCGGACCGGCAACCAACGCCGCCACCATGACGGTTATAGGACAAAGTCTGGGGCGTAAAACACTGGCCATATACGTCGGCACGCTTGTTTTTGGAGCACTGCTGTTCGGCCTAATCATCGACTACGCCCTGCCGGCTTCCTGGTTTAATGTCATCCTCTCCCACTCCGCAACACACGAGCATGAAATCTTACCAAATTGGCTTTCAGTCGGTTCAGCCATCATCATGACCCTGCTTATCGCCTATAGTTACCTCACAAAATGGCTACCGCGTTTCAAAAACACCAAAAAAACCATGAACACTCTGCAAACCAATTTTATTAAAGTTTCGGTCGAAGGCATGACCTGTAACCACTGCAAAGCATCCGTTGAAAATGCCCTGAACAAACAAGAACAAGTCGTTTCAGCCACAGCCGACATCCAAAACAACACCGTTACAGTCTACGGCAACCAACTGGATATAAAAGAAATAGAAAAAACCATCACCCAGCTCAACTACACTTTCAAAGGCGAAATCAAGTAATTCCGCCGCGCTCGCACATTCAACCAACAATAGGCATAACCTTTAGAGCCAACACATTTGTTTACACACAAATCTAATAAGAATATTTCTAAATAAGCAGCAACCCATTGTCATTTTAACTACTTTTGCCCCTCAAATGAGGACAAGAAACACCATATCTATTTTACTCTCGCTGCTGTTCAGCTTCCCACTGCTCTACCAGTCGCTACATTACTTCGAACACCTCCACCAAGACAAACACGACCACCACCCCTGCGACCAAACTCATTTATCCCAAAGCTCAGAATTATGCGCCGTTTGCGACTACGAATTGGCCATCAGCGACACCCCACCCGCAGAACATAGGCCATCATCACCCCTTACCTTCGTAACACCTGTTTTTTTTATACTAACCGAAAAAAACCTCACCCCTCCCCTCTTTTACAAATCCCTCCGCGCACCCCCCACCATAAGCTGATCCATTAACTATCAGTTTATTCACCCTTAATTTACCATAAATGAAATACCTGGGCTTTGTTATGCCTATGATCTTGCTGGCTACACATGTTTTTAGTCAGGGAGTCACCTTGTCGGGAAAAATATACGACGAAAACACAAAAGGACTGCCGGGAGCAATCATCCAGCTATCCCCCGGCAACCGACACACAACCTCCGACACAAAAGGCACTTTTATGTTTCAAAACCTGCCTCCCGGCGACTTTAACCTCACCGTTTCCTACATCGGTTTTAGCACCATCAACAAACCATTAACCATAGGCCACCACGATCTGGAAACCAAAATTGAACTAACCCCGCAAGCCGACCTGTTAGACGAAGTCGTCATCAAAGACAATTACGCCATACGCGAAAAACAGGAATCATCCTACAACACTGAAGTTGTGACCGAAAACTTCATCAAACGCAACCTCGGAGGAAGCCTCATGCAGTCGCTCGAACGCCTCCCCGGCATCAGCTCCATCGACATCGGAGCCGGACAGTCGAAACCCGTTATCAGAGGACTGAGCTTTAACCGCGTGGTGGTAGCCGAAAACGGCATCAAACACGAAGGCCAGCAATGGGGCGCTGACCATGGACTCGAAATAGACCAATTTGCTGCCGATCAGGTGGAAATAATTAAAGGAGCAGCTTCACTGATGTATGGCGCTGACGCCATCGGAGGAGTAATCGACATCAGAAACTACCACATTCCCGAAAAACACACCCTGACCGCCAACCTGGATTTGACAGCCAAAAGCAACAACAAACTCGCTGGATTCTCAGCCAATATGACCGGACGAACCAACCGGATCTATTTTGATGCCCGTGGCACTTACCTCAACTACGCCGACTTCAGGGTTCCAACGGATGTGATTAACATCTACAACTACCCGGTGAACCTGCACAACCACCAGCTCCGCAATACCGCAGGCCGCGAGGCTGACTTCCACATGACTACTGGATACATCAGCGATCACTTCAACAACTCACTCTACCTGAGCAGCGTATACAACAAAGCCGGATTTTTCGCCAATGCCCACGGACTCGAACCCCGAAAGGTGACAAGCGCCCTTTACGACAAAAACGACCGCGACATCCTTCAGCCCTTTCAGGAAGTGCACCACCTGAAAGCCATAAACCGATCGGTGTATATTTTTGATCAACACAAAGCCGTTCTCGAATTAGGTTATCAAAACAACTTCAGGCAAGAATGGAGCGATTACGTGAGTCATGGATACATGCCCCCCGTTTTTCCGGATACCCTCGGCATGAGCGCGATGCTCGAACGTCAATTCAATAAAAACATCTACTCGGCCAACGGGCACGTGTTGCTTTTAAAACAAAACCATACGGTTACAGCCGGATTTAACCTCGAAATGCAACAGAATCAAATTGGCGGATACAGCTTTATTATCCCCCATTTTCAACAGCAATCGGCAGGTCTTTACCTCCTCGACAAGATAAAACTTAATTCACACTGGTGGCTTAATGCCGGTGTAAGATTCGACGCAGGTCGCATAAAAACAGAAACTTACCGCGATTGGTTTACTACCCCGGTGATCACAGGCAACGACACCAACAATGTCTACCTCATGCGCTCATCGGCCCTCAACCGGCAGTTCAACAACCTCAGCTGGGCTCTGGGGATTAACTACAACGGAGCAATGCTTAGTGCAAAAGCCAACCTGGCCAAAAGCTTCAGGATGCCCACACCCCAGGAACTGGCTTCGAATGGAATCAATTACCACCATTTTAGTTTTGAAAAAGGCGATTCCACCCTCCATGCCGAAGAATCGTACCAGCTGGACCTAAGCATCGAAATCACGTTTCCACACTGGGCCATCCAGATTAGTCCGTTTATCAACTATTTCCCAAACTACATCTACCTCAACCCCACCTCACGCCATGACTATCTTTATGGCGCAGGAAACCAGGTGTATGAATACAGGGAAAGCGAGGTGCTGCGATCAGGAGGTGAACTTCATGTCCACGTTCATCCCCTCCGATGGCTTAAGGCAGGCCTTATCGGTGAATATGTTTACTCCAACCAGCTTACCGGAGAAAAAAAGCACTACACCCTCCCCTTTTCACCCCCGGCGCAACTGCTCTTCAACCTCTCCTGGCTTCCAAATATAGGCGGAAGGCTGTCGAACAGCTACTTATCTGTCGATTACATCATCGCAGCGGCCCAAAACCGCATCGTGCCACCGGAGCAGATTACGCCCGGCTACCAGGTAATCAACCTGTCGGCAGGAACTTTTTTGAAATGGAACAACCAACAGATAAACATCAACTTACAGGTACGCAACTTGCTAAACGCTTACTACTTCAACCACACGAGTTACTACAGGATCATCGATATCCCCGAACCTGGTATCAACCTCATCCTCAACATGTCCATCCCTCTTTCGATCATCAGCAATGAATAACCAAGGAAGCAACCGGCGTTTTTTACTCATCGGACTGGCCATGCTTTTCGCCAGCCCCGGAGCGTTTCATTCACTCCACTACCTTGGTATTGAACACCATTACCACGCAACAACGCCCGAATCCGCGCTCGACACCCCTGCAAAAGATTGCCTTGTCCACGATTTTATATTGTTCAGTTATATACTCGAACCCCTGACTCACTACAAACCGCCACACTTCAACTTTGAGGCACTGTTGATTAAAGGCCACGTGGCGGGCAAGATGAATAAACCTGTCACCCGTGTGGAAACAAGAGGTCCACCCGAAATTTTTAAAGGTCGCATAAGGCTGCATGACTCCATTTTGCAAAGCAAACGACAAGCGTTTGTATCACTAAAAAAAATAGATAACAATGAATAACAAGAAACTAAATACCTATCCTCTCTGGATGATTCTCGTCGGAATCATGTTGCTAAGCTCGTGCAAGAAAGACGAAACCGTGTCGAAACCTGAGATCACCCAATTCGAACTGGGTCTTAAGAACTCCGAAACTGGATACGTTGGAGCGGGTCTGCACATCGAAGCCGAAATTGTGGCCGCAGGAACCATTAGCTCGATATTCGTAGAAATACACCCTGAAAGGGAAGAAAAATCCACACATCAGCTGTTGTTCGCCTGGGAACTTGACACCACCTACACCAAGTTCGATGGCTTGAAAAATACCCTCTTCCACGAGCATGTCACCATTCCGGCAGAAGCCGACACGGGCATGTATCACTTTCATTTTGTGGTAACCGACAAACAAGGATACCAGTCTACCATAGAGCGCGATTTGCATGTTACCCTCCCCAACGACATGGAAGCTCCCGTTATTTCGGTATCAGATTTCCCGGCTGCAACCAAAATCTTCACCGTGGGACAAACCATCTCTATCACTGCCCTGCTCACCGACAACCTGGGATTAGGGGGTACTTACGTTGGCCTGGTCAGAGCTGATCAAGGGCTCGCCGACGAAGAAATGAACTACCAAAACTCCATCACCTTGTTGCATACCCATGATTTTACCGATACGGATGAATACGCTCTTCAAGTTGAAATAGTGGTAGGTGCAGCCATGGACAACAACGACCCACCCAAAGAAATTACCGGCGAGCTGGCCTGGCAATCGGGTGAATATTACCTGCTGATCAAGGCAGTTGACAAATATGGTGGCCATGCGGCCTTTTCGCAACGTTATTATTTTGCAATTGAATACTAAAATGAAAGAACTATGAAAAAATTGCTTTTGTCACTCACATTGGTGTTGTCGGTTCTGCTTTATTCATGCAGTAAAACTGAAACCGATCAGGAATATCCGGAGATTATCATGGACCAGGCCGGATCTTTTCCCCTCAACTGTGATACCTTATACATAGGTGAAACTTTTTCGTTTTCAGCTTTGTTCACCGACAATGCGTCCCTGGGTTCCTATAGCATCGAAATTCACAACAACTTCGATCACCACACCCACAGCACCGACATTGATGCCTGTGTTATCGATCCTGACAAAGTGCCTGTTAACCCGTTTTTAACAATTCAGGAGTTCGCTATTCCCACCGGGTTAACAAGTTATGAGGCGATGAATGAGTTCTCTATTCCGGCGGGAGTAGACGATGGAGACTACCACTTCATGATCAGGCTGACTGATGAGGAAGGATGGCAAAGCATCAAAGGGATTAGTGTGAAACTCGTCAACAGGCGGTAACCAACACTAGTTCAAAGGATAATAGTCCTTTATAAAATTCTGATCTTCCATAGGTGGCCGGATGTATTCTTCTTCCGGCCGCCTTTCGGTCAGCACAATTTCCTCTTCGGGGAGGTCGTGGTATGGGATTTTGTTCAATAAATGACGGATGGTGTTAAGCCTGGCTTTTTGCTTGTCGTCGGCAGGCACGTCGTACCATGGCGAGATTTTGGTGTCGGTATAATCGAACATGGTGTCCTTGGCCTTGGAGTATTCAACCCAGAGCTCACGTGATTTTAAGTCCATCGGACTCAGTTTCCAGCGTTTGGTAGGATCAGCAAGGCGGGCATGGAAACGCTTTTCCTGTTCTTCACTGCTCACCGAGAACCAGTACTTCAACAAAATGATGCCCGATCGAATGAGCATCTGTTCGAAGTTGGGACAGGCCCGCAGGAATTCCCAATACTCGTCTTTGGTGCAGAATCCCATCACGTGCTCAACCCCGGCGCGGTTGTACCACGAGCGATCGAACAAAACCAGCTCGCCGGCGGCAGGCAGGTGTGCCACATACCGCTGGAAATACCATTGACTCTTTTCCTTTTCTGTGGGCGTCCCCAAAGCCACCACCTTACAAACACGTGGATTCATTGGCTCGGTAATGCGTTTGATCACCCCGCCTTTTCCTGCGGCATCGCGTCCTTCAAAAATCACCACCACACGCAACCCTTTCGCCTTGACCCATTCCTGTAGTTTAACCAACTCAACAGAGAGCTTATTGTATTCTTTTTCGTAAAAACTCTTTTTCATTCGTCCGTCTTCGTGAAAACGGTTTTTGGCTTTCTTTGACATGGCAACTAGTGTTGGTTAAACAATGTATTACTCAGGAGGCAGGAAAGAAGCACTGCGGCTGGAAGGATACTGGAACACACGCAGCTCAAACTCAGGTATGGAGGCCAGAATATGGTCAAAAATCGAAACCTGTATCTCCTCGTAGGCCACCCATTCGGTGGTGTTGGCAAACACATACAACTCAATGGGCAAGCCCTTTTCGGTTGGCTGCAACTGCCTGACAATAAATGTCATGTCATTGTTTATGTCAGGTCTATTTCTCAGATAAGCCTTGAGGTAGGCCTGAAATACCCCCAAATTGGTCTGCCGCCGGCCGTTGACTTTTATCTCGGGGTCAATGCCCAAGTCCTGGTTGTACTGCTCTATTTCAGCCTCTCGCCGGTCGATGTATTCGGTAATGGCTTTTATTTTCCGGAAACGGGCCAACATCTCCGGGGTGCAAAATTTTACGGTGTCCATATCAATGCTGATATGTCGTTTTATGCGGCGTCCACCCGAATCTTCCATCCCACGCCAGTTCTGAAAACTGTCGCTCACCATGCTGTAGGTTGGAATAGTGATGATGGTTTTATCAAAATTCTGCACCTTAACAGTCGTCAGGTTTATCTCGATCACCGTGCCATCGGCTCCATATTTACTCATGGTAATCCAATCGCCTATGCGCACCATTTTGTTGAAAGTGAGCTGCAATCCTCCGGCAAATCCCAATATCGGATCTTTGAAAATCAACATCAAAACCGCTGATATAGTTCCCAGTCCGAGCAACAGACTACTCATGTCCCGGTCGAGTAAAAAGCCGATAATGCCAAGCAAACCTACCAAATAGGATAAAATTTTAATTACTTGTATGGGGCCGGCAATGGGATGCTCCTTGGCAAAGGAATACCTGTTATAATAGTCGTTGAGCGTGCTTAACACACTATTAACTACCAAAACGGCAATCACATAGAAGAAAACAGTGGTCAGCCCTTTGAAAAATTCCACTACCGCATCCGAAGAAAAAAAAGTGCTGTGTAACCAAAAATAAATCCACAAGCCTGGAACAAGATAGGAAATCTTCTTGAAGAACTTGTTTTGAATAAGCAGGTCATCGAATCGGTTTTTCGACCTGTTTATCAACGGAATAAACACGGCTTTGATCACCACAACGGTGAGCCGGTACAACAAATAAGCTGTGATGCTTACCAACACATAAGCCAACACTTGTATAAACAAGCCACCCCACTCGGGCGGCACACCGATAGTATGCAACAATTCAACAAGATAAGCCTTTGCCTGTAAGGCAGATTCATTCATAATACTTTCGGTTTAGAGCTTACTTATGGCGTCTAGGTATTGACTCCGGATAAATTCCAGCTTGGCAGGATTACAATTAAAATCGTAAATCCTCACCAAATCCATCATGCCTTCTTCGGTTAAAATGCTGGTCTGAGCAGCGTCAAATTTGTTGTCCTCCAGGTTATACTTGAGGTGCATGGTCACTTTTTCAAATGTCACCCAACGCATCTGCGTCGGCACTTCGATATAATAGGTTTCCTTGTTCGTGAGATCACGGTATACGCATTCGCTGATTTTCTCCATCTTGAAATACTTGCGAATACGGATGATGCTTTCGTATGCTGCCACCTTCTTGGCCTTGACGAATTCAATGCCATGATCTCTGAAAAGGCCGATTATCTCAGGCAGCGCGTGATACTTTACCTGACGAAAACGAATTACATGTACGGCTTTATTCTGCATCATCACCGTGCCGGGAGTAGCATCAAACGTAAAGGGATGTTCCTTTTTAATGGACTGGATGGTTCTGAAGATTCGTTCGTCGTTGTACATGATTTTCAAAACAGCAAACAATGAATCCGGGTCAAGACGGTCTGGGATCGTCGTTCCATGATATCCGGGATAAGGCGCTAACGACTCTAGTATCAAGGCGTGACCAGGCGTTTCGATATCTACCGAAACGAGTTTTTCCTTTTTAATAACAGTACCAATAGTTTGAATAGTTCGATGATTCATAGACTAAGTGAATTAAGTTAAACAGTAATTGACAGTGAGCTAAGATATACAGTTTTTTTTAATCAGCACCTTTAGTGCCTAAAAAAAATTTATGCTCTTTAGCACTTTTTCAGCAACATAAACAATTCTCGGTCGCGACGGGGTTTTATCGAATTGTAAGATGTAGCAAAATGCTCCATTTCAAATTTCCCGGCGAAAAGTGCACGGTAAGCGTCGGGTGTGCCGCCAAAAGGTGGCCCGTTGAAGTTGAATTCATGGTTGAAAAGCAACCCGACCAGCTTACCCTGATCAGCGAGTAATTCGTTGACTTTGTTTACATAGGTAGGCCTTTGCTCCGGCAGCAAGGAGCTGAAAAAGGTCTGCTCTACAATTAAATCGTAGCTGCCCTGATGATTAAAAAAGTCCTCACAAAATACCTGTCCGGCCGGAAAATCGGGATAACGTGTCAGGAATTTATCAACGATCACAGGACTAAAATCGAGCATAAACACCTGATGGAATCCACTTTTATGCAGGTACTCGGCCTCCCAGGCTGCTCCTGCCCCCGGCACAAGGATGCGCAGGTCTTTGTTGGTCAGCTGGTCGAAATAGTCGCGTAACGGGGTCGATACATAGCCAATATCCCAACCGTTTTTCGGCTTTTCGTTTTCCGCATCCCAATATTCACGTGGAAAAAGCTTCATCTGCAGATTTTTGACTACAGTTCCGGCATAAACATTGGATCCCATGGCGGAAGCAGCACCGGCTCTTGACTGAGCACCTTGAGCACCTCTTCGGAGATATACTTTTTATGGATGATTATCCTGAACATGAATTCATCAAACCAGGCATCGGTCATGGTGAGATACCCTTTGTTCCCTTTGTCAGCGCCCCAGCTGTTTTCGAGCTTCCATTTGTCTACCGTGCCATCGGGCAACACATTGACTCCCACAAGCGACATCCCGTGGGTAGATCCGCTGTCGAAGGTACGAATGCGCTCACTTTTGCCCATGCGGAAGTCTACCCCAAAAAGATCCTGGTAGGCGTAGTTGTTCAGGTCGAGCGTGCCGGTTTTTATATTCAATTGCTTCCCTACATCACACGAAAAATACATGGCCTGGTTGTCCATGATCGAGAGTTTGGCAAACGCTTTTATGTCCTGGTTCGGCAGATTGATATACTTCCAGTTTCCGCCTTCCACCAGGTTCCTGTCGTATTGAATTTCATACAACTTGTTGTATTCACGTGTAGGATCATTCATAAACATCACGTAATCTGATAAATTCACACCAATGATTTCGTTATAGAAAGCCTTTGGCGTAAAGGTTCTGGCTTCGCTCACCTGACCATCGGCATTCTTAAACTGCCACACGAACTCAACCGGAGGTTCTCCAAAACTCAACACGAGCATGCGGTAGATTTCTTTCAACATGTTTACTTTGGCCTGTTGCTTCATTTCATCGGCCATGCGTGAGACAGCAATTTTACGCATCTCCAAACCAAACTCACGAAGTTTTCGGCTCAACAGGCTTGAAAAGACGGCCGTGTTTTCGCTCTGATAGGTATCCGGCATGGCGGCAGTGGGCACAACGCCGTATTTCTGCACGTTGTCGGCAAAGGTGGTCCACTGACCGCCATCGCCAACAGGATTTTTAAACAGCCACTCCACCTCACGGTCGTCCATGGGCTTGATGGCCGTAGCCCGCGCAATTTCCAGAAAAAGGTTGGCTTTCTCAAACTGATCCCAGAAAAAATTGTAGGTATGACTGAAATCGAAATCGTTTATCTTATACTCCTCCTGAACCATGGGTTTCAGGGTGTTGAGGCCGGTGTAAAGCCAGCAACGTCCGGATGATTTCTGGTTGGCAATGCCTTTTGTGTTCACTTCATGTGAAAAAAAATCGTTTAGCTTGCCTTCATTGGCGTGGTTCAGCGCCAGCTTTTTTATCTCGTTGTTGGTCACGGCATTCACCAAGGCCTTGTTGGTGGTGGTGTTGCCGAAACTCGACTGAATTTCCTGAAGCATTTCAGGCGTTATGGCTCCCTGTTGCACCTGCGAAACACCGGCATATCCGAGAAACACCAATGACAAAGTCACTAACAACATGCGTTTTCTGTTCATGGTATCTATTATTTGGTTTTTACTTTATAGCCTTCATGGAGAAGGATTTGGAATATTTTTTCTTTAAAATCACCTTGTATAATCACCTGGTTATCCTTTACCGATCCTCCCACACCGCACTTCGATTTGAGCATCTTCCCCAGCTCTTTCAGGTCGTCTTCGCGTCCGACGAATCCTTCCACAAGGGTCACTTTCTTCCCTTTGCGTTGCTTCTTGTCGAGTGAAACATAGAGCTTCTGCTGCCCTGGCGACAGCGTTGGGATTTCCTCTTCGGCATCGTTGTGCGGCACAAAGTCAGGGTTAGTAGAAAACACCAGGTTAAAGTCGTTAAATTTTGCCATCTTCTTTGTTTATAAGGATGTGTAACGATAAGGGATCAATTTTGATGTACAGCTTTTTGGCTATGCGAACCGGTTCGCCATCCATGTTTACCACACGGTTGCGCGACTGAATTACTGTGACTTCAGGTGTTTGCGTGATTTGCACTTCGTTGGCCAGATTAATTTTTTTCAGCAAAAGCAGGTTTGCGATAACCGGCAAAGATACCAGCAGTGGCTTTTTTACAATGCACACATCCAGCAACCCGTCGGAGATGCGGGCTTCGGGTGCGATGGTGGTGTTGTAACCAAACTGGTTGGAGTTGGCAAAGGCGATGAATAGAGCCCGCGTTTGCAGGGTGTCGCCGTTGGCAAATCTAAGTTTGTACTTTTTTGGCCTGTAACTGAGGTATTTATTGGCCACTATCGTGAAATACCCCAAGAACCCTCTCCTTTCGCTCTTGGCGAAAAATTTGGCCACCAGCGCATCAAACCCCACGCCGGCTATGCTAACGAAACGCTGGCCATTTACAGTGCAGGTGTCGATTTTGGTGTGCACCGACTGATTGATCAGAGCGATGGCCTTGTCTATTTGTCGTGGGATACCCAGATGACGTGCAAGCCCGTTTCCTGACCCCATAGGCACGATGCCCAAAACCACGTTGGTGTTCACAATCTCCGAAGCCACCTCGTTGATGGTTCCATCGCCTCCCACGGCCACCAGCACATCTATGCCATCGGTTACCGCCTGACGACTAATCTCGGAGGCATGGCGGGCATATTGCGTATACACAATTTGCGTGTCGAAGCGGTTAGCATCAATTAGTCTCTCAACAGATTTCGTCAGCTGCTCATGCTTTTTCCCACCGGAATGCGGGTTCACGATAAACATGAGTTTCTTTTTCATCTCTGTCTTTTTGGTTGTTCCTATCCTTTACCGTGTGTTTACGGATGTATATCAAGCACTAAGACCATCATTTCCCCAACACCACCTTCACCACACGCACCTGCTCATCGGCAGCTAATCCACTTTGATCTTTCACGTTATAAGTAACCTGATATTCTCCTTCTTTGGTGACATCCACCTCGATTTTAGCCTGAATATCAGCCGTCAGATCCAGGGTATCGCCCGCACTAGTTATATCATAAGCCAAAGCACCCGCATCCACATAAGGCAAGTCCAAAGCCCAATACACCGGATTATACCCCAAAACGACAACCACCGGCTTAACACCATCACCGTCATCCGATTTTTTACACCCCGAAAACGACCCACACAACACAGATACCAGACCAAGTAAAAGAACCAATTTGCGCATAATTATAGTGATTTTCCGCAAAAATACTGAAATTTTACCGGAAGCACACCAGCCAACCAATGATTTTCCACCTGTTTTGTCATTCCTCTTTTTTCCTGTCATTCCCCCGCTCCCGCCAGTTTGCAACTGGTGGGCATCAACACCTAATTCCCCCCCCCGCTCCCGCCAGTTTGCAACTGGTGGGCATCAACACCCTTTTGTCATTCCGTGGGCATCAACACCCATCTGTCATTCCACATTTTTTTGTCATTCCGTAGCGGAGGAATCCACAACCCAAACAATAGCCCGTAGGGCTTACGCATTTGTTGAATAAACCCTAAGAAACCCCTTTCCCCGTAGGGGATATGCTATCTCTCCAGCAATATTCCCGCTCCTGCCAGTTTGCCCCCGCTCCCGCCAGTTTGCAACTAGCGGGCATCAACACCCGCTCCCGCCTTCCGATAGCCATCGGAATGCAACTGGTGGGCATCAACACCCTTTTGTCATTCCGTGAGCATCAACACCCATCTGTCATTCCACATTTTTTTGTCATTCCGCAGCGGAGGAATCCACAACCCAAACAATAGCCCGTAGGGCTTACGCATTTGTTGAATAAACCCTAAGAAACCCCTTTCCCCGTAGGGGATATGCTATCTCCCCACCATTATATAAGTCAACCCCCGCTCCCGCCAGTTTGCAACTGGTGGGCATCAACACCTAATTCCCCAATAAAAAACAGTCCCCCTCCCCTCCTACCGTCAGTCCAAAGGACACAAACACCCCTTTTACCCCCACCCCACAAGAAAAAAAAACCCACAAAACACTTGCCCATTAAAAAAACACCACTACATTCGCTACCCATAACAACGTTAA
>Ga0180009_10005087_pt1 | contig 14233 bp, 7 predicted proteins | sample OS_PC_MetaG_FD_123537 | JGI IMG/M metagenome (GOLD analysis project Ga0180009, IMG submission 123537) | Groundwater microbial communities from the Aspo Hard Rock Laboratory (HRL) deep subsurface site, Sweden - OS_PC_MetaG | ecosystem: Environmental > Aquatic > Deep subsurface > Groundwater...
CCACAACGCATCCACGACCTCGTCGGGAATCCCTCCGCGATAGGTCGTGCCCCCGGCCACGAACGTGGGAGTTTCTCGGATGCCCAGCTTCCGCGCGTCGTCCACGTCACGCGCGAGTGCTTTTTGAACACTTGGCTCCTCGAGACAACGACGAAAGACCTCCTCGTCGAGGCCCAGTTGGCGGCACAACGCACTCACGCAGGTGTGCTTGGAGCCCATCTCGGCCCGGTGATGGAACAGGTAGTCGTGGGCTTCCCAATACCGCCCTTGCCGTCCTGCACAGATTGCCGCGCGAGTCAGTTGGCACGATCGCGAAGAACCATCGGCTTCATCCGGCACGCCTTCGGCAGAACGCGGCAGATGTCGGATGTAGATGCGGACCTTGTCGGGGAAACGGGCGAACAACCGCTGAAGAAACGGGCACGCCTCGCAACACCTCGGGCATTGAAAGTCCACGAACTCGTCGAGCTCGAGCACCGGATGCTCCGCGCCGATCCACGGACGGCCGTCCTCGGTGATGCCCGTCTTCAGCCAAGACATGTCCTCCGAGCCTGCCCCGCCGTCGAGTGGCGTCCGAAGCACCGACGCCCACTGGCTCGCTTGGGCGCCCGAGAGAGCCGGACTCGGCGTTTGGGAGGGGCTCGCAAGTGTCGGTTTGGCAAGCGGCCTCGTCAGAAGAATCAGTGCCAACACGACCCCCACCACCAGTACGCTGCCGGCCACCCATCCAACAATCTTCTTGCGTTGAGCTTCGTTGTCGGAGACCGAACTACCCATTAGAATACCTCCTCGCGCGACCGTCGCGCGGCAGATGCGGGTGCGGGTCCGCGGGTAGAAAACGCAAGCGATCGTACGCATGAGTTCGAACGTTACGAGTTGCCCATACTGCGATCTGCTCAGCTTCCGATCCGCGCGGCACCTTCGTTAGATCGTTATCAGAGAATACACCCATATCCGCAGCCCGTCGAACTCCGGCTCACGATCCGCTCCGATTACAGGGGTTTCTTTCTCTCCTTTTGGAGTTATCAGTTCTTTTTGGACGGAACCGCGCCCACACGTCCCCGTGCTGCAACAACCATGTTGCTTATCTGCACACCGGTCTGCGTCCGTGATCATCTGCCACAGAGCAGAGGCTTTTCGTCTCGAACGGCCGAATAGCAGGGTCGTATTCGCCAATTCGGACGCGGCTACCGACAGGTCTCCGCAATCCGTCTGTTCAGCCGACGGATCCCCTCTTCAAAGACGTCCGGCGGCGCAATCAATCCCGCCACCAGTGTCCCTTCCCGCTCGAACCCGAAGAAGCTACCAGGGTGGACGACGACACCATCGCGCTCGACGAGCATGGCGGCCCACGCTTCATCGGACATGATCGACGGCACGCGCAACGACACGTACCAGCCCGCATCGATCGCCGGAACCGTCACCAACGACGAGGGGCCGAAGGTGTTTCGAAGGCGTTCGATGTTGCCGAGGATTCGCTGCGCGAGCTGCACTCGCACGCATTCCGCCGCATCCAGCAGCGCTTGTGCGGCATACTGGACGGGTGCGGAAACCGACAGAAAGGTGTCCGCAATCATCTCGATGCGCTCGAGCAGCTCGCGGCATTCGGCTGTCGGTCCGCCCACCAGGATCCATCCAAGCTTCATTTGCGGCGTTCCCGCCGACTTGGACAGGCCGCCCAGGCTGAATGTCGGAACGGCGGCATTGAGGGCGGCACAGCGAACCCGATCCTCCGCCTCCACCCAAACGTACTCCGCAAAGACCTCATCGCACACGATCGCGAGATTGAATTCCCTCGCCACCGATTCGATCGCGTCGCGTTCGTCGGCGTGCAGGTACGAGCCCGTTGGATTGTTGGGGCTGACCACGAACAGCGCGCGGGTGTTCGGCCGGACGGCGGCGCGCAGCGCTCCCACATCCACCCGCCATCGATCATCGGCGACCAGCGGGTAGCGCAAGATGGAGACGCTCTCGAGGCGTGCGAGCTGATCGAACAGAGGGTAGCTCGGCTGCGGCACCAGGATCGATTCGCCCGGGTTGCAGAGCAGCTTCAGCAAGTAGGCGTACGCCTCGGACGACGAGGCGGTCAGGACGACTTGCTCGGACCGTACGGACAGGCCCCGCGCTTGATACCAGGCCGCGACCTGCTCGCGCGCCTGAGCGAGGCCCAGCGACGAAGGCTCGTATCGCATGGCGGCTGGATTCGACAGGGCACGCAGGATCGCGTCGGCCGGGTAGTCGATGCCGATGGTCGTGGGGTTCGACTGGGCGAGGTCGAAGAGGGGGGAGCCCTCCGCGACACGTCGACGGCAAGCCGAAGTGAACGCATTGGGGGAAAGATCCCAGCTGGCGCGTTCGGAGGGGCGGACCACGAGCCTCAGAATCCGACGAGGCGGAGCCGCCGGGGTGGCACGCTGTCGTCGAACGGTACGGAGTAGTTTCCAGTGAAGCACGCGTCGCAGTATCCGTCGCAGGCCTGGGACGGATGCGGCTCGCTACCGACGACCTCGAGCATCCCCTCGGGGGACAGGTAGCCGAGGGAATCGGCGCCTACATATCGGCGGATCTCGTCGATGGTGTGGCTCGAAGCGATGAGCTCGCTGCGTGTGGGGGTGTCGATACCGTAGTAGCAGGGCCACTGGGTGGGTGGGCTCGAGATGCGGACGTGGACCTCGGATGCGCCAGCGTTACGGATCATTGCGACGATCTTGCGAATCGTCGTGCCGCGCACAATGGAGTCGTCCACCACGACGACCCGCTTGCCTCGTATGTGGCTCTCGACGGTATTGAACTTCAGGCGCACGCCGAAGTGGCGAATGGTTTGTTGGGGCTCGATGAACGTTCGGCCGACGTAGTGGCTGCGGATGAGCCCCATTTCGAAGGGGACGCCGGAGCGCTCGGCGTAGCCCAGAGCGGCGGGCACGCCCGAGTCGGGCACAGGAATGGCGACGTCGAAGTTTGCGGGGTGCTCTTCGGCGAGCTTGGCACCGAAGGCCTTGCGGACGGAGTAGACGCTGCGCCCGTTGATGACGGAGTCCGGGCGAGCGAAGTAGACGTACTCGAAGATGCAGAGGCGGTTTTCGTCGGGCTCGAGGGCCTGGGCGAAGCGGGTGCCCTTTCGGTCGACGGTGATCATTTCGCCGGGATGCAGCTCACGGACGAAGCGAGCGCCGACGAGGTCGAAGCTGGTGCCTTCGCTGGCGACGAGCACGGCCTTTTCGCTGGAATCGGGGACGTCGACCTCGCCAATGCACAAGGGGCGGAAGCCATGGGGGTCTCGCACGGCGACGAGACTCTGCTCGGTGAGGAACGCGAGGCTGTAGGCACCTCGGGTTTGCGCCATGGTCTCGGAGATTCGGTCCTGAACAGCGCGTTGGGTGGATGCGGCGATCATGTGGACGATGACTTCGGTGTCGGAGTTCGACACGAAGATCGAGCCACGCGCTTCCAGCCGTTCCCGCAGCTCGCGCGCGTTGGTCAGGTTGCCGTTGTGGGAGACGGCGATGGACCCGCGGGCGTAGTCGACGGCGAAGGGCTGCGCATTGCGAACATGGCTGCCGCCGGCCGTGGAGTAGCGCACGTGCCCGATGGCTGCGTGACCGGGCAAGCGCTGGAGGTCTTCTTCGGAGAAGACTTCGGCGACGTGACCCATGTCGCGATGGGCGTAGAGCTGGCTCCCGTCGGTGGAGACAATCCCAGCGGATTCCTGTCCGCGATGCTGAAGGGCGTGCAGGCCGAGGTAGGTGAGATTCGCTGCCTCTGGGTGTCCGAAGATCCCGAAGATTCCGCACATGGGGGGGCTCTTAGCGCTGCGCAGGGCAGAGCGCCAGCATGAGGCCGGGTGGCACGGCCAAACAAGCCTGCACGCGTCTCGAAACGTGAGTTTGGCCGTGGGCGAATTGTCAGGCTCCCACGGCCAAGCACCGCGACGCAATGGAACGCCTTGCTTGGCCGTGCCACCCGATTGGGATTCCTGGGAATTACGGGGTCGTCAGCGCTGGTGTTGGCTGTGTTGGGTGCCTTGCTGACCCATCGCAACGCTCCGACCTTCGATCATGGATCGCAGCTCGTCCTGGTCGGAAGAGCGGCCCATCGCTTCCTCGAGCGAGATGAGTCGACGCATGTACAGCGAGTAGAGGGACTGGTTGAGCGTCTGCATACCGTGCTTCTCCTGGCCGACCTGCATCTGCGAGTAGATCTGGTGGACCTTGTCCTCGCGGATGAGATTTCGGATGGCCGGGTTGGGCACCATGACTTCCATGGCCAGTACGCGCCCCGGCGCGTTGGCCCGCGGCAGGAGAAGCTGAGTGACCACCCCTTGAAGCACGAAGGAGAGCTGCGCTCGAACCTGCGACTGCTGATGGGGCGGGAAGACGTCGATGACGCGGTTGATGGCCTGCACGCAGGAGTTGGTGTGCAGGGTTGCGAAGACCAAGTGGCCCGTTTCGGCGATGGTCAACGCGGATTCGATGGTTTCGAGGTCTCGCATTTCGCCGACGAGCACGACGTCGGGGTCCTGTCGAAGGACGTACTTGAGGGCGCCCTTGAAGGTGGTGGTATCGGTGCCGATTTCCCGCTGGTTGACGACGGATAGCTTGTGGGGGTGGGGGTACTCGATCGGGTCTTCGATGGTGATGATGTGCTGCCGGGTCTCGCTGTTGATCTTGTCGATGATGGAGGCGAGGGTGGTCGACTTGCCGGAGCCGGTGGGGCCTGTGATGAGGACCAGGCCTCGGGGCTTCGAGGCGAGATCGGAGATGACCGGGGGCAGGCCGAGCTCCTCGAACGTGAGGATCTTGAACGGAATCGATCGAAACGCGCCGGCAACGGCGCCCCGTTGCATGAAGATGTTGGCGCGGAAGCGGGACAGGGCGCGCACACCGAAGGAAAGGTCGAGCTCGCTGTGCTTTTCGAAAGAGATTTTCTGCTCTTCCGTGAGCACCGAGTAGCAGAGTTGCTTGGTTTCCACCGGGGATAGGGGCGGCAGCTTGAGGGGCACGATGGCGCCATCGATCCGTAGCAGCGGCGGAGAACCAGTCGTGATGTGCATGTCGCTGGCGCCCTTCTCGATCATGGCGCGCAACAGCTGGTGCAGATTGACCTTCAGTCCCTCAGGGGAGCCCATCGACATGGCAGTCGTTCCTTTCGATCTTCGCTTCGCTAGTCAGACATCGTCACGCGCAAAACTTCTTCCGGGGTGGTCACACCTTGGGCGACCTTGACATTCCCCGCGGCACGAAGCGTGACCATGCCGGTCTTGACCGCCGCAACCTTGAGCTCAGCCGTGGACGCGCCCTGCAACACCATCTCACGCAGGGTGTCATACAGTCGCATGACCTCGTAGAGCGCCACGCGTCCCTTGTAGCCCGTGTTGTTGCACGTCCGGCAGCCAGCGCCCTTCATCAACGTCGCGTTCGCCATCTGCTCCTCGTTGAAACCGAGTTCTTCGAGGACCTCACGATCCACCACCAACGCCTGCGCACAGTCCTTGCAAACCTTGCGTGCAAGACGTTGCGCGAGAATCAGGTTGAGGCTCGCGGTGATGAGGAACGGCTCGACGCCCATGTTCAACATGCGGGAAATCGTCGAGGGGGCGTCGTTGGTGTGGAGGGTCGAGAGCACCAAGTGGCCCGTGAGCGCCGCCTTGACCGCGATTTCGGCGGTTTCAAAGTCTCGAATCTCGCCGACCATGATGATGTCCGGGTCCTGCCGCAGGAACGAACGCAAGGACATCGCGAAGTTCAGCCCGATCTCCTCGTGCATCTGCACCTGGTTGATCCCGTGCAAGTTGTACTCGACCGGATCCTCCGCGGTGCTGATGTTCGACCCCTCCTTGTTGAGGTCGGACAAGGCGGAATACAGCGTCGTGGTCTTGCCCGAACCGGTCGGCCCCGTAACCAGCACCATGCCCCACGGCTGATTGATGGCCCACTGGAAGTCGTTGAGCGGCTGCTGGTCGAAGCCCAGCTTCGTCATGTCCAGCTGCAGATTCGACTTGTCCAGGAGTCGGAGGACCACCTTCTCGCCCCACATCGTGGGCAGCACGGAAACGCGGAAGTCCATCTCCCGCCCCTTGCCGAGCTTCAGCTTGATACGACCGTCCTGCGGAAGCCGCCTCTCCGCGATGTCCAACGCGCTCATGATCTTCAAGCGGCTCACGATCGCGGCGCGAAGCTTCAAAGGCGGCGACATCTCCTCCATTAACACGCCGTCGACACGGTAGCGGACCCGGAGCTTTTTCTCGTAGGGCTCGACGTGAATGTCGCTGGCGCCCTTCTTGATCGCTGCCAGCAAGATCATGTTCACGAGCCGCACGACGGGGGCGTCCTCGCTCGCCTTTTCGAGCTCGAGAACGTTGATCTCATCGTCGTCCTCGCCGAAGTTGATCTCGTTCTCCTCGAAGTCCGCCATCACGTCGTCGTACGACGGGCCCACGTTGTAGTAGCGATCGATGGCCGCCAGAATCGCCGTCTCCGACGACACCACGGGCTCGACGTTCAACGCCGTGAGGAACTTGATATCGTCGATGGCGTGCAGGTTCGTGGGGTCGGACATCGCCACGATGAGCGATGCGCCGGCGCGGGACAGCGGAAGAACCTTGTGTTTCTCCGCCACGTCCTGCGGTACCAAGCGAAGCACTTCAGGATCGACCTCGTACTCGTCCAGATTGACCGCGGGCACGCGGTACTGAGACGACAGGAAGCTCGTCATCTCCCGGTCGGACACGTACCCGAGCTTGGCGAGCGCGTAGCCGAGATTCTGGCCGCTCTTGCGCGTTTCGTCCTGCGCCTGTCTGAGTTGCTGCAGGCTGATCAACTTCTCCCGAACGAGCAACTCGCCCAATCGATTCGTATTCGCTGCCATGACACTCCAAGAAGACGTCCGGGGGGGGCCCGGAAGACACATCAACGTGCAGACCATACCAGTCGGAGCGGCAACCGTGCCATGCGTTGTTGGCCCGTGTTGTTCACTGGCGCTGCGCGCGGCGGTCCAACCACCCTCTCCCACCTCGGTCCGAGCGGTAGACCCGACCGTGTCGGTCGGCGCATCCAGACGCGCCGCGTAGCGACGCGCTACCGACACCTTGCTCCATGGCTTGGCCCTTGGAATGCAGAACAAGGAGCGGAGAATCGAAAGCCCCCTTGGCGCCTTGGCCCGGTCGAGCGATGCTCCCGGCCATGGGACTGTTGGGCCGGATCGTCGACCGCATCGTGCGAACGAAAGCTGAGCACCGCGGCGCCCGTTTCGAATCGCAGGGCAAGCTGGAAGAAGCCTACGAGGCCTACCTCGCCGTCGGACAACTCGTGGACGCTGCCCGCGTCATGCTCGCACGGGCCCAGGCCGAGCCCGACCCCTCCAAACGCATCGCTCTTCTCAACCTCGCCGCCTCGCGCGCCCCAGCGACCTCCGCACCTGCCCGAGAAGCCCGACACCGCGCGGTGTTGCTCCGACTCGACCTCGTGCGAGCGTCGAAGACGACCGCCCTGACCTCCGAATTGCTCGACCTCGCGCGGGAATTGGAGGCCCTCGACCTCCTGCGGGAGGCTGGAGAAGCCTACGGACTGGCCGGCGACACCGAAAACCAGACCCGCATCCTCGTGGCCTGCGGAGCCATCGATGACCTCGAGGACGCGCTCGAATCCGAACGCCGTGACCGCTCGGAGAAGCGGGAACGAGAGGTGACTTGGAGGGAAATCAAGGACCTCGACTCCATCGGTAAGCGAATTGCCTGCCTGCGCCGGTGCGAGACCTGGCTCACCGAGTCCCCTCGCGATGAAACCGTGGCTGCGTTCGCCAGAACCGTTCGAGAACGGCTCGTCCAGCATGGCTCGATCCCCCTCGAACTCGAGGGCCAGCGGGTTGAGCTGGTCGTCGACCACCCCCTGACCATCGGTCGTGCCGAGGCCTCCGTGGTCCTCCCCTCCCCGGCCCTCAGCCGGCAACACTTGAGCGTGCGGCGGTTCGGCGCCGAGGCCATCGTCGAGGACCTGGGCAGCCGAAATGGTACCTGGCTCGCGGGCGCCCGCGTCGACGCCGCGCTCCCGGTAGGCCAAGGCATCGAGCTGAAACTCGGTGGGCAGGTGCCCTGCAAATTGCAGCCTTGGCCTGGAGGCGGGGTGAAGATCTCCCTGCCGGGCCGCGTCATCGTCGCCCCGCTCGGACCGCTGCGCATCGCCAACTTCGAGATCACGCCAGGACGGGATGGCAACATTCAGCTCGTAGCCCACGGAGCTGCCCCCATTCTCAACGGACTCACTGCCGACGCCACCGTCGATCTCTCCTATGGCGACGAGATCTGCCAACGTCGGGGAGGTCCGGTCCTCATTCGGGTGGTGGGTTCGTGAGCTTTTTCGCCAAGCTCTTCGGTCGAAAGTCGAAGCAGCCCCAGCCCGAGCCGGAGGAAACGCGTCCGTCCGAGCAGGCCGCTGCGCCACCGCGCCCGCAGGCTCCCGACGAGATCGCTCGACTTGCCATGGTTGGCCAGCCGGGTGGTCCCGATGAATTGACGGCCGCACGCCTGCTCGCCTCTGCGCTCGCCGGCCCCCACCAACGGGCCGCGATCGAAGCCATTGCCCGTGCGATGTCCCGCGGCAGCGTGCCCGAACGATTGCGCGTGCTGAGCGCCGAGGCGCTGGTCTCGCGAGGCGAAGGGAACAAGGCGATCGCTTTCCTCCACGAGGCTTCGGACGCCACAGCCCTGATGCTCAAGGCAGATCTGTTGCACGACGACGGGCAGGTCGCCATGGCGGTGTCCGTGATCGAACGGGTGCTGGCGCGTGACATCGATACGCCCGGGGCGAGGGAGCGACACGCGCGATGGCGGACCGCGCTCGCACCGCAAGCCTCTCGACCCCGCGGTCGAGGTGACGTCACCATGGCGGTGCCCACGATCCAGCAGAGCCCTTTTCGCATCGTGCGCGAAGTGGCGCGCGGCGGCGCGGGTACGGTCTACGAAGCCAAGGATGACGTGCTGGGTCGCGACGTTGCGCTGAAGGTCTACCATCAGGCGATGGTGGACAAGCCGCAGATCCGGCGGGAAGCCCAAGTGGCGGTGCGTCTGGCGGGACCGGGTGTGGTTCGCGTGTTCGACGTCGACATCGAGCGGGGGTGGATCGCGCTCGAGTGGACGGCGGCGGGATCGATGCGCGAGGTGCTGGGTCGGGGCGACTTGTCCGAGCTCGGCGAGCCGGAGTCGTTTCTTCGAAAGCTCTCTTATGCGCTGAGCCGCGTACATGCGGAGGGCTGGGTTCATGCGGACGTCAAACCGGCAAACGTGCTGATCCGCGGGACCGCCGAGCCGATCCTGAGCGACTTCGGGATCGCCGTCCGCGATCAGGAAGCCAGTCTTGGTGGCAGCGCCGGGTTCTTGTCGCCTGAACGCCTTGCGGGAGCGCCGCTCGATCCGTCCGACGACGTCTACGGTTTCGGGCGCATCGTCGAAGACGCAATGCTCAAGGGGCGAGGCGCCTGGGACGAATTTCGTCCGTTGGCGGAACGGTGCATGGCTCCACGTCAAGCAAGACCGGCCAATGGGCAAGCGCTGTTGGGATTGTTCGACCGCGGCTCGTGACGCGCACGGCGCGCCCAAGAGCCTGTGTTAGTCTCCTGGGTTCTTCGACGACACGGACATTCACGTGGGATCTCGATGACCACCAACCTCCAGAAGCTACAGTCGGTACTCGCGAGCTGGACGGCTGCCGACCAACTCCCGCACCCCGCCGAACGACTCGCTCTCGAAATCCTCGTCCATGCGGAACAGACGCTCGACGACGAGGGTGAGCAGGATCTCGAGCGCGAGACGTGGCACCAGTTCCTCGACGCGACCCGGACTTCGCCGTTTCTGCTGGCGCTTGCGGACGCGGCTCACCGCGATCGTTGGGCCGAAGTGTGCTTCCGAGCCATTCGACGAAGTGGCTACACCCTCGAGATCATGTTCGAGCAGCGCGTGGCGAGGCACCCGGACCGACCGCTGTTCCGACTCGCCGATGCCCCGCCCGGCGCCGCGTGGAGCTATGCCCAGGTGCACAACCAGGCGCGTCGATTCGCTGCGACCTTCCTGCGTATGAGCGAAGCCACACCCCATGTGGCGCTGTGGCTCGCCAATTCGATTCAAGGCGCATGCTGCGACCTCGCCTGCCTGACTTTCGGCGTCCCCAATACGCCCATTTCCGTGCACGCCGACGACGACGAGCTCCACGCCATCTCAAAGGCCAGGCCCTTTGATATCGTCGTCACCGACTCCCCGGACCGCTACGCGAGACTCGTCGCGTTGCGTCGTCAATCGGTCGGGACGTTCTCGATTCTTCGTCTCGATGCCACGGGGGATGTGTTGGAGGAGGGCGACGATCGCTTGCTGCGGGCGCAGGCCGCGTTGGGGAGCGAGCAGGTGGACGAGGCGCTCTCGCGCCGCGCGCGGTTGTCGCTCGATGACGCGGCGACGCTGATGTTCACGCCTGGACCGACCGGTGCGCCGAAGGGAGTCGTCTTCTCCGGGTTCAACCTGGTCACGAAGCGCTTCGCGCGCGCCGCTGCGCTCCCCCGCATCGGCGAGGACGAAGTCCTGCTGTGTTATCTGCCGCTGTTTCACACGTTCGGGCGATTCCTCGAGATGCTTGGCTCTGTGTTTTGGGGTGGCACCTACGTGTTCGCGAGCGCCTCTTCCATCGAGTCGCTCCTGGCGGGGATGCGAAACGTTCGGCCGACGACCCTCGTCAGCATTCCTTTGCGTTGGTCGCAGATCCATCAGCGGGTTCTCGCCGAAGCAGGGGAGAACGCGGACCAACGGGCCTTGGAGCGCGCCTGCGCGCGCATCACCGGTGGACGGCTTCGCTGGGGCCTCAGCGCTGCGGGATACCTCGCGCCCGGTGTGTTCCGCTTCTTCCACGACATGGGCATCGCCCTGTGCAGTGGATTCGGCATGACCGAAGCCACCGGCGGCGTGACCATGACGCCCCCGGAAGAATACGTCGATGGTTCCGTGGGCATTCCGCTCCCGGGCATGCGCGTCAAGCTCTCCAGCACCTCCGAATTGCTCATCGGCGGTCCCTACGTCGCTCGACACCTCGGCGACCCTGCCCCCTCTCCCGATGCAGAACCATGGACTCCGACCGGCGACTTGTTCCGCCTCCGGCCCGACGGCCACTACGAGATCTTCGACAAGATCAAGGACATCTACAAGAACACGCGCGGCCAGACCATCGCTCCGAAGCGCATCGAGAATCACCTCGTCGGCGTTGCCGAAGTACGGCAGGTGATGCTCGTCGGCGATGGACGTGACGACAACACGCTACTCATCTTCCCTGCGTTCGACGCCCCGAACCTTCAGGGGTTGGATCGGGACGGGGTTCGCGCGTTCTTCCACCGGCTGGTTCTCGCGGCCAACCGTCAGCTGGTCTCGTACGAGAGAGTCGTCGACTTTGCGATTGTCGAGGAGCCGATGACCGCGGACGAGCTGCGCGAAGATGGCACTCTTCACCGCAAAGCGGTGCTGACCCGGCATCGCGCGGTGGTCGACGCCATGTACGAAGGGCGAGCTCGTACCTTCGCGATGGGCGGAGTGAAGGTCCTCCTACCTCGCTGGCTCTTTCGCGAGCTCGGTATACTGCTGAGCGACCTGCAAGCAGAGGGGTCTTCGCTCGTCGACCGCATCGGTGACCGAGCTCTTCGGATCGAAGTTGCGTTGGGTGGACGGGTGCGCGTTGGCGACCTCACCTACGACGTAGCCGATGCCACGATTGACCTCGGTCGCTTGACGTTGCAGCCCGCGCTTTGGCTCGGGAACGCCGGTCTCGCCGACTTCTTCCCATGCAAGGAAGGTTGGGATGTATCCCCCGCGGGTATCGGCGCTTGCCCGGACCTGCCTGCACGAGACTTGCACACCCCCGTCGACATCCCGTCGCTTCCCGCGGGCTACGACACCCGTCTACGCGAAGCGCATCGACTCGCCGTGATCTCCTTCGGCATGGACGGCCCGCGCGCGACGACCGCGGTCGAACGGCTGGGCGACTTACTCTCGCGCGGTCACGACCGGCTTGACACCGTGATTCTCCGCCGCTTGCGGTCGTTGGCGAACCACCCACGCGCCGCGGTGCGGAGTCGAGCCTTCCGCGCGCTTCTCGCCTACGGAGACGACGTCGACGGGCAATCGCCGATCATCTCGTTCTTGGCGTCGGGTCACTCGTTCTTGAGCGAAGACACGCTCAGCTACGTGGCAAACCATCGGGTGGAGCACACACCGCTTCAGACGTTGCGTGAAGCGTTGAAAGCCTACCGCGTGGCGAACCGGGGACCGGCCTCGCCGCTGCTCAGGGAACAGCTGGAGCAGGTGTTCGAGCTGCTGGTGCACGTCTCGCGGAGGAGTCTATCGGTATGGACGGCCGCGCGGGAGGAGCTGGCGACCTGGACGCTCCTGGACGACGATCCCGACCTTGCCACGCTCGCCGATGATTGCCTCGCGAGGCTGCATCAGCCACACGGAGTGCGCGGTTCGAACGACTCGGTGCGAGTGGGATGGCAAGAGCAGCCGAAGTTGATGCCGGAGCTTGGTGGGCACCCCAGCGACGAGCAGCTGCAAGACGCGCTTGCCGATCAGCGCTTCCTTGCACAGTCCGCGGCCGTGCTGACCGAAAGCTCGGTGCGGCCCTTCCTGAGCTCGGAAGGTTTGGTCGTGACCCGGGAGTCGGGCCCCAACTTGGCCGCCGTACGCGTCGGCTGGGCCGGCGACTCCGCCCACGCTGACCTCGTGCTCACCGCCCTCAACGAGGACAAGGACGCCGCAGCCAACGCAAGGTGGCGACTCGCCCTTCGCGGAGCCTCTTCTCCCTGGCCCCTGGTCCCCGCCATGGGACTCTGGCACGAACGATTCGACGTCGTTTCCACCGAGATGGTGGACGCGCCCAGCGTGTGGGACCGCATTCGAAGACATGCGAGCGAGGTGTGCCCCGACTCGGACGCGTGGCGCGCAATTTTCGTGCGCGGAATGGCGGCGTGTATCCGCATTTGGGCCGCGACAGGGCAGACCCGCATGGTCCGCAACGCAGGTCCAGCCAACGTGTTGATGCACCTTCCCGACGAGGCCGAGCATGGCTGCGTTCGCGAGCTGGAGCTCGGCGCAAGCAGCACGTCCTTTGGCGGAATCGTCGATGCGTTGGACCGCGAATTCTACGAGCGCACGGCTAGGCACTACCCATGGTGCCGCGACTCCCTGTCCCTTTCATGGCTCTTCGATGCGTGCGTCGAAGCGCTTGGCGTCGAGCCCGCGGAGGAGTGCATCCGTGGCTTTGCGCAGGCAGTACGCAACGGCCCTTGGACCACGGAAGCCAAGCGGTACCTGGCGTGCGGAGAGGCACGGAAGATGGCGCCCTTGGCCGCCAAACACGCCCTCGGGGCCTACCGCGGCTGGCTCGACGCCAACCCACAGGCGACGGTTCCGGCGAAAGCACAGTGTGCCACCGGGCTCTCTCGCGCCCACGGGCTGGAACGGTTCGGCGACGTGGTGCGGTACCAGTTCTGGCGTGACACCGTGTTTGCCGACGAGCGGGCGCGCACGATGGACACGTTCGACGCGTTGATCGAGGCGATGACGTGTCGGGATTGCGAGCCGACGGAGCTGGTGCAGCTCACAGATCTGCAGAACCGCCTCTCGAATCAGGAGCTGCGTGAAGTCCTGCGCATCTTGGTCTTTCCGGAGGCACACCGCTGTTCGCGCCCGGGGCTCCATCCGCGGGTACGGCGGCAAGGAGCACGGGGAGCGGTGCACGTGACGGATGCGGCTGGGCGTGCCCATTCGATCCGAACTTCGCGCAACGCGCGCGACGTTTCCGCGGTGCTCCAGGAGGCGTGGAAGTCGGGTGCGGTTCGTTCCTTCTGGTCCGACGAGCTTGCGATGGTGCTGTCGGACGATCGGGACCACGCGTTGGGCGGCGCGCTGCTTCGGCTAGGGGAACTTGGCGATCTGGTGTTCGACGGCCCCTTCCTCGGCGCACACGTTCGGGGCACCGGTCTGGACCAGGCGCTGGTGGACGCCATCGAGGCATACGCGCGAACCCAAGGCGCATCGGTGGTTCGTTCGGTCCGCAGCCGTCCGGTGCGCAACGCCCGAGCCTGGCGGACGGAACACGCTTGGGGCGGCTACGTCAAACGGTAGCGCGATTTTCGACGTGGGTGGCCCGGCGTTTTTCGGCGCAGCCTAGCCCTAGCCCTAGCCCTAGCCCTAGCCCTAGCCCTAGCCCTA
>Ga0180009_10005088_pt1 | contig 14233 bp, 10 predicted proteins | sample OS_PC_MetaG_FD_123537 | JGI IMG/M metagenome (GOLD analysis project Ga0180009, IMG submission 123537) | Groundwater microbial communities from the Aspo Hard Rock Laboratory (HRL) deep subsurface site, Sweden - OS_PC_MetaG | ecosystem: Environmental > Aquatic > Deep subsurface > Groundwater...
AGGTACGAAATCTCGCCGTCCGCCTCGGTCATCATGATCAGGTCGCCCGTGTGCTCGACGATGTTTTTGTAGCGCTCCTCGCTCTCGGCGAGCAGAGCGTTGGAGTGCTGCAGCTCTGCGAAAAAGTCCTCGAGGGAGGACTCGATCTCCTCGGTCAAGGTCATGTCCTGATACACGCAACACAGACCCTGTGCGGGTACCGGCCGTGAATCCAGCGCCTCCGCGCGCAGCAGCGGTGCAATGGAAAGGTTGAGCACCCGTCCGATGGGCTCGCAGCGCACCTGCCGCACTTCGATGTCCTGCACTTGCGCCAGCCGCCGTAACAATCCGAGGGAGCGGAGTAACTCGAAGGTGTCATCACTGCGGTAGATCCGGCTCCCGGGGTGGCGAGGCCTGGGAATCTGATGGGCCTCGAAGATCGAATCCAACAACCGCCGCATGATGGGGTTGAAGTGCACAATGCGGTCCCGGAAATCCGTAATCAGCAAGCCGGCGCCCACCGTAAGCACGGACTGGTGGTTGGGCAGCCGCCGGACAATGCGCGGTTGAATGTCCGACTTGATGATGTGCAGCATCTCCACCGGCGAGACGGACTGATAATCGGCGTGCCCAGCGCGCTCTATGGCCCCGTCCACGATCGCCTTGGCGAACCACGGCTCCACAGTGGCGATCTTGGAGACCAGCGTATCGTAGACGGCCTTTTTCATCCCGGTTGCACGCTATCGCTCACCGCTCATCGCTCACATCGGGCGCGAAGAGCTCGGGGTGCGTCTCCACGTAGCGGTCGATGTAGCGGCGCATTTGATCTGGCGGCGCCATGATGAATCGACAAGCCTCGTCCCCCCGGGACCGGCAGAGGATCTCCTGTGCGGCGAGGGGAATGTCAAAGCTCTCCTGACACCAGCCCGACGAGTAGCCCGCGCTCATGACACACGTGCAGAAATCCGTTTTGCCCCGCTGGGCAATCCACGAGTCCGCCTCAAAGGAATGGGGATGATCGTACAGCAGGTAGTAGTGCTCGTCGGGGGTGGCCACGGACTCCGGCGAAATGTCCACGAAGCCCCACCCGGTGAAGGCAAAATGCACCGGCCCGGTGGAGAGCTTGGCCACCGGTTCCTCCATCCCCGTGGCCTTGTGGAACGCACGCGCGTCGGCATTTCCAATGGCATGTGCGATATCGAACAGCACCCGCGAGGACGCCTCGACAGCCTCCCGATCGTCGAGCCCTGGGTACATGTTCTTCACGAAGTCCAGAAAGTGCACAGACATGGAGGCAGCGCGCACCAGGATGTATCGCTCGCCGCCGATGGTGATGGTGCCCTGTTGAGGCGCATCCTGCCGGTCACTGAAGTACTTCTGCACATACTCCTGGGCTCGGGCGAACGGCGGCTCAAACGCCGGGGGGACTTTCACAGAGTCGATGGCCATGGGTCCTCTCCAAGTCGCTTGATGCGGATTTTTGGGGCTCCCGGCAGCCTGCCGTCGGAATCCCAGCCGCCCGACGTCCGCTGTTGAAATCAGTCTCTGATGTCTCTCATACGCACCGTCATGAAGCACACCGGTGAACGGGCGCTAACCCCCGCCGAGGCACCGTTCAAAGGCTTTGCAGCTCGCCCGCTTTGCGCAGCGCTCGGCTTTTTGTACGTCTTTGTCTCGCTTTTGACATTCTGCGATGAACCGGTCCTTTCGGTTCGACAGCAGCTCCCGAACCTTCGCGTCTTTGGTACAGGAGATCATGCGGTCGATGGCCGTCTTGCAGGGATTGGAGCCCGACGTAACCGATGTCGGAAGCTTGTCTCGGGAAAGCCGACGACGGGCGCGCGCCTTCCACCGGCTCGAGCCGCGCCTGCTCGGAGAGTCGAAGGAGAAGCCGCCACCAAACCGCACGACGGTCAACGGGGAGCTGCCGGTGCTGTCGTCACCCAGGCCGATGGCCAGGGGCGTCACCAGCAGGGCCACCAGCAAGATGACGCCTCCATAGCCCAACAGAACCCACTCGAGAATACTGGTCGGTTTGAAGCTCATCCGTTCACCGCCTGGGCCAAATGCCGATTGTCACCATCAAACGCATAGTTCCAAGGAACGCGGCCCGCGTCAACCTGCGACGCACACCGGGCACGCCCGATCACTGTCTCGCCCCGACTGGCCCCGGGCGACGTCGTCGCGCCCCGCAGGGGCGTGGCGAGGGCGCTGACGGCTCAGCTTCCGGGCCGCGGCCAGGATGCACAGCGCCATCATGCGTAGGGCGCTCACTACCAAGGAGCCCCGGGGGCGGCGCGACCACGCCGGCCGGCGACGGTCTTGCATTGCGAAAAAGTCAGCTCAGCGGATCAGTGAACGATCCTGGCACACCACCTCCCGGCATGGGGCCAGCGCCGCCCACCTGCCAGGAGAGACCCTGGAGCCCGCCTTCACGCCCCCAAAGCTCGTATTAGGCGCCTTTGATTCGCAGTGCGAGTTAGGCTAACATGGCGTCATCATGAGTAGCCCGTCGCTCGTCGGCAAGCTCCTGGCCGGCCGCTATCATTTGATCGAACGCCTTGGTAGCGGAGTCACAGGAGATGTGTACCTCGCCAAGCACCCCGTGCTGGGAGTGCGCTTTGCCGTCAAAGTGCTCGGTGAAGACTACAACGACGACGCGCAGGCCACGCAACGTCTTAAGCAAGAAGCGGAGCTGGTGAGCCGGCTCAACCATCCCAACATCGTCTCCACGGTGGACTTCGGAGAGACCGACGACCACCGGTTCTACCTCATTATGGAGTACGTGCACGGCCACAGCCTCAAAAAGGAGCTGCGCCAACTCGACCCGTCTCTAATGCCATTAAAGCGCGTGCTCAACCTGCTAAAGCAGCTTTGCCACGGCCTCACCACGGCCCACGACACCGGCGTGATCCACCGGGCCATCAAACCCGCCAATGTGCTGCTCACTGTCTCGGCGAGCGGAGAAGAGCAGGTAAAGCTGGTGGACTTCGGCATGGCCAAGACCATCTCCGACGACGGGCAGTCCCACGTAACGCGCAACCGGCAGATCGTCGGCTCACCCCGGTACATGGCCCCCGAGCAGCTCACGGGCTCCCCGGTGGACCGGCGAACAGACATCTACTCCGTGGGGGTCGTCGCGTACCTGATGCTCACCGGGGATCTGCCTTTCCACGGCAAGACCCCCATCCAGGTGGTGGCCGCACAACAGTCCAAGCCCGCCGCAGCACTCTCTCAGCTCCGCCCGGCGGACGACACCAAGGTCCCTCGGGACGTCGAACGGGTCTTCATGCAGTGCCTGAATATCGACCGGGAAATGCGCCCGGCGCACGTGAGCCACCTGACCGAGGCCATCCTCATGGCCCTGCCCCGGGTGCCCGACGAGGAGGACCGGCCCGTCACCATCACCTCGCTCGCCGGAAGCCGGGATGAAGCCCAGGCCTGGAGTATGAGACCCTCGGATCCCGGCGACGACTCGGTTGGACCCGACGACACCGCCGAGGTGGATCTGGCAGATCTCGAAAAAGTGTACCAGGCCCACTTCCACCACCAACAGAAGCGCAAGCTCAGCTCAATGACCCCCGAGCAAAAGAGCAAGCAGCTGTGGAATGTCGTGAACAAAAAGGCCCTGGAGCTGGGGACTCTTTTGGAGCAGCGCCAACTCGCCTCGAGCACCCTGTCGAGCTACCTGATCACCTGGCACGCCCTGGCCGAGCAGGAGATGGCGGCCCAGACCGAGATCGCGTTGCACAAGGCGGAGCTCGACGGGACTGACGACAAATGGCGCGAGGATACCGCCCCCGTGCGGGACGCGCTGCTCAACCTTCGTGTGGCCCACAGCCGCCTCCTGGAGGATCAGGCCACCAACGCGGCGATCCTCACCGCCCTGGACCTGCAGATCGACGCGCTGGAAGCGCGGCTGGGCGCCGCCACCGACGAGACCGAGGAGGAGCAGCGACTGCTCGACAACCACATCATCAACCTGAACGCCGACCTGCAGATCATCCAGAACAGCCTGGGCGAGACCCAACTCCAGATGCTGCAAATCCTCCGCCAGGAGAAGCGCTCCGGATTGCCCCCCGACATCGAGGAACACTACACGACCCTCGAGAACCTTCTCCGCGCCGTATAGCTCAGGGACAGGTGTGGTTGGCGGCGTTGGGGGTGGCGTAGTCGCCGGCAGGGAGCTGGTAGGCGGGCTGAACGCGGGTGTCGCACCAGTGGGTCTCGTCGGAATTGTCACCCAACGTGAAGTCGGCGTCGAGTTGCTGCGAAAAGCCGGGCGTGTCAAATGTGCCTGACGTGTAGGCGAAGTAGTCCACGTCCACAGCAATTACGGTCAACGCCAGCTCGTCCCCGCTGCCGCCCATGAAAATTCCTGAGTACTGGTAGGCAGCAACGACCCCTCCGTTTGTACCGGAGTTCGCGTTGGTGCCCAGGACGATGTAGCCCCCCGCGGGGACCCACACATCGTCGTTGATGATGTGGGTATCCAGGCCGTCGTCACGGATCTCCCACCCGTTCATGTTGATGTCGTAGGCGGTGGGGTTATGGACCTCAAACCACTCTCCGGCGGCGTCCGCCACAGCGTTGGGGTTCAGCATAACCTCAGTAATGATGAGGATCCCCGGCTCAATACAGGAACCGCCGAAGCAGGTCACGCCGCCGCTGCAATTTCGGCCACAGTAACCGCAGTTGATCTCGTCGTCGGGCACGCAGATCCCCGTGCAGCAGATCTCGGAGCCAGCACAGGGGCTGTTGCAGCCACCACAGTGGTTGGGGTCGTTCATCAGGTCAAAACCCTCATCCACATCCCCGTCGCAGTCGTTGTCCACAGAGTCGCAGACCTCCAGGACGGGCGGATAGGTGGGACACTGATACTCGCAGCCGTTGGAGACGGGATTGCCCAGATCCCCGTCCAGGTCGTAGAAGCTGGGCAAACAGCCCACCTCGTTACAGACCGCGGCCACACACTCCACCAGGGCGTTGGGCTTGGAGCAGTCGGTGCCGCACGAGCCGCAATTGAGCGGGTCGTTCTCGAAGTCGAAGCTCTCGTCGATGTCCCCGTCGCAGTCGTTGTCTTGACCGTCGCAGGTCTCGGCCACGGGCGGCGTGATGGGGCAGCCGTACTCACAGCCGTCGCTCGGGTTGGTGTTGTTGTCGCGATAGTCCGCGTCGCAGGCTCCCATCTGACACGCCCCGCCCACACAGAGGGCCTGGGCGTTGTTGTAGGAGCACACCGTGGTACAGTTCCCGCAGTGGGTCGGATCATTCTGGGTGTCGAAGTTCTCGTCCGCCACACCGTTGCAGTTGTCGTCCACACCGTTGCAGGTCTCGGCCACGGGAGGCCACACCGGACAGCTGTACTCGCAGCCGTTGGACGAGAGACCGTCCACGTTCGCAAAACCGGCGTTGCAGCTCCCCATCTGGCAGCCTCCGGCCACGCAAAGCGCCTGGGCGTTGGCGTAAGAACACACCGTGGTGCAGTTCCCGCAATGGGTCGGATCCGTTTGCAGGTTGAAGGTCTCGTCGACGTTGCCGTCGCAGTTGTCGTCGATGTTGTTACACGTCTCGGCCTGGGGGGGGCTCACGGGGCAGCTGTACTCACAGCCGTTTCCCGGGAGGCCGTCAACATCCGCAAAGCCGGCGTCGCAAACGCCCATCTGACACCCGCCCGAGACGCACAGCGCCGTGGCATTGGCGTAGCTGCAGGTCGTCGTGCAGTTGCCGCAGTGGGCGGGATCATTCTGGGTGTCGAAGGTCTCGTCCACGTTCCCGTCGCAGTTGTTGTCCACCCCGTCGCAGGCCTCCACCCCGCCGTTGGTGATCGTACACTCGCAACCATTTCCCGTGAGCCCGTCGGCGTTTCCAAATCCGGCGTTGCAGGCACCCATCTGACAAGTACTCGCGATGCACAGGGGCGTCGCATTGGCGTAGCTGCAGGTCGTCGTGCAGTTGCCGCAGTGCGCCGGATCGGTCTGTACATCGAAGGTCTCGTCGATGTTCCCGTCACAGTTGTTGTCCGCCCCGTCGCAAACCTCCGCGACGGGTGGCCACACCGGGCAGCTGTACTCACAACCGTTGGCGGTGCTGCCGTCCACATTGGCCCAGGCCGCCGCGCAGGCGCCCATGGCGCAACTCCCCGAGAAGCACTGCGCCGTGGCATTGGCGTAGCTGCAGACGGTGCCGCAGATCCCACAGTTCACCGGGTCGTTCTGCGTGTCGAAGCCCTCGTCCACTGTGCCGTTGCAGTTGTTGTCCACGCCGTCACACACCTCAGACACCGGTGGCCACACCGGACAGGCGTACTCACAGCCGTTGGCCGGGTTCCCGTCCAGATCCACGAATCCCGGGCTGCACGGCCCCAGGATGCAGCCGCCCGAAACACAGAGCGCCATGGCATTGGCGAAGGCGCACGTGGTCGTGCAGTTCCCGCAGTGGGCCGGATCGTTTTGCAGGTCGAAAACCTCGTCCACATTGCCGTCGCAGTTGTCGTCAATCCCGTTGCAGGCCTCGGCCACGGGCGGACTCACCGGGCAGGTGTACTCACAGCCGTTGCTGCTCTGTCCGTCCAGGTCGCGGAAGCCCGCCAAACACGGCCCCATCTGGCAGCCCCCGGTCACGCATAAGGACTGGGCGTTCGCATAGCCGCACACGACGCCGCACACGCCACAGTTCACCGGGTCATTCTGCAGGTCGAAGGTCTCGTCCACGTCCCCGTCGCAGTCGTTGTCCGTGGCGTCGCACACCTCGGGCGTCGTGGGCCACACGGGGCACGTGTACTCGCAACCGTTGGTGTCCTGACCGTCCAGGTTCTGGAAGCCGGCGGCGCAGGGCCCCATGACACAGGTCGCCGCGAGACAGGTGGCCTGGGCGTTGTCGAAGGCGCAGCTCGTGGTGCAATCGCCGCAGTACGCCGGATCCGTGTCTGTGTCCACGCAGGCACCGTTGCAATTCGTGGTGCCCGGAGGACACGTGAGCACGCACGATCCGCCGGCGCAAACCAGCCCCTGCACCACGCAGTCGTTGCCGCAGTTGCCGCAGTTGAGCGGGTCCGACAGCAGGTTGAAGTCCTCGTCCACGTCACCGTCGCAGTCGTCGTCCAGCTGATTGCACACCTCCGCTACGGCGGGCCACACCGGGCAGGCGTACTCACAGCCGTCGGCCGGATCGCCATTCACGTTGGCAAAGCCATTGCTGCCGGTGCTCACACAGGCGGTGATCACACACAGGGAGTTGGAGCAATCGGACTGGGCGTTCGGTAGATCACACAGGTGCCCACAAAAGCCGCAGTTGCTCGGATCGGTCGTAAGATCGAACCCCTCGTCCACGTCCCCATCACAATCGTCGTCCACGTTGTTACAGACCTCGCTCACGCCGGGCCACACGGGGCAGACGTACTCACAGCCAGGCGTAACGGGATCCAGGTCGAGGGTGCCGGGCGGGCAGCCATTGATGGACCAGAGGATGGGGAGCTCCACCGAGGCGTTTTCAGAAGCGTCCGTGTCCACCACCACAAACATGTCGGACAGGAGCCGGTCCACATCCGCCTGGAAGCTCAGCCGCAAGTAGAGGTCCGGCGTGGACTGCTGGGGACCGAGCAGGTACGGCAGCGTCGCGGGCACCTCCGTATAACTACCGGGGTTACCCGGATCCTCTTCGAGGGTGAACAGCTCATAGGCGAAGAGGTCTGCAGGCACCACCGGTGCCTCGGGAATGGCCACGCCTTCCACCGTTAAGACCGCGTTGCCGAGATTTTCGTTGCGCAACCGGGCCACCAGCTCCGAGGCCGTGCCGTAATCCACCAGGCCGAAGTCAAAGACCGGCGGATCAGTGCAGCCCGCGGGCGGCGAAGGTGGCTCGTGAATGCAGGCAGCCAATTCGGGCGTGCCCTTCAGCGCGCTGATCAGCGGCACCAGCGTCGCGGCGTGGAGCGGATCGTTGGAGGACAGCAGCAAAAAGCCCGAGTCCAGCTCCGCGTCTGCGGTGACCAGCGTCACTGTGACCACCACCGAATCGCCTGGCGCCACGACGATGGGCCGCTCGGTCGGTGCCCCCAGGAAGAACTCGGTGGCCTCGTCGTCTTCGATGAGCTGCAGGTCGTACAGGAGCAGGTCGCCGCCGCCTTCGTTGGAGATCGTGAGATCCACCTCCACGGCCACACCGATGAGCGGATTGCCAAAATCCAGCTGGGTGGCGTCCAGTACCATGAGCGGTGTCCCGTTGTTTGCGTCGATTCCCGGGCCCGCGTCCGGCAGGGCCACACAGAACAGGCCACCGTCCAGAGGCAGGCAGTCGTAACCGGCCGGGCAGTCGAGCTCAGACTCACAAGGCTGGATCGCAGCGTCGCCGCCCCCGCTGCCCTTCCCACCGCAACCCACCACCAGCGACGCAAACAGAACGACCACCACCATGCGCCTCATCGTCTTCATGACCCGTACTCCTTGTGACTTGGCTTAATGTTATCACGAAAGGCAATGACGCGGGTAGGCGTGCGTAACCACGGGCAACATCAGCGAGTGGCAGTCTCACAAAACCTCGGCCTAACTATCAGCCGCCTGCGCTGGACGCACGGTTTCAACACACACGAGGCGGTTGCGCCCAGCCCCCTTGGCGGCGTACAGCCCCTGATCCGCCGCCTGCGTGAGGTCCGCGGGCACCAAGCCGGCGTGGGGCGGCACCACCGTGGCCCCACCCAGGCTGATGGTCACCACAGGGCCCGCGCTGGAGTGCGCGTGCGGGACACCGAGCGACTCCACCGCCGCACGCAGGTTCTCCGCCACCAGCGCCGCTCCCGGGGCGTCGGTATCGGGAAGCACGGCCACGAACTCCTCGCCGCCGTATCGCGCCACCAGGTCCGAAGCGCGATTGAGCGCGCTGTCGAGGGCCTTGGCCACGGCGCACAGACACCGGTCGCCCGCAGCGTGTCCGTAATTGTCGTTGAAGAGCTTGAAGTGATCCACATCCATGAGGATCAACGACAGGGGCTGCGCGTTGCGGACGCCCCTTTGCCACTCCACCTCCAGTTGCTCATCAAAGCGGCGACGGTTCGGGATCTCCGTGAGCCCGTCAATGGTGACCAGGCGCTCGAGCAGCTCGGACTGGCGCTTGAGCCGCAGATGTGTCCGCACCCGGGCCTGAACCACGGGCAGCTTGAAGGGCTTGTTAATGTAGTCCACCGCGCCAAGCTCGAAGCCCCGGGTCTCGGCCGCCACATCATCCTTAGCCGTGGCGAAGATCACGGGAATATGCCGGGTCTCGTCGGACTCCTTGAGCCGTCGACACACCTCGTAGCCGTCGAGCCCCGGCATGTTGATGTCCAACAGAATCAGATCCGGTTGGGGTTGCCTCCGAGCCCGCTCCAGCGCCGCCTCCCCATCCGCGGCCTCATCGATGTCGAGCTCGTCACCCAGGGCCGCACCCAGCAGACGAACATTCAGACGCTGATCGTCCACGATGAGGACGAGTTGCTTGGCAACCGGCTGGGACATGCGATGATACTAGTATTCACCGCTCGTAAGAACAACCCATTCGGAAGTCGGCCGCCCAAGCTTCAACAATTGACGAAGGGTTCGAAGCCAGACTGGATAAGCTGCGCGGTTATTCGCTCCAGCACCGCATCGTGGAGCGGGCCGTACTCTGTGAACTGATCTCCCCGACCGACCTTCTCCCACTTGTGTCGGGCGGTGTTGTTGTAAGGCATCAGCTCCACCCTCCCGGGGTAACCCGTGGTCCGAAGAAACTCGATCAATGCCTCCACGTCGCCCGCGCTCACGTTGACTCCGGGCACCAGCGGAATACGTGCCAGGAGACCGCCCTTCCCCGCCCGCGTCACGAGCGCCGCGAAGTTGGCCAGAATCCGCTCGTTGCTCACGCCGGTCAAGGCGGCGTGACGCGCGTCGTCCATGAGCTTCAGATCAAAGAGAAACAGGTCAACATTCTCGACCAACTCATCCAGTCGCGACGCCGGAAAATGGCCACAGGTCTCCACGGCCGTGTGCACCCCTTCGGCGCGGGCGGCGCGCAACAACTCTCGCAGAAACTCGTGCTGGTGCGTGGGCTCACCTCCGGACACCGTGAGCCCGCCACCGGAGGTCTCGTAAAACGGCCGGTCCACGAGCACCTCGGCCAGGACCTCATCCACGGTCATCTCCCGACCCAGTCGCTCGCCGGCGCCACCCGCACCGCGTTCCGAGCCCACGGCCCACTCTGGCGCCCGTCGCCAGGACTCGGGGTTGTGGCACCAGGCGCACCGCAGGGGACAGCCCTTGAGAAAAACGCAGGTCCGGATCCCCGGACCGTCGTAAACGGCGTACCGCTGGATGTCGAACACCACGCCGGTGATGGATTCGTTGGGGGTCATGGCGATCTCACGCTCTGGGAGCATAACAAAAATGGAGCTCGGGCTCCCGATAGAAAAGCCGGGGCCGACCGATCCGTGGACCGGCCGACCCCGGCGGGGTGGATGGCCAGGGTTGGGCCCCGGCCGGGGGGAAAAACCTCGCCTCAATCGAGGAAGGCGACCGTCTCGGAAAAAACCTCCACGCTCACCTCCACGCGATACCAGTGCTTGAGCACCACGGACTTGTGATCCGGGTGCCGAATGGCGCCGCGTACGAAGACTCGCGGGTCGCGCACCATGACGCGCCAGCCCCAGTGTCGGGACTTCGGGTTGGCGGCCAGGATGCACCGATACCGCGCTTCGGAGATGCCGCCGGGGTACCGCTCGGTCACGTACACCCGGTCGCCGCCAAAACGCACCAGCTCCTCGGCCCGGTGCGGCTTGCCGCGTCCGCGAACCAGGGGCTCGTTACGCAGCACGTGATTCTGACCGGGATCGAAGTCCCGGGCCGACAGGAAGAACCACTCTCCCTGTCGCACGAAGGCCGGGTTGTGCCGGCGGTTTCGCTTCCGCGGCCGAATCGCCTTCTGTCGCTCCCGCACGGACGCGGGCTTGAGGGACTCCATCGCGGTACGCACGTTGGTGGTCCCGGGCTCCACACCCGCCACGAACCAGTGCCGCTCGTCATGGCCGCACAGGTACTTGCCGAGGATCTCACCGGACTCGAACCGCCGCGCCATGAGCAGCAGGTGCTGATCCCGCGGGCGGGCATCGAGCACGCAGAGCTCCACGTCGGCGTCCGCATCGATGGCAAAGGCCTCGTTGGGAGCGCCCTGGTTCAGCACGTCGATGGACAGACCGATGCGAGGACGCCCCCGCGCGGGGGCCCGGCCAAAGTCCACCTTCGCGCCCATCTTCTCGAACTTCTTGATCACGCTGTCGCGATTTAACATCACTCTGTTCTCCATGTACGCCGCGCACGAACCGCTCGGGCGCACCCCTCCAAGGGGCGCGGCGGTCCCGCCGCCTGCACGTCTTCCCAGTCCCAGTTCAAACGTGTGTGTTTGAAAATAAAAAGGCCGCCGGGCGTTCAGGTGCCGGGCGGCCAAAGGAGGATCGATCAGCTTGCGCTGCGGCCCTATTCGCCCGGACAGCCCCCCCGCGCAAACCCCTTGGGACCGGCGTTGAAACCGTTGCTCGCATCCAACGCCAGACGCCGCGTGCGACGCGCGTCGGCGGGATGATTTTTTCTGACTCTGTACATCTGCATGGCACAGCCTCCGTCGTTTCGAACGTCGGCTTTTTGACCGCTCCGCCTACCGGTGTCAACCGCGTTTTCACGGTTTTGTTTTTTTTCGCAGGGCGACCGCACCGCGGTACAATAGCCTCCGCTCACCCCGTTTGGGAGCCCCCTCACCTGGCTGTGCTGAAATGAAGCTACACGCGATAGAAGGCAACCGGCAGCGCCTGGACGGCGGCGCCATGTTTGGCAACGCGCCCCAGGGCCTGTGGCGCCGGTGGTGCTCGCCCGATGACCGCAACCGGATCGATCTCGCGGCCCGGGCCCTGCTCGTAACGGAGGACGGCGGCCGACGCGTACTGTTCGAGTCGGGCATCGGCGCCTTCCTCGAGCCGGGGCTAGCGGATCGTTACGGCGTCTACGAGCGGGAGCACCGACTCCTGCAGAACCTCGCCGCCCGCGGCCTGGCACCCGAGGACATCGACGTCATCGTCCTGTCCCACCTGCACTTCGATCATGCCGGGGGCGTCCTCGCCTCCTGGGAGGAAGGCCAGGGGCCCCGGCTGTGTTTCCCCCGCGCCCGTTACGTCGTTGGTCAGGGCGCCTGGGAGCGCGCCACCTCGCCTCACCCCCGGGATCGGGCCTCCTTCATTCCTGAGCTCGGGGAGCTGCTCGAGGCCACGGGCCGCATCGAGCGCGTCTCCGGCCATCGCAGCGAGACTCTGGGAGATGCCTACACCCTACGGACCTCTGACGGCCACACCCCGGGCATGTTGCTCACACGCATTGAGGGGAGTACGGGCGCCGTGCAGGTGGTGGGCGACCTGGCGCCGGGCCTCCCGTGGTTACACCTGCCCATCACCATGGGCTACGACCGTTTCCCCGAGCGGTTGGTGGACGAAAAGAGCGCCCTGTTCGCCGAGGCCTTGGCCGGCGACTGGTGGCTCTTTTTCACCCACGATCCCACGCACCCGTTTTGCCGCCTCGCCCAGGATGAGCGGGGCCGCTTCACGGCCCGGGACGCCGTGACGGACCCCGGTCCGGAGGGTCTATCGATCTGAGCCTCGATCGCCAGCGCACGTTGTGAGACAATCGACGGCAGTCGTCCAAGCCCCAGGAGAATACCGCGATGTGGAAAACAAAAGCAGTTCTGGCGGTCACCGTGCTGGCCCTATCGTATGGGCTGATCGCCTGCGGCGACGACGGAGGGGTGACCTTCCACAATCCGCTCGAAAACCCCGCTGACGGCCCCCCGGCCGGGTACACGGAGGGAGGCTGCTCCGTTCCGGCGGAGGCCGCACCCGAGGACGTGTCCACCCCTGACCACGTGGTCGGCACGGGCACGCCGGGAAGCTGCACAGCCGACGCGTTCATGGACGCAGTCGCCCTGGGCGGCTCCATCGTGTTCGACTGCGGTCCCGACCCGGTTACGATCACCCTCACGGAGCCGGCCCGCGTGTTCAATGATCAGGATCCGGACGTCGTCATCGACGGCGGCGGGCTGGTGACGCTCAGCGGCGGCGGCACCACGCGCATCCTGTACATGAACACCTGTGATCAGAACCAGGTCTGGACCACCGACCACTGCCAGAACCAGGATCATCCGCGACTGACGGTGCAGAACATCACCTTCGCGGACGGGGACTCCCGCTCCGAGGGCGAGTACGAGGGTGGTGGCGCCATCTGGGTCCGGGGCGGCCGCTTCAAGGTGGTCAACAGCCGTTTCTTCAACAACTATTGCGCCGACGTGGGTCAAGACGTGGGGGGCGGCGGCATCCGGGTCTTCAGCCAGTACGACGACCAGCCGGTCTACGTGGTGAACACCACCTTTGGCGGGGCCGAGGGCTACGGTAACGTCTGCTCCAACGGCGGCGGGATCAGCTCCATCGGCGTGTCCTGGACCATCATCAACAGCCTGTTCTCCCACAACCACGCCGTGGGCAACGGCGGTAACCCCGCCGAGTCGGGCACCCCGGGGGGCGGCAGCGGCGGAGCGATCTACAACGACGGCAACACCATGACCCTCTCGCTCTGCGGCACGCTCATCGAGCTGAACGAAGTGAACGCGTACGGCTCGGCGATCTTCTTTGTCACCAACGACCACAGCGGCGACCTGCGGATCCACGACTCCATCATCCGCAATAACATCGGCGGCTCCTGGTACACCCTGCCGGGCATCTCCATGCACGGCGACACCCAGACGGACATCCAGAACTCCACCATCGAGTAGCCAAAAGTGGCTCGGCTCAGCTCGGGCTCCCGTAGGCCGGCCACGACTTGGTGTAAGCCTGGCGGGTGATGTGCTCGGCGGGGATTCGCACCGGACGCGCGCCCAGGTCGGCCGGACCTCCACGCGTGATCTCGCGCGCGACGGTGGCAAAGGCCGTGCGCACGGCAGCGAGCTGCCACGGCCCAAAAACAGTGTAACCCGCCTCGTAGTGCTGAACCTGAAATTCCTCAAAGGTCGTCAGGTACCCGGCGTAGGCATTGGCGTAGGGGTTGAGCACCACCGCCTCGACGCCGGCCGGGGCCAGCGCTTCGAGCAGGGTGCTGCGAATGCGACGACCGGCCACCGTAGTCGGCTCGAAGGGAATTGCGGCGATGGCCAGGGGGCCCAGGCAGACCACCTGAACCGGCACGATCTGTGGAAACCATGGAGTGCTGTCCAGCGC
>Ga0180009_10005089_pt1 | contig 14233 bp, 23 predicted proteins | sample OS_PC_MetaG_FD_123537 | JGI IMG/M metagenome (GOLD analysis project Ga0180009, IMG submission 123537) | Groundwater microbial communities from the Aspo Hard Rock Laboratory (HRL) deep subsurface site, Sweden - OS_PC_MetaG | ecosystem: Environmental > Aquatic > Deep subsurface > Groundwater...
CTCATTGTGTTGAAACTTTTCTGAAGTTTCAATGCTTGAAAATCTTCAATTTTCATTGCTTTTGAATTTTCTTGAATTGTGTTTTGTGATTTTTCTTTTGTCATTTTTATATTATTCTATTATAATTAAATGTTTAATTAGCACATTGATTTTATCTTTTAAATGTTTTAATTCAACTATTTTGTGCTTTTCGTCTATTTTTTCTATTTCTCCGAAAACACCAGCATGTTTTCCCCCAATTACCATAACTTTTGCTTTTTCTTTTAATGAAAAGCATTTTTCTATTTTTCCAGTTTTTAGGCTAATTATTACAGAATCATTGGTTTTGCACTTAATATCTGAAATAACATTTCTTCCGTCTATTAAGTTTAATTGAATCTTTTTTCCCTTAAGCATTTTTTTATTTATAATTTTTGAAATTTTATATCCTGCTTCAGATTCTTTTATTTTTTCTAATTTGAATTTTCCTTTTTCTGATAGAATCATTCTATAATTTTCTTTTGAGGGTACTATTGTTATAACATCTAAAAGAACAACACTATTTTTTTCATCTCTTACAACTTTTCCATTAAGCAGAATTTGTCTTTCATGCAATGCTTTTTTTGCTTCTTTTTTAGTATGTGTAATATTCAACATATCTCTTAATATTATTAAGATAGGTATGCCATGCTTTATATTAAAACCTCCAACTACCCAAGTTGTTCCTTTTCTGTGTATTGGCCAGCTTTTTGGCACTTTTTGTCTTTTAAGGTGACTCATTTTGTTTTTCCTTTTCTATTTTTTTAACATTTAATTTTTTCATTCTTTTTTTATCATCTAAATCTAATTCAATAATTTGCAAATTTGATGATTTTAATGGAACATTTACTTTTGAACCATCTTGTTTTTTTACCTGAATTCCTTCAACATAAATTTTTCCTTTTTTTAATTTGACTATTAAAACTTTTCCTGTTTTCTTTTTGAATTTTCCTCTCATTATTTTTACTTTGTCGTTTTTTCTCAGCCCAATATTTCTTTTTCCATATTTTTTTCTGAGTTCTTTGGATAAATTTACATTCACAAATTTTTTCTTTATGTGTAACGGAGCATTTGCTAAATATTTCCTTTGCTTTCTTGGCTGTTTGCTTGCCTTCCACGATGTGGAAAAATGTTTTTTCATATTTATTTTTAATATATCAGCTTAGCGAGTTTTGCAACAGACTGCCATCGCTCCTGAACCTCCCTTGCAATTGGTCCTTTAATCTGAGTTCCTTTTGGATTTCCTTTTTCATCTTTTAATATTGCTACTGCATTGTCTTCAAATGCAATCCTTTCTCCATTTAATCTTCTATATGGCTTTTTTTGCCTTATTATAACAGCATCAAAAACTTTTCCTTTCATGTCAGGAATACCTTTCCTTACTGAAACTTTAACCCAATCAGCTATTTTAGCAGCGGTCTGTTTTCCTTTTTTTGCCTTTGCCCTTTTTACCCCAACTAATCTTACAATCTTTGCTCCACTATTATCAGCAGCAACTAATTTTGCTCCTAAATTTACTCCTTCTGTTCCTTTTGCTCCTATTGCTTTCATTTTTCTTCTCCTCCACGTATTTTTTCAATAACCACAAAATGTATCAGCTTGCTTAGTGGACGGCACTCTTTTACTTTTACATAATCTCCTATTTTAATCTCATCTTCCATACATCTTGGAAGACGTGCATGTATTTTTGTCTTTGATTTTTTGTATCTTTCATATTTCCCAACATAAATTGTTCTCCCAAATTCTATGACCACTCTTTTTTGGAATTTTTTTATCACATTTCCTTCAAAAGTTCTTCCACGAGTTTTTAACTTTCCGTGAATATGGCAATCTTTATCTTTGCATTTAGCTCTGGCTAAGTTTTCTTCTGCTTTTTTCTCTATCATTTGTTTTTTCATTTTGTTTTCTCCTCTTTCGCGTGTGTGATTTTTAAACTCAGTCTTCAACTGAATCTTCTTCAAATCCCAATGAAACCAAAATCGGTTTCACTTTTTTTCTGTGGTCTCCTTGAAGTTCGATTGTGTTGTTTTTGTTTGTTCCCCCGCAGGCAAGCTCATTTTTCAGGGCTTTTGCGATTTTTTTGATGTCAATTCCTTTCTCAAATCCCGAGACTTGAGTTGTCAGTTTTCCGAACTTTCTTTTCTCTGCTGTCACTTTTATCCTTTGTGAACTCTTAACAATCTGTTCACACACACAGGCTTGTTTTGGCAAGCCGCATTTTGGACATATTTCCATGGTTTTATTTCTTGTTCTCAATCTCCAATTTATCTTGGCTGTTGAGCGTTAATATTCTCGCGATAATCTTTTTAATATCTTTTGCCTTTGAGTTAGGTGTTTTCGAAGATGTTGATTTTGCTTTGATGAGTTCCATTTTTAATTCTTTTATTTTTTTTTCTCTTTCTTCTTTTTGGATGTTTTTAATTTCTTTGAATTTCATTTTTATTTACTTACTCCTTGCGTTGCAGATATTTTTTTAGCAGTTAACTTCTCATCATCCTCAGAATTTTGTTCAACTCCATTTTTGTTATTAATTACTTTATTATCTTCTAAAATTTTAATTTCAGCAATTTTTTCATTTTTATTAGATTTTTTCTTTCTAACAGTTTTTTTCTTTGGACTTGTGCCCTTTAGGGTATTTTCTTCCTCAGGTTCTATTGAATTTAATCTTAATTTTCTTAAAAGCTCTTCATTAATATTTACTTTGTCTGTCAAAATAGCATTCGGTGATAATATTGAAACTTTTATTCCAACTGTTCCAGGTCTTGTTTCTGCTCTTGATTGTGCTCTATCAACAACTTTTGCAGTATCCCCAACTTTTTTTAGATATCCCTGGCTAAATCTCCATTGTTTTGCTCTGCTAGAAGGAAGTTTTCCCCCCAATCTTATTTCTGCTCCAAGAGCTCCTGCTTTCATTATTCTATCTAAAGTACGATAAGCAATAACTTTGAATTTTAAAGGCCCCATTTTTTCTAAAGATAATGCAATATCATCTGCCATTAGTTGAGCATCAAATTCTGGTTTTGTAATTTCATCAATTTCAACATGAGGGTTTTCAAGTTTGAATTTCTTTTTGAGAACTTCTGTTAGTTCCCCAATCTTTTCTCCTTTTTTCCCTATAACTAATCCTGGCTTGTTTGTCGATACAATTATTTTTTCACCAACAGGAGTGTACTCTATTCTAACTTTACTCACTTTTCCTTTTCCAAGAAAATTTTTGATGTATTCTCGAATAGAAAATTCTTCTTTCTTCAATGCGACTGTTTTTCTTTCTTCCATTTTTATTCCTTTTTCTCCTTTTGTTTCTTCTCTCTTACTTTAATTGTAACATGAGTTCTTTTTTTTCTTGTTCTTCCAAATCTTCCAAAAGGTCTTGGACCAATATTTGCTATTGCTTCATAAATTATTGGCTCTTCGAGATTGTTTGCATTTGCATTCGCGCCCAAGCTTTTTAATAAAATTATAAATTCATTTGAAGCATTTTTTGGAAATCTTCCAGACATCATTTTTCCTTTTCTGTGAGGAATTTCTCCTTTCATAGGAACTGCTTTTCTTGCTCTAGCAACCTGTTCAAGATATTCAATGCAGTCATTTATTTTTTTTCCTTTTATGAATTTGCAGATAGCCATTGAATGTTTTGTTGAAATAGGAACACCTTTAGCATTAACAACTGCTTCTGTTTTTTTCACAACCGGTTTTTTGATAATTGGTTGTTTCTTTTCTTCTTTTTTGCTTTCACTCACTTCGCTGCCGCTTTGTTCGTTATCTAATTTATCATTAACTGATTTTTCTGGAACAACTTGTTCAACATCCTTAGATTTTTTATCGTCAACAGGGGCTTTAGCTTCAGGAATTTTTTTTGTGGTGCTAACTACCATTTTCTTGCTTTCTTTCTTTTGCGGTGCGTAATCTTTTTCTGTCATGTTAAAATAATCCTGAATTTTTAATTAATTGAGTTTTACAACCATAGGTTGAAAATTCCCGAGAATGTATTGCTCCATTAAATACAAAAATTTTATTTAAAGGTATATGATATCCAATTAAACAATCTTCACAATTAGCTTGTGGTCTACAAAAATCTAATCCATGTAATTTACTTCCTTTAAGTCTTTCTCCAATAAAAACTACAGGTCCGTAATATTCTTTATTATCATATATTTTTCCACTTCCTATACTAATAATTACAACTTCCCCTTCTTGAAGTTTTTCCAATTTCCAAAAATTTTCTAATTTTCTAATTTTTATATTATTTTTTATCATTTTTTATTTCTTAGCTTTTGCCTTGCTTCCTTTAGTTGCTCCTACTCCTGCTTTACCATGGCTTATTTTTCCACGAGTAAGAGAAAATTCACCTAATCTATGTCCAAGCATCTCTTCTGCTATTTCTATTGGGACAAATGTTTTTCCATTATGTATTGCAATTTTCATTCCAACCATTTTTGGAACAATCACAAGACTTCTATCATGTGTTTTGATTAATTTTTTTCTTGAAGATTTTGTTTTTGCCCTGTTGACAAACTTTTCAATTTCATTAAACTGCCTAAAAATAGTTCTTCTTTCCCTAGCTCTGACTAGTTTTGCAAATTCTCTTATATCTAAATTTTTAAGTTCTTCCAATGTTTTTCCTCTGTATGTAAATTCTTTTAATGCCATGTTATTTCTTTCTCTTTCCTGTTCTTCTCGGTCTTATTAATCCCACTCTTGCTCCAGGAGGCGCATTTCTTTTGGCAATCTTACTTTTGATTCTCTTTCCTCTGCCACTGCCAAATGGATGGTCAATTACATTCATCTTTACTGCAGATGTTCTAGGCCATAATTTACTTTTTGATTTTTTAAGATGATATTTTTTTCCTGCTTTTACAAAAGGTTTTTCCAATCTTCCTGCGCCTGCAATCCTACCTATGGTTGCTCTGCATTCTGGATTAAATGCTTTTTCTTTTTTAGAAGGCATAACCACAAAAACTTTCCCAGCAGAAATTTTGCTGACTATTGCATTTGAACCTCCTGAACGAACAAATCTTCCTCCGTCAAAAGGGCGTGATTCAATGTTATAAATATGAGTTTTAACAGGAATATCTTTTAGTTTAGTTATATTTCCATCTTTAATTTCTTTTCCATTAAAATTTATTTTTTGTTCTTCAATCATTCCTTTAAAAGCAGGAATATAAAATATTTCTTTATTATATTTTATCTTTGCTATTGGATAAGAATGTGCTCTTGAATTTAACAATTTGATTACTTGTCCTTCTCCTTCTAGTTTTCTAGGGTATTTCATCTGGTAAATAAAAGCTTTTTTTCTGACTCTGTAAGTAAAGCTTCCATGCCCTCTTGCCTGAACAATTATTCTTTTACCCATTTTATATTAACCCCAATTTTGTCGCGACATCTATTGCCGGATTTTTTTCATTTAATTTAACATAAGCATATTTTCTGTTTTTTCTGATTAATGTATTTATTTTGTCAACTTTTACATTAAATATTTCTTCTATTTGTTTTTTTATTTCATCTTTTGACATTCTTTTCTCTAATTCAAACACTAAGATGTTTTTTGTTTCAATTAACATTACTGCTTTTTCTGTGACTATTGGTTTCATCTGCTTAACTCCTTTGGAATTTTATATTGTGAATATTCTGGAAATAAATTCTTTCCATATGTCAATCTTGAAAAACATTCTCCTTCTAATTTACAATCTTCTAGAGCATTATGGGTAGTCCCTTTTTTTTCAACTTCTTGTGTATTTCCTTCCACCATCTTTATTCTATAATCTGGGATGCCACAAAACTGAAGTATATTTGTAAGATTCATATCTGATGACCCCCTTTTCTCTTTGAGAAGATATTTCCTATTTATTTGATAATATTTTGTTTGAGCAATAGTATGTAAATCCATTCCTCTTTGACCTGCACTTTCTCTAAATTTATCCATAATATCATATTTTATGCATTTATTCTGAATAAAATTTAAATCCCACCCAATATTCTGTCCAACGATTAATTTTTCTTTAAGATTTTTTAACCAGTCCAAACAATTTAATATTAATTGTTTCTGCGATTGTTTATTTTTATCTCTTAATTCTTCTTCTGTCTTTCCAATAACTTCTAAAACCGGTCTTTTTGCAAGATTTAATATTTCATCGTCATCATCAATTCTTCCTTCACTTAAAAAATCATTTTGTGGGTTATTCAAATCAATTGCCCCTATCTGCCAAATTCCACATTTACCAGTGTCAAGTCCGCTTGATTCAATATCTAATACTATCATTTGAATTTCTCCCCAATCTCTGTGATTGCATTTTCAGTGTAAATTGTTAATCTTCCTGGCTCTCCTTTTGCTAAATCAGAAACTCCAAGAGAATTTGCCTGAACAATTTCAACTCCTTTGCTTTTTAACTTTTCATCTTTTCCTGTAACAATCAAAACTCCTGCATTTTTTTTGTATTTTCTACCTCTTCTTTTTCCTTTTCCTGCTCTCACACTTTTCTTTTGCAAAGCAACTTCATATAAATCTCCAAGAATTTTTTTCATGCTTTCAAAAAGTTGTTTTGTTTTAAGTTTTGTAAATTTGTCTTCAACAACAAAAGGAGCATTGTCTATTTTTTTATTGTTTAATCTTTCATATCTTTTCGCAATAGCTTTTCCGTCAGCAGTTGCACTTAATGCAGAAGCAAATGCAATTTTTTTTTCTTTCTTGTTTATTTTTTTTATGTTTATCATTCCAATGACTTTTGGAGGATGTGCCCTCATACCACCTCTTGCATTTGGCACTTCTGCTGCCTGCCAGTTGAATTGAGAACCTTTTTGTGAAAATATTTTTCTTGGAACTCTTGACATTCCTCTTCCATAGCCGCTTCTCCAGACATGTCTTCTGTGAACTATTTTTCCTTTTGCAGAATGCTGTTTTCCAGCAACAGGCGAAGGTGCATAAGGCTGTTTTGTTTTTTGTGTTTCAATAACTTTGAAAATTAAATCTTCTCTTATTTTCTGGGAAAAACATTTAGGCAGTTCTATTTCTTTTATTTTCTTTCCGCTAATATCTAAAATATTTGCTTTCATTTTATCTTAATCTCCTTGGAAATTTAGTAATATCTTGTCCAAAATTTATTGCAGCATCTCGCGCTGATGTATATCTTGTTTTTAATGAGATAAATTGATTAATTATTATATCTTCTGGATGTTTTGAATTGTAACATACTATTCTTGTAAAACTCATTAATTTTTCTGAATTTCTCAATTCTTTATTTAACTTTATATGTTCTTCCATAGCATTTATTGCTTTTTCTCCAGTATTATATCCATTTTTTTCGCTCATCTTAACTCCACCAACTCAAAATCTTTTTTCTTTTGTTTTTTAGTTTCTCTCAATGAAGCAGTAATTAACAATTGTCTTTTTGCAGTTCCCTGAACAGAACCTTTAACAATAACATAATCTGTTTTTATATCACCAAAATTTTTAATTCCCTTAAATTTATCTTCGCTTTTTCCCATGTCAATTATTTTATTATTATAAGTAACTCTTGTAAACATTCCTAATTGTCCTGCCATTGGGGCCATATAAGTAACACGTGAAGGATGCCATGGGCCCAAACTACCAGGTCTTCTTCTTCCTTTTTCAGATTTGTGTGATTTTAATGTAATTCCAAATCTCTTTACAGGCCCCTGCAAACCTTTTCCTTTTGTTAATCCTCTTAAATCAACTAAATTTCCTTTTTCAAAAATATCTAAAACCGAGATTTCTCTGTTAAGGTTTTCTTTAATCCATTTTATTTTTCCTTCAACATTTCCTTTTAGCCCAATTTCGCTTAAATCAGGGGTTTTTTTTATGTTTGTCTTTTTAACTTGAGAATAAAATATAACCCTCACATCATCATAACCAGAAACATCTTCAATTTTCCCTCTTTTACTTTTTGGCAGCTTCAATTTGTTTTTTAATTCTTTGTCAAGATTTTCAACCAATACTTCTTTCATAACTTTTCCGTTTTTGTAAAATCTAACAGAGAAAATTTTCATTGTAGGGCATTCCAGTATTGTTGCAGGTATTGCAATTTTTTTTCCTTTTGTCATAGAATCAGGTGTGTTGTCTTTAACATAAGCAGACATCATTCCTGCCTTGTAGCATATGAATCCTTTAATATTTTTGATAGAATTATCTTCAATTGCATTCCAGTTTACACTAGGTAAAAACTTACTTGCCCTTTTTCTGGGCCAGTATTGCAAACTTCCTTTTCTCGGTGATTTCGGCGCAGCCATTTCTTATTATTCTTATTGTTGCGGATAACATTTTAATTTCTCTGGAATAAAATACAAAGATAAAATGGGTTTAAAAGGGTTTCGGAGTGTTTTAACAACAATCTTTTTATATCTGTTATTTAAATAAATTTTTATGTCTTTTAAAACAAAATGTCTTGATGGTAGTAAAAATTTGAGTAAAGAAGATTTCTTGATAATTTATGGATGTTGTGAAGGAGATTTAGAACAAATGATTAAAATAATATTTGAGGTAACAGGAAAAGATTATGATCAAAATTACATAAGGAATAAATGTAAAAAACTTTGTTTATCTTTAAAAGGAGAAGAATATGATATCAGCAAAGAAAAAAGCAATGAGATAGAAAATAAATATTTTGAAAGATTTTGCGAACCAATAAATATTCCATCTATTACAGGATATAAAAAAGTTAATAGGTAATTACGCTTCAAACTCTTTCTCTTTTACAATTTTTTGCCCGTCTATTTCTGCGTTTCTTACAATTTTTCCTTTTCTTTTTGACATTTCTCTTATTTTTGCAAAATCTGTTTCTCCTTTTGGCATAATCAAGTCTGTAATCAAGAAAGTATGGCTTATTTCTGCTAGCTTGAAATCAGGTTTCTCAAAAACAAAACTCTCTGCAACCTTTTTATCTTTTGTTTTTAATTTGCAAAAATCAGGATTAATCTTTTCATCTGTTTTTGTGCTTGGTTTTGCTGATTTTGGAGCTTTTGGTTTTATTTTTAATTCATCTTCACCCACTTTAAAACTAAGAGCAAAAAAAGCCTTTGGAAATTTATCTAAAAGATATATCAAACTTTTTCCAGACATTTCATCATTTATTTTAAATTGTTTTATCCCCATAAACTGCTTAACTTCACAATGAGCAAGAATGTTTCTGAATTCAGGCTCTTCTTTAAGATTTGACGTAGATACAATAACGCCTGTAATTTTTGTTTTATTATTTTCGAGTTTTTCAGCCAAATATCTAACTAATTCGTTTGCAAACTCTTGGGTGGTGTTTATAGAATATTTCCCAGAAGAATTTTTTGCTTTGATTAATGCTCTATTACCAAATTCTCCTTTGCTGAATTTCTGGAATTGCTGGTGAATAAATTCATCTATTTTTCCATCAAAAATTCTTTTTATAAAATTCATGTTCCGAAGTTTGCTTGAGTTCCTGCAGACGAGGAATTGAAAATTTTAATTTTCATATTAAAGACAATTAAATATTACTTTTAAAGTTTACCTCTGCAAAACCCAAACAAAATAATTTATAAATGTCTTTTATAAAGATTTATAAATTTAACCGCCCTGTTATTTCTATAATCATATTCAAAGAGGATTTACATGGAAGAGAATATTAAAAAAATAGCAGCCCCTGTCATTTTAGCGACACTAATAGTTTTATCTTTCCTTATCCTAAAACCAATTTTAATGTCTGTAATTATGGGTATTCTTCTTGCTTATATTCTAACTCCTATCTATGGAAAACTTTTAAAGGTTACAAGTTCAAAAAATATTTCTGCTGCTATTATATGTGTAATTTTAATAATCTTAATAGTCATTCCATTATGGTTTTTAACACCTATTGCAATAGACCAATCTGTAAAAATATATTTTGCTTCCCAGCAGCTTGATTTTATTACCCCTTTACAAAAACTTTTTCCATCTTTTTTTTCTTCCCAGGAATTTAATAATCAACTAGCAGATACATTGCACACATTTGTCACTAAAATTACAACCTCTTTAATGAGCGGTTTATCTCAATTTTTAATTAATTTTCCTACCTTATCCTTGCAATTATTGGTTCTTGCTTTTACTTTCTTTTTTGTATTAAGAGATGGTGAAGATATGATGGATTATATCAAAAGTTTAATCCCTTTTTCAAAGGAAATTCAGAAAAAAATGATTGATTATACTAAATCAATAACCAATTCAGTTATTTACGGACAGGTTTTGATTGGTATTCTTCAGGGATTAATTGTTGGTATGGGATTTTTCATATTTAAAGTTCCAAATGCATTAATTTTAACAATTGCAACAATTTTTGCATCTATTCTCCCAATTGTTGGACCATTTTTGGTTTGGATACCTGTTGCTGTTTATCTTTTGCTTGCAGGAAATAATGTTGCTGCTTGGGGAATACTAATATTTGGACTCATTTCTTCTACTATGGATAATATTCTTCGTCCGCTTATTGTTTCAAAAGCAACAAAAATGCATTCTGCTCTTGTATTAATAGGAATGATTGGAGGATTGTTTTTCTTCGGAATTTTAGGATTAATTTTAGGTCCTTTAATCTTGGCATATCTTATAATAATCCTTGAAGTTTATAGGGATAAAAAAGAGCCAGGATTTTTTATAAAAGAAGAAGCAAAGAAATAATTAGATAATTATAAAAATCTTCTCTTCTAATATATTAAGAGGTGAAAAAATTTGAAGCTAAAAGTTAAGATTCTTGATTGGACTGCTGGATTGCCTGTAGCAATGCTAAACGAAGAGACAGCAGAAAAATTAGGTGTAAGAATAAGAGACAGAATCTCTATCAAAGTTGATTCAAAAGAATTAGATACTATTGTAGATACTATTGGAAAATTGATAAGGAAAAATGAGATTGCAGTTTCATTTGAGATTAAAAAAAGACTGAATTTGAGAAAAGGGCAAAAAGTTGATGTTAATCTTGCACTAAATCCAGATAGTTTGAATTATATAAAAAAGAAACTCAACAATCACACTTTATCTAAAAAAGAAATTAATGAAATAATAACAGATATTGTAAATAATTCTCTTTCTGAAGCAGAAATTGCCCTTTTTGTTTCAGGAATGTATCAATTTGGCATGACCATGAATGAAACAGTTGATTTGATAAATGCTATTTTAAAAAACGGAAATATTTTTGATTTAAAGAATGTTGCAGACAAGCATTGTATAGGTGGTGTTGCAGGAAACAGAACAACCCCCCTAGTTGTTTCAATTTGTGCATCTGCTGGTTTAATAATGCCAAAAAATTCTTCAAGAGCAATAACAAGCGCAGCAGGAACAGCAGATGTTATAGAAACAATCGCAAATGTAGAATTTTCAATAGAAGAAATAAAAAAAATAATTAAAAAAACAGGAGCATGCATGGTTTTGGGAGGAGCTTTAAAACTAGTTCCTGCTGATTCCCAGATAATTCAAGTAGAAAAAATGATAAGCTTGGACCCAGAGGCAATGCTTCTTGCTTCTATTATGTCAAAAAAACTTGCAGTGGGGAGTGATTATATCCTAATTGATATTCCTTATGGAAAAAATGCAAAAGTTGACAAGAAAAAAGCTCTGGACTTGAAAAAAAAATTTGAATATTTAGGAAAACATTTTAAGAAAAAATTAAAAGTTGTTCTTACAGATGGAAGCCAGCCTATTGGAAATGGAATTGGTCCTGCTTTGGAATTAAGAGATGTTATCAAAGTTTTGAAAAGAGAAAATGGGCCTTTGGATTTAGAGGAAAAATCCATTTTTCTTTCAGGAGAATTATTAGAAATGACTGGGAAAACTAAAAAAGGAAAAGGGAAACAATTAGCAAGAGAAATTCTTAATTCTGGAAAAGCTTTTAAGAAATTTGAACAAATAATAAAAGCTCAGGATGGAGATTTTAAAAAATTAAGATTTGCTAGATACAAATATGATATTAAGGCAAAGAAATCAGGGACTATTTTTGAAATACATAATAAAAAGATAAATACTATGGCAAGAATTGCTGGTTGTCCTGCAGATAAAAATTCAGGATTATATCTTCACATTTATCTTAAAGATAAATTAAAAAAAAGAGACAAGATTGTTACAATTTATTCAGAATCAAAATCCAGATTAAAAGAAGCAATAAAATATTATGAAAAAGAAAAGCCAATTAAGATGAAATGATTTTTGAAATTAAATAAATCAAAACAATAAACCATTTAAACAGGGATTTTCTCTATTTATCATGAATACAATAGGTTCTGTAAATCAAATAGCTAATTACATTAAAAATAATCTTTCCAAAGGATATACTGTTGATTCTCTAAAATGGGCTTTGATTAATCAGGGTTATTCACGTTCATTAATAACAAAGGCAATAGAAATTGTTAACAAAGATATGGCAGAAAAAGCTCCAAAATTAATTGAAAAACCAGCAATAAGTTATGAAGCCTATGATGGGGATGATAGTTTGGTTTCTAAAAAGCCTTGGTGGAAAAGATTGTTTGGGTTGGATTAAAAGATTTCTAAGTCATATCTCAAAAAATAAAAGAAGCATAACCAACAACACTTGAAAAATCTCCTGTTATTTGCCCCGAAGTTTTATATTCAATTAGTTTCGGTTTCCATTTTTTTATTTCACATAATTGCATTAATATCATTAAAGGATAAATACCGCAAGCATCAATTTCTTTAAATTTTTCAGCATCTAATTTTTCAATTATTTCAATTGTTCTTTTATCCAATTGATTGGCTTTTTCCTCATTATTAAAATGAGATAAATCTGTTGATACCACAAATTTTCCATCAAAATCTTTTATTTTTTCTGCAATTTCTTTTGCATCACTTGGAGAAATTTCTCCTACAGACAAAGGCAAGATTTCTTCTACCCCAATATTTTGCAAAAAAGGTATATTATTATCTATTGAATGCTCTTGTTTTAAATCTGCTTTGTTAAAATTGCTTTTAATAATCTTAATTTTTCCTAAAGGTGTTTGCCAATAATTTTTGTTGTGGCTTAAAACTCCCTTGAAATAGGAATAATGATTCGGAGTCAGAATCATAACTTTTTTTGCTTTTAATAAAGAAAATGCTTTTCCAGATATCTCACCAGAATAAAAATAGCCCGCATGAGGGACAATGACCCCATTTATTTTATTTTTTTGATTTCCTTTTATTAGTTTATTTAAAAGGCTTTCAAGTTCTTCTTTATTTTGTGGATACCAAACATTGCTCATAAATAATTTAATAAACAAGAATATATTAACTTTTTTATGAATGTAAAAGAGATAAAAGTTAAGACTTGTATGACTAAAAGCAAATTAACTGATTATGTAATTAATCCTTATACTGGATGCCAACATGGATGTAAATATTGTTATGCTGATTTTATAAAAAGGTTTCAAAATATAAAAGATGAATGGGGTGATTTTGTCTATGTTAAAATTAATTGTTTAGAATTATTAGAAAAAGAGCTTGAGAAAGCAAAGCCAGGTCATATCTGGATGTCAAGTGTTTGCGATTGTTATATGCCTCTTGAAGGAAAGTATAAAATAACAAGAAAAATTTTAGAAATAATAGCAAATTCAAAATATAAAAATAAATTCACAATTGAAATACTTACAAAATCCAGTCTTGTTAAAAGAGATTTTGATTTATTGAAAATTTTAAATGTTGAATTAGGAATGTCTATAAATTGTTTAGATGAGAAAACATCAAGAATCTTAGAACCTCTTGCTTCTTCTCCTAAAGAAAGAATTAAAACATTAAAAGAAGCGAAAAATCAAGGAATTAAAGTTTATGGTTTTATTTCTCCAGTTTTACCTGGAATTACAAATTTAGAAGAATTATTTAGAGAATTAAGTTTCTGTGAATATGTTTGGGTTGAATTGTTAAATATAAAACCCTCTATTTTAAAACGATTAATACCTATTATTAAAAAAGAATTTCCCGAGAAAATGAAGGATTTTGATTTTATGATTGATAATTATGATGAATATTGCAAAATTATTAAATCTGAAGTTAATATGCTAAGTAAAAAATATAAATTAAAAGTTCAGGAGATTGTTATACATTAAAATGAAAGAGTGTGTATTATACAAGCATGAAGGGAAAAACCTAAGATGCCTGGCTTGCTCTCATAAATGCCTGATTTCAGGGGGAAATACAGGAATTTGCGGTGTGAGGAAAAATATTGATGGAAAACTTTTTCTCTTGGTTTATGGGAAAGTTGCTACAATGCATGCTGACCCAATA
>Ga0180009_10005090_pt1 | contig 14231 bp, 12 predicted proteins | sample OS_PC_MetaG_FD_123537 | JGI IMG/M metagenome (GOLD analysis project Ga0180009, IMG submission 123537) | Groundwater microbial communities from the Aspo Hard Rock Laboratory (HRL) deep subsurface site, Sweden - OS_PC_MetaG | ecosystem: Environmental > Aquatic > Deep subsurface > Groundwater...
ATTGTCAAAGATCGCGGCGAAGCCGCTCAATCCTTCAACTTCGTTCAGGACAGAATTTTTGGGGGCTTCTCGTCGCCGCCACAGGCGGCGAAATGCGTTCGAACTATTTTAAGAATACAGCACTAAAAACAGCTTTCAGCTGTTTTTTATTCTAAAGGATTTTTTTCTATTGGGTATAGATCAGGAGATTTATATGTTGAATTAAATATTTTATCTATAATAATATTATTGTTTTTATCATAAACTTTTTGTGTTAGAGTTGCTTTCATTGATCCATCTTCTTTAATATCATATTGATATGGTCCATCTATTTGTACTATTCTATTATCACTTGTTCCATAAAATTCAAACATTAATTTATACTCTTCAATTTTTACTTGAATTAGAATATGATTTGGTGTGTTATTAATAAATCTTAAGTCTGGAAAAGGAGGATAAATTGTAGCATCAAATCCTTGTGGGTTATAGTATTTTACCGCAAAAGAATGAGGATATCTTTTTGTTATTTCTAGTCCAGCATTAACAGCTGCTCTAAACATTGTTGTTGATACCTGGCAAAGACCCCCTCCATACTCAGGAATGGTTTTATCTTTTTTAATTACTAATTCTGCCTTATATCCTTGTTCTTCTCCAACTTCTCCTAGTATTTCATTAAAAGAAAATTCTTCATCTGGTTTAATTAAATAACCATCAAATTTAGCTGTTCCTATTCTAATATTATATATTCTTGATTCTGGAGATCCTGCAAAATTAGATTCACCTATTGCTAATAAAGAAGTAATTCCTAAATTATTTATACTATCTGTTGTAATTTTAGGTTTAGCTTCATTTATTTTTAATTCTATTTGTTTTTCTAATTTAGAAATAATTTCAATATTATCTTTTAAGTCTAAAATAATTCCTTTTTGAGATAGAGCGAATTCAACTACTTTTCCATCTCTAATTGTTAGTTTTGCATCTATTGGCTCTTTGTTTATTAATGGAGAAAGAGTAATTAAATAATTTTTAATTTTTTCTTGATCTAGTTTTGCGTCTAATATTCCATTATTTGGTTCAAAGATAATTAGACTTAATAGAATTTCTTTATCTATTGTTGATATTTTTTCATTTAAAATCAATAAATCTATTGGTGCTTTTTCAAGAATTTCATTTGCTTTTTGCTTTGCTTGATCTGTTTCATTTTCTAAAACTTCTGGCTTATCTTTAATTAAAGAAAGCTTAATGTTGTTTTGTTCTAAATTATTAATATTTTTTTCAATATTTTTCTTTAGTTCTTTTTTGTCTATTATTACACCTTCTTTGCTTGGTGTTGTTTTAAATTCATTATTTTCATATATTAAAGATGCATTTTTTGCTGGATTATGAATAGATGCTAAATTGTTTTCTAAAAAATTATTTAATTTTTCTTCATTTATTTTATATTCTGGGTTAATATTATATCCAAACAAAGATTTTGCTTGCCAATAAATATTTTTAAATAAGCTTTTATTGTGTCCTTTATTAAGTGCGTTTTCTAATGTTTGTTCTATGTTTATTTCTACTCCTAAATTTCTTAAATCTGTTTTCCAAAAAGAATCTTTGTAATTTAAAGATATTTCTTTTTTAAGAAATTCTTCACAATTTTCTTGGATTGCTTCTCTTGCTTCATTTATGTATAATCCACTTACTGAAATGCCAGCTATTCTCATTCCAATATTAAGCTTATTTATGTTTAATGTATTTAAAGTAAAAAAGAAGATTATAATTATTAGAATTATAACTATACAAATTAATGTATTTCTGGAATGAATTAAATTATTTAATTTATCTTTTGATATTTGAATCATATATATTAATAATAACTTATTAAATTGAAAAATTAAATCTTTGGTGATATAATTAATCTAATTCATGGTAAAAAGAATTTTAAATCATAGGTCTAAAACAATTTTTTCTGCAGCTTTTGTTTTAGGAATAGCGGCCCTAGTAAGCCGTGTTTTAGGTCTTATCAGAGATAGATTATTAGCTGGTCGTTTTGGTGCTGGCGATGAATTAGATATATATTTTACTGCATTTCGTTTGCCTGATTTTGTTTATAGTGTTTTAATTTTAGGAGCTATTGCTTCTGCTTTTATCCCTGTATTTTCTGAATATTTTGAAAAAGACAAAAAAGAGGCTTGGAAATTAACTAGTGGTCTTTTTAATTTAGCTTCAATATTTTTAATAATTATTTCTGCTATTTTTGTTGTTTTGGCTCCTTTGTTAATTTCTTTAATTGCTCCTGGCTTTTCTGGCGCTAAAAGAGATATAACAATTATTTTAACTCGTATCATGTTTCTTTCTCCAATTCTTTTTGGTTTAAGTAGTATATTTGGTGGAGTTCTTCAATATTTTCATAAATTTTTTGTTAATTCATTAGCTCCTGTTTTATATAATGTCGGAATAATTATTGGCATAATATTTTTTGTTCCCAAGTTAGGATTAATTGGATTGGCATGGGGTGTTGTTCTTGGCGCTGGTTTGCATCTATTAATTCAAATGCCAGTTGCAATTGCTTCTGGTTTTCGTTTTCAAAATGGTTTTAATTTTTTTCATAAAGGAATTAAAAAAATAATAAAATTAATGATTCCCAGAACAATTGGTTTAGCTGGTTTTCAAATTAATTTTTTAATTATTACTGCGATAGCTTCCACTTTGGTTTCTGGAAGCATTGCTATTTTTAATTTATCGCATAACTTGTATTACGTTCCTATAGGAATAGTTGGTATTTCTTTTGCTTCTGCTGTATTTCCTAGATTATCTAAATCTTTTATTCAAAAAGATAAAAAAGAATTTTCTTTTAGTTTTTCTGTTGCTTTTAATGAAATTCTTTATTTGGTTCTTCCTATTTCTGTTTTGTTTTTTCTTCTTCGTGCTCAAATAGTTAGGATTGTTTTAGGAACAGGAGAGTTTAGTTGGGTTGATACTAGATTAACTGCAGCTTCTTTAGGAATATTTTCTGTTTGTGTTTTTGCTCAGGCTCTTGTTCCTTTGATTTCTAGATCTTTTTATGCCTTTCATAATACAAGAACGCCAGTGTTAATTAGTTTGTGGAGTATATTAATTAATATTGCTGGAAGTTTTTTCTTTGTTTGGATTTTAGTTTCTGGTTGGTTTTCTGAATTTATTTCTGGCATTTTAAGGTTAAATGGTATTTCTGATTTTACTGTTTTAGGATTGCCAATGGCTTTTGCTTTGGCTGGTATTCTTAATTTTATTTTTCTTTTAAGAGCTTTTGATAAAAAAATTGGTTATTGGAAGCCCAAATTAATTTTAGAATCTGTTTGGAAAATGATTATTTCTTGCGTTCTAATGGCTATAATTGTATTTTCTTTTTTGCATTTGTTGGATTCTATTTTTGATACAAAAACATTTTTAGGAATTTTATTTCAAACTTGTGTTGCTGGTTTTTTTGGTGGCTTAGTTTATTTTATATCAACCTTAATTTTAAGATCTCCTGAAGCAAGAGGATTAGTAAAAAGAATTTTAAGAAAATGAAGAATATTAGAAACTTTTGTATATTGGCTCATATTGATCATGGAAAGTCTACCTTAGCGGATAGGTTTTTAGAATTAACCAATACTGTTGAAAAAAGAAAAATGAAAGAACAGTACTTAGATAGAATGGTATTAGAAAGAGAAAAGGGAATTACTATTAAAATGCAACCAGTTAGAATGGAATACAAGGAATATATTTTAAATTTAATTGATACTCCTGGTCATGTAGATTTTTCTTATGAGGTTTCTCGTAGCTTGGCTGCTGTTGAAGGAGCTATTTTATTGGTTGATGCAACTCAAGGAATTCAAGCACAAACACTTACTAATTTAGAATTTGCTAAAAAACAAGGACTAGTGATCATTCCTGTTATTAATAAAATAGATGTACTAGCTGCTAATGTTGAAAAAACAAAACTAGAGATCAAAAAACTTTTAAAAGTTGATGATATTCTTTTAATATCTGCTAAGACTGGAAAAGGCACTGAAGAAGTTTTAGAAAAAATTATTGAAAAAGTACCATCACCCATTAGTAATAGCAATGATTTACAAGCTTTAATTTTTGATTCTGAATATGATTCTTTTAAGGGTATTATAGCCTATGTTAGAATTTTTAATGGTTTTGTTAAAAAAGGAGAAAAAATTAATCTAGTTCAATCTAAGGCTAAGTCAGAAGTTATTGAATTAGGATATTTTAAACCAGAATTTTTTCCTTCTAAAGATTTAAAACAAGGAGAAATAGGATATATTGCTACTGGATTAAAAAACATTGAAGATTGTAGGGTTGGTGATACAATTGGATTAAAAGCATTGGTTGGCTATAAAGAACCACAACCAACTATTTTTGCTAGCTTTTATCCTATAGACAAACATGATCATGATACATTAAAACAAGCTTTAGAAAAATTAAAATTAAATGATGCTTCTTTAAGTTTTTCTCCAGAATCTTCTAATACTCTTGGTCGTGGTTTTTATTGTGGTTTTTTAGGAATGCTTCATTTAGAAATAGTTTCTGAAAGACTAAAAAGAGATTTTGATTTAGAGCTTGTCATTACTTCGCCTAATGTTGTATATATTGATAATAAGGAGCCATGGATGGAATTAGAAATAATTACTCCTCAACAATATTTTGGTGAGATTAATAAATTATTAAGTAATTTTTCTGGAGAATTTAAAGATACTAATTGGATAACAGAGGATAAAATACTAATCAAATATGAAGGCCCCTTAGATATTGTTATTCAGGGATTTTATGATAAATTAAAAACTGTTAGCTCTGGCTATGCTTCTATGTCTTATACTGTTTTAGGCTACAGAGAAGCTAATTTGGTTAGATTAGATATATTAATTAACAAAGAACCAGTAGAGGCCTTTTCTAAAGTTGTTCGCAAAGACAATGCTTATTATGAAGGAAAAAAATTAGTTAAATTATTAAAAGATAATTTACCTGCTTATCAATGGGCTGTGCCAATACAGGCTTGTGTTGATGGAAGGGTTGTTGCAAGAGAAACAAAATCAGCTATGAGAAAAGATGTAACTGGAGCATTGTATGGAGGAGATGTTACTAGAAAGAAAAAGCTTTTAGAAAAACAAAAAAAGGGGAAAAAGAAATTAGCTCAATTTGGTAAGATATCAATACCATCTGATGTGTTTTTAAAGGTTTTAAAAGGGAAGTAGGATTAAAAAAATAGCTATAATTAGCTATTTTTTAATTGAAAAAAAATCTTAAATCTGTTAGTGTTAAATTAATGAATCCAAAGAAAAACAAGTTAATAGTTAAAGTATTTTGGTTTTTTATGGTAATTTTAGTTATCATTGGAATGATAGCCTTTCTTTTAATTCCATTATTTAGTATTTAAATGAAATTATTGCATTCAAAATATTTTGTAATTTTTCTTTTTGTAATTTTTGTTTTTGTTTTTGTGGCTTTTGGCAAGGAAAGCTATAGATTTTTTAAAGTAAATCAAGAAATTAAAGATTTAGAAAAAAGAATAGAAGATTTGAAAAAAGAAAATCAAGAATTAGCTAATATGGAGAAATATTTTGAATCTAATGATTTTTTAGAAAAAGAAGCTAGGTTAAAATTAAATTTAACTAAGCCTGGAGAAAAATTAATAATTATTAAAGATATTGAAGAAGTTGAGCAAGAAATTGTTGAAGAAAAGATTTCTAATATTCAAAAGTGGTTTAATTATTTTTTTGAAGAAAAATGAAAAAAGAATATTTACAAATCGGTTTTTCTGGAGATTTGTCTAATAAAAAAGACAGAAGATTATTTAGATTTTTAGAAATTATGCCTGGAGTATTAAGCTTGGGCACTCTTGCATTATTTGTTTTTCTTTCTTGGCATAAGCCAGTTTGGGTGGCAGTCTTTATTATTATTTTCGACATATACTGGTTATTAAAAACTTTATTTTTATCTTTTCATCAACAATCTGCTTTAAAAAAACTTAAAAAGAATTTAAAAACAGACTGGATTAAAAAACTAAATGAATTATCTGATTGGAAAAATATTTATCAATTAATAATTTTTCCAATGTATAAGGAAGGAATAGAAATTGTTAGGCCAGCTTTTAAGTCTTTAATTGATTCTAATTATCCTTTAAATAATTTTATTGTTGTTTTAGCTCTTGAAGAGCGAGCTGGAGAACAACCAAAACAAGTAGCTGAACAGATTAAGAAAGAATTTGGTGATAAGTTTTTTAAATTTTTAATCACTATTCATCCAAAAGACATTCAAGGAGAATTAGCTGGTAAGGGATCTAATGAAACATGGGCTGCTAAAAAAGCTAAAAAATTAATTGATGAACTTAATATTTCTTATGAAAATGTTATTGTTTCTTCTTTTGATATTGACACTCAAGTATATGAACAATATTTTGCTTGTTTAACTTATCATTATTTAACTTGTAAAAATCCTTTACAATCTAGTTTTCAACCAATTCCTATGTATAATAACAATATTTGGGATGCTCCTGCTATTTCTAGAGTAGTTGCCATGGGTGCAACATTTTGGTATTCAATACAACAAGTAAGATCAGAAAGATTAGCTACTTTTTCTTCTCATTCTATGAGTTTTAAAGCATTAGTAGATATGGATTTTTGGCCAGTTAAAAACGTTTCTGAAGATTCTCGTATTTTTTGGAAAGCATATTTATTTTATAACGGAGACTATGAAAGCGTTCCTTTGTTTTACCCTGTTTCTATGGATGCTAATTTAGCTCATAGTTTTTCACAAACAATTATTAATGTTTTTAAACAACAAACTCGTTGGAGTTGGGGAGTAGAAAATGTTCCGTTTTTTACCTTTGGAGCAATTAAGAATAAATTAATGCCTCTTAGAAAAAAGCTTTTTCATTGTTTTAATGTTTGGGAAGGATTTTGGTCTTGGGCAACTAATTCTCTTTTGATATTTTTCTTGGGTTGGCTGCCTTTATTTTTGGGCGGAGAAGAATTTAATACAACAATATTGTCATATAATTTACCTAGAATGACTCGTTTATTAATGACCATTGCCATGATTGGTTTGGTCCTTTCTGCTTTTTATGCTTTAAAATTATTACCTCCCAGACCAAAAAAATATACCTCTAAAAAGTATATTTTTATGATTTTGCAATGGATGTTAATTCCTTTAACAATGACTATATTTGGTGCTATTCCTGCTTTAATTTCTCAAACAAGACTAATGCTTGGTAAATATATGGGTTTTTGGGTCACTACAAAAAAGAGAAAATAGTTATTCTAAATGTATGTTTTCTTTAAATTCTTTTACTTTTTCTTTAAGTAAAGGATATTTTTTTAAATCAGAATCTTTTTCTAATAATTCTTTAGCTTGTTCTCGTATTTTTTTAATTAAAGGTAAATCTTTTAAACTAGTCATTGCTAAGTCTGGTAAGCCTGATTGTTTTATTCCATAAAATTGTCCTGGGCCTCTTATAGCCATATCTTTTTCAGCTAAATCAAATCCATTTTCACACTTAGTTAAAGCTTTTAATCTTGATGTTTCATTGCCGTCTGTTGAAAAAAGAAAACAATATGATTGATATTTTCCTCTTCCTACTCTTCCTCTAAATTGATGTAATTGAGCTAATCCAAATCTATCAGCTCCTTCAATCATCATTACTGTTGTATTTGGGATATCTATTCCTACTTCAATAACTGATGTTGATACCAAAATATCATATTTTTTTTCTTTAAAATCTTTCATTATTTTATCCTTATCTTTTAATTTTCCATGAATCATTGCTATTTTAAGATCTGGAAAAACTTTTTCATTTAATTTTTCATATTCTTCTTTTACTGCTTTTACTTCTTGCCATAATAATTTAGACGGAGAAATTATTAATTGTTTTGTTTTTTCATCTATCTCTGTTATTTCCTTTTTAGATGGTTCTATTCTTGGACAAATTACAAATACTTGTCTTCCTTTTTTAATTTCATTTCTAATAAATTCATATGCTTGTTCTCTTTTATTTGGAGAAATGATTTTTGTAATAATTTTTTGTCTTCCTTTTGGCATTTCATCTATTAAAGAAATATCTAAATCTCCATAAATTGTTAAGGCTAGTGTTCTAGGAATAGGAGTAGCTGTCATTGTTAAAAAATGAGGCACTGATTTATTTTTATACTCTTTTAATAATTTAGCTCTTTGTCCTACTCCAAATCTATGTTGTTCATCAATAATTACTAAAGCTAAATTATTAAACTTTACTTTATCTTGTATTAAAGCATGTGTGCCAATTAAAATATCTATTTCATGTATTCTTTTAATTAATTCTTCTTTTTTTACTTTTTTGTTATTTATTTTACTCTCAGAAGAAGTTATTAAACCAATCTTTAATCCTTTTATTAGTTTTTTAATTTCCTTAAAGTGTTGTTGGGCTAATATTTCTGTTGGTACCATAAAAGCAACTTGATAATCTTGTGCTACTTCTAAAGCAGCCATAGCAGCTACAACTGTTTTTCCTGAGCCAACATCTCCTTGTAATAATCTATTCATTGGATTTGTTTTTTCTAAATCTTGGAATATTTCCCATGCTGTTTTTCTTTGGGCATTTGTTAATTTAAAGGGCAAGCTTTTTACGAAATTTTGAATTAAGTCTTTATTAAATTTAATTTTTTTTGCATTTTCTTTTTGAAATTTGTTTTTCTGTTTAAGAACAAATAATTGAAGAAGAAATAGTTCTTCAAAAGCAAATCTTTGTTTTGCTTTTTCAGCAATGCCTTTTGTTTTTGGGAAATGAATATTTTTTATTGAATCAGATAATTTAATTAATTTATTCTTTTTTAAGATTTCATAAGGAATAAATTCTTTTAATTTATCTGCCAATGGAAGAACTAATTTTGTGTAATATCTAATATATCTTGATCCTAGTCTAATTGTTTCTGGATAAATTGGTATTAATCTAGCTGTATGTGTTGGTGCTCTGTATATACTTAATACTTCATAACTAGGATTAGACAAATATTCTCCTTTTGACCCTTTTGTTAATTTGCCAGACAAGCTTACTTTTTTTCCAACTTGTAAATTATTTGTTAAAAACGGTTGATTAAACCATACTGATTTTATTGATCCAGTATCATCTTCAATTATTGCTTCAGTAATAGTCATTCTTCGTTTAAATGTTCTAATATTGTCTATTTTTACAATTTCTCCTTGTATTGTTGCTACTTTGTTTTGTTCTAGGTTTTCTATTTTAACTATTTTAGAATAGTCTTCATATCTATTAGGAAAATGATAAAGCAAATCTCGAACTGAACTCAGTCCGAGCTTATGAAATCTTTTCAGATATTTTTCATCTATTCTGGGTAATTCTCCAATTGACATATTTAATGTGTATTTGACCATAAATATATATTTTAGCATATTTTGGGGAGAAATAAAAGGGGATTGTATTTTATTATTTTTTTTCAATATTAAAACTAGGAATATCTTCCTAGTTAATAATACGCCTGGCAGGATTTGAACCTGCGACCTTTTCTTCCGCAAAGAAACGCTCTATCCCCTGAGCTACAGGCGCTAAAATCCTATTCTTGTCATCCAAATATCAATTATAGATTCTTTATGTTTTTTTTCAGGTAAAAACTTTAATAAATATTTTCTTAATTCATTTGGGTCTTGATCATCTAAAGGAATTTTAATATATGGAATAAATGCTTTTTTGCCTCTAAAACTTAATTCTTTTTGTTCTGGTGGATTGTAAAAAACCCAAAAAGAACTTATTTCATCAAAATCATATATTTTTTCTTGTATTTGAATTCCTTTTTCATTTATTTTTAAGTTTATTTCTTTTGGGTCTTTATTTGCGTAAATATAGAAAATGAAAAAACCTAAAACAATTAATATTAGAAAAAGAATATTATTATTCATTAAAGCAAAAATACCTAAAACTATTGTAATTATTCCTGGGATAATAAACCAAGATTTTTGTTTTTCTGTTTTATTAAATTCTAATGCTTGCCATTTAAATTCTTTTAATTCATTCATTTTTTTGAAAAATTTTAATCATTATTAATTTTAATATTCTTGCGAGAATAAATATAGCCCCCACTTCTAATGCAATAAAGCTAATTTGAACAATGCTATTTAATTTTTCTCCTGTTTCAGAAATAGAATAATAATTTTTTGTTAAAAAATCAATCAAATAAAGACCAGCAGTTATTATTATCCATAAATACACAAAAAATTCTCCTTTTTTATTTCCTTTTTTTATTTTTGATTTGTCTAAAAATCTTATTGCTTCTTTGTGTAGGGCATAAATTATTAATATACCAACATAAAACATTCCTATTTGAGATGGAGGATAAACTCCTCTAGAAAAGAAGCTTAATAAAGCCATGAAAATAGCTATTAAAGTTATTAGAAAACAAAGCCAGAATAAAATATTATTTATTCTTAGCTCAGATTTTATAATTGGTTCATGCATATTTTTTTAATTAATTATTATAAATTCTAAATTGGCGGAGGAGGTGGGATTCGAACCCACGAGTCCTTGCGGACGCCGGTTTTCAAAACCGGTGGAATAAACCACTATCCGACTCCTCCAGATAGATAAAAGATATTTTTTCGATACCTTTAATGAACGCGCGCAAAAAATTTTTCAATTAAGGATATAGTTTCTGCTCGCTTACTGGAAAAAAGAATATTTTACGGTGGTGTAATTTATTTCAGTATAACAAAAATGAACTGATTCAACCACGGACATCCGGCAAGCCTTTTTGTTATGCGTTAGAATTTTGATGTATTTCTTGATCTTCTTGTTGTTACAAATCTTAACGGGCTGTTTTTTTCCAAAAAAAGCTTCTTTGCTTTTCTGATAGATTAGCCTTTTTTAACCACCACCAATGGGTTTTTGATAACAGATAATTTAACATGCAAAATCGCAAGGTAATCTATGATAATTCCTGGACTCTTATTGTAAAATTTTTATTGAGAACCAGGTGGCGTAACCTCCATGCTTAACTTGATCAAGTGAACCAGTCGATTTTTGGATTTTAAATCTGGAATAATTGATTTATTGTTGAGGAAATTATAAAAAAAATTTTCGATATCGTTTTAAAATCAAATACGTTGTTAATCATAGAAGCGTTTAATAAAATTAATGTTACTGAATCTTTTAAGAGAATAATCAAAAACAGCTTTATTTTTATAATAGGAATTTGGAAATAATTTTACACGCTTTCCAAGCAATGCCGCGCCTATGGCTATGTGCAATCTATCGGTATTTATTTGTGCGTATTTCTGTAATACCTCAATTAATTCTTTGAGAGGCTTTGTCGCATATCCACGATAAGAGAGATCGTAGTTTGATTCTGGCAACGTGTGTAGTATCGATTCTTTATCTGTTCGGAAAGCGTTAAGAGCTCCTTTTCCAGAAGATATTTGAGAAAACTTATTATAAAATGCGCAATCGTGCCATAAATATACTTTACCGTGCGTGAGTTTATTTTCTAAAAATTTTGCAGAGATTTTCTCGCGGCAAAAAACCGTTAATTTGCTTGAAATATTATTTAAGACCGTGACTTGTTTTTCTCCAAATATTGTGTGTGGAAGAATAATTATCTCATCATATAAAACCGACTTCTTTTCTAGAAATTTTCTGATATCAGAATAATAATCAACAAAGTTTCCACCGCCATCTATGAACAAAATAGTATTATATTTTGAGGATAAAATATCCACATAGTGTTCTGAAATGTTAAGTGATGAAAGTAGCGCCTTTGTCCCATGCCAAATAAGAGAGTCGCCATAATTGCCGGGGAATCGAAAGAAATCAACTGATTGATTTCTGTAGCTTTCTAAAAATTTTTTCAGATTTAGTTCTTTCATATTTTACGAAATAGAATCAATCGAATTATTAATAAAATTAGCTACCGCTTTCGGACTTAATTTATCATTCCAATATTTAACGCTCTTTTTTGATATTTCTTTAAGTAGGCCTTGATTTCTAATGATTTTATTTACTAGATCTGGTAATTCATTCCATTGCGTAATGGTTTGTATGGGAGCATTTTGAAAATACCAAACATTGGGTAGTGATGTGCTTATTACTATACATCCATGACGTAAGGCTTCAAAGTGTCTATATGTTTCAATCGAAGCGCCCCTTGGACACAAGCAAATTTTTGAATTATTTAATCTATCGAGATACTGATTTATGTCCCAACCCGAAAAGAAATCCTTTGTTTTCTTGAACACAATTTTTAGATCTTTTTTTTGACTTTTTAAATTTAAAACTATTTTTGATAGTTCTTTTCTTATTGAATAATTTACCTGGCCAGCAAAAAAGACATCTGTTTCACGATTTAAAATCGGAATGTTTGGAATGTCTAAAGTTCCTCCGAGGCATGGTAATGGCAAGAAAAATATATTCTTGTTGTAAATGTATTTTTTATCAAAATAATTCCTGAAAATAGCTCTTACGCGAGTAGTATATTTAATATCCGAGATAAGTTCATCACTTTTTAAAATTACTATAACGTTATTTCCATATTTTGGTAGGTATTCTGTGTTTTCAGTTACAATAATTTCAAAAGAAGATGCAATATTTTTTAACACCTCTGTCCAGTATGATTTTTCTATCGATTCGCAATCAGACCATCTAACACATCTATTATCTTTCCCAAAGTAAAAGACATGATCAAGATTATTTCTTTTCTGTGATTTGCTTTTCATGTTCTTGTTTTTTAAACTTACATAAGAAAATTTTTGGGCGAAGATAAGCATTCACCGAGGTTAGAAATTTTAACTCTAATATCTTCACGATTTTGAATTGTGATTCTAGGATGATTTTTTTTAACATTTCATGTTTGCTTGTGTAAACGGCCAGTCTGCCATTGGGGCTTAGGGTTTTTTGACAGTATTTAATAAAACACCGATAAAGTTTTTCTAAATCTTCATTTTTTGAGATGGACATACCAAATGGTAAATTAGAGGTAATAACATCAAATTTGCCTAAATCCAGTTCGTCAAAAATATCTTTTTCTTTGAGCTGTATCTTTCTAATTAATCCAGCCTGCTTTATGTTTCGGTAAGCTAACGAAATAACTTTCTTATTATTGTCGAAACCAATCAGTTGTTTTAAATTTGGATAACATTGACCAGCCTCAATCAGCAATGTTGCGCTACCTGAAAAAATATTTAAATAGGAAGTGGTATGCTCTAAATCGCATAAAGAGTTCATCGCGTACGCAATTGTTGGATTCATCGTGCCACTCATATGTTTTGTTCTATAGTCCCTGAAAGACAGCGGCCTTGGCGTAATTTTAGCGCCGACTTCCCAAGTCTTTTCAGTTTTTATGATGTGTATTTTCAAATCAGCCTCTTCCGCTTCTATAAGCTTATGGGTGTTTTTAATATATTCAGCTATACTGCGAATTGTTGGAGAATCTGCTCCAGCGCAGAATATTTTAAAGGTTTTGAATTTAGTATCTTGATCTTTAAGAATCATGGCTATGATACCACTCAAAATCGATTTATGATTCGAAATATAATGGGGATTATATCTTGGGTTTTGTGTAATGATGTATGCTCGCAAGACGCTTCTAAGACTTGCAAATTTTGTAAAATCTTCTACGAAGTTAAAATACATGAAATCTCCGTAAAGCGGCTCTCTCTTTTCTTTAATAATATAGAGATTTGGATATTGGCTTATTTCATCTAAAACAACTCTCCTTAGGCCGGTTATAAAAGCTAATTTAATTCCTAGTTTTGGTTTGTTCATAAGGTATATAAAAATTTATTTAATTCCCATATGTATAAGCCTCTGGTGTATTGGTATATATTTCATATTTATTTCTTTATAAGTTTTTATTTTCTTTTCTAATTCAGGTGTTTTGTAAGTATAATACCAAGAATAAAGTAGACTATTTTTTTCTACGATTTTCTTTATTTTTCTATCTATCTCAAATGGACTTATCATCCCACGAAAACTTCTAAATAGTTCATTTTTATACTCATTATAGATTTTTGTTCCTACTTGTGGCCTTAGAAAGCTCATCACAACATGCATGCCATCATTGTATAATGTCGTGGCTAATTTAATAGTATCATAAAACTCCTCTAAACTTTCAAATGGGAAGCCTACTATAAAGCTTAATGGAAAGCCCCCTAAATTTCAGACACAATTTATGCATTAATATTATCTAGTATATAGTAATAATATGTATAGATAATTAAATAATCGTATAAAAAAACATGAAAAGAAATCAACCTGTATC
>Ga0180009_10005091_pt1 | contig 14229 bp, 14 predicted proteins | sample OS_PC_MetaG_FD_123537 | JGI IMG/M metagenome (GOLD analysis project Ga0180009, IMG submission 123537) | Groundwater microbial communities from the Aspo Hard Rock Laboratory (HRL) deep subsurface site, Sweden - OS_PC_MetaG | ecosystem: Environmental > Aquatic > Deep subsurface > Groundwater...
CACAGCAGTGCCGCACGCGGGTCGAGGAGGCGACTCACCCGGAGATCCTGACGCGCATCGAGAGCGAGTTGGGCGAAGCGTGGCAGCGCCACGGCCGAGCGATGATCGGACATCGACAGGCCAAGGTGCGAATGGGCGCGCTCAACGTCGCCCGATGGGATGTTGCCCCGTGCACGAAAGAAGCGTTGTTTCCCGACGATCTCGACCGGCGGATACCGACACGCCTGGGCCAGAACGATCGGCGGGTGGTTTTCGAGGATAACCCGCCCATGGGTCCGTTGGGCCCGGTTCGCGAACTCACGCTGCCCGCCCACATCGCGCAGGATCCCCCGGCGGACGCGACTCCGGAAGAGATAGCCGGTCACGATGGCGGCTTCTCGTTCCGTTTTGGACACCGCACCTTCGTCTATGACCGGCTGGGCCTCCGTCCAGCCGACAACACCAATACCCGTGAGGACGAGACCGATGGATAGAATGGCGCACAGTCTGTTACGAGACCCGATTCTCACCGTGCGTCTCGCTGGAGGCGAGACTCGGAGACTGACTTTGCCACAGGTACTCGAGCACCTGTCGACCAAGGAAAACGAGATCCGGAGCTTCACCGCCCTGCGACCGCACCAGGTGCATCCGTGGTATGCGTTCCTCGTGGCTAGGCATATGCGTCCTGAGGTGGGTCGGGGCCGAACCAGCCTTCGCGAAGCCGGTCCACATGATGGTCGAGATGACGGACCATCGAGCGTTGACGAGTACCAGGTGTCTCCTCGACGGCGATCTTCGTGCGTGCCGCGAGGAAGTGTGCCGCGGATGATGGCTGGGTCACCACATCGACAAGTGCCTCGAGTGACCCAGGTTGTTGCATCTGATGGTAGGCCACCAGCGCCTCGCCACCGAGGTTCGACACCACGCTGTTGCTCGTGCTCTGGCAGCCCAGCGCCTGGCGCAACACATGCTTGGACGCACCGAAGAATCCTTCGAGGGCATTGGTTGTTGCCGGGATGCGTGGGTCGTCGAAGCACTGGAACAGGTGCTCTCCGTAACGGCCATATCGCCTCGTTAGATCGTCGATGAACGCACCAGTCGCCGCACCCAGTCCTGAGCGTGGCGCCGTGGCTGCCAGATCCTTCAAGTAGGCCTCGAAACGTGCCTGGGCTTCTGCCGCTGACGCCGGTCGGTCCACTCGGTCAGCCGCATTGGACAGCTCGCGAGCTATCTCCCGGAGGATGTCGGTGTGCCGGCTGACCCGTCCAGCAGTCCGCGCTTCATGCCAGGTCGGCTTGAGCGCCTCCCTCAGCTCGTCGAGCAGGGGCCAGCGGGGGACTTCTTCCGTCGGCTGGGCTTTTTTTTTGCGCGTCGTCCACGAGGCTACGGATCTTCTCCAGCCGTTCGTGCCGCTTCAGCTCAGCGGGATCAAGAGGCGCCTTGCCACTGACGCGGCTGTTGACTCGGACCAGTTCACTGACCTGCTGCGTTAGCTCTTCCTCGGTCAGTGGCGCGGCGGCGGGGGTGCCGCCCTGGGACTCGGCCTGCTGGCCAACAACCGACGGCTCCGGCGATGGGATCACGGCTGGAGGCTCGGCACCTGTTTCCTTCAACTCCTCCGACTCCTCCGATGATCTCTCTGCCCCTGCGGCGGGCGAGGGTGAGACGCGTTTGCAGATCTTGCGCATTGCCTCGGCTCGCCGCCGCACGCTGGCCCCGAGCGCGCTCAGGTCCTCCTCCAGGGGCTTGGCTTCAGTGCTTCAGGAAATGGGTGTGGCAGAATTGGTAGGGCACCCCGGGGAAGACCCGCTCCACCGCCGGGACCAACCCCTTCTCCTTGTCCGTGACCACGCCGATCACCGGAACATCCATCGACCGCACTCGCTCCAACAGCGGCACGAGGTCGTCCTCTCCACGGAAAGGCTTACGTTCTCCGAACAACGGCTGTCCGCTGACCGCGTCCCAGACCAAGTACAGCACTGGACAGCGGGCATCGAACTGCACGCCGTCGCACATCAGCACGATCCCGCCCTGAGCACGCAGCCGAGCACAGAGAGCCGCGTCGTCTCCTCGTGCCAGCGTGGTCAGCGCCATGAAATCGCGGAAGACCCGGCCGGTGTGGCGCTGATCGATGGGCAACCCCCTCTTGTCCAGCTCACGCGTGATCTGCGCCAGGGCCACTCCGTCGCACAGGTGCCGTTCGCCGACATGGAGGGTGACATCGAGGCCGTAGATCCGGCCCGGCAGCACGACCCGCAGATCCCTGGGAGCGTAGATGATAGGCCGCAGACCAGGACAGTCCTCTTGGCATCGCTTGTCCCGCCGCCTGAGCCAGAAGGCCACGTCGAGGCCCTGCACCCTCCTGGCATCCTGCTGGTAGACGGGCAAGGTGCGGTGACAGTCAGGGCAGTCCTGCTGCAGTGCGGTGTAGACGACATCTTGTCCGAATGGCCGGTCAGCATGATGACGTTTCATGCCACCAGAGGATCACGGAGATCCAACGGCTTCAAGGTCAAATCGCCACAACGATGGCAACGAGTCCTCACGCTCCACCGGTCAGTGCTGATCGGCGCCAAAGCTGACCGGAGTTCCTGCTCCACCACCCACGCCGACGCCAGGATCGATATGCCTACCCACGGCTCGGGCTAATGCGGCCACGCCATGTTGGCCGTTGCACCATCATTGGTAGATGCTATCATTCTGTAATCCAGCTAACCTAATCCGCGAGGGGTAAACATGAAGTCAAGATTGTCTGCTGCCGTCTTCGTGGTCGCGATTTGCCTGCTGGCGCGCCCCGCCGTGGCGACGCAGTTCAAGACCGGGTCGTTGATCATCCCGATGGACACCGACTACCAGCCGCTGGGGATCCTGAAGGCCCATGGCCTGCTGTACCAGCTGCTCAAGGCCGATGTCCCGGTCCACTGGGTGATCAAGGCGCAGAAGCTGGTCACCGACGTCGACTTCACCGCCACGAGCCAGGACCTTCAGACCGGGGCGTTGATCACGAGCCACGGCTATCGCGGCGGGCCCTTCGTGGTGGAGTACGACGACGTGGCCAAGGCCACGCCGGTGATCACGGCCTGGCACCAGACCAGCACTACCACCGTCCACGTCGCGCAGCAGGACTTCGTTGGACGGACCGCCCGGCTGCTCACCGCCGCGCCAACCATCGCCGTCATCGCCGACGGGAACGAGGGTGTCGCCTTCGGCTACCTCAACGCGGCCGGCATCCCCGACCGGGTGGGGGGCGTGTGGAACAAGAACAGCCCCGACGTGCTGTCTATCGCCCAGGTCGCTGGCCCGACCACCACCAAGCACGATGATGGAGCGCTGTTTCGACCGTCCGGTCAGCCCAACTACTGCCAGATCATGACCATGCACTGGGGCGTGAAACAGGTCGTGGACGAGGTGGTGGCCGAGTACCGCGCCTTTCTCGGCTTCCCGACGCACATGATGGCGGAGTGCCAGGCGGTCAACGCGATCGAGAACAGCCTCAACGGCAAGTTCCTCACCACGACAGGGTTCCTGATCGACAACAACATCAACAAGCTCGGCCCGTTCGCCTTCCTCAACTCCGAGACGCCGTTTGCCCAGATGGATGGTCCATTCGAGCTCGTGGGCGGCTCGGAGCGGGCCTACACCCTGCCCCCGGGCGGCAAGTACTACGACTCGAACATCGTGATGATCAAGGACGCGAGCACACCGCTGGGGGTGCGTTCGATCTGGATGACCGGCTACCTCGATGGCAAGTGCCTCGTGGGCGGCGACGAGATTGGCGGCGGGGCCTGCATGGCGGGCGTGGGGAAGGTGAGCTATCTCGGGGGGCACGAGTACGGGGTGAAGGTCCCGATCAACAACAAGAACGCGGCGACCCAGGGCACACGGCTGTTCCTCAACTCGCTGTTCGAGGCCAGTTGCACCACCTTCGCGGGTCAACCGCTCGTCATGCTGACCAAGAGCGGGCCAGCCACCACCAGCAGCAGCACGGTGACCTACACGCTCACCTACTACAACCTGGGGCTGGGCGCCGCCCTCGACTTCGAGCTGCAGGATGTGCTGCCACCCGGCTCGACCTTTGTGTCGGCCACCAAGGGCGGGACCCTCAGCGGCAACACGGTGACCTGGAAGCTGGGGGATCTGCCGTCGAACACCATGGACTCGGTCGAGCTCACGGTCTCGTTCCCGTCCTACGGGAGCTACAACAACGCGTTCAGCGCGACCTACACCATCGGGGTCAACACCAAGACTGAGCTGAGCAACCAGGTGACCACCCTATTCAAGGCCCCCACGCCCGACCTGGGCCCGCCGCTGCTCGACGGTGGCCCGATGTACCCCGACAGTGGCAGCCCGCCGCTGGACGGAGGAATGGTCGGGAACGAAGGTGGCATGTACAACGATGGTCTGGTGCCTCCTGATTCGGCAGCGACGGTGCCCGACGGCGCCCCGGTTGTCCCGGATACCGGGGTAGCGCAGTCCGACAGCGCTCCGGTAGCTCCTGATTCGGCGGTGACGGTGCCCGACAGCGCCCCGGTGGCTCCTGATCTGGCGGTGACGGTGTCCGACACTGCTGTGGTCGTCTCCGATACCGGTGTGGCTCTGCCCGACGTGGGTGGAACGGTCGCTGACAGCGGCGGCGCGGTCCCCGATGCGGGTGGAACGGTCGCTGACAGCGGGGGTGCGGTCCCCGATGCGGGTGGAGCGACTGTCGACCAGGGACCAACAGCGCCGGACGCGGGCACCGTCGTCTCGGACGTTGGGGGGACGGGTGACAAGGGTGCCACCGAGGTTGGTGGCGATTTCGGCGAGGTAGTCTACGACCTGGCGGGGTCGCCGGACGGAGCCAAGCCGGGCTTGGACAAGGGGACCACCGACGACACATCTTCCCAGACCGAGATGGGCACCGCGACCGAGCTGGGCAGCGGGACCCCGGACGCTGGCACGCCTGACAAGGGCACGACCACTGGCGGCGGTGGTGATGGGGGCTGCGACTGCAATGTTGGGCGCGCCGATAAGCCGGCCTCCCTCTTGCTCTTCGTGCTGCTGGGCATTGCACTGGTGGCGCGACGCAGACGCCGCGGAGCGCGACGGGAGTAGCGACACAGCCCATCCGAGGCGTCGCTCTTGGGACTGAAGCTGTGATGGATTGCGGAGGGCTTCAGGAGGGAGAGGGCTACTTCGTGGCTATCTGAGCCCGGCGCTCCTTGCGCCGGCGGCGGCGCTCCGCCTCGCGGGACTTGCGGCGCTTGCGCACGCTGGGCTTCTCGTAGTGCTTGCGGCGCTTGAGCTCCTTGGTCACGCCCTCGCTGGCGATCTTCCGCTTGAGCTGACGTATCGCTCGCTCCACGCCCCGCTCGTCCACCACGACCTCCAAGGGTCGCCCCTCGATCGTCTTGCCGGGGTTGGTGGAGGTCGGTCTGTGCTCGACGGTCGTACCGTTTTCGTTGTTGGTCACAGCGTCCTTCTCCGTCCGAAAAACGCCATACCCTACTTGGGAGGGAGCCGGTTGTAAAGGGGGGTCAGGTGAATTGGTGAATTGTGGTCCGGTGGGGCGGGTGGGCGGAGCAGACAATTGTAGTCCGGTGGGGCTGGTGGGCGGAGCGAACAAGTAGTTTCGGCCTCTCAGGTGCCGACGTACCGAGCGTACAGCGCCCGCGCGGCGGCCTCGCTGGTGGTGCCCCGGACCAGCATCCGCCCGTCGGGGAACAGGACGAGCTCGAGATCGCCGCCGGCGGGCTTGAACTGCAGCAGCAGGCCGTTGTGGGACACCTGCCCCAGCGAGGACAGGTCCGCCGCGAGTCGGTTCAGGTCGAGGCGCACCTCCTCGGCGGGCGTGATCTGGATCGCGCTGCGGCCGCACAGTGTGGAGACCGAGGCCGCCCTGTCCGCATCGAGGAACTCGAAGCGCCTCTGTCCGCAGGTGGGGCACTGGTCGTCCCGGAGCACCTTCACCTGTTGCACCGTCTGGCGCCACAGGTCGAGCGAGAGCAGGCTGGGTGAGCGCTCGCCTCCGCAGAGCAGCTTGATCGCCTCGGTCGCCTGCACGGCGGCGATGGCGGCGGGCAGAGTGCCCAGGATACCCCGGGTCTCGCAGGTAGGCAGGCTGCCGGGAGGAGGTGGGCTGGGGAATACGCAGCGCAGACACGGTCCCTCGCCGGGCACGATGGTCATGCTCATCCCGGTGGTGCCGATCACGCCGCCGTAGATCCACGGCATCCCCAGCTTGACGCAGACATCATTGAGCAGGTACCTCGTCTCGAGGTTGTCGGTGCCGTCGACCAGCAGGTTGATGCCGTCCAGCATGCGCTCGATGTTGCGAGACGTGGCGTCGGAGACCTGGGCCTCCACCTCCACCGCGGAGTTGATGCGGCGCAGCCGACGGGCGGCGGCCTCGGCCTTCGGCAGCCCCGCGGCCACGTCGCCCTCGTCGAACAGCACCTGTCGTTGTAGGTTGTTTAGCTCGAGGATGTCACGATCCACGACCCGGATCCGGCCCACGCCGGCCCGCGTCAGCAGGCTGGCGAGGTTGCTGCCCAGAGCTCCGCAGCCCAGGACGAGCACGGAGCTCGCCATCAGGCGCGCCTGCCCCTTGGCCCCCACCTCGGTCAGCTGGGTCTGTCGTGCATACCGGTCGATGGTATCCATCTGTCCTCCTCGTCTCACCGGATGGATCGCTCGATCCACCCGCCCCCCAGCACCTGCTCGCCGCGATAGAACACCGCCGCCTGCCCGGGTGTGACCGCCCGCTGCGGCTGCTCGAACAGCACGAGGGCGCGGCCGCCCTGATCCAACAGCTCGATCCGGGCCGGCGCTGCCCGGTGCCTGTAGCGGATCTGCACCTGGGCCGACAGCAGCGGCTCGGGCGGAACGAGCCAGCGCAGCGCGCCTGCCTCGAGCCCCTTCCGCAGCAGGTCTCCGCTGTCGTTGCTGACCGATACTCGTCCGCTGTCCGCGTCGATCGCGTAGACGTAGGCCCGGCTGCCAGTGCCCACGCCCAGCCCCTTGCGCTGTCCGATGGTGAAGTGGTGGATCCCCTGGTGTCGACCCAGCAGCCGGCCGTCGACGTTGACGATTTCACCCTCGACGCTCGGAGCGCCGAAGCGCTGGCGCAGCGCCTCGGCGAAGCTGCGCTCTCCGCCGCCGAAACAGGCGTCCTGGCTCTCGGGCCGCTCGGCGTTGGGCAGGCCCAGGCGCCGGGCCTCGTCGCGCACCTCGGCCTTGGTCAGCCGCCCCAGCGGAAGGTGCGTGGCGCGCAGCTGGTCGAGGGTCAGGGCGAACAGGAAGTAGGACTGGTCCTTGCCCGGGTCATGGCCCCTGCAGAGCCGCACACTGCCCTCCTCGCGCTCGATGCGGGCGTGGTGTCCCGTGGCCAGCCTTCCCGCTCCCAGTCGCCGGGCGTGCTCCCGGAGCAGACCGAGCTTGATCTCGGCGTTGCACAGGACGCAGGGGTTGGGGGTGCGACCGAGGGAGTACTCGCGCCAGGCGGGGCGCAGGACGCGCTCCTCGAATGCATCGCGGCAGTCGATGACGTAGTGTGGGATCCCCAGCACGCCTGCCGCGTCTCGGGCGGCAGCGACGCCGTCGACTCCACAGCAGGAGGACGGAGCGCCGGAGGTCGACTCGCAGGGCCAGAAGCGCAGGGTGACGCCGACGACCTCGTCGCGGCTGTCCGCCGCGAGCAGGGCAGCGGCGACGCTGGAGTCGACCCCGCCGCTCATGGCGACCAGGATGCGGTTCGACTCAGCGACCATCGACCGGCACGATGCGCCCGATGACCTCGACCACCGCCGCGAGCGTGGCGTCGACCTCGGCCTCGGAGCTGTCACGACCCAGGGAGAACCGCACCGCGTGGTGTGTCCGCGCCGGTTCCAGCCCCATGGCGGTCAGCACGTGCGACGGTTCAAGGCTGCCGGAGGAGCAGGCGGATCCGGCAGAGACGGCGATCCCCATCAGATCCAGGTTCATGAGCAGCGACTCGCCATCAACGTCGGGGAAGCTGATGTTGAGCGTGTTGGGCAGCCGCAGCTTTGGGTGGCCGTTGACCTCGGCGGTGGGGACCTGCCGGACGAGCTCTCGCTCGAGTCGATCGCGCAGGGCCGCCATCCGGGCGGCTGCGCCCTCGATCTCCCGCCCGGCGACCTCGCAGGCCTGACCCAGGCCGACGATGGCAGCCACATTCTGCGTCCCGGCCCGAAGACCGTGCTCCTGCGCTCCGCCCGCGATGACCGGCGCCACGCGATCCACCACGGCCCGGCGGACGTACAGCGCCCCGCAGCCCTTGGGCCCCTGGAACTTGTGCGCCGAGATCGAGAGCAAATCGACCCCCAGCCGGGAGACGTCGAGCGGCAGCTTGCCCGCAGCCTGCACCGCGTCGGTGTGGAACAGCGCCCCCCGCCTGCGGGCAAGGTCGGCGACGGCCTCCACGGGCTGCAACGTGCCGACGTCGTTGTTGGCCAGCATGACCGACACCACGACCGTCTCCGCGTCGATCGCGCGTTTCGCCTCGTCGATGTCGATCCGGCCGAATCGGTCCACCGGCAGCACCGTGACCCGCGCGCCATGGCACTGCTCGAGGAGGCTGCAGCTGTTGAGCACCGCAGGGTGCTCGACCGCGGTGGTCACGACGTGACCGCCGCGTTGGCGATCCAAGGCCCGACGCTCGAAGGGACCGCGGACGGCCAGGTTGTCGGCCTCCGTGCCGCTGCCGCAGAACACGATCTCCGACGGTTCCGCCCCCAGGAAGGCCGCGACCTGTCGGCGGGCCCGGTCCACCGCCTGCTGGGCACGCCGGCCGACGGCGTGGATCGAGGATGGGTTGCCGAAGTGCTCCTCGAGGTAGGGCCGCATCGCCTCGAACACCTCGGGGCACAGAGGGGTCGTGGCGTTGTGGTCGAGGTAGATGCGGCGCACCGTGTCCACCCTACTAGCGCAGGCGGAAGAACCAGAGCTTGGACGAGCCAAACGCGCCATGTCTCGGCATACGAGACTCCAGCGAGTGGGTGCCGGGGCGGTAGCCCAGCTTCTGCATCTCGTAGTCGTCCGAGCTCAGGCCCATCGCCCGGTCGACATCGTTGTCGCACAGCAGAGCGAGCCCATCCACCAGCGCCTGTCCCCCCCCCTTGCCGGTGACATCGGTGACGAAGATCGCACCGCACTGGCAGCGCCCTCCGGTTGCTGGAGGTCGCTCTGAAAAGGGCTGCGGTCTGGGCACCCGCTCGTCGCAGAACGGGCATGCGGCTGGCTTCTCTTTGCGTGCCACGGCTTGTGGTCGTTCCATGGCAGGGAGCATAGCTCATTCGACAGGGGGCCACCACGCCCCACCACGCCCCCCACGCCCCACCCACGCCCCACGCGACACACGCCCCACGCGATGGTTGCAACCCTGCGGCCGTCCTCGTAATCTGGACAAACCCTCATGCATGTCCTCGCCGTCGCCAGCAAGGTGGATCTGGGTTCTCTGATGGCGCTGCTCAACGAGCTGGGCCACCAGGTGCGGTCGTGTGAGATTGACCGCACTGTTGCCGAGCACCTGCTGGATCGGGCGGACCTGGTGCTGCTGGACGTCAGCACCGAGGCGGGGATGGAGACCCTGAGGCAGCTCCGGTTCGAGGACCCCTCGGCCCTGGTGGTGGCGGTGACTCCGGAGCAGTCGGTGGACCAGGCGGTCCAGGCGATGCAGAACGGAGCGGCGGACTACGCGCCGCTCCCCATGACCGCCGGACGGCTGACCCTGCTCTTGGACCATGTGGTCCAGCAGAGGCGCACCGACGCACAGCTGAGCTACCTGCGCGACCGCGAGGCCCGCGGCACGGAGATCGGCAGCCTGGTGGGCCAGTGCCCCACCATGCGCAAGGTGTTTGACACGATACTGCGTCTGGCTCGTCGCACCGTCTCTGCCGGGGCGCCGACCATTCTGCTGCAGGGGGAGACCGGCACGGGGAAGGGCTGCATCGCCCGCTCGATCCACTACAACGGCCGCCGTCGGGACGCCTCCTTCGTCGAGGTCAACTGCGCCGCGATCCCGGTGACGCTGCTGGAGGGGGAGCTGTTCGGCCACGAGAAGGGCGCGTTCACCGACGCTCGCCTCCCCAGGGTCGGCCTGATCGAGACCGCCCAACAGGGGACGCTGTTTCTGGACGAGGTGGCCTGCCTGTCCGAGGCGGCCCAGGCCAAGCTGCTGACCTTTCTCGAGGAGAAGATGATCCGACGGCTGGGCAGCTCGGTGGATCGTCACTTCGACGTGCAGGTCGTCGCCTCCACCAACCGCGACCTGGCCGCCATGGCCGAGCAGGATCGGTTTCGGGTCGACCTGCTGCACCGGCTGAACGTGGTCACCATCACCCTTCCACCGCTGCGCGAGCGGGGACCCGACCGAATCGAGCTGGCCCAGTTCTTCCTGCACCAGCTGGCCCAGGAGTATGGTCAACCGGTGAAGCAGCTCAGCCAGGAGGCGATCGCGCTGATCGAGCGCTATCCCTGGCCCGGCAACGTCCGCGAGCTGCGCAACACCATGGAGCGGGTGGTGCTGCTGGAGGATGAGACCTGGATCAGGCCCGAGCACCTCCACCTGCGCAAGCACCGTATCACCAGCCGCGGTCATTCGTACCAGCTACAGCTGCCTCCGGAGGGGCTGCCGCTGGAGGATCTCGAGCGCCAGGTCATCGAGCACGCCATGCGAGCCTGCGAGGGGAACGTCAGCAGCGCCGCCCGCTACCTCAAGATATCGCGGCAGACCCTGCGCTACCGGCTGAAGAAGCTGGGGCTGGGGCCTGGTTGGTCCAAATGAGCCAGATGGCCGAATTGAGCCACCCACAGTGTCCTACCGGCGGGCCGGCGATGAAGCCGTTCCATCGCTGCGACGGCTCGGGCAACTGCAACCCGGACGGGGCACCGACCAGCTGCGGCAACTACACCTGCATGAGCGGCTTCAGCTGCTTTGGCCACTGCACCTCGAGCCTCCACTGCAAGACCGGTTTGACCTGCAACACGACGACGCAGGTCTGTCAGTGATCGATCTCTTGATCTCTTGATCTGAGCATCGTGCGGTCTGCCCGAGATCAGCATTGGAAGACGAGGACAATCATCGCCACGGTCAGCGACACAGCCAGCAGGGTCCCCAGCACCACGACCGGTCGTGCGGTCTGTCCTGGTCGTCCGACCTTCTGTGTGATTCGCCGGGCCCTGGCGGTGCCCACGTCCTGTCTTTCTTCTTCTTCTTCTTCTTCTTCTTCTTCTTCTTCTTCTTCTTCTTCTTCTTCTTCTTCTTCTCCTCCTCCTCCTCTTTCCTCGAGCGGATGAGGCGGGGAAGGCTGCAGCGTGGCGGGAGGAGCCTCCCCGTGGCTGGCCGGCTCCTCGTCGGTGGGCTCGGGTGCTGGCTCGAGGGCTTCCTGCAATGGCTGGTACACCAAGAGGACCGGCCGATCCGCGCCCGCGTCGGTCCGACCGGCGATTTCGCTGTCATCGGTCCGCTGCCCCGGGAGCGCCTTGCCTCTTGAGCTCTCGACCTGCTGGGGCGGCTCGAGCTCCCGGGGCATCTCCACCCCCAGCAGCGTCTTGACGCGACGCTCGGCCTGACGCGGTGGCTCGAGCTCCCGGGGCATCTCCACCCCCAGCAGCGTCTTGACGCGACGCTCGGTCTGATGCGGCTCGACAGAGGGCTCGCCCGCTCTCTCGGCGCGCTCGGCGTGCTCGGCCTGACGCATGGCCATGATCTCCTCGGGGAGGGTGGCATCCAGGATCGTGTCGGCCCTATCGTCCCGTGGCGGCTCTGCCGCGGCGCCTGCCTCTCGCGGTGCGACCGCTGGCAGCTCCCGGTCTGTGTCCCGGCGCTGATCCACCGGAGAGGTCCCACCTGTCGCGCCGCTGTCCTCCCGCTGCTTGTGGCTGCTGACCCGCGGCTCCCTGGAGCCAGAGGCGGCTTCAGAGCTGCCGGTGCTTGCGCCGCGCTTCGGTCTCGTCATGAGCGCCGCCTCCTGCCCACCACCGCGTCACCAACAACCCTTACCACGGGAGGCGGAATCCGGCCAGCTGTCCGGGCCGAGGGGGGCCGAGTGGGCCGAGTGGGCCGAGGCGCGGTAGTCGAAGCCGTTGGTCCGGCTGCGCTTGATCTCGGCGCCGTCCAGCATCACCCCCAGCGAGGCGCTGATCGGCACGTGGTCCAGCTTGATCGGAGAAGCGGCGGCCACGATGCTGTCGATGATCACCTGCAGGGTGTCGCCGAGGCTCTTCTGGCAAACGTCGCCGACCTGTCCGCCGAGCTGCTGCACCAGCTCCTTGTAGCCGTGGGCGACATCGGCGTCGCATGAGCTGTTGCACACTCCTCCGATGACGTGGAGCACCGCGGTGGCCTGGGGGTCTGTGACGCCCTGGAACAGGCTCAGGTAGGGCTGGATCACCAGGTTCACCTTGCCCTGGGTCGTGGCGTCCAGCGTGCACTGGCTGTAGTTGGTGTAGGAGAGCACGCCCATCAGCTCGTTCGGGGTCTCGTCGGTGGCGACGATGATCACCAGCTTGGCGTCAGGGCGGATCTTGCTCGGGTCGTTGGCTGCCCGCGGAAGGTGCTTGGTCACCGCCGCCTTCGCGTTGTCCAGGTCCTCGTAGTTGGACTTGCTGGCGACGGCTCCCATGATCACGAGGCGGCACCTTGGTCTTGTCCCCGGTATCAACGGGGGACCCCTTGGCGTCTTTGACCAGGTTGCCCTGCGCATCCTTCTTGAACTCGACGCGCTTGACGGTGACGAAACGGATGACGAGTTCGGTGTGGCTGCTCCCGTAAGGCGGTGTCATGAGCAGTGTTTGACTAGCCAGATTGGCGCGCTAACAATAGGGGTCTATCAACGACCTGGGTGCATTTGCACCAATTGGCGGCTCCCCGAGGCTCTGCCTTGAAAGCGCCCGACGTCCACGTGCAGGAGAAGATACGATGAGTGGCTCTTTCGACGACACCACCAAGATCATCCCAGCCACAAGGGAGACCAGGGAGGAGAAGGCAGTCACACCGGACAAGGCCACGTTGATCGTCCTGCTCGGGGCCCAGGCAGGCAGGACACACACCATAGCGGAGGAGTCCCTGATCGGGCGATCGCCGGAGGCGCAGATCAACATCACCGATGATGGGGTGTCCCGGCGCCACGCCCTGATCAAGCGCGCCGCCAAGGGACGGTTCGTCATCCAGGATCTCGGCAGCCGGAACGGCACCCGGGTCAATGGCGTGGGGATCAGCGAGCGAGAGCTCAAGTTCGGCGACAAGATCAGGATCGGCTCCAGGACACTTCTGGTTTTCTCCCAGCACGACCCGGTGGAGAACGAGCTGCTACAGGCCCAGAGGCTCGAGTCGATCGGGCGGCTCGCCGGCGGTGTGGCCCACGACTTCAACAACATCCTGGGCGCCCTGCAGGCAAATGTCGACTATCTGAGCGCTCTTTCTCCCAAGCACACCCTCGAGAGCAAGGAGATCCGCGAGTGCCTGAAGGACACCAGCACCGCGGTGGGCAGAGCTGTGGATCTCACCAGGCAGCTCCTGGGCCTCGCTCGAAGAGACACGACGGCAGCCCGGCCCGTCGATCTCGTGAAGGTGGTCAAGGAGGTGGTGAACCTGGCGAGACGCACCTTCGACCGCTCGATCACGATCCGGCTCGAGGTTGCACCGGACCTCATGGTGGCCGGCGATCCCTCGCAGATCCACCAGGTGCTGATGAACCTGTGCATGAACGCCCGCGATGCAATGCCCGAGGGCGGCACCTTGTCCATCGAGGCGAGGCAGAGGCGAATGGGCGAGACAGACGAATGCCACCCCTCCCTCGCGCCGGGGCTCTATGTGGAGGTCATCGTCAGAGACACGGGAGTCGGGATACCCGAGGAGGTCCGCGACAAGATCTTCGAGTCCTTCTTCACCACGAAGAAGGAAGGTCAAGGTACTGGGCTGGGTCTGGCCACCGTCCTCGGCATCGTCCGGCAGCACGGGGGACAGATCCAGGTGGACAGCACGCCGGGCCAGGGCTCCAGCTTCAGGATCCATCTCCCCGCACTGACGGCAGCCGCGAGCAAGTGGCAGGCGACCTTACCTGCTGCCCGGGCCACCAAGAGCAGCGCGACGGGGCTCATCCTGCTCGTGGATGACGATGAGATATTCCCTACGGCGTCAATCTACGGTTGGCGGAGCCGCGTGATCGGAGAGTGGGGTTCCAAAGGGTTGCGCCACATCGATGGCGTCCGCGGTCGTCGCCGCGCGCCACGCGGAGCATCGCGCGGCGC
>Ga0180009_10005092_pt1 | contig 14225 bp, 5 predicted proteins | sample OS_PC_MetaG_FD_123537 | JGI IMG/M metagenome (GOLD analysis project Ga0180009, IMG submission 123537) | Groundwater microbial communities from the Aspo Hard Rock Laboratory (HRL) deep subsurface site, Sweden - OS_PC_MetaG | ecosystem: Environmental > Aquatic > Deep subsurface > Groundwater...
AAGAATAGCGGTTAACTATGCTACTTCTATCTCGGGGAGTACCAGCCCGGCGTATACGTCGGGTACTTTCACTACTAATCCCACGACCATCACGAGCGTCGAGGAAGGTAACGTCACCCGCAATGTCAACTACTACGAAGATGAAGATGAACCCACAGCAACCAATATTACTAAACTCAATTTGGGATGGAACACCGATCTCTACGCCGAAACCAGAATTGCCGCTAAAAATTTGACCAACTATGACTATCTAACCGCCTGGGTCAGATCCGGATCTTCCGGCAATACTGTCACCATGGGCTTTGGCGAGTCGTCTTCCACAGAAAAAACTAAGACTTTTTACATCGAAGCCCCCAACACTTGGCAGAAAATTTACTGGGATATCAGTAAAATTCCCCCTCACGAAAAGGATGAAATCAGGCTCATCCGCGCCAGCGGCTCCAATATGTATATTGATAACGTCACGGCCAACAGGTATCTTACCAGCGCCGATGGCTCAACCATCTCCTCCACTCCCAACGAATACTTCCAGTATCGCGTTATCTTAACCACCAGCAATCCGAATTTTATGCCCAAGCTCTACAACGTCCAGTTTGACTGGAACAATGGCTTCAAAATCCAACAGCAGGACGCCAACACAGTCAGGCTCTATAACTTCACCGGTGAGACCCAGCAACTTCGTCTTGATGCAGTTGTTTTCGGCGCGGACTTGGCTGAATGGTATACGGTTGAGGATGAAAGCATTGAGCCAGGTGATTTAGTCAGCGTTACTGGAAAATTAGATGAATTCGGCGTGCCGATCCTGCGTAAATCTAAAAAAGCCAATGATCATCAACTGATCGGCGGAATTTCTACTAAGGCTGGAAAAACTTTAGGTCTTGAGGCTCCAAATCGAAGGCTGTTAGCACTAGCCGGCCGGATTCCGGTCAAGATCGCTTCGGACTCGGCGGAGATCCAAGCCGGTGATCTTTTAACTTCGTCCAATATTCCGGGTGTAGCTAAAAAAGCCAATTTTGGTCAAAAAACCATAGGCCAATCAACTGAAAACTGGACACCGTCTTCAGATAAAAACCAAATTTTAATTATCGTCGGCAACTCTTACTCTTTCCCGATCTTGACCGATCTTAAAGATTTTGCCATTACCCAGATTACTAGTCTTAATAACATTCGTTATGAAATAGTTAATGGGTCCGGAGAAATTTTGGAAAACGCCAGTATTTACTCCAAGGCAATAATTGCTCAGCTTCAAACCGGCCTAATCGAAACCATTAATTTAGTCACAGAAAATATCACCGCCCAAAGCGCCCAAATTACCGAGTTATCTCTTGAGCGCCTCACGATTGGTGGTCAAACACTGCGTCAATACATCACTAATATTTTTGATGATCTAACTGCTGAAAAAACTGAGTACGACACCCTAACAATCACTGATGCCTCCGGAAGTGCCGTCGCCAAGTTTAACAGCCAGGGCGATCTTACTCTACTGGGTGAATTAAATGCACAGACCGCCTCTATTTCTGGTAAATTAAGTGCACAGACCGCCAGTGTCTCTGGACAACTCACCGCTGGGTCTGCTACTCTTCTAGGTCAACTAACCGCCCAGTCTGCCTCCATTTCCGGCCAAGTAGCCGCCGCCAGTGTCAGTGCCGAAACTATCCAAGCCGATCAAATTAATACAGATCTCCTCACCGCCCGCTCCGCTCGCCTCGACCAACTCGAGTCCCGCATGGCAGAACTGGAACATATCAAGGCTCAAACCGCCCAGCTGGTTGACGCCACCATCAGTGGAACTTTATACGCCACCAGAATCGAAGGCCTAGATGACCAACTAGCTGAAACCCTCAACCAAGCCAGTTTCCTCGACAAACTCTTAGGCAAGAAACAAGAGGCCACCCAGTCCGCTCAACTTCGCAGTCTGGCCTCAGTCTTCTCTACCGTCGAGAGCGCCGGCTACGCCACCAACAGTGCTGATTATGCCAACAGCACTGGCTTGGCTGATGCCAGTTATACCCAATCACTCTTCTCTGGCCCAGCCAGCGATGTCTCCCTCACCGCCTCGGCTGTTTTTATCAATAACTACTTCTCTGTTAATGGCAGTGGCTATGTGGCCCAGCAACTCGGTGTCGGCGAACAGTTGCTGGTAGGCAACACCATGGCCATTGGCCACAACTTCATCGAGTATCAACCCATTGATCCTCAAACCCCTCGCATACTCCACATCCAACCTTCTGGCAAAGGGACGCTGTCGCTCATGGCCGGGCTGATGACACTGCATGAAAATGGTCAGGTGTTAATTGATGGTGACTTAGCGGTGACAGGTAAACTCGAAGTCGGTGACACCCTGTTGACTAATTTAATCGCGCCTACTACTTTTGGCGACTCCCTCCAGATTAAACTCGCCACTGCCTCAGGCACTATTTCGGGCGAAGTCGCTGGTGCAGCTACCGACAGTGCCACCACCGCGGCAGGACAAACCAACATCACTAATTCTGCCAACATCATCGAGTCTCGCCTAGAGATCTTTGGCATCACCAACACGCCCACCGCCACCATCTCTGCCCAAGGCCGAGCCAGTTTTGAAGGCGGGCTGAATATCGGCACGCAAGATTTAACACCAATCAGCACCATGAGCGCCACCGTCGCCTCTCAACAACCCTCAGGAAAAGCCACTATTAGACAGGGCACGCTGGGCATTACCATTAAGTCTGCCCTAATCACCCGCGACTCACTTATCTATGTCAGTCCGATCGGCAGTACAGGCAACCAAGTCTTGTACGTCAAGTCACAGACCGCAGAAGACCCACAGACACTTGAACAAGAAGGTGGTTTTAGTGTCGGCTTTGATGTACCAATTAGTAGAAACGCCACCTTTAACTGGTGGATTGTGAATTAAGGAAAAGATGAAAATGAAAATAATAAAATTACTTGGTAATTACCAGCTTCTCCAGAAAACCAAACTAGGACAAATAACACTAGGACAAGTAAAGCTTGGAACAATGATAGTTTTAGTATAAAATCGTACTAAATATGGAAATGTATACAGACGCTCAAATCATCGCCAAACTCCAAGAAAAGAATAAACCTCTTTTTATTCTTAATGACTTTGCCCGCCTTTTTAAAATCAAAAATAGAAACACTCTATATAAAATTATCCAACGTCTTGAAAAAAGAAAAGTTATTACTCAACTCAAAAATGGCAGCTACAGACTTTCACCAGGCTTAATCAACCCACCACTTTCTGACTTTAGACTAGCCAATTTTCTCTACCATCCTTCCTATATCTCACTAGAAACAGCCCTCTCTCTGTATGGCATTATCACTGGTTTTAGCTATGTCATCACTTCAGTTAGCATCAAAAAAACTGCTAGCATCTCCATAGAGGGAAAAGAGTTCTCATATTCAAGTATCTCCCCCAAGCTTTTCTGGGGCTATGAAAAAACCGCCGATTACTTAATTGCGGATCCAGAAAAAAGTCTCCTTGACTATCTTTATTTTGCTTACAAAGGCCTCAGGTCGATACAGCTAGATGAGTTTGATTTCTCTATCATTAAAAAAAATAAGTTCAAAAAATATCTTAGTGACACCCAAAACAATAACTTGATTAACTTTACTAAAAAAATCACTGCCGGAGTCAATCTATGATCACCCCTAGCCAAGTCCGTCAACTTTCATCACAACTAGGAATTGATGAGTTTAGCATCATGCGTGAGTACCTCCAGCTTTTAGTGCTTGATCAGCTTTATCAATTAAAACTCTCCAGTCAAGTCTACTTTAAAGGCGGGACAGCGATCCGGCTTTTACTAGGCTCTGCCAGGTTTTCTGAAGATCTGGACTTTGACACCGCGCTAAGTAAAAAAGAGTTGGCAGGGCTGATCGCGCAGCTAGAAAAAGAAATCCAGCGAGAGCTACCAACCAGCCAAATTATTCTCCTCCACTCAGGCCCAAGATCAATTCGCTATCGGCTCCGCTATCAGGACAAAGAGATTAAATACCCCTTAGTTATTCGGTTAGATCTAGGTATTAATGAAGAACCTCTAGAGCCTCAAGCTTCAGCTCTGACTACTGCTTTTCCAATTGTAATCTTTCCCTTAATTAACCATCAGTCTCCGGCTGAAATTTTAGCTGAAAAAATCACCGCCCTAATGTCACGGGGCAAAGGCAGAGATGTTTTTGATCTCTGGTATCTCCTGGAACAAGGCATAAAAATTGAGCCTAACTTAGTTCAAGATAAGTTTAAAGCTGCTGGAATTAAGGCTGACCCAACCCAACTCGCTACCCTTTTAGCTAAACGCCTAGACCAATTCCCGCCCAAAAAACTTGAGCAAGATCTAGGTAAATTCTTGCCCAAAGATAAAAAACCAGTCATTGAGTTACTAGTCAAGAGGATCAAACAACACTTAGTTACTTTATAGTAAACAAAAATGTATCTAATAAACAACCTCACTAGCTTCTTAGATCACTTCCCGCAGGGGGGGTTGAAAAAGGGACAAAATAACTACATTCAACTTTGACAAATTACCACCATTATACTACAATCAATTTATGAAAATAGCACGCAATATAACCACCCAACTTATCAACTCTCTCAAACCAGCTTGGGTAGTTGTTCTCTATGGCCCTAGAAGAACTGGAAAAACTACCTTAGTCAAAAGTCTCCTGCCCAGCATCAATTCACAACCAGTCCTCTTTGTAAACGGCGATGAAATTAAAACCCAACGTGCTCTTTCCAGCCAAGACAGCACCACTTTTTCAGCTTTTATTGGCCATCGCCAACTGCTGATCATCGATGAAGCCCAACGCATCCCCAATATCGGACTCAACCTCAAGCTATTAATCGACACCTTTCCCCAGCTCAAAATCATCGCTACTGGCTCAGCTACTTTTGATCTAGCCAACAAAATTACGGAACCCCTCACAGGACGTAAAACAATTCTCCACCTCTATCCACTGAGTTTTAGTGAAATCGCTCGCCATTATGGTCAATTTGAAACCGAGCAACAACTAGAACGCTGGCTAGTTTGGGGTGGTTATCCTCAGGCTATACTTGAATCAAGTGAACTAGATCGAGCTGATTTACTACAAGAAATCACTGGCTCTTATTTATATAAAGACATCCTTGATCTTCAAGGTCTTAAAAGAGCTGATAAAATCATCAACTTGCTACGGCTATTAGCCTTTCAAATTGGTAGCCAGGTTTCACTCACCGAGCTAGGCACTCAACTAAACATGGATTTTCGGACAATAGAAAAATATCTCGAACTACTTGAAAAATCATTCGTTATCTATCGCCTGGGTGGTTTTTCTCGCAACTTAAGAAAAGAAGTCGCCAAAACCAACAAATACTATTTTTATGATAATGGCATTCGCAATGCTTTAATTGAAAATTTTAATCCACTACAGTTACGTAATGACACAGGACAACTTTTTGAAAACTACTTAATGATCGAAAGACAAAAAAAACTCCAACACCACCGTCAGAGCGCTAACCGCTACTTTTGGCGCACCTACGACCAACAAGAACTTGATCTAGTAGAAGAAAGCGGCGGTCAACTCCGGGGTTTTGAATTTAAGTGGTCATCACGAAAAAAGCCCAAAACACCTAAATCTTGGCTGCAAACTTATGACAACGCCAGTTACCAAGTTATCAACCAAGACAATTATGTGGAGTTTATTACATGAAGCAGTGGTTAAGTAAACTCACCAGCTTCTTAGACATCATCGGGCGTGTGGTGCTGGCGGGATTGAGGGGGGGGTGGCACACTATCAAACCATATTTGCGTAGCCTTACGAATGATATCAAAAAGATATCATTTCAAATGATCAATAAATTTGTTATTCCCTGGCTACTAACTGCACTAAAAACAATCTGGAAAATTACCCTAATTGTCCTAGATTGGATCGGTACTGTAGTGATAAGCATAGTGGGATATATTGTCAAACTCCTCCAAAAAACTAAACTAGGACAAACGAGGTTTGGGAGAAGTTTGGGGAAAATCAACCAACACCGACATCGTCAGAATAGACCGGTGTTGTGGGGAGCAGTCTTTGTACTCATCGTGTTCTTACCCCTCGCCCTTCTTAGATTAAAAACTCCTGAAGAAACAGAAGCGGCGTGGTTTGACGACGGGTGGGGGTATAGACAAACGGTCGCCATCACCAATGCCGGCACTGCCCAAACAAATTTTCAAGTCGCCATCACTCTCAACACCTCGGCTTTAGTCACCGCCGGCAAAATGCAGAGTGATTGCGATGATATACGCATCACGGACGTGAGTGGAAAAATGTTACCGATCTGGATTGAGACAGGGACGAACGCGTGCAATACAACTACAACTAAAATATGGACAAAAATTCCAACTTTATCTACTTCTGGGAATACAATTTATTTATATTATGGCAACCCAAGCGCTATTTCAAATCGCAATTCTTCAGTTCTTGCGACTGCTTGTTCGGGAATAAATGCTTATTTAGGCAGTGGGCTTTATTTTATTGATCCAGATGGTTTGGGTTCAACTACTCCATTTCAGGCTTATTGTGACATGACAACCGACAGCGGTGGATGGTCATTGGTAGCCTCTTGGAATACTTCTCAAGAATGGACTAAAACTTCAACATCAACATCAAATGTTTTTGGGACAACTGCTTTGGATGCAGTCTCTTCAAATTTTGGGAATGCATCACTTACTGATTTTAGAATATTGGCTTCTGACGCAGTAACCACAACCGGCAGTAGTGCCTATGCTGATTGGTACTATCATTATAATTCAGCAACTACTTGGAAAGAAGTCTGGGCACCAACCTCAAACACAGGAGGTCATGTTAGTGATGGTTATATGTCTACAACACCTCGACAATCATTAAAACCATTTAATTATTCTTACAACATTAGATTTAGTTATCAAGTTACTCAAACATATAACAATCTTTCCGACTGGGGATATACTGGCGCAGCCACTTCAGGATGTTTACCTAATTATTGGAATACTTTAACTACAGCAGGAGGTTCTTTTGGTGTTTTTAGTACTAATTATTATTCAGGAAGTGATGGGGCAAATTGCGCTGGTGCAGTGAGTGATGGAACCTTAGGTCTTTGCCCTTCAAATATACCAGGATGTATTACTGGTCAAGATGTGGGTAATACAAACGCTAAAATTGGCTATGATGATGGTGGAGCTTATTCTCGTTTCGGTTCTACTGGTACCACTAATGTTGGAGATAATCCCGGATCTGATGCAACAACAAAATTATGGTGGTTTATCAGATCATCAACACCGATTAATAATAATTTTTCTGTTGCCTCCCCGACCAACGAAGAAAAATCCCAGGGCCCAGTGGCGTATTGGAAGTTTGATGAGGGGTATGGGACAAGTACGAATGACGCAACACAAAATAACTATGACGGTTCATTAGGATCTACTGCGGGTACAGACGCCGGTGCTCCTACATGGGCAACAGAAGATCAGTGTCTTAGCGGTAAGTGTCTTCAGTTTGATGGAACAAATGACGCTGTCGACTTTGGTGACTACGATGATCTCAAAGCACTACAATTTGATACGGGTAATTGGTCTGTCTCTGCTTGGATTAGGGCACCTTCTGGAAGTTCAAAACGGGTCGTCTTTGGACTTAAAACAGGTGACGATCAAGATTTTAATATTGGAATTAATACTAGTAATAGAGCTTATGTCGAATGGGTCTCTTATCCTAGTAAGCCAAGTTATACTACCACAACTAGTTCTTCAACTATCGCTGATAATAAATGGCACCAAATAGGTGCTAAACGAGAAGGTGGAACGATAACATTGTATGTGGATGGAGTCTCTGTAGGGACCGATTCGACAGTTGGAAGTTATGATATCACAGGTCCTCCTTGGTTTTCTCGTTGGACAGCTGGTGCTTGGTTTTTTGGATGTTGCACTACCTTTGATGCTGGTGTTTGGCAGAATTTTTTTAAAGGCTTTATTGATGAACCAAAAATCTACAACTACGCCCGCACCGCGGCGCAAATAAAATCTGACTACACCTCCCGTGGTGCCAGCAAAGGCACCTCCGCCGCCCTCGGCGGCTCCAAAGACAATCTCGACGCCCTCAGCAACGGTCTCGTGGGGTATTGGAAGATGGATGAGAGTTCCTGGACAAATAATTGTGCGGCCACGTCTGTGACGGATTCAAGCGGAAATGCTAACAACGGTAAATCCTGCCCGGCCACAACTGGCCCAACTGGTGGAGCAAGCGGGAAGTTTGGGAATGCAGGGAGTTTTGATGGAATCGATGATGGCATAAACGTCGGAACCATTACGCCAACCGGAGCAGCAACCTTTAGCTCGTGGATTTATATAAATGGCGCTAACTCGAAATATGGAGTTATTTTCTCAAATTGGGGATCTGGTGGCAACGCCTTCTTTATTGGCACTTTAGCAGCAAGTTCCTCTACTATCGTAGTATACTTCAACGGAACAAACATCTTTAATATTACCAGTGTTCCGCTAAATACTTGGGTACATTTAGCCATCAGTCATACAGGTAGCATTGCCACTGCTTATATAAACGGGGTTCAAACCAATTCTGTAGCATCAAGCCTTATTTCTGCAACTGGGGTAACCAGTATCGGATACGATATTAATCGAGTTGATTATCCGTTTAAAGGTTCTATCGATGAATCCCGCGTCTACAACCGCAGCCTGTCCCCAAAAGAAGTCCGGGATCTCTACGCCTGGGCGCCGGGACCCACAACACATTATAATTTTGATCAAAATACAAATGACGTCTCAGGATCAGGACTTAATTTTGCAACCACTAAAAATTATACTCCTGGGAAATTTGGCAAAGCACTTATTTTTGAAGGAGGGACTGCAGGAACAACCGCTTCAACTGATATTTTGAACACTGATACTCATACAATAGAATTTTGGATTCAATTTACCGGATATACATCAGGGTGGCAAGGAATTTTTAACTACAAACCAACTGGATCAGATAGAAGTCCAGGAATTTGGAGACATTCATCAGGAAGAATGCTCCACTGGAGATACGATCCAGGAAATACAGGTAGCAATATATATCTCAATGGACTTGAGGGCGGAACTCAATTTTCAGATAATACCTGGTATCACGTAGCAGGAACAAAAGATGGGTCTACTTTCAAAGTATATGTTAATGGCTCGTATATAGGATCGGCAACCGTTGCAAATCCCAAAACCAGTGGATCATCCCCTTTCTATTTTGGATCAGCAGAGGTAAATATCGACGATTTCAAAATCTACAACTACGCCCGTACCGCCAAACAAATCGTCGAGGACATGAATGCCGGACACCCCGCGGGTGGCTCGCCCGTCGGATCGCAAGTTGGGTATTGGAAGTTTGATGAGGGAACGGATAACACCTGCACCGGTGGTACCAATGATACCTGCAATTCAGGAAACGGCGGATCGGCACTGGATGGCGCGCAAAGCGGCATGGCCGTTCCCGCTACATCTGCTTCGGGATGGACGAATTCGGGTAAATTTAGTAAAGCCTTATCTTTCGACGGCACGAATGATTATGCCAACTTTGGTGCAAATAGTGATTTCGTTTATCAAGAAGGCCAACAGTGGACAACATCCCTCTGGTTCAAAACCACCACAAGTTACACAGGTATTAATGGAGGAAAAACATTATTTGGAAAAGGAACTGGGGGGGCTGTAGCTGGCTACGCAGTTAATATTGGTCAATTAAATAGTCAAGGATATGATAATAAAATTGGCTTCACTATCGATGCTTCACCGGGTTATAACTATGTGAAATCTACAGACTCACTTCCTGTGGCAAATGACGGCAGTTGGCACTATGTTGCTATTGTATTTGACGCTTCAAGCGGAACATATGTTAAAGGAACAATCTATTTTGACGGCAAAAACTATGGAACCATAGATAGCGCTGTTGCTAAATCGGGTTGGACAACTACAAACTTACAGAAATTAACAGCAGGATCTATTCAATCTGGCTCAGGACAATTTTTCACTGGACAAATTGATGAAGTCAAAATATATGGTTCCGCCCTTACCGAAGACGAAATTAAAATCGATATGAATCGGGGTGCTGCAATGGTATTAGGTTCAACAAAAAGTGGTGACATTGTACGAGACGGTCTTGTTTTATATTTAGACGCTAATGATATCTCAAGTTATAACGGCTCAGGTACAACTTGGTATGACATCAGCGGCCAAAGATATCAAGCAACAATGCGTAATCTTACTTCGACAAATTGGGTAACCGTTGATGGTATTAAAGCTTTTGAAACTAACGATACTGATAACCAGGGTTTTTCAGTTGCAAGTTGGAATCAAACAACGGCACGAACGTGGGAAATTTGGATTAAAGAAAAATCAACTGGAATAGGTTGGCAAACATGGATAGATAATAACGGAAGCGAAAGAATTTTATTTGGTACGCCAAATACTAGCTGGTATGTCTATCCCGATTTTAATACCAGTGGTGTTACGGCAGGGCAATGGGCTCAATTTGCTTTTACCATGGACGATAATAAAAATGTCAGAATGTTTAAAAATGGCGTATTAGTCAGCGCTCCAGGAGTGTATACAAATACGTTAACACTTGGCTCACAAACACTATACTTATTGGGAGATACAGGTACCGAGATTTCATCGGCTTATACAGGCATAATTCGCTCCTATAATCGCAAACTAGCTGATGAAGAAATAAAAAAGAATTTTGATGAGGATGCGCCAACTTTTGGCTTAGCTGGTGGATATGGCACAGACGATGGAAAATTGGGAGATAGACCACCTGTCGCCGAGTGGAAGATGGACGAAAAAACCGGCAGTTATGCGTATGATACAAGTGGGAATGGGAATACGGGATCACTTGCAGGTAGTCCTGTTTGGAGATCTGCTGGAGAATGTAAAGTGGGAGCATGTTTAACATTAGACCGTGTAGACGACCGGATGACGGTAAATCATTCCACTTCCCTAGAGCCGGCATCTATTACGGTTGAAGCGTGGATAAAATTAAATGATATTGGTGATCGACACATATTAATAACAAAGTGGTTAGGTTACAGTTTTGAAATAAGTGCGGCAAGATACCCATATTTTAGATTAAATGGAATTTCACCAACAGATCTCTATTCCTCTCAGGCAATTACCTGGGGAAGATGGCATCATATTGCCGCTACTTTAGACAACGCAACAAAACAAAGAAGAATATATTTAGACGGAGTCAACACTGGTAGCGAAACTGTAACAGGAAGCATTAGTTATAATCAAGCCGGCTTAGCAATCCCATATAGCAGTGCTACTTGGGCAAGTGGTGCAATCGATCAGGTCAAAATCTACGACTACGCCCGCACCCCTGCCCAAATAGCCTATGACTATAACCGCGGCGGGCCGGCGGGGTGGTGGAAGATGGATGAATGCCAAGGAGGAACGGCTAACGATGCCAGTGGAAATGGCAATAATGGAACGATCACGATCGGGGCTACCGGAAGCCAAACGGCTGTTGGGACTTGTACGACAGCGAGTACGGCGTGGGGTAATGGCGTAACGGGGAAATATAATAGTAGTTTGAATTTTGACGGGACGGATGATTATATTGAAATTACAGACCCAGCAACCTCAAATTGGCCGCTAGATATAAGTAATAGTAATACGATGTCAATTTCTGCTTGGATAAAACCATCGGCAGGAGATTATCGAACTATAGTTTCTAAAGGTTATAACTCAACGGATGGAAGTTATGCATTACGAATCACAAGAGATTCTGAACCGATTAAAGCCTTTTTCCAGGTTTATAATTCTTCTGGAACGATCGGATCGGCAGGAACATATAGTAACATAAGCAATGGCACGTGGTACCACATAACAGGTGTTTATAATGGTTCACAGGTATGTTTTTACGTCAATGGAAAACTTGATGGATCGTGTGGGTCATTGACTGGAAATATAAAAACTAACGATCTACCTTTAAGGTTTGGAAGACTTTCAACTGCAGCTGCTGCTACAGAGTACTTCCCCGGCCAAATCGATGACGTCCGCATCTACAACTACGCCCTCACTGATAATCAGGTAAAAACCCTCTATAACCAAGGATCAGCCATTCAATTCGCGCCAGCGACGGGAAGCCCGTAACAACTTTTATTAACAAAACCGACTGGCTCCTTCAAAAACTCGTCGAATCTCTCGAAAGTAAACAAAAAACCAATAAACAAAAATTACTGCATCCTTTTCCTTGGCCATAGGACATCCAGATCTGCGACTACGCCCTCACCAAGTGCGCTTTTACTAGTAAGCTTCCACGATCATTGAAAACCATACAATTTTTGTATAATTCTCAAGGGATACTAAACTTTAGCTCACAAATTCCAAATAATTCTCTGGCGTAATCACCTCAAAACTAGCATTATCATACGTCTCTAACCAAGCCCTTGGTGCTTTCACTTTTTTGCCTCCCCACTTAAACTCAAACCCCACCAGCTTCCCCTCTCTCTCCTCTACCAAATCCACTTCTTGTTGGTCATACGTCCGCCAGAAATAAACATTCGCACCCATTCTCTTCATCTGACGACACTTTAGCCGCTCCATAAACATAAAATTTTCCCATAACTGCCCCACATCGTTACGATTTTCAACAAAGTTAAAATTACCAACAACAGCATTACGCACCCCATTATCATAAAAATAATAACGCGAGGTTTTACTGACTTCTTTCCTTAAATTACGACTCAAACCTCGCACATTAACCAACACAAATGCCTTCTCCAATAAGTCTAAATAGCGAGCCACCGTATTCTTGCTTAACCCCAACTGCGTCCCCAACTCATGATGAGAAACCTCTTGACCAATCTGAAATGCCACCAAACGTAACAAATCATAAATTTTTTTAGAATTTTTAATATTTTCAAGCTCTAAAATATCTTTAAATAAATATGAGTCCCTAATCTGCTCTAAATAATCTTTTTTATGCGCGAAAGACTGTGCCTCTATCACCTCTGGGTAACTCCCAAAAATCATTAGATTTTTCAAGTTTTCAATCACATAAGCTCCACCCAAGTCGTTTTTTAACTCCATCACTGATAATGGATAAAGCCGCACTACTCTCTGTCGACCTACCAAAGGCTCACCAATTTTATTTGATAAATCAAAAGAAGAAGATCCAGTCGCAATCACCTTAATCCCTGGAATTTGATCCACAATAATTTTTAAACCTAAGCCAATATTATTTACCCACTGCGCCTCATCAATAAATACCACCTCATAATCTTGAAAAAAAGGAATGATTTTAGAAAAATCACTTGATTCTAAAACTTGACGTAATTGAATATTTTCTCCTGTACTTTGATAAATCAAACCCTTAAATGAATTAAGAAAACTTTTAACCAAAGTAGTTTTTCCTACTCTCCTAGGTCCATAAATTACCAACACCTTATTTGGCTCTAACAAACTAGCCAATTTATTATGGTAAAAACGTTTAATCATAATAAAATTTTATCATTAATAGTTAATTTAGTCAATAGAAATGACTAAGTTTAGCTAATTTCAGTCAAATTGGTCATTGGGAAACAGATTTGATGGAATCAAAAAGAGGAATTAATGTTAATGTTTCAGCTCATATCTAGACAGAAAGATTCTAAGCCTAAGTGGCGCATTTCCAAATTGAATTCTGGATAGATCTGCCAATTTACTTGTTTTTAACAACCATTTTGGTTACTTAAGCCCCAAATCGCACCAAATTTCCCATAGGACATCCAGATCTGCAACTACGCCCTCACCAAATGCGCTTTTACTAGTAAGCTTCCACGATCATTGAAAACCATACAATTTTTGTATAATTCTCAAGGGCCACCAAACTAAAGATAAAACTACCCCTCACTCCCCCCAGCTCTTCGGTTTTAGGTAAGGGCAGCGATTACCTTCGGCCCCAGCGAGGGCACGCCTTAAAACTTTAAACTTTAACCTGAGTCCCCAAATAACTTTTTAACTGCCAGAGCATTTCTTCCTTTAAATTTTCTTTTACCCACTTTCGCTGTGCTTGATCTAACAACTGTCCCAAACCATCCAAAATAGTTTTGACTTTAACTTTTTTATCAACAAACTTAACACAATCTTTAAGATATTCTGCCCAATTTTTACCCACCAACTGCTCTAGATATACTCTATTTATTCTCCACCCTTGCTGAAAAAAGAAATTTACATCAAAAACATCTCTATTAGCCGCACCACGTCTATTTGTTA
>Ga0180009_10005094_pt1 | contig 14225 bp, 12 predicted proteins | sample OS_PC_MetaG_FD_123537 | JGI IMG/M metagenome (GOLD analysis project Ga0180009, IMG submission 123537) | Groundwater microbial communities from the Aspo Hard Rock Laboratory (HRL) deep subsurface site, Sweden - OS_PC_MetaG | ecosystem: Environmental > Aquatic > Deep subsurface > Groundwater...
TCCAGAGCCAAAAAAGCCTCAGCTTTCTTAGGATTAATCTTAAGTTGTGACCGATCCCGCTGAATAAGGCATTGATTTTATCACCAAGACTTCCTTTCAAATAATTCCTACCCAAACTTCCATTTCTTCATCCGATAAGTTATAAGCATATTTCAAATATAATACGCCCAAAATCAATCGAGTCGACAAGGCGGGTTTCCCCACCTTCGAAGGGAAGTAACTCGCGAATCGAGTTTCAAATTTCTTCCAGTCAATTTGGCTGGATAATAAAACCAGCTCATGTTTTAAATTAATGAGGGACTTGAGTTCCGATCGAAAGAGGTCATTTTGACCTTGAGGCTTCTTTTTTTCTTTCATGAAATCACCAGGTTTTGATTAATAACATTCATTTTCTGGTGAAATGATATCACACGAACATCAAAAATAATCTATAAAAATAGAGGTTTTTTATGTTATTCAGGGACGACTAGCTACGACGCGCATGAAGCTACGGCATGATAAATTAAGTGTCTCTAAAGATTCAGAATGTTTGTAAATAATAGAATGTTGTCACAAAATAACATTCAAGACAGTTGCTACAAAAAAATGATGCGCCATTAAGTTATCAAGCAGCTATTTGTTGGCAAAAACAAATGAAGCAGATTCGTTTATTCAATGATTTTCAATTGTTTTAATAATGTGTTTTTTCTTTTTTTTGAAATAAACGTACCATTGATTGCGTTTTTAGTTAACTGAATTAAATCTTCTTGTGTTAATTTAAGTGCCTTTTGGGTTTGAATAAAATTTTCTTCAATGTAACCACCGAAATAAGCAGGGTCATCGGAATTAATCGTTGCACAGAGTTTATTTTCAAGCATGATTTTTAATGGATGATCTGCTAATTTATCGACAACACATAGTTTGACGTTTGAAAAGGGACAAACGGTTAGCGGGATTTTTTTTGTTGCGAGATATTGTGTCAGTTTTTTATCTTCTAATGCTCGCACACCATGATCAATGCGAGAAGCTTTTAATAATTTAATTGCTTCCCAAATATAATTGGGTGCTCCTTCTTCACCAGCATGAGCCACTGCGAGAAAGCCTTCTTTTCGCGCTTTTTTAAAAACTTTTTCAAATTTAGATGGGGGATTGTTTACTTCAGCAGAATCCAATCCAACAGCGATGATTGATTTTTTATAAGGCAAAGCTTCTTGTAATGTTTTGAAGGCATCTTCTTCAGATAAATCGCGCAGAAAACACAGGATTAGAGAGGCTGTAATATCATATTTTTCTTCTGCATCATGGATCGCACGAATGAAACCGGGCATGAAAATCGAAAATGGAATGTTACGATGCGTATGGGTTTGAGGATCAAAAAAGATTTCAGCATGTTTGACGTTTTGTTTTGCAGCACGTTTTAAATAAGCTGTCATAAGGTCGTAAAAATCTTTTTCTTTAATTAAAACTTTTGCACTTTCGTAATAGATATCAAGAAATGATTGTAAATCAGTGAATTTATAAGCCGTATGGACTTCGTCAACCGTTTTGAAGCGAATTTTTATTTTATTGCGTTGGGCCAGTTTGAACATTAATTCGGGTTCAAGCGATCCTTCAATATGGATATGCAATTCAACTTTTGGTAACTGATGGATAAATTTTTTCATAGAAAAACCCCCTTGTTTTTAATTACTTTTCCTTATTGATAAATGACTAATCGTTGATTAATTTTTAAATGATTGCCCGATCCAAGTTGATTCCAGCGTTCTAAACTGGCAACTTTAACATCATGTTTTTTTGCGATAGACGATACAGTATCCCCTGTTTTAACAAAGTAAGTAATTACTTTAGGGGTATGATAATTTAACTTTCTATGTTTGGAAGCAGCTTTTTTATTCTGATAATCACTACCAGGGATTGTAAGAGTTTGTCCAAGACTTAAAAAACTTTTGTGCATGTGATTGATTTGCATTATTTCTTTTGAGGACGTGTGATAACGTTCAGCAATTCTTATCAATGTGTCACCGGATTTTACTGTGTAATCGAAAGTAGGTCTTTTATAAAAATGATGTTCTTGATGAGGAGGCCAGATAATGAATTTTTCACCAATAGCAAGTTGATGGTCTGGTCTTAATCCATTCCAAAAACGTATATCGCGAGGGGTAACGTGATATTTTTTTGAAATCGAATCCAGTGTGTCACCTTTTTTTACGATATAATTTGTAATGTTAATTTCAGGTAATCCATGATTATTTGTAAAATAGTCACGTTCTGATTTTAATACGATATTAGTAATATGATTTGCAGAGGTTGGAATTAAAATTGTATGACCTAAATGAATGGAATTATTTTTCATTTGATTGACCTCTTGAATTAACGAAATACTTGTCTTAAATTTTTCGGCAATTCCACCAATCGTATCTCCCGATTTAACTTTATAACGTTTCCAGGTGACGAGATCTTTTTTAGGAATCATGGCTAATTTATCTTCAAACAGTTTTGCTTTATCAATGGGGAGTAATAATTGATGAGGACCATTTGGGTCGGTTGCCCATCGATTATAGCCAGGATTTAAGACCGCTAGTTGACCTAAACTCATGTTAGCCATTTTAGCTGCTCTTGCTAAATCGATTTGAGAACCCACGTTTACCTCTGCTAAGTAAGGAGCATTTTTTACAAAAGGCAGATCGATGGGGTATTCATAAGGATGTTTAATGATGGTCGCAAGCGCTAATAATTTTGGAACATAACTTTCTGTCTCTTTTGAAAGGGCCAGGTGCCAAAAATCTGTCGGTTTCCCTAATTTGGCATTTCGTTCTATTGCATTATTAACGGTTCCTTCCCCGGTATCATAGGCAGCAGCAGCAAGCAGCCAATCACCATGAAAGAACTCTCCCAAGTAAGCAAGGTACGTAAGCGCTGAATTAGTGGAAGCAACAATATCTCGTCTGCCGTCATACCACCAATCGACTTTTAGTCCAAAACCTGAAGCAGTCCCAGGCATCATTTGCCAGAGTCCCGAAGCGCCTACGCGTGAATAGGCAAACGGATCATAACTGCTTTCTACCATTGGGAGCAGTGCAAACTCAGCAGGCAGACCTTGTATTTTCACTTGTTGGTAGATGTAGTAAAGGTAAGGCTTTGATTGTTCAGCAATTTTTTGCAAGTATTTGGGGTGGCTCATGTACCAGTTGATTTGTTGACGAACAGCAGGGTTTTCAGGGGTTTCATCGGGAAGATCGAAATTACTGCCGAGAGTATCCCAGATATTACTTGCATATTGGTATTGATTAATTTGTGCTGGATCGCCTAAGCCGTCTGTTTGAGGAACAGCAGAGCAGGCAACAAGTGCAGCAAAAATGCAGATTATTATGCTAATTTTAAAGCGTCTTATAAACATCGGGGCATGTTACTTTTCAGAATAAAACCGGTCAATAAAAATATGAGGTTTCAAATAATATTCGGCTAGTGTAGTATCAATTTCCGAAATGGCCAGCAATAACTGTAATGGGTAGACTTGTAGGGGCGATCCTTGTGGTCGCCCAACATTAATTTTGGTGTCTCAACGGTATGACATAGATCATGGAAAGCAGGGTGTGCCAAGCAAATGAACCAAAAAATCCAAGAATTCAAAGAATGGTTATCAAAGCCTTTTGGACAAACTATTCTTCAGGAGGAGAAAAATCACTTAAAGCCTTTTTGGAAAAGGGTGCTTGGCACTTCAATAGTATTATTGGGCAATTTAGGTCAAAAAGACTTATTAACGGATTGTCCGAGCACACATAAAATTCTTATTTCTCCTAATCGTGAAAAATCTAAGACCCTTAAGGTTATCCATGCCGAGTTTGAACTGTTGCCTATAGAGCCAGATACGGTTGACACGATTTTATTACCGCATGCGCTAGAACTCGCGCAAGATCCTTATCAGGTTTTGAGAGCGATGGAAGTGGCTTTACGGCCTGATGGTCATGTTATTATTATTGGATTTAATCCAATTAGCTTAATAGGATTAAAAAAAATAATAACCTTTAACAGCGGTGCCCCATGGTCTGGAACAAAATTTCGTTGTGCCTGGCGGGTAAAAGATTGGTTGCATTTATTAAATTTTGAAGTGATTAAACAGAGAAGGTTTTTTTATCGTATTCCAATGACATCTGGTGAACTTTATAATCGATTTCATTTTCTGGATAAAATAGGCCGTCTTATTTTTCCGTTTTTTAGTGGTGTTTATATTATTATGGCGAAGAAAAATATTTTCAGTATGACACCTGTTAAATCTAAGTGGCATCGTTTGCCTACTGTTGTTAATGGCAGTATTCAACCCGTTAGAAATGAGGTACGAAGTGAGTAAGCTTGTTGAAATTTATACCGATGGTGCTTGTCGAGGCAATCCTGGCCCTGGAGGCTGGGGAGCCGTATTAATGTGTGAAGGGAAAGTCAAAAAAATTTATGGTGGCGAAAAAGAAACAACGAATAATAGAATGGAATTAACGGCTGCAATTAAAGCGCTACAAGCATTAAAAAAGTCAAGCCAAGTTGTACTGACAACCGATTCACAATATGTCAAAAATGGTATCACTGAATGGCTGAAAAACTGGAAAAAAAACGGGTGGAAAACAGCAAATAAAAAACTTGTCAAAAATATTGAATTATGGCAGGTATTAGACGAAGAAGTTTCAAAACATAATATCCAATGGAAATGGATTAAAGGGCACGCGGGACATCAATATAATGAACTTGCCGATCAATTAGCGAATCGTGCAATCGATGAGATGAAATAACCATGAGACAAATCATAATCGATACTGAAACAACGGGATTAAGTTTTCAAGAAGGCGATCGGGTTATTGAAATTGGCTGTGTCGAAATGATTAATCGTCGTTTAACGGGAAATCATTACCATCAGTATATCAATCCGGAAAGAGAAGTGAGTGAAGAAGCATTAAAAGTTCATGGGATTACCGATGAATTTTTACACGATCAACCTAAATTTAATGAAATTTCGAAAGCGTTTTATCAATTTGTCGAGGGGGCTGAATTAATTGCGCATAATGCCCCGTTTGATATTAGTTTTTTAGAATTTGAATTGAGTTTATCAAATCCCGATTGGAAAAAACTTTCAGAAGTCTGTGAGGTTTTTGATACGTTGATTTTGGCGAGAAAATTACATCCCGGACAACGCAACAGTTTAGATGCGTTAACAAAACGATACAGAATCGATAATTTTAATCGTGAATTACATGGCGCATTGTTAGATGCTGAAATACTCGCACAAGTTTTTTTAGCAATGACAGGCGGTCAAAGCGGATTATTTGATGAGTTAAACAATCAAGTTACAACTCAGCAATCGAAAAAGAAACTAGAGCGAGTGGTACGTACGCAAGGCGATTTGCCAATCATTAAAGCATCCGATGAAGAACTGATTCACCACGAGCAGTTTTTAGAATTAATTAAAAAATCTGCAGACGGCAAATGTTTGTGGGAAATGTGAATTGGTTTGTAGGGGTGACAAAAACACAAGGGCACCTACAAGAGGTGCCCCAACGACATGACAAAGAACAAAAAATTATTATTCTTCAGTTCTTTCTTTGGCTTCACTCACTTTAATTGTTCTACCGCGTAATTCTTTGCCGTCCATTTCAAGAGCAGCTTTTGCGGCTTCTTCAGTAGTGAATGTAATAAAGCCAAAACCTTTTAAGCGACGAGTGTTACGATCTTTAACTAAAAATACGTCCTCAATTTCGCCGTATTTGGAAAACTCATCACGATAATCATTTTCGCGCATGCCAAAAGGTATATTTCCAATATATATTTTTTTCATAAGGCAGTGTCTCCAAGGGTCAACTTAATATTATGATATTTTTCCAGAGACAGAATCAAAGCAGAATCGGACTAGGAAGCAAATACCAAACCAAAAGTGAAAATGATACGTGTTAAGGTGTCATTTTCGGGCGGAATTGTAACAAAAAGAGTTTCGTTTAGCCATGACAACATTAAGGGAACCCTCAAAAATCAATTCTACTCCTTAGTTGAAATATTTAGGGGCATGGTTCGACAGGCTAATAGAATCCACTCTATTTAAATGTTGTGTCGACGTCATGATCGCGTTAAAGTTGCGCACTTCAAAAATTCAAATTTCGGTAACAACAAAGGTCAAATAAATACCATGCAACAACAGTTTGTACTTGTCTTTAATTGTGGAAGTTCTTCTATTAAATTTTGTGTGATGAATCCTGAGAATGGTCATACGCCTTTAAATGGCATTGTGCAGTGTGTGGCTTCTTCCGATGCCAGTATGCAATGGAAATGGGAAGGCAAGAAAGAGAGTATACCGCTTCCTGATGTTTCCTATCGCGACGCGATCCATCAGATTATCGAAATGATCAATGTGAAAGACGATCTAGGGAAAAATATTATCGCGGTTGGTCACCGTGTTGTTCATGGCGGTGAGCGTTTTGCTGAGGCCGTCTTGATTGATGATGAAGTGATTCAAGCAATTCGAGAATGCGCCGATTTGGCGCCCCTGCATAATCCAGTCAATATTGTAGGAATAGAGGCAGCTCAGGAGGAGTATCCAAATTTACCGAATGTTGCCGTGTTTGATACTGCTTTTCATCAAACGATTCCAGATTATGCTTATACCTATGCAGTCCCTTATGAACTGTATGAAGAATATAAAGTACGTCGTTACGGGTTTCATGGAACGAGTCATTGTTATGTAACACGCAAAGCGGCAGAATTGCTTGATAAACCGATTAATCAATCTGCCTTTATCAGTGCTCATTTAGGCAATGGGGATAGTGTTTGTGCCGTTTTAAATGGGCAAAGTCTTGATACCAGCATGGGAATTACTCCTTTAGAAGGTTTAGTCATGGGAACGCGTTCTGGAGATATTGATCCGAGTTTGCATGGTTATCTTGCCGAAAAATTACATTTCAATGTGAAAGAAGTTATCGATCTACTTAATAAGAAGAGTGGTTTATTAGGTATCTCAGGCGTGGGGGGCGATATGCGTTCTGTTTCTGAAGCAGCAAAGCAAGGAAATAAACGCGCCATACTTGCGATTGAAGTTTTTTGTTATCGATTAGCAAAATATATTATGTCGTATGTTGTGCCATTAGGCCGATTAGATGCAGTTATTTTTACTGGCGGTATCGGTGAAAATAATCCGTTTATTCGCTCAAGAGTATTAGCCTGGTTAAAACCGTTGGGATTTGAAATTGATGAAGCACATAATGCCAATCATGGCGAAGACCAATTTGGTATTATTACGAAAAATGAATCACCGGTAGCAATGGTCATTGCAACGAATGAAGAGTTATTAATTTCACAGGAAGCAAAAAGGGTAGCAGTATGTCAAAAACAGTAATGATTATTCCGATTGGATCAAGTGTTGGTTTAACATTGATTACCTCCGGAATTGTTAAAGCAATTGAAAATCAAAAGGTCAAAGTCAGTTTTTTTCAACCATTTTTACAAAATAGCGAACAATCGAAATCTGAAAATTTAGGATTAAGTTGTGAAGAAGTAGAAAATTATATCTGTGAAGGTCATTTAGGTGATTTATTAGAAACAATCGTTGAACAACATCATGAGTATGCAAAAAACTCAGAAATTGTTGTATTGAAAGGGGCTCAATGTCATCGCTGTCAGCCACATTTTCCACGTCTTAATATGGAAATTGCACAAACATTAGATGCAAATATTATTTTTGTTTCAATGGCAAATGGAACGTCTGCCGAAGAGATGCAAAAAAATGTGGTAATTTTTTCTCGCTTATTTGGGAAAGTACCGAGCGAAAAGATCTTAGGATGTTTGTTTATTGATCCTCATGGCGATTTTGTTGATGCACTAAAAAATAGTTCGATATTAGATCAGTACGGTATTAATACATTAGGTGTTTTAACTTTTGGTCATCAAGTAGATAATGTTGAAATGAATGAGGAGATGATTTTAAATAATATTAAAACAGATTGGATTAAAAAAGTATTAAATAAAAAACAATCCGAGGTATTAACGCCAGCGATATTCCGTCATCAGCTTGTTCAAAAAGCAACAGAAAAAAATAAAAAAATATTATTGCCAGAAGGGAATGATATTCGAGTATTAACAGCAGCGAATATTTGTGCTGAAAGAAAAATTGCACGAATAGTAACCTTTGGGAAACAAGCTGAAATTAAAAAAATTGCTCAAGAAAATAGTTTAAAATTAAGTTCAAATTTAGAAATTATCGATCCAGATACGATTCGGGATCAATATGTTGATTCTTTAGTTGAGGCAAGAAAACATAAAGGAATGACAGAAGAGAAAGCAAAAGAAGAATTAAAACTTCATACCATGCTTTCTACCATGATGTTAAAACATAATGAAGTCGATGGTTTAGTATTAGGGGCAGCAACAACAACAGCGGATTCTATTCGTCCTGCTTTTCAAGTGATTGGGACTACGCCCGGATGCAAATTAGTGTCATCGGTGATGTTTATGTGTTTACCGGATCAAGTTTTAGTGTATGGCGATATTTCTGTCAATCCAGATCCCAATGCGGATCAGCTCGCCGATATCGCTATTCAAAGTGCCGAAACAGCAAAAACGTTTGGGATTGCACCCATTGTGAGTTTAGTGAGTTATAGTACGGGGGCTTCCGGTCACGGGGCTTCTGTTGATAAAGTACGAGAAGCTGCTGTGATTGCAAAAGAAAAACGTCCCGATTTATTAATAGATGGTCCTTTGCAGTATGATGCTGCGATCGATCCCTCAGTTGGAAAGCTCAAAGCGCCCAATAGTCATGTGGCAGGGAAAGCAACCGTTTTTGTATTTCCCAATATTGATGCCGGGAATATCTGTTATAAAGCGGTTCAGCGTAGCACCCATATATTATGTGTCGGACCTGTTTTGCAAGGGTTAGCAAAACCTGTTAATGATCTTTCTCGAGGTTGTTCGGTTAAGGATATTATTTATACGGTTGCGTTAACTGCCTTGCAGGCGAAGTAGATGCAGAAAAAAAATAATCAAATTCTTATTCTTGATTTTGGTTCTCAATATTCTCAGTTGATCGCACGCCGTGTGCGCGATTTAGGTGTTTATTGTGAACTTTATCCTTATGATGTTGATGATAATATTATTCAAACATTTAAACCCGCTGGAATTATTTTATCGGGTGGACCGGAATCTGTTATTGAAAAACACACGCCACGTATTCCAAAAAACGTTTTTGATCTTAACGTTCCTATTTTGGGAATTTGCTATGGGATGCAAGCATTAGCAAAACAATTAGGTGGTGAAGTAAAAAATGTGAGCAAACGTGAATTTGGATTTGCTGAAGTCGTTACAAATACTCATTCAGAATTATTATCAAATGTTGGAGATGAACTGACTGAAAAAAATGTGCCTTTATTAAAAGTTTGGATGAGTCATGGTGATCAAGTTTCCAAAATTCCGGATGGTTTTTCTGTTATTGCAAAAACGAATACTTGTCCGATTGCTGCAATGGAAAATAGAGAGAAAAAGTTATATGGATTGCAATTTCATCCCGAAGTGACCCATACGCTTCAAGGAAAACGTATTTTACAGCGTTTTATTTTTGATATTTGTTATTGCCAGGCAGATTGGACACCTAAGAATATTATTGAACATCAAATAGAAAAGATTAAGATGCAAGTTAAAAAAGAAAAAGTTATTTTAGGATTATCTGGAGGCGTAGATTCTTCTGTTGTTGCTGTATTGTTACATCAGGCGATCGGAGATAAATTAGTTTGTGTTTTTGTTAATACAGGATTGCTTAGACTCAATGAAGTCTCACAGGTTAAAAAAACATTTGCGGATCACATGAAAATTCAATTAATTTGTGTGGATGCGCAAGATCGTTTTTTTGCTGCATTAGCTGGAGTTGAAGATCCAGAAGAAAAACGAAAAATTATTGGGAATGTTTTTGTTAAAATTTTTGAAGAAATCGCAAATGACATTCAAGATGCAAAATGGTTAGCACAGGGAACCATTTATCCCGATGTGATTGAATCTGCTGGAACACACTCAACCATTACACACGTTATAAAATCGCATCATAATGTAGGCGGATTACCAGAAAAATTCTCATTGAAATTATTAGAACCTATCCGTGAGTTATTTAAAGATGAAGTGCGTAAAATTGGATTAGAACTTGGATTGCCCTATGACATGATTTATCGTCATCCGTTTCCTGGCCCTGGTTTAGGCATTAGAGTTTTAGGCGAAGTTAAAAAGGAATATGTTGACCTATTACAAAAAGCCGATGTGATTTTTATTGAAGAACTGAAAAAAAATAATTACTACGATAAAGTGAGTCAGGCATTTTGCGTTTTTTTGCCGATTAAGTCAGTTGGTGTAATGGGTGATGCGCGTAAATATGAGTATGTGATTTGTTTGCGAGCAGTCGAAACCATCGATTTTATGACCGCCACCTGGGCAAAATTGCCGTATGAATTTATTGAACGTGTTTCTAATCGGATTATTAATGAAGTGTCAGGTGTTTCCCGAGTCGTTTATGATGTGTCGAGCAAACCACCTGCCACAATTGAGTGGGAATGATTGCGGGGGATCGCTCAACAAATAAACTGAATTTGTAGGGGCACAGCGTGCTGTGCCCTTTCGATGATGGGTTGGGCGCATGCGGTATAATTGTAGAGACGCGATTAATCGCGTCTCAACGATAAAACGATTACCACAGTAAAAATAAAACAAATTAAATTAAATAATGAACAAGCTAAACCAAGACATCACTTTTATGCAGCGTGCTATAGAACTTGCTCGTAAAGCTCAGCATAATAATGAAGTACCCGTCGGTGCTGTGGTTGTGTTTGATAATAAAATAATAGGCGTTGGACAAAATCGTTCGATTGAGTTAAATGATCCCACCGCGCATGCAGAAATTTTGGCATTAAGAGATGCCGCAAAAAACATTAAAAATTATCGTTTAATTGATACAACGTTATATGTCACATTAGAGCCTTGTATTATGTGTGTGGGCGCCATGATACAGGCACGCATTAAACGATTAGTCTTTGGCGCACAAGATCCAAAGGCAGGGGCAATAGAATCGGTTTATTCAATTAATAGCGACAGAAAATTAAATCATGAATTCGATGTTACCTCTGGCATCTTGGCGGAAGAAAGTAGTTTATTATTGAAAGATTTCTTCAAGTCAAAACGTTGAAATTAAGAAATATACAAATAGATCTGTTGGGGCACCCCTTGTGGGTGCCCAAAGTATCGCAAGGGGCAATAGGGATGTTTATAATTTTACGAGCAAATAACAATGAAAAACATAAAAGTACAATCTTTAACATGTCATGTTCTTGAAGGTGTTTTTCAAGAATCGTTACGAAATGTTTTACAACAGATGAAAACCTCAAGCCGTTTTTTAACACCGGAAGAGGTTTGTAAACAATATACAGAAAAACAGTTCAAAGAAAAATTTGGATGTGAAAGAAGTACTGTTTTTAATGGATTTACTAATTCACCGTTTCTTGAGCAGATTAAATCAGAAGAAGAATTGTTTGGTCAAAAATTTAGTGAAGTTTTTCTTAATGTTCAAAAATTAGAGATCAAACCTCGTTTAACATATCGCGTCAAACAAGGCATTAATCCTTCCGATTTATTTGAAAGTAATCAGGACGATTCTATTACAATCATTGATTGTAAAGGAGCATTATTAATTATCTTTTATCAAACGATGTTAAGCATACTGAAAAAGGTATTTGGCGACGATCAAGGGCGACAAAAATTTAATGCATTATTTTCATGGGGAAACGATGACGATAGTAATGCGTTAATTATCTGTCCGTATTTTGAATATGGCCGTTTTATGGGTTGTCAAAATGTTCCGCAAGGCATTAATACCCCAAGTGTTTCTCTTAATTATTTTTTAACTTTTTTTAGTGAGATTCAAACAAGTATTTTTATTGGAGATATGGTTTATTTTCGAAATCATGTAGACTATTTTAAAAAACATCCAGAAGGATTTGCTCATGGATTTTCTACTGCGTGTGTTGCTCAGAATCAATTTTGGAGTATGGATTTAAGAAAATCAACCACATGGGAAGGCTTTAAAGGGGCATTAGTCGATGCTTATAATGAGCCAACAGGATCACAAGGTGTTTTTGTTAACAAGATTTCAAAACAAGATTTACCTAATGTCTTTGAAGTAATGGCGAGATTAGATATTGAAAAATTAGTTAGTTTTTTAAACAATTTTTCTGATTTGATTTCAATTCATCGTGTGACAAATCGTATTGACAGAAAGTTAAGAGATTTACGAAAGGCTTTTTCGATAGTTCAATGGCTTTCTAATAGAGGTCGCAAACCGGAGATATATTCGAACTATTGCAAAGAGATGCTTTCAGAAACACAAAAAATTTTAGGAGAATTTTTTCAGGTTTTGTTTCAATTGCCTATCGGTCAATATTCTGATCGAAAACTTGAACTACTATTATCTATCATGATGCTTAATCAAGCAGTGAAAAATAAAGGAACTATTGAAAAGTTATCCGAAAAGGACGAGAAAAGATATAAGTTAATTTTTGATCCAGCACTCAAAGGTGATTTTGATTTGGCATTTCGACGAGCAGCATTTTTAGGAGATTTATTGTTGCTAGAAAACATTTATCCGCATGTTAAAGATATTAATGGTTCAGGGCAATCTGGAAAAACTGCGTTTGACGTTGTTTCTGATCCAAAGGCGAAAGAATTTTTGCTCTCAAAAGGTGTACAAAGCGGACGGAAAGAACCAAGTATTATTCCTAATAAAAGACAAAAACATTGAAAGCCTTTCTTTATTAAAGGAGAATGGCATAGTCAAACGTATAATAAAAATAATAAGGTGATCTTATGGGACTAATCAATTCAGAAAATCTGCATAAATTATTTTTTGTCACTGCCTCTGATAAAATTGAACCAACGAGTAATTTAAAATGCATTTATAAACGTTTAGACATTGTTTCTGAGCCTAATTATAATGTGTTTAATAAGGAGTTTATTGAACAATATAATAATTTATATTCATATATAGTTAAGCTGTTATTTGATTTAGAAATTAAAGAGAATAGGCTAAATTCAAGCGATTATCATCATGAAATATTTGTAGTAATCAATGGTATTACGCTTGTTGAGTTGAAAATTATATTTGAGAATATTTTGTCTTATATTGAACTTAAATTGTCTTTAAAAGAAAAATTATTTAAACGTATGCCTGATTTACCAAAGAGTATCTTTCTTAATAGTGGATTTGATGAAACGTTTAGAATTTTCAAGGCGATTGTAACTCAACTTCAATTAATGAGAGAATTTTCTTTTTCTGAATTATTATTAATCGCACGACAAACCATATTCGAAGAATTATGTCAGGAAGGTTATCGTAAGCAATATCGTACTCTGAATGAAAAGAATGAATTAGTAAGCCCATTTTTTTATTTGGCTTTTCGGTCAAGCTGTGTGCATTATTTTGATCATCGTAGTTGTGGTATTAATTCTGGAAGATATCTTTGCCATCAATCCGATGAGACTTTACCAGCAGATGTTTCGGATGATCATGTACAGTTACATCAAGAGTTTCTTTCACGTTGCACGTTTAGTCGTATTGCAGTTTTATTGACTAATAATCTTTATGATTATCTTTCCGTTCATTATCGAACGAAATCGGATAATGAAAGTCGGGAAATACAGCATGTTTTAGAAGTACTAGGAGTTGATTTTGATAAATTATTTGAAAGAAGAAGGCAAGATATAACAGTTTCAAAGGTTAAGCTTTTATTGTACGTTATTAAAAAATTAATTTCATATTTTGAGATTGATAATACAGAGTTTAATCAACTCATTGACAGTTTGAATGAGAGCATTATTAAGTTATTAAGACAACAAGCAGGACGAGAAGATCAGGTTAATCCAATTATAAATAATATCATCGGGATATTGATTCAATTAAATAAATTTTCCGATAATGATATCGAGTTACTTATTAGAGCATTCTTTGATAGCTTATATGATTTAAGTGTTTGGAGAACAACTTGCAGCAGAAAAATATTTCGTGAAGAGTCTCATTCCAGTTTAAATGGCGAGTCATTATTACAAAGGTGTTTGATGTTCCCGTTTTCAACTGAGAAAATGCTACGGGGTTGTATTCAAAAATGTTTTGTTAAGGGTAATCCGAGACTATTGTTTGTGATTAAAAATATTGTTGAGCATGATTTTAAAGAAAAGGATAGGTCATGTTTTATCCA
>Ga0180009_10005095_pt1 | contig 14223 bp, 11 predicted proteins | sample OS_PC_MetaG_FD_123537 | JGI IMG/M metagenome (GOLD analysis project Ga0180009, IMG submission 123537) | Groundwater microbial communities from the Aspo Hard Rock Laboratory (HRL) deep subsurface site, Sweden - OS_PC_MetaG | ecosystem: Environmental > Aquatic > Deep subsurface > Groundwater...
AGCACGGGCAGCACAATCTCGGGCGCGAATGGCAGCGACGCCGCCACTGCCCACGGCGCGATCGTGCCGTCATCCGGCCCGTACGGCACGCCACGTGCCAGGTAACCAAAGAACCGGCGCTCGATGCCGGCCACGTTGAGGGTGTCCGGACCGGGACCTTCGCTCGCGGTCAGGCCCCAGCAGTGCCCGCCAAAGTGCGCGAACTTGAGCGGGTTGTCGATGGCGTACTCATGTTGTACATAGGTCGCACGGCGGCTGTTCTCGAAATAGTCGATGCCTTTGCTGCGCATGAAGGCATCCTGGATACCGCGAAAATCGATCCAGATGTGGGAGAGCTGGTGCGTGAAGAGCGGTCCGGCATACAGATAGTCGACTCCGTAGCAGTGTTCCCACCGGTAGGTGGCGGCCCATGCCGCATAGGCGCTCTCGGGCAGCGGATGCGTCGGCGAACCCAGCCCCAGGATGTACAGCAGCAACGCCTCGTCGTAGCCTTCCCAGCGATAGTCGAGGAAGCCGCTTTCAGGCTTCCAGCCATGCGTCACGGTCGCACCCTGGTTCTGCGCCCACGGCCAATCGGCGCGGCGATAGAGCGCGTCGGCGAGGGTACGGATTTCACGTTCGTCTGCTGTGTCAGCGTCAAAGTACCTGCCTGTCGTCAGCGCCCCCGCCAGCAGAAAAGCGCTGTCTATCGTCGACAGTTCGCATTGCCAGGCGCGCCGCCCGGTCTGCATGTCAAGAAAATGGTAGTAAAAGCCCCGATAGCCGGTCGCGTCAGGGTCGGGACCTTGCGGGCTATTCCAGAAAAATCGCAGGGTCGCAAGCGTTCGTTCCACCGCCGCGTCATGTGATATGAATCCGCGCTCGACAGCCACCGGGTAAGAAGCCAGCGCGAGGCCAGTGGCGGCAATACTGGCAGGCCAATCTGCTTCGGTCTTGTCGATCACCAGTCCGTTGAGTGGATTCGTCTCGTGCAGAAAGTAGTTAAATGATGCGTGCTGAAGCTTCTCCAGCTCGGCATCGGCGGTGCGTGTCCTCGGGCTCATCGTGTCACCTGGGCTGCGACTCCCGGATAAACGCGCCTCGCGGTTCCTAACGTCCTTTGGCTTAATCATGGCCTTCCTCACACCCATTGTCTGGTTGGTTCTCTACTGCAAGAGCGTCGGCGCCCATTGCTTTGTACTTCCGACGCTCGCGACTCTGTCAAAGCCAGCGGCGCATGATCCACCCAAACGCCTCAAGTATCCGTCCTGGCCAGCGCCGCTTCTCCCAGTTGACGGGCGTGATCGGCAGCGACTCCGTCAGGTCATGGTGGAAGTGTTGCTCGAGCTGCGAGCAGAAATCGGGCTCCCCGCTCGCGAGTACGAGCTCGTAGTTGAGGAAAAAACTGCGGTAGTCCAGATTCGCGGTCCCCACAGCCGCCCAGTCGCCGTCGATAACAACGGTCTTCGCGTGCAGCATCCGCGGCTGATACTCGTATATGCGCATGCCGGCAGTCATCAGCACGTCGTAGAATGCTTGCGCCGCCCATCGCGTGATCGGCACGTCACTTTTTGAAGGCACGAGCAGGCGCACGTCGATGCCCCGACGCGCCGCCCGAATGAGCTGCTGCTGTGTGAGAAAGTCGGGCACGAAATAGGGAGTTGTGAGAAAGATTCGTTCGCGTGCGCCTGCAAATGCGTCGGAATATAAGCAGTGTATCCGGTGACGGCAGGTGCGCGTATTGTTAGAAACCAGAGTGGGGGCAAGTCCGTCGCGCTGGGCGGGCATCCAGTGCCGGTGCCCGTGCCAGAAAGTGTCGAACAGCCTGATCGCGTCGTCGACGAGCGCGCCGGTTATTGCGACGTGAGTGTCGCGCCATCGCGCGTCACCATAGAGCCGGCGCGAACTTTGCCGATGGATGTTGAAACCTCCGACATAGGCGACCTGGTCATCGACAATCAGCAGTTTGCGGTGATTGCGGCGGTTGTAGCGCAGCGGGTGGTGCCAGCTCCAGCGATGGAACCACTTCAGAAACACGCCTCGTTCGCGCAGGTGGCGTTCCATGACGCGCGACGAGCTGCCCAGTGCGCCCGCTGCGTCAAGGTGCAATCTCACATCGAGGCCCGCCGCAGCGCACTCAACCAGCGCCTGCGCAAATTGCCAACCAATCTCGTCGTCCGAGAAGATATAACTCTCCATGCGCACCGAGTCACGGGCGCTGCGGATCGACGTAAGCATTGCCATGTACAGATCATCGCCCTCGGTGAACAGGCGCGTGCCCTCAATGGCCGTTGCGGCATTACCCGGTATCTTGGGTGCGGGGCGGCTTGATCGAAGTGCCATTGATATCTAGTCCCGTGATGCGGGCAGTCCCCCACCCAATTCGCAGCGCCCCGGCGCGGTCATGCGACTTCCCCGGCATGCGCCTCAACCGATGCTGGGGCGTGGATGATGAGCCGAAGCGGCCCGGCGCGTCCGTACTCACCGGCAAAGTCGACGATATGGTTTTCAGCGTCGCGGATGAGCGCTTTCTCATTCTCAGAGAACGGCGAGGGCTCCAGTGTGTCGAACAGCTGGTCAACGCGCTGGACCCGGATATCGATGGTTCCCACTACCGGATCGCTCAGGCGCTGTCGCGAACCAGCACGACGACGGTCCTGCCCGGCACGCGATAATCCATCGACTGCAAGGGGCTTTCGTTGCCGGGTTCGAGAATGTCGGACGGGCTTTCGAGGCTGGTATCGACCACCCGCCGCCAGACGTTCGCAGTGCCCTCCTGTATCTCAAAAGTCAGTTCCTCCCAGTAAGCGTTGATCATCACGTAGAGGTCGATGTCCTGCTGCGATCCGTCGTGCAGGGCAAAGGCGAGGCTGCGAGAATCGTCGCTAAGATCGGTATCCCGGCCGACCCCGTACCAGCGCACGTCCTCGCGCCAGAACCGGCTTCTCGCCAGCGACGGATGCGCCTTGCGAAACGCGATCATTAGCTTGAAGAAACGGAACATATCCGGGTTGGTGTGCAGCCGATCCCAATCGATCCACCCCGATTCGTTGTCCTGGTTGTAAGGATTGTTGTTGCCAGCCTGCGTGTGCATGAACTCGTCGCCAGCGCGGAACATGGGCGTGCCGTTCGACAGCAACAGCAGGCAGCAGAAATTCTTGACCTGTTGCTTGCGCAGTTTCATGACCTCCGGCGGCGCGCCCTCGTCGCCTTCCCAGCCGCAGTTCCAGCTGTGGTTTTCCTCGGCGCCGTCGGTGTTGTCGTGGCCGTTCGCCCAGTTCCGCTTCCGGTTGTAGGCCACCAGGTCGTAGAGGGTGAATCCGTCGTGCGAGTCGATGTGATTGACGCTCTGATGGGGGTGATAGGCGTTCATCCGATCACCGGGGAACAGATCGTCGCTGCCGTAAAGGCGGCGCATCAGAGCCGGAACCATGCCGGGATCGCCCTTGACGAAGCGCCGCAGATCATCCCGGTATTTGCCGTTCCACTGGCACGCCATGATCCCCGGAAACGCCCGGCCCAGTTGATACACGCCGGCGGCGTCCCAGGGCTCGGCAATCAGGCGCAGGTGCGCCAGATCCGGATCGGAGGCCATGTCGCTGAGCAGCGGCACGTCGTTGGCGTTGACCGAGCCGTCCACTTTTCGGGTAAAGAGGGAAGCGAGATCGAAGCGAAATCCGTCGACATGCATCTCGTGCGCCCAATGGCGAGCGCTGTCCATGATCATCTTGCGGACGGCGCGGTTCGCCGTATTGAGCGTGTTGCCTGTGCCGGAGAAATTTTCGTAGGGCGCATCCGGCCGGTCCGCCATCAGATAGTAGGTGCTGTTGTCGATCCCCTTGTAGCTATACACTGGGCCGTTGTGATCGCCCTCGCCGGTGTGGTTGTAGACAACGTCGAGGACCACCTCGATATCCGCCTGGTGCAGCGCCTTGACCATGTCGCGCACCTCGTTGTGCTGCGCCTTGACCGTGTGGTCGCTGAGATAACCATGGTGGGGCGAGAAGAAGTTCAGCGGCATGTAGCCCCAGTAGTTGCCGTCGGCAGGGTCGTACTGAAACACCGGCATCAACTCCACCACGGTGACGCCCAGCTCCTTCAAGTACGGGATTTTCTCGATCAGACCTGCAAATGTGCCACGCGCTTCATCCTTGACGCCGGCGTTGGGATTCTTGGTAAAGCCTCCGACATGCAGCTCGTAGATGACGGTATCGGCCTCGTGCTGGGGGCGATGGTCGCCTTGCCAGTCGAAGCCCTCGCTGTCGCCCGCAAGGACGCCCAAGGGCGCTTTGCCCGCGTTCGAACCGGGCCGGGTGGCGGCGAGCCGGTCGAAATCCGGGGGAAAGAACACGGACTTTGCATAGGGGTCGAGCAGGATTTTGTCGCGATCGAACCCGTGCCATTCGAAGCGGCCATTGGGCGCGGGTCCCTCGACGCGGTACGCATAGTAGGACGCGCTCCGCATCGACCCGAACGGGATACGGCAATGCCAGACCCTGCCCGTTTTGTTCTTGAGGTAATCGAACTGATATTCAAATGCGGGATTGACCACATCGCCCTCGGTGTAGAGCAACAAGGTGACGCTCTCCGCATACTTCGAGTACAGCGCGAAGTTGCAGACGCCCTCTTCTTCCATCCTGGTCGGGCCCAGGGGGAATGGAAGCCCTTCCGTGGCCGCCCACCGGGATGCTGCTGCCTCTGCTAGTGTCATGTTGGCTCCGCTGTCATTTTCTCTGTCGGCGATGACGGGTAGCGCCATCATTGTCGCGCGTCATTCAACATGCGGATGACTGGCTCATCCAGGTCATGGTCGTAACCCAGGACGCTCAAAGAAGCTGTCTCGAGATACAAGCGGCGGGCTTCGAGCGCGGGCATTGCAACCCAGCGCGCGGCGAGGATACGTAATATGTCCCGATGGGCGAACACGAGCACGTCGTCTTCGACCGCACGAACCTGAGTAATGACACGATCCGCGCGCGCACTTACCTCCACCAGCGTTTCCCCGCCGGGGCAACCTTCCTCGAACAAACGCCAGCCGGGGCGCTCGGCGCGGATGTCTGACGTGAGCCGGCCTTCGTACGCGCCGTAGTCCCATTCCATCAGATCGGGATCGGGCGCCATCCGCTCATCGAAACCTGCCAGTTCACCAGTCCGCCGCGCGCGTTGCAGCGGGCTAGTGAGCACTTTGGTAAAGGTCAAGCCCCGCAGCCGTGCGCTCAACTCCTGTGCGTCGCGCTCGCCCCGTTCGGTAAGCGGAATGTCGGTGCGACCGGTGTGCTGTCCGCTGAGCGACCAGGCGGTCTCGCCGTGGCGAACCAGATAGACTCTGGGAAGAGCGCCGCTCATTTGCGTGTGGGTCCTTTCATCCCTATTTCCTTAACACCCCATTTCCAATCGCGGATTTCCGGCATGTCCTGGCCGTGCTTGTTGATGTACTGCTTGTGCTCGACGAGCTTGTCCTTGAGTTGTTGCTTCAGGTAGATGCCTTTGTCGCCGGTTTGCGGCAGGCGGTCGATGGTGTCCATCACCAGGTGGAAGCGGTCCAGATCGTTCAACACCGTCATGTCGAAGGGCGTGGTAATGGTGCCCTCCTCCTTGTAGCCACGGACATGGATGTTGTCGTGGTTGGTGCGGCGGTAGGTCAGCCGGTGGATCAACCACGGGTAGCCATGGAAGGCGAAGATGAGCGGCTTGTCCCGGGTGAATATCTCGTCGAAATCGGTGTTGCTCAAGCCGTGCGGGTGCTCGCTTTGTGGCTGCAGCTTCATCAGGTCGATGACGTTGACCACGCGGATCTTCAGCTCAGGCAGATGCTCGCGCAGGATGGAGACGGCGGCGAGCGTCTCCAGCGTGGGCACGTCGCCGCAGCAGGCCATGACCACATCAGGCGCAACCGCCTGATCGTTGCTGGCCCACTGCCAGATGCCGACGCCCTCGGTGCAGTGCTTGATGGCGGCGTCCATCGTCAGCCACTGCGGCGCCGGATGTTTGCCGGCGACCACGACGTTGACGTAATGACGGCTGCGCAGGCAGTGGTCCATCACCGACAGCAGGCAGTTGGCATCCGGCGGAAAGTAAACCCGTACTACCTCGGCCTTCTTGTTCACGACGTGGTCGATGAAGCCGGGGTCCTGATGGGTGAAGCCGTTGTGATCCTGACGCCAGACATGCGAGGCCAGCAGGTAGTTTAGCGAGGCGATCTTGCGCCGCCACGGCAGGTCCGCCGTGACCTTCAGCCACTTGGCGTGCTGGTTGAACATCGAATCGATGATGTGGATGAACGCCTCATAGCAGTTGAACAGCCCATGCCGCCCGGTGAGCAGGTAGCCCTCGAGCCAGCCCTCGCATTGGTGCTCGCTGAGCATCTCCATCACCCGCCCGCTGGGCGCAAGAAACTCGTCGTTCGGCACGGTCGCGGCGTCCCATTGGCGTTGCGTCACTTCGAACAGCGCCTCCAGGCCGTTGGAGAGCGTCTCGTCGGGGCCGAAGACCCGGAAATTGCGCTGCTCATCGTTCAGCTTCGCCACATCGCGCAGGAAAGGCCCGAGCACATGGGTGTCGCCGATGCCGGGCGCGCCCGGCGCGGGCACATCGGCCGCGTAGTCGCGGAAATCGGGCATGCGCAGGTCGCGCAGCAGCATGCCGCCGTTGGCGTGGGGATTCGCACCCATGCGGCGTTCGCCCTCGGGCGCCAGTTCGGCCAGTTCCGGTTTCAGGCGACCCTGTTTATCGAAGAGCTCCTGCGGCCGGTAGCTCTTGAGCCAGTCTTCCAGAAGCTTGAGGTGTTCGGGATACGCCCTGGGGTGGAGCGGCACCTGGTGCGAACGGAAATTACCTTCGATCGGCAGGCCATCGACGATCTTGGGCCCGGTCCAGCCCTTGGGTGAGACGAGGACGATCATCGGCCAGCGCGGTCGCGTGGCGTCGTTGTTGTTGCGCGCATCACTTTGGATGTGCCGAATGTCCTTGATGGCCTTGTCCAATGTGCCGGCCATGAGCTGATGCATCGCTTCCGGCTCATCGCCTTCCACAAAGTGGGGCGTCCAGCCGCAGCCACGCAGATATTGCTCCAACTCCTCACGCTCGATGCGGGCGAGGACGGTCGGGTTGCTGATCTTGTAGCCATTGAGGTGCAGGATCGGCAGCACGGCACCGTCGGTAACCGGATCGAGAAACTTGTTGGACTGCCATGCCGTGGCCAGCGGCGCGGTTTCCGCCTCGCCATCGCCGACGACGCAGGCGACGATCAGATCGGGGTTGTCGAACACCGCCCCGAATGAATGGCTGAGCGAATAGCCCAACTCGCCTCCCTCGTGGATCGAGCCCGGGCACTCCGGCGAGGCGTGGCTGGGAATGCCGCCGGGAAATGAAAACTGGAGAAAGAGCTTCTGCAGCCCGGCCTCATCCTGGCTGATGTTGGGATAGACCTCGCTGTAGGTGCCTTCGAGGTAAGTGTTGGCCACGACGACCGGGCCGCCGTGCCCGGGGCCGGAGACGTAAATCATGTCGAGGTCGTATTGCTTGATGACGCGGTTCAGGTGCACGTAGATGAAGTTCTGCCCGGGGGTCGTGCCCCAGTGGCCCAGCAGCATCTGCTTCACATCCGCGAGCACCAGCGGCCGCTTCAGCAGCGGATTGTCGTACAGGTAAATCTGGCCCACCGACAGGTAGTTGGCGGCGCGCCAGTAAGCATTCATCTTGCGCAGAAGATCAGGCGACAACGGCTTGTCCGTGAGCTTCGGCTTTCTCGTCTTGATGACCATGTTCTTTCTCCTTTTCGATTGGGAGGCGCAAAACGTAACCGATCGATTTCGCGATCACCACTTCCTCATCCGTATGCATGACGCGAACAGCGACCCGGCGGGTCTCCGCGGAAATCACGCCCGCATTCGTCGCATTGCGTTTTTCTTCGATTTCGATGCCAAGAAATTCCAGTTCATCGCAGATCCGCGCCCGCACCACCGGCGCGTGCTCGCCGATACCTCCTGCAAATACCAGCGTATCGAGTCCGCCTAAGGCTGCGGCGTAGGCGCCGATCCATTTCTTGGCCTGGTAGCAAAACAGCGCGATCGCTTCCGCCGCGCGCACGTCCTGCGTTTCACGCTCGAGCAGGTCACGCATGTCGGAACTGGTCTCCGACACGCCTAGCAGCCCGGACGCGTGGTTCACCATATCCTGAAATTGCATGGCACTCATATTCTCGGTACGCGCCAGGTACGAGACCAATCCCGGATCCAAATCCCCCGAGCGACTGCTCATCACCAACCCCGATGTCGGGGTGAAGCCCATGCTGGTGTCGATGCACTTTCCGTCGCGCACGGCGGCCAGGCTTGCGCCGTTGCCAAGGTGGGCAAGGTGGGCAAGGTGGGCAAGGATCACACGGCCCGTTGTTGCCGCCGGGTCGCCGAGGCGGACGAGTTCCTCCATGAGGTATTCATAAGACAAGCCATGGAAGCCATAACGGCGTACGCCCGCCGCCTCGTAGCGGCGCGGAATCGGCAACAGACTAGCGACCCGCGGCCTGCTGCGACGGTCAATTCGAGGTTGGAGTCTTTCTCGGTCATTTCCTCAGCCTCAGCAATCGCGCGTTGATGGCCACAATCACCGTGCTCATGGACATCAGCACCGCACCCATGGCGGGGCTGAGCAGCACGCCCCAAGCGTACAGCGCGCCAGCCGCTAGCGGAATGGCGACGACGTTGTAACCCGTGGCCCAGGCAAGGTTCTGAATCATCTTGCTATAGGTGGCGCGGGAAAGCTGCACGATGGCCACGACATCCAATGGATTGCTGCGCACCAGAATCACGTCGGCGGTTTCCACCGCCACATCCGAACCGGCGCCGATGGCGATGCCCACGTCCGCCTGCGCCAGCGCCGGGGCATCGTTCACGCCGTCGCCGGTCATGGCCACCAGCACACCACGGGCTTGAACCTCTTTCACCTTGGCGGCTTTGTCCTGGGGCAGGACTTCGGCGAAGTATTCATCCAGTCCTACCTGGTCCGAGACCCATTTGGCCGTCGCCTTGTTATCGCCGGTGAGCATCAGGCAGCGAATGTTCAAAGCCTTCAGGGCATCGATGGCCTGTTTCGCCTCGGGCCGGACGATGTCGGCCAGGGCAATCGCACCCTTCAGCTTGCCGTCCACCAGGACAAACACCACCGTCTTGCCCTGGGCTTGCAGTGGTTCAATACGCGGGTCGGTGAGATCGATATTCTGTTCGCGCAGGTAACCGGGGCTCACCACCTTGATGTCTTTGCCATCGACCCGGCCTTCGGCGCCTTTGCCCGGGATGCTCTTGAAGTTTTCAACGGGCAGCTTCTTTTCCGAAGAATCGGCTATAGCCCTGGCGATGGGATGTTCGGAATTCGCGTCCACGGCGGCCGCATACTGGCGCAGCGTGTCTTCGTCGATGTCCTGCGCAAGTACTAGGGTGTCGGATACGCCAAAGCGGCCCTCGGTCAGCGTGCCGGTCTTGTCAAAAATGATGGCCTGCAGTTTTCGGGCGCGTTCGAAAGCAGCGCGATTACGAATGAGCAAGCCGTTGCTCGCGGCCAGCGCCGTGGAGACGGCCACCACCAGCGGCACGGCAAGACCCAGGGCATGCGGGCAGGCGATGACCATGACGGTCACGGTGCGTTCGATGGCGAACGCGAAGTCCTGGCCCACGATCACCTGCCAGATAAAGAAGGTGATCACGCCGCCGCCCAAGGCAATGATGGTGAGCCACAGCGCCGCGGTATTGGCGAGGTCCTGGGTCTTTGATTTACTTTCCTGGGCCTGTTTGACGAGATCGATAACCTGCGACAGAAACGAATCCTTGCCCGTGCCCTTGACCTCAAGGGTCAGCGAACCTTCCCCGTTGATGGACCCGCCGATGATTTTTGCGCCCGCCTTTTTGGAAGCCGGGGCTGATTCTCCGGTAAGCATCGCTTCATTGACCGAACTCTCGCCCTCTACGATGACACCGTCCGCGGGAATTTTCTCGCCAGGCTTGATCAGGACTTTGTCACCCACCGCCAGTTCGCCGAGCGGCACGTCTTGCACGCTGCCGTCGGGCATGAGTTTGTGGGCGTCGGAGGGCATGAGTTTGGCCAGCGCCTCCAGGGCCTTGGAGGCGCCCATCACCGACTTCATCTCGATCCAGTGCCCGAGCAACATGATGTCGATGAGTGAGGCCAGTTCCCAGAAGAACATCTTGCCGGCCAAGCCGTATACCACGGCGCTGCTGTACAGATACGCCGTCGCAATGGCGACGGTGATGAGCGTCATCATCCCGGGCCGGCGGGATTTGAGTTCACCGAAGAATCCTTTGAGAAACGGCCAGCCGCCATACCAGAAGACCGCGGAAGAAAGGCCGAACAAGACATAGACGTCGCCGGGGAAACGAATGGCTTCTCGCAGTCCCACCAGCGTCTGGAGCATCGGCGAGAGACCGAGAATCGGCAGCGTCAGTGCCAGCGAGATCCAAAAACGGTTGCGGAAATCCGCCGCCATATGCGCATGGTGGTTGTGTCCGGCGGCGGGTGCGGCCGGGGGCACTTTGTCCTGTTGTCCGTCGACAGCCGGAGTGGCGGGCGCTGAAGGCTGGGTGCCCGGCGCAGTGTGCCCCTCGTGGCCTTCGGCTACTGCCGACGCGGTTTTCGGCTCAGTGGCGGGCGCGCCTGGGGCAGCTTTTGGCACATCGGTTGTGGGCGTTGAAGTCTGCGCGCCCGGTTCCGCCTGGCCCTCGTCTCCGCCAGTAATGGTGTCCCGTACCCAAGTGGTAACCTTGCCAAGCGCCCCCTGCTCCTCATGCTCCTTGTGATCGTCAGCTGGAGGAGCGGCCGGTACGGATGCCGGAGTGGCGGCGGAAGCATCCGTGGGAGGTTTCGGCTCCGCGGCAACGGGTGTTGACGGCGAGGCGGCCGGGGCCGCTTTGTCCTGTTGTCCGCCGGCTGCGGGCACGGAGGCAGGAGTGACCGGGGACGGCTTCGGTGCAACCGGCGTGGACGGCGGCCCGTCCGGCACCGCTTTGTCCTGTGGTCCGTCGCCTGTGGGCTGCTTCCCGCGTTGGTGCACGAGCACCTTGATATCGGCGACATCGAGCAGGGTTTCGTCGTAGCGCACCGTGGCGTTTCCCGCAGCGTAATTGACCGTCGCGCTTTCGACACCCGGCACCTCGCCAAACCGCTTTTCAACTTCATCCACGGTCAACACCGACAGCATGTCGTGCACTTCAATAACGCTCGTTTTCATCACGCATCCTTTGCGGCTACGGGTGTTGATGGCGGCGCAGCCGGCGCCTCTTTGTCCTGTTGCCCGTCGCCTGCAGGAACAGCCGGCTTGGGCGCGGTGGCAGGCGCGACCGGGGCAGCTTTCGGCACAGCGGGTTCGGACGTTGAAGCAGAGGCCGGTGCCGCTTCCGGCGTTGGTTCTACAGCATGCTTATGTTCGGGCTTGTCTTCGCTCTCATCCTGGGCCTGGGATTCGCCTGCGGACTGCTGCCCGCGTTGGTGCACGAGTACCTTGATATCGGCGACTTCGTGCAGGGTTTCATCGTAGCGCACCGTGACGTTTCCCGCAGCGTAATTGACCGTCGCGCTTTCGACACCCGGCACCTCGCAAATCCGCTTTTCCACTTCGTCCACAGTCAATATCGACAGCATGTCGGACACTTCAATAACGCTCGTTTTCATTACGCCTCCTTGAATGGTCTTTATATTCAAAATGTCTTGTTACATCCCCGATCACTTTGCAAGCTGGCCGTTTTCGAGATTCGAGATGTCGTATGCAAATACGATCTGTGGGTCCGGTAGGATCAGTCGTTTGTCTTTGCCTGCATAGTGCAGCCGGCTGAGCAGATCCTTGATGATGTTGAGTCGCGCCAGATGCTTGTCGTCGGCGCGCACGATAGTCCACGGCGCTATGGGGTTGTGGGTGTGTGTCAGCATTTCGTCGCGGGCCAGGCTGTATTGCTTCCATTTCTTGAGTGCCAGGTTGTCAAGCGTGCTGACTTTCCATTGTGTGAGTGGATCACGCTTGCGCTCATTCAAGCGCTGCTTCTGCTCGGGCTTAGTGATGTCGAGGTAGTACTTGAGGAGCTTGATGCCCGAGCGCACCAGCATATGCTCGAAGTCTGACACCGAGCCCATGAACTCTTCGTACTCAGTGTCCGTACAAAAACCCATGACACGCTCGACGCCCGCCCGGTTGTACCAACTGCGGTTAAACAGCACGAGCTCCTGGGCCGCCGGCAAATAAGGTACATAACGCTGGAAGTACCACGATGTACGGTCTCGGTCCGAGGGCTTGCCGAGCGCCACAACGCGGGTTTCGCGCGGACTCAAATGCTCAACGATGCGCTTGATCGTGCCGTCCTTCCCGGCGGCATCCCGGCCTTCAAAGATGATCAGGATTTTGTCATCGCATTTGATGAAATGCCGCTGCAGCTTGACCAGTTCGACCTGGAGCTTATGCAGGCTGTCCTTGTAGGCCTTTTTTGAAATCTCTGGCGCGGGCCCAATCGATTCTTTTTTACTGACTTTCTTGTTCATTTTTAGATTCACCTACTTGCGATGCCGGAAATTGCAAATGGACACGCAGACGAGAACCCTATAGGCGCGACCGGTTCTGCAATGTACTCACCCTTTAACTGCAGCAACAGCCTTTGCCTTGAGGTTTCTGAGCACTGTTGATGGCGTCCACACCGTAGCCTGCTTCTTTCACGGCCGATTTCAGTTGATCGGGCGAGGTCAATTGTTCGTTGTATTGCACCGTGGCTTCGCCGGCCGAGAGCGATACGTTTACGTCGGCGACCCCGGACACCGCTTTCAGCGCGTGCGTCACGTTGCTGGTGCAGCCGCCGCAGGTCATGCCCGTTACTTTCAAAAGTTCAGTTTGCATGGTGATGTTCCTTTCCATAGGGTTGAATAAAAACCACACGGCAATACGCTTTTAATTCTCGTATCCTCGCCGACGATAAGCGTAGTGCCCGATGCATAGCGATGTGACGGGAAGACAGGGTATGAAGCATTACACTAGTTTTCTTTAAGCATCTTATGTTTGCCGTAGCGCTCTGTATCGCCCGGTCTTTCTTCCCAAACCATTTCGCACACAGCCGAGGGAGTCGATGCGCCGGCACGCCAAAACCATCCCACCGGGAGAAAGCGATCAGTCTGGTTTGCGATTTCTTCCGTTGGTTGGAAGGACACTTCCAAACCAGATTCCACCTGCATGACTTCATCAGGAAGCGGCTGGAATTCACCCGTATGTTCGTCATGCATGTGCGGCATGAAGATGCCGAGTTTGTATTCAGATAGTCTGCGAAGCATCTCCTGGACTTCAGGAAGATGAATTGCCTCCTGAGCAGTTCTCAACGCTTGTGGCATACCACGGGCGTTTCCTTGTGAAACATTCGCTATCGTCATAATGCTCTCCTGCTTAGATGTTATTGACCCATTCGAAGTGGCTGGGTCAGTTGCCAAGTGCATTTGGTTTCGAGGGTGCACCGATCTCGTTATAGCAAAGCGCAAGACGCGTGTCGGCCTGTTTTTTGTCTGTGTCTGGCGCCTGTTATTCCTGTCACCTCCGACTCAGGAAAACGGCTCAACTTGTTTTGGCGTCGCCTTGAGCCGCTGGCTCGCAAATCTCAGGACGGCAACTCCCCCTACGGCGGATAGCAGCGAACCGACCACGACGCTCAGACGCGCGCTGCGGAATATCGCCGGTTCTGAGAATGCGAGGCCGGCGATAAACAGGCTCATGGTGAAGCCGATCCCTGCCACCAGGGCCACCCCATACAAATGCCACCAGTTGGTTCCATCCGGCAGCTTCGCCACACCGAGCTTCACTGCGAGCCACACGGCGCCGAATATCCCCAGTTGCTTGCCGACCAAGAGCCCCAGTACGATGCCCAGTGAAGTTGGCGAAGCCAGTGCGTGGACAGTGGACATTGAGAGCACGATCCCGGAATTGAAAAATGCGAACACCGGCACCACACCGAGCGCGACCCAAGGGTAGAGTTGGTGTTCTGTCTCGCGCAGCGGCGAGAAGGATCGACCGTTTTGCGTGACCTTCATCGGAATCGCGAGGCCGATGGCCACACCGGCAAGCGTCGCATGTACACCAGACTTGAGCACAGCGATCCAGAGAAACACGCCGACGATCACATAGGCCGCGGTGCGCGTGACCTTGAAGACGTTGAGCCCGATCAGCGCCACGATCCCGAAGCCGGCCATCACCAGCGATGGCGTGGCGAGCCGCTC
>Ga0180009_10005096_pt1 | contig 14223 bp, 10 predicted proteins | sample OS_PC_MetaG_FD_123537 | JGI IMG/M metagenome (GOLD analysis project Ga0180009, IMG submission 123537) | Groundwater microbial communities from the Aspo Hard Rock Laboratory (HRL) deep subsurface site, Sweden - OS_PC_MetaG | ecosystem: Environmental > Aquatic > Deep subsurface > Groundwater...
AAACAAAAGTAAGTGAAATAAAAAGAACTAAAATAAAAAATGGTTTAAGCATATAAATGGCAGCAAATAAAAAAACGAACCAGTTATTCAAAGAAAAAAAAAGCCTTCATTGCTGAAGGCTTTTTTTTACTATAAAATCAATTATTTGATATTCAACAGAATTCCAAAGTTGTAGGTTCTGGGAAGTCCCAAATAAACTTCAGCTGACATAGCTGTATGTGAGTACTCTTTGTCTGGGCCGTAATAACCGTTGTAAGGGCTATTGTCGGTAGCATCCTGAATATAAACCTGATCTAGCAAGTTAAACACGTGAGCAAAGATCTGAACACCAACTTTTCCTTTCAAAGGAAGGTCGTATGAAGCATGCAGGTCGAAGATATTGTATGAAGGGGTTTTCCATACCTGCGCTTTGTCGGTTTCATCAGTTCTGGTAAATGGATCCCAGTCGGCGTAGTAATCTGCATAGAATTTACCAATAGCTTGCAATCTCAAGCCTTTGATGGGTAATAAGGTTAATCCGTAAATAAGCTGGGTTTGAGGAGCATCCCCTACTTTCAAGTCTTTTACGTAGTAGTCATAGGTTATTTCAACATCCGGATTGCTGTAATCCTTGTATGTACCGCTTACGTTGTCGGTATATTTCCATCCGTTAACTGATCCGGCCAATAAGATGCTGAGCCATTTGGTTGCCTGATAGTTAGCTTCTAACTCGAGACCCATGTGTTGTTGGTTCATACCTGTGATAAACACGAAACCTTCTGATCCATCAGGCAATTGAACTCCAATGTTTCTGGTTCTGTTGTTCCATTGGGTATAATATACGTTTGCACTAACGGCGAGGTTGGCTTTTCTCCAGTTCAAACCGGCTTCAGCTGAGGTAAAAGTTTCGTTTTTAGGATCTTTGGCCACGGTGGCATCGATATCGTTGATTACGGCGTCAAAAATCGGCACCTTAGATACATAACCTCCGTTGGCGTAAACGCTGATGGTTGGGCTCAGGTTAAAGTTAATACCTCCCTTAGCCTGATAACCGGCGATCCACTCGGTATTTGAGGATAATTCACCACCTGTATCGTCTTTTTTGAAGTGGTTCACGTAGTTGTATTTTACAGCCGAGTAGCCTACAGTGGCGTAGATACTCATAATTCCCCGTGTGTATTCTCCCTGAGCATAAGCACCCATCCAGTTAACGGTATTGGTGAAATCATAATCGAATTTGTCGCCCAAAGCTTTGTTATATTCGGCTCCAGATTCAAAATCATTCTTTTTATCAACAAAGAATTTTCCACCTAAGAGGTCGCGTACTTCTCTAAAATGGTCGATAGAAGCGGTACGTCCATCAATACCAAACGAGGCGTTGAAATTCTCGCTAACAGCCCATTTCAATTTTGAGATAACGCCAACTGTCCATTGATTGTTAACAGAGTTTCTGAGGATACCGAAAGCGGTGTCGCTTTTGGTGTTGTTGGCGATGGTAGCATTCCAGTCAGCAGTTCTGCTTGGACCTGAATAATCCCATTTAATGCTACCGGCTGTACCTGATCCACCACCTTTACCACCTGAGTAATAAGCAGATGTGAACAGTGAAATCTTGTCGTTAAACTGAGCGTACCAGTTTAAGTTGGCCAATGGTTTGTGGAAATAATTTTCTCTTTCGTTAATATAATCAGTGCTATAACGGCTGTGTACTGAACCGTTGTAATACATCTGACCCGTGTAGGAAGGATTTACAGCACCCCAGTTTTCGTTGTATTCGCGGCCAGCCCATGACTGTGGGAATTTGTCAAGTGCTTCCTGTACGTAATCCAGTTTATCTTTGGCATACTCCTGATCATAAGCAGCAGCATTTTGTTTGTAAAGGTTTTGTCCGTGTTTCTGTGGAGCACCCATGGCATACAACTCTAAGCGGTGTTTTGCGCTGATGTTGTAGCTTGCGCCAAAATAATAAGCCCAGGCATCTGTCCAGGTTTTGTCAATAACTCCATCACCTGTTTTTCTAACCACTGCGGCACTTACGGCATATTTACCATCAATTAATCCGGTATTGCCATAAACAGTAGTTTTCAGAAAGTTTCCACTGCCGTATTCTTGTTTAAACTTAATACCACCGTCTTGGGCAGCAGGGCTGGTAATAACGTTCATCGTACCTCCGATAGAAGGAGTGGCTAAGTTAACTGCACTTAAACCTCTCTGCATCTGAATGGAAGAAGTAGCGTCACCGATTCCGTCCCAGTTCGACCAGTAAACCCAGCCATTTTCCATGTCGTTAACAGGGATACCGTTAATCATGATGGCTACGTTGTTTTGGTTAAAACCTCTCACGTTGATACGAGCATCGCCTGAACCACCACCTTGCATGGTTGAATAAACGTTAGGAGTTACGTTCATTACCAAAGGAATGTCCTGTGATCCCAACATTTCTTCAATTTGCTTGCTGTCGAGGTTCGACACAGCCACAGGGGTTTTTCTTTCGGTTGCCCTGTCGGCCATGATTTCAATACCGGCCAAACCAATTGCACTGGGTGAAAGTAACACCAATACTTCAGCTGGTTTGTTGGCAGCAACGGTTACGTCAACAGTTTTGTCAAGATAACCTACGTAGCTGATTCTGAGCTGATAACTCCCTTCTGCCAAAGAAAGGCTGAATTTACCGTTCACGTCGGTAGTTGTCCCGACAGTTTTATCACTTGGCACGGTAATAGTTGCCCCGATCAGGGTTTCGTTGCTGTCGGCATCTCGTACCACCCCTTTAACAACACCCTGTGCTAAAGTTGCCCCTGCAAAAAATACAGTCAGCATTAAAGTTAGAAGTAAATTTTTTCTTTTCATACGTAACGTTTTTTTGGTTAATCCAATTGTTTAAAATTTTGAGTAAAAATATCCAATCCAACCTAAGTTCGTATTAAGCCATTATTAATAATTATTAACATTTCTTGCCACTTTTTACCATGAACCTTAAAAAAAGAAATTCATATTATTGTAAATCAATCATGTAGAGAAATATTAATGTTAATAAGTTTTTACACTGATCAGGCAACCATTATCATGATTAAAACTGAAGCTTTAACATCACATCAAAAGTGCGACCAAACGACCAGAACCCGCTTACTGTTGACAGGTCATGGTTCGCACCATCAACAGCGTAAACCAGGTGTATGTCGTTGAACACGTTGTTTACATTGAACTGTATTTGCAGCGGCGTACCGAGCACTTTTCCATGATAAGTGGCAAACACATTGGCCGTTTGAAAGGCAGGTATCTTGTATGGTTGACTTCTGTCGGCTGGGTTATCGCGGGTAACCGGATCGAACATGGCGTAGAAGTCGTTGTAATACACCCACTCAGCCTTCACCTCGAACAGTTTTAACACCCTCAATGTCATATGAGCGCCTACTTGCTGCTGAGCCGTTCCACCTACTTTCAGATTTTTAGCCATCACCATAATGGTGTCTGTAACCACGTTGTCGTTGTTTAGTAATGTGGCCTGGATATCATTTTTCCATCGGTAATCTCCAACAGAAGCCAGTATGCCGACCTGTGCATTTTTCCCCAACCGGTAATCCAGTGTAGCTTCAACACCCATGTGAACGGCATGCAGACCGTTTACCATAGCCCTCGATTGTTGGTTGTCCTCGAGCTGCACATACTCATTCGACAACATGGACACATTGCCCCAGTCGGTGTAAAAACCGTTTAGCTCTGCTTTCAATTTTCTGGAATTGTAACGGTATCCCAGCTCAAAAGTGCTGATATGCTCGTTTTTAATGTTGCTGACAGGGACATTGGTAAAATTTCCAAAAACATACTTATAATAAGGTGCACGTGAAAGGTAAGCCGTATTGGCATATAGTTGATGGGCTATATAAAAGGTATAGGACAAACCTCCTCTGACATCAAATCCTCCCCTGTTCACGACTTCGCTTTTTTGATTCGCCACATAGTTATACCTATCGATACGCTGATAGGTATTGGCATTCAATCCGATAGCAAAAAAAGCATTCACCGATTCACCGTTAAAAGCTGCCTTGGCGAATACATTGCCAAAATGCACCAATGCGCTGTTATCCACTTTAATGATGTCGCCCGGATATTTGAGCTGATCGCGACCAGCCACGCCATCAACAGCCCAGGCGTAATCATCGATGAAAAAGCGCCCTCCCATCAAATCGGTTAATTTCTCTCTGACATCTGATATGAAATAGCGGTAATGAAATCCTGCAGTGAGCAACCAATGCTCAGTAAGCTGGTGGCGTAAAGTCGACATCAATCCTGTTTGGATATGGCTGGCCAAAAAGTGTGTCGCTGCACGAACAGAATATCCGCTCACCGAGTCTCCGTTGGCCAACCGGTAATAGGAAGTGTTGCCGGCATTTTCATCGTAAATGGTAGTCCAATCAATTTGCCCCGAAGAATTGCGGTATTCAAAAATGGACGGCGCATAATTGAAACTTTCTGACCACTTGCCGCCACCGTTGCCGACGGAAATATAAAAGGCATTCGCCCAAATTGTTCTGCTGTTGGCTGTGTAATAGTGGTTTAAACTTAAAAACGGCTTATGATAGAAGTTCTCGGAGGCATTTTTGATTTCGCCATTTAAACCACCCCAATCTTTGTTGTACAGGTTGCCATAGTATCGGTGCTCTTCGTCAGTAATTTTAATCGTTCGCTGACCATGGTATTCAGGTGTCCCCAATAAAGTGATGGTCAGTTTGCTTTTTTCTGACAAGGTTTTGTTCATGGCCAGGAAATAGGACCATGCATTAACGTAAGTGGCATCAATGTAACCTGGTCCATTTAACCTGCTGCCTCTAAAGGCCACATTCCACCCGTTTTTCATCACCCCGGAATTAACTTCAAAGGCCAACTGCTGGTTTCCGTAAGAAGTGACCCCGTAACTTAGGGCATAGGATGAGGAGTCAGATGGAGAGGTGGTTACAATATTTAAACTTCCTCCCACAGCGTTGATGGCTGCATTGGAAACCCCCGGTCCTTTTTGGATCTGGATTTCAGCCATCGCCTTGCTCAGTCCGAGCCAGTTATTCCAGTAAACCAGGCCGTTTTCGACACTGCTGATGGGTATGCCATTTAGCAGTATACCGATATTTTCCTGGTTAAACCCCCTGATGGACATCACAGCGTCGCCACTTCCACCACCTGTTCTGGAACTGTAAACACCTGGAACCGTGTTCATGACAAGTGGCAAAGGTCTGTCGCCAAGCTCTGTCTGCAAGGTAACCGAGCTGATGGTGGCGATGGTAACGGGTGTTTTTGTTTCGGTGACAAGACCACCCGAAATGGTTATTTCATCTAAATCAATAGGAAAAGGTCTGAGCTGAATGTCGCCTAAGCGAACTGTATCACTGTGGAGTGAAAATCCCGACTCAAAAGGATGATACCCAACATGCACCAGCGCCAGGAATGCTTTTTCACCGTGTGCATTAAGACTAAAAAAACCAATGTCATCGGACAGTGTGCCCTCTGCACTACCTTTTAGCGTTACCTGAACATTTCGTAAAGGCTTTTGTGTTTCGCCATCCAGAACATATCCAACAATAACGGACTGCGAAAACATCATAAAATAACTGAAAACAAGCAATGTAAATAAACCAATCTTTTTCATTTGTATTGAATTTAAAATAAAAAACCCTGACAGGTATTCAGGGCAGATTGGTATAACAGACAACCACAACAAGGCTCACCGCAAACGGCACACTTGTTTACGAAAACACCCTAAAATAGGAGGTCTTCGTCAATTGACTCACCATTTATTCTTCCATCCAGACTTTACTGTCGGCTCCGGAATTTCACCGGGTCAGTCCCTTTTTAAGGGGAGTCGCGGACTATCACCGCCGGTCGGGAATTACACCCTGCCCTGAATAAATGTCGCGGCAAATGTATTTCGTTTTTGTTTAGCAGGGCTTGTTTATGCCACGAAAAAAGCCTCCATCATTTCAATTTATAAGAAATCAAAATAAGGGAGGCCTGAATAAATTATGCTGGCTACATTAAACCACTGCTGATTAGCTGACTAATGTCTTGTTAGTGATTATGAATGTAATCCAACGCCGAAAGGGCGGCAATGGTTCCATCGGCAACAGCTGTTGTGATTTGGCGGTATTTCTTGGCTCTGTTGTCGCCGGCAACAAACACCCCATCGATATTGGTTTTCATTAATTCATCGGCTTCCACTTCGTTCCATTGGTTAAGCTTCAGTTCGCTACCGTGAAACATGTCGGTATTGGCTTCGTAACCAATAAAAATAAACACGCCATCGATGGGACGGTGAAATACCTCCCCTGTCCTCAGGTTTTTATAGCGGATCGACTCCAGCTTGTCTGTGCCTAAAAATTCTGTGATCTTCGATTCAAGAATAAAATCAATTTTAGGGTTGTTTTTGGCCTCTTCGATGGCATGTTCAAAAGCCTGAAAATGATCAAACTGATGAATAATTGTCACTTTTGAAGCGTATTTGGTAAGCGACACGGCTTCCTCAAGAGCGGAGTTGCCGCCACCTACAACAAAAATTTCCTTATCCTGAAAAAAGTCACCATCGCAGGTAGCACAATAGGAAATGCCCCGCCCCTTGAGTTGCGATTCACCGGGTACCTGAAGCATGCGCGAACGACCTCCTGTTGCAATAATCAGTGTTTTAGCCTGATATATTAGTTTATCGTTTACTATTACTTCTTTCAACTCTCCACCCAGATTAATACCGGTAATGGATAAATTGGATTTTATTTCACATCCAAACGTCTTAGCCTGCTTTTTCATGGTGGAGGCCAGCTGATAGCCCGAAGTGGATTCTACTCCCGGGTAGTTGGCCACTTCATGCGTCAACACAAGCTGTCCGCCAATCGTTCCTGTGTCAAGAATAACCGCTTTCGATTTGGCTCTGGCCAGGTATATTCCGGCAGTTAACCCTGCTGCCCCACCTCCAATGACGATTGCATCAAATGTTTTGTGTTCCATTGAGCACTTCAATTATTTCGTTCAGTTATAAACCGTGATACCTGCCTATGCTCCAAATTCTTTGTCGAGAATGGTGGTAATCTGATCTCTGTTTTGAATGCTGCTGGTAGCTGCCACCAACTCTCCGTTCTTGTAATAAACAGTGAATGGCAATCCCATGAAGCTGCGACAAGCCGGGTGATTGCGGATAACGGCGGCTTCGGGGCTGTCGAACATCATGTCTCTGAATTCAACGTGGGTGTACTCATCCTGCAACTCTTCCATGATGTCGTAAACAGGTAAACACATAGGGCCCATGCGACCGCAGCAAATCATTACGTTGGTGTGATTCTTTAACACTTCAGCGTGCTCGGCAGCCGTGGCCACATGTTTCAAATTTGTTGGTAATACCATTTCTTCTACTTTTTAAATTGTTAATGATAGGAATTTTGACTTCTCCCCTATCAGAAACTATGCCAAAGTAGTGATATTAATACGATATAGTTGAAAGAAATCTGATGAGCAGGAAGAAACACAGCTAAAAAATCAGGACAATTCAATTACCGCAACTACAATTGTTAACTTAGTCGTTTGATTATGCGCAATTTATGAGAATAGCTTTGGCTTTGGGCATTGTAAATACCATAGTGATCGATGCCATCGATACGCACTTCACCGGAGGCATGAATAACAGTACGGCTGTCGACCATCATGCCAACGTGTACAATTTCCTCTTCCTGGTTATCAAAAAACGCCAAATCGCCGGCCATGGCTTCGCTGATAAAATCAACGGAATGCCCCAGCCGTACCTGCATCGAGGAATCCCGTGGCAAGTTGATTCCTTGCAATCCAAACACCACCTGTACCAGGCCGGAACAGTCGATCCCAAAAAGAGACCGCCCTCCCCACAGGTAAGGACTCCCCAGAAACCGACGGGCATCACCCACCAATCGCTCAGCATTTATCTGCTCATCGGGTTGGCCTATTTCGCCTTCGAAGGTATACGTTTTGCCTGAAATCACCAGTTTGTTTTCATTTACCCACGGCAATTTACTTCCCAGCAACAAGTGGATGTCAGGTCGTCCGGTGCACAATGCCCGGCCATGCAAACTTGTCAGGCAGGCAGCAGGAGATTGATTCAACGCAACAAACTCTTCCTCCGGCAACAAAGCAACCTGCCTCAAATCGACCCAACCTTCGTAATTGTCATGAAAAGAAGCTATTAAAAACCATGAATCCAGCTTGTCGAGCACATACATCAACTCACCAAACAACAACTGGTTAGTCATTTCACTGCGGTGCGAAGGTTGCTGGCGCACGGCCAAAAGGCTTTGCATACAAATTCCGAAGGCTTTCATATAATAAATATTAGGTGCATTTTTCTTTTCATTAACTTTGTTTCCTCAAATCGAAAACCGATGAACTCAATTTTGTCAAAATTACAACATAATTATTACGAAATTTTCAAAGTAGTATTGTTTGTTTTAGCTGCCGCCATCATAGCCTGGGTAAGCCCGAAAGAAAGCATATTCAAATATGAATTTCAGGTAGGTAAACCATGGAACCACAACGATTTAATAGCTCCGTTCGATTTTTCGATCATTAAGACCGAGAAACAAATTGAAGAAGAAAAGGCCACGCTGCTAAGCACTTTTCAGCCCTATTTCAGTTTGAACAAGGAGATAACCGAGTCGGGCCTTCAGCAGTTGAAAGTGAATTTTGATTTAGCCTGGGAGCTGATGAAACAGGACCAAACCAACGAAGATTCAGCTAAAACCATCAAATTTCTTACCGGACTTTACAACAAAATTCAGGACAAAGGGGTCATCAGGTACGATCCGGTTATTGAGAACAAAGAACCCTCCTATCGCATCAAAATAATCAATGACAACGAAGTTAAAGAAGCCAGCCTTGGAGACTTTTTCGACATCCGATCAGCAATTGATTATGCTCTGATAAGAATTAAAGAAAAAAAATCGCCCGACAGCTCTATGATGCAAATGGTTATAAGTCAATCGCTTTTGCAGAATATATTCTATGCCGAATCGAAAAGTAACCTGGAGCAAAAGGAACTCCTCAAAGGCATTCTCCCCAATCAGGGTTTGGTGCAAAAGGGAGAACTCATCATCTCGACAGGCGAACTGGTAACTCCCGAAAAATACCAGGAACTTATTTCACTAAAAAACGATTACGAAAAAGATCTGGCCTCTTCCGACGCCTGGATGTATGTCATTTCGGGAGTTATAGTTTTGATCTCCATGCTATTTCTCGTTCAACTGCTGTTTATGCGTTTCGTGAAAACAACATTTTATGATGAGCTTAAATATGTGGTGCTCGTATTGTTCACCCAGCTTCTCTTCGTTCTTTTTTCCGACTTTATCTTCGAGTATTACTCCGACTGGTCGTATATGATACCCTTTGCCCTGCTGCCCATACTCATTTCTGCTTTTCTGGATGCGGGAGCAGCCATCGTTATCTACCTTATTACCCTGATTTTGATTAGCTTTTATGCCCCCAACAGCTTTGAGTTTTTCTTAACCCAAACTGTAGCCGGACTGATTGCAATTTTTTCTGTCCGGAACCTGAGTAAACGGGCCGACCTGTTCAGGGGCGTTGTTTTTGTTTTTCTGGCTTACATGGTGATTTATGTAGGGATGTTGTTGGCTCAAGAAGGTTCATTTGAGCATTTTTCTATTCGCATGACAGGAAATCTGGCCGTAAGCGCCACCCTGATCATGCTGGCTTTCCCGCTGATTTTTCTTTATGAGAAACTCTTCGGCATTATAACCCAGCTAACCCTACTCGAATTATCGAACACCAACAATACCCTGTTGCGCGATCTGAGTATAAAAGCGCCGGGAACATTTCAACATTCACTGCAGGTTGCAAATCTGGCTGCTGAGGCCTTGTACGAAATTGGAGGTGATGCCCAACTCGCGCGCACCGGAGCCCTGTACCACGATATCGGGAAAATGAATAATCCTTTGTATTTCGTTGAAAACCAAACATCAGGATACAATCCACATGACGAGTTAGGATTCGAGGAAAGTGCCCGGATTATCATCAGCCACGTGCTCGATGGCATAGAAATGGCACGAAAACACCACTTACCTGAAAAAATAATTGACTTTATCCGCACGCATCACGGTACCAGAAGGGTGGAATATTTCTATCGTTTAGAGAAAAAACTAAACCCGGGCATGGACATCGATCAATCGGAATTTACCTATCATGGACCTGCTCCTTTCTCGCGCGAAACGGCTGTAGTTATGATGGCCGATTCAGTGGAAGCCGCATCGCGAAGCTTGGCACAACCCGATGAACAGAAAATCAGTGACCTCGTCGATAACATCATTAAATCGCTGATGGATGACGGCCAGTTTATGAATGCCAATATAACCATGAAAGAAATCAGCTCGGTACGCAAGGTACTAAAAAGGAAACTGATGAACATCCATCATGCCCGTATTGCTTATCCGGATTAGTGAGCCGCTATTTTAGCGATAGCAGATAAGACTTCGTCTCAGGCCCAAGATTGAACAGGACATCCAACAAACTCAGGTCGGGATGGAAGGGTTGTGTGTCGCCAAAAACCTGATTGTATTCCGGGAAATGACTAAAATATAAAGTCTTTTTTGGCGAAAGCCGATACCTTAAATCAGAGGCCGAATCTGGTGGCAAAAACTCCTGCGTAAGCCGCAGCGGCACATTGATTTTCAATGTCTTTAAAAGCATTTGGGTAAGGTTCAAATTTAGTTCCAGTAAATTGGTATAGGTTCCTTGAAAAAAAGGTTCAATCTCATCGCGGTAGTACAAAAAATAAGGAGACGCGTTGTAAGCTGAAGTGATAGCCCGCCAGTGATTTAAAAACCACAGACTTGAATTATCGATGGATACAAGATGAATTGGTGTATGATTGCCCATCGGTTTCTTAACCGGAATAATGAGGTCGAGTTTTCCCTGGGGTGTAAGAATGGTGCATCTATTTCTCCAACTTTGCTTGGGATAGGTTTCCATCTGCTCAATCCACACAGTATCCGCGGTTGATTTGGCGAGCAAAGCAAAATAAGAGGCTGGTCCAAAATAGGACGAAGCCAATAGCATTTCATTGTTGGTATCCATCTGACTCATGCCATGATAATTGGTGCAAAATTAAAAAAAATGCAGGCATTGAATACATTGATGGCAGGGGCTTGTTGTTTGGGCAATGGGTTAAAAAAAACGGGTGCAGATTACTTGTCTTCTGCACCCGTTGGTTTGTTGCTATTTATTTTTTTAGCAATACATCGTTTATGGCTTGGATAAGGGTTTCTTTGGGCAAAGCACCTTGGGCCATTTGTGGCTGGCCTTCAACAGGACAGAACAACAAGGAGGGGATACTGCGTATGCCAAAAGCTGCCGAAAGTTCGGTTTCTTCTTCGGTATTAATCTTATAGATATTGATTTTACCGTCGTACTCTTTTGCAAGCTCTTCAAGGATAGGAGCTACAATTTTACAAGGCTGACACCAGTCGGCGTAGAAATCGATTAAACAGGGCAGTTTTCCTTCAAAAACCCAATCTTTATTTTTTTCGTAATTAAAAACCTTTTCGTGAAAAGTCTGTTTGGTTAAATGTTCCATGATAATGAGAATAAATTTTATTGTTTTGATTCAGGAGTATTCTTAAGCAATTGTGATTCTATAATTTGAATGTACTGATCTTTTGGAAGGGCTCCGGCCTGCATCATGGGCTGTCCCACTTTGGGAGCAAATAACACAGAAGGGATGCTGCGGATACCAAAAACACCGGCCAGCTTTTTTTCCTTATCTACATCAATTTTATAAATCTTCACTTTGCCATCGTAGGTTTTGGCCATCTCGTCCATGATGGGAGCAACCATTTTGCAAGGCTTGCACCAGTCGGCGTAAAAGTCAATAACACAGGGCAATTCGCCTTCATACACCCACTCCTGCGGATTTTTTTCAAAATTCCACACTTTTTCAAGAAAAGTTTCATAGGTAAGATACTCAGGTGCCATTTCAGAGTCGCTCGCTTTGTTATCGCTGACAAGCTCGGAGGATTTGTTGTCTTCACTGCCTGTGATGCTGCTACAGCTCATCAGAGGCAACGAAAGGGCTAAAGCCAGAATAAGAATGATTTTGTTCATATTATTTATTAATGGTTATTATTTCATTAAAACGGGGGCAAAGATAATATTATTTGTATCACATTAGTATCACTTTCGTATCTTTGCATCAATTCCCGTTCCAAAGTTTAAACGGGTACAAAGTTGGTTAATTTTATGGGACTAAACGCTGATAACATAAGGAAGTCGACAATTTTATTAAAAAAATTTGATATATTATTCCCGGATGACGCATCCTGTATGGCTTTGCTGGCAGAGCTAAAATGGAAAGAGGGCTTTATTTGCAAGCACTGTGGACATCACAACTGGTGTCACGGAAAGGGCGATGCTTCAAGGCGATGCACCAAATGTAAGCATGAGGAATCGGCTACGGCGCATACTGTTTTTCACCATTGCCGCTTTTCGCTGAAAAAAGCGATCGAGTTGTCGCTGCTCACCTGTCATGTACCTGACATCTCGTCATACGAGCTCAGCCGACAATTAACTATGCGCCATATGACCTGCTATAATTTTCAAAAGAAACTACTAAGCTGTCAGCAGGGAAAACCTGAGAACGCCCTTTTTTCGGAGTTACTAACTGAAATCAATCGCCAAATTCAGGAGCTTGACTAGAGCTTCGGAATAAAAAAAAGCGACCCTAAGAAAGAGTCGCTTTTTTTTATTTATGGTATTTGTCCTTATTGAAGAACAATTTTGCGATCGGTTTTACCTTTCTCGCTGATGATGCTTAACAGGTAAACACCCTTAGCCTGATCGCTCAGGTTGAAAGAGTTGGTGTAATTTCCATTAAAAGCACCCAGTTCTTCATCAACCACCACCTGACCATTCAGGTTGGTTAGTCTGACCTGTAATTTTCCGGCTTTCTCCACATCAAAACTGATGTTAAGCTCTCCTGTGGTTGGATTGGGGAACACCGATAAGTTTTCATACACTGAAGATTCTTCGATTCCTACCCCATCGATGGTGTAGGTAAGCGACCATCCGGATTCGGTGATAAAGGCATTGGTACCCCAGGTAATAAACACTCCGTCACCAGGAATCTCAAGAGGATCGGGTAAAAGACTACCGGAATATTCGCCAATCAACTGACTGCTGGCGTTGTAAATGGTAAGTTTATCGTTCACAGCTTCCGTATTAAAGGAATTAAATTCGATGTGGTAATTTACCCCTTCAGGATGTTGAATAAAAAAGGTACATGTTGACAGGTTGTTGTAGTTGAACGAATTACTTCCATCAGTGATGGTACCCGAAGGGGCATCAAACACCTGTGTTCCGGAGCAATAGGTAGGCAACATGGCAGTGTATTCAATTTTAAACCCTTCACCTGTTCCTGTTGAAGAAAAAGTGACCAGCACCTCGTTTGAGGTAGAGTTGATAGCACCCGGCAAGGTTGAACCCGAGTATTCGCCCAACAAAGGAGCACTGGTGGTGGGACCGTCGTATAAACGAACCACGTCCGAAGCCGCTGTGTTAAACTGAATAAAGCTGATGCTGATTTTCGAAACAGAATCCTGTTCAGTTTGAGGAGAGATTAACCATTGTGCATTCATTCCTGCGGGATAATTTTCAATAGGTCCGCTTCCATCGGTTAAACTTCCGGCTAAAAATCCCAGCTCGGTAGTACCTGTAGCGATGTACGGATAATTGGGGTCGGCAGGGTAAAAGTTACGGATCATGCCTTGCTGTTGGTTATAGCCACCCACATCCGTCAGGGTAAACCAGCCATTACCTGAGCCGCTCCATCCAAAATTAAAATGATAGAAAGAGTTATCCTGATACCCGTCGCAAGCGAAAGCATGGCCGCCCTCGTTGGAACGACCCGAGTAATAGATAGGACGACCCTGGTTAAGTTCGCCCTGCACCAGACTTTCCCAACCTGCTGTGGTATAACCTGATTTTGACAGGTATTGAACCGAAGGACTGTAACCAAAATAAGTAGCCAGAGCGTACGGCACATCAGCACTATAAGCTCCTGAACCATCAGGGGCAAAGCCCATATCAACGCTTACAGCAGCATGATAACCGATTTCGGCAATTTCCCAGATAAATTTATTGTTGATGTTGTCTTGCATACCATCCCAATAGTAGGTAGAAGCACCGTAGTTAACTGTCTGCGTTCCGTAAGGATAGATATAATAGCTATGCTGC
>Ga0180009_10005097_pt1 | contig 14222 bp, 13 predicted proteins | sample OS_PC_MetaG_FD_123537 | JGI IMG/M metagenome (GOLD analysis project Ga0180009, IMG submission 123537) | Groundwater microbial communities from the Aspo Hard Rock Laboratory (HRL) deep subsurface site, Sweden - OS_PC_MetaG | ecosystem: Environmental > Aquatic > Deep subsurface > Groundwater...
CCAGAAAGAAGTAGAGGAACATCAGCAGCGCGAGCGGGAGCTCCTGCCGTCGGATGTCCAGTACTGCGCGCAAGGGATTCTTCATGGCCCCGGCAGCATACACAATCGACGTGTTTCGGTCGGATGTGCGACCCGGCATTGACGACGGACCGGATTGGACCGAACAATTCGGAGAGGGAACCACGGATCGCCCGTTGCGATAGGCGCTCCACGCGGAGGGAATCGATGGAATTCAAAGCTGTGATCGAAGCCCGGACCAGCGTCCGAACCTACTTGGCGGATCCGGTGCCTGTGGAGGTTCTGCGCGAGATGGTTCGCCTTGCGGGGCTCGCGCCCAGCCTCAACAACGCCCAGCCCTGGCGTTATGTCGCGGTCGTCGACAGCGCCAAGTGCCAGCGGATCGCCACGTTGGTTTCTGACAAGCTGCACGCGATCATCCCCGCGGCGAACACCGACGCCCAGGCAAAGGCGACCGCGCGACTCTTCGACCATGTGCGCTCGTTTGGGGAAGCGCCGGCGCTGCTCATCGCGGCAACGCGTACCTACCCCGGATTTCTCGATGACGCGTTGATGTCTTCCGGTCTTGCGAAGGAAGCGGCCGACAGCTTGCGCGGCCATCCTTACGCGATGAGCCTGGGCGCGAGCATCGAGAACCTGCTGCTGGCGGCCACCGACCTGGGGTACGGAGCCTGCTGGCTCACCGCGCCGCAGGTCGCGGCAGCGAGTATCGAGCAGGAGGTGGGCATCGAGCCGCCGTGGCGTCTGGGCGCCGTGGTGTCTGTGGGCAAGCCGGCGGAGGAAGTCAAACAGGCATCGAAGAAGTCGATCGACGAGATTTTCGAAGTCCACCGGTAGCGAGCCCCGGTCGCCCCCCGGTCGGAGTCCACCGAGTGCGCCTCGGGTGGCACGGCGCACAGGCCAAAGGGCAGAGAACCACAGAAGGCGCAGAAGACACAGAAGGGGTTGTGGCCCCAGTGGTGGACCGGCCACCGGCCCCATTCCCATCCTGAGCGCGCGACCCGTGCGCGATGCAGCGACCCTTGCGGTATTCAGCGAAGTCAGATCCCGAGCACGCAAGGGTCGCCAACAATCGATCCTGTTCTTCTCTGCTCTCTGCTGACTGACGACTGACGGGACGCAAAGGCCAAAGAACCACAGAAGCCGCAGAAGGGGTTGGCCCAGTGATGGACCGGCCACCGCCCCATTCCCATTCTGTGACCTTCTGTGTTTTCTGTGGTTGCTCTGCTGACGGATACCGGACCGAATCACGCTACTGGGGCACGACGGGCGGGACGACCGGGCTGGGTTGGTCCTTGTCCGAAATCGTCGAACTTTTCCGTTGACGCCAACTTACTGTTGCCTATCATACCCTGTCTTACATTGCCCCCTGCTCCGCTCGGAGGTCCCATGAACGTTCTTCGCCGCCTCGTACCGCTTGCACCCATCGTCTTGGCTCTTGCCTGTGGATCATCGGGTGATGACCCCGGTGAAAGTGGGTCGACCGACGGTGAGTCGGCTTCGGTGGTGCCTCCTGGCAAAGCGGACGACTACTTGTCGCCGACCTCGCGGGAGTATCGGTTGTGGGGCGAAGGGCAGTTGGATCTGGACGCGGAGTGGAGCGACAAGACCGCCGCGGAGAAGCTGGCCCATGCCGAGGAGATGCTCGGCTTCAAGTTCAAGGCGTACTCGCACTTCATCGACGTGTACGTGACGGACAAGTCGAGTCACGACGCCAACGGGGACTACGGTGGGTTTTCTGGGTTGGTGCGGCCGACGAGCCTGGACTCGATGATCGAGCCGATCGACGCGACGAGCATGTCCTTCACGTTCTTGTGGGAGCTGGAGATGGGCGGGCCGCAAAGCCTGTTGTCGAACCTTCCGCTCGAGACCAACGCGTCAGGTGAGAAGGTCTTCAAGGTGAAGCTTCCGGTGCTCACCGAATCGCAGTTGAAGTACGGCAGCTATCCCAAGGACTTCGACGCGAACAAGTACGAGGGCGACCTGGAGGAGATCGAGGTCGCGATCGATCCCGAGGATGAGTCCTTCGATGCGTTCCCCGAGTACAACCGGCTGTTCGAGGACGGCAAGCTCGACGTCCTGATCTTGGTCGGCGGAGACTACAACGAGGAGCGATACGATCTGAAGGCGGCCGAGGAGATCTTCAAGTGGCTCAAGCAGGCGGGCTATCAGCACCCGGCGGAGGCCTACACCGATCTGAAGCTCGATTCGCCCCCGTTCAAGTCGAGCATCGATGCCAACGGGAAGAACGTGGACATCGAGATCACATTCTACCATCCGGACATCGTGCCCGACGGCGAGCTCAACAGCCTGCGCGACAAGATCATCGATGCGTACCAGACGATGGATCTGGTGATCTATGACGGGCACGCTGGGCAGGACCCGAGCTATTCCGGCGTGGTTTACCACTACAATCCGCGGCACGCGATCTCCGCCGACGAGCTCGGGCAGCTCGCCCTGCCGGAGAAGTACCAGCTGTTCGTGTTCAACGGTTGCAAGACCTACAGCGCTTATCCCGAAGCGGTCATGAAGAATGGGAACAAGACGACCGCCAACCTGGACATCATCTCCACGGTCAACTTCTCCTGGCTGACCATGCAACCGTATACGACGTCGGGATTCCTCAACCAGCTGCTGGCGAAGTCCGGGGGCACGCACGATCCGCAGACGTACGTGCAGATTCTCAAGCAGATCAACCAGAGCTCGAACTGGAACGTGTACTACGGGGTACACGGTCTCGACGACAACCCGCACATCAACCCGTACACGGATGTGTCGACGTTGTGCGGCGCGTGCGCCACCGATTCCGATTGTCCCGGCGTGGGCAACCGATGCATCCAGTTCCAGTGGGGCAAGGTTTGCGGCGCGGAGTGCACCACGAACGACGGCTGTCCCGCGGACTACGGCTGCTACGAGATCGCCGAGGGAAGCCAGATCGTGGGCAACCAGTGTTTGCCCAAGTCGTTCACCTGCCAATAGCAGGCAGCGCGTCGGTTCCGGGACCCCAATCTGAGGCAGCGCGTCGGTTCCGGGATCCCAATCTGAGGCAGCGCGTCGGTTCCGGGACCCAATCTGGGTGGCACGGCCAAGCAAGTCGAGCCGCATCGTGACGGGGTGCTTGGCCGTGGGATCGCGGTAATTCACCCACGGCCAAACCGGCACTTTGAAGCGCGTCGCATGCCACCCGGTGGCGTCCGCGCGTCGGGTAGTCCGCGCGTCCCCGCGCGGTCCGGGGTTCAGTCCGGTTCAACGGAAGTGCTCGTAGCGGGGCTGGCGGGTCGCGTCGACGGACCTAGGTTTCGGACATGCCCCCAGCCGATCCGGGACCGGTCGTACTTTTCGACGGCGTATGCAACCTGTGCGACGCCTCGGTGCGGTTCGTGGTGGCTCGTGATCCCGCGGGGGTATTTCGCTTCGCCGCGCTCGATTCATCCGCGGCGCAAGCGCTGCTCGAGGGTGCCGAGAGGCCGGGGTCGGAACCCTTGCCCGACTCGGTGCTGCTCGTGGAGGAGGGTCGAGTCTACGATCGTTCGACGGCGGCCTTGCGCATCGCCCGCCGGTTGGGTTGGCCCTGGAAGCTCGCCTACGCTTTCGTGTGCATCCCTCGGTTTGTTCGCGATGTCGTCTACGATTGGGTGGCGAGGCGACGCTACGCGTGGTTTGGCAGGAAGGAGACCTGCCTCGTTCCGACCCCTGAGCTTCGCGCGCGTTTCCTTTCCTGACGGGGAAGAAATCAGCAGCAAATGGGGTAAGGTGGCGTGATGGTCGGAATGGGGATGATGGAAGTGATCATAATCCTGATCGTACTGCTCGCGTTGTTCATGCTGGTCGCGGCCGGCGTGGTGGTCGCCGTTCTTGTGCTTCGCAAGAAGCCCAACTCGGTCGAGGGAACCCAGGCCATGCCCGGGGTGCAACAGCCCGCGTTCGGTGCGGCGCCCGCTGTGGGGCCTGGTCCCGCTGCGGCTGGTCCTGCTGCACCACGGCCCGCGAAGGACCCGAACCAAGCGCGGACGCTCGCGGCCCCGGACTACACGTTCGCGAAGATCTCCCAATCCATGCAGCAGATCGGATTCTCCCTGCAAGGCGGGCCTGGGGCCGAAGTCGCACCGGGAGAGCCGGGCTCGGCGACGTTCAGCAAAGGCGCCGTGACGGCCACCTACAACTACGATCCATCCTGCCAGCTGCGCATGATCGACCTGTCCGGCCCGAACGCTCGATACTCACTCAACGATCTGCTCAACGATGCCTACATGCCGACGCTCGAAGGCTACAAGGTCAGCAGCCTGCTCTCCTCGTCCGACCCAACCGAGCTGTATCGAGGGATTCGCGCGGCGGAGTTCATCGGCATCGGCGGCGACGTGCGGTTCTACATCGGCCCCGTCGGCAACCTGCTTTCCCACGCCAATCCCAACATCGCGGCCGAAGCGCGTCGCGTTCACGCGGTGCTCAGCAGCAGGCAGGCCGGCGGCTAACCGCGAACGTCCCACGCCGACGACAACCAATCGAGCAGCGACCATTCCGGCTTGCTGATGGTGTCGCACGCGGCCAGCTCGTACAGCGCGACGTAGATGTCTTGCCGAGCTTCCTGTCGCGTGACGCCGAGCGCTGCCTGCCGAACCGAATCGTCGTCCGGAAAGGCCCTCGCGGCTTCGTCCATCATGTTCCAGAAGCGGTCGGCACCGTCGTCTTCCCGGCGCGGGTTGTCGCGGTAGGGGGCGTCGATCGGGGTCGGGCTTGCGGACATCTCGGGGCCGATCTGCTCGATGGCTTGCCGCTCCTCCAAGGTGATCTGTCCGTCGAGCCGCACCAGCAATCGAACCAGGCCGCCGAAGGCCAGGAGCTCAGCGTCCGTGAGATGAGCGCTCATGGGTGTCGAGCGTACCATGCGCAAGGTGGCCGGCGATTCGCCCACGGCCAAGCCGTCGCGTAGCGAAGCTTGGAGTCTGGCTTGACCGTGCCACCCGGAGTTGGGCCAGTGCTTGGCCGTGCCACCCGGAGTTGGGCCAGTTCACCCGGAATTGCGCAGCGCCCCACGCGCCGCATAGCGACGCGTCTACCGATCCGGTCACGCGGGTCGGCGGCGCACCTTGCGCAAGCCCCACGTCACGACTTCCGTCAGCTCGGTCATACGCAAGACATACGCGACGGCGCCAAACACGAGCGCCCCCGCCGTCCCTGCGAGCGCACCGCGAACGAGCACGGGGGCATCAGAAAGGGGAAGGCGCACGGCCCACCCAGCCGCAACGCCTGCAGCCACCGCCGGAACGGCCCGGAGGATGAATGCGCCGTAGTGGTCGGGCACACCCACGAAGTACCTCCGCAGACGCCACGCGAGCACAATGGTGTAAAGGCTGATGGCAAACGCGCTCGCCCCCGCCAGTCCAAGCGTACCCACCCTCGCTAGATAGTAATAGAGCGGATAGGTGAGCACCACCGTGAGGGTCCCGAGCACCGTCGGTTCCCAGGTCTTTCCCAGCGCGTAGTAGCCGCGGGACAACACCGTCTGCGCAGCCCAGGCCCACAATCCTAGTGACATGACTCCCAGCGTCATCCCCATCGTTGCGTACTGGTGCGCGGGGATCTTCGAACCGTAGATCACCGTCGCCACCTCGCGACCCGCGCAGGTCAGTACGACCTGCGCCGCCAGCGCGAGCACGAGCATGCGACGCACCGCGCTCGATAGGGTGGTGTACGCCTCGGCGTGTTTGTCCTGGGCGATCAGCCGCGTCAGGGTGGGAAAGGCCGCCACCCCTGCCGCCAACCCGAACACCCCCATGGGAACCTTCAGGAGCACTTTGCTGTAGTGCAGCGTGGCGATGGCGCTTTCGCCCACCTGCGATCCCATGCGCCGCAGCAGCCAGTCGTCGACCACCACGATGGACCAACCGAGCATGATGGGTAAGGAGCGCACCAAGTAGATGCGCAGGTCAGGATGCCGGAACGAGAGAATGGGACGCCAGGACAGGCCGACCTGCATGCAACCGATGAGAGGCAGTCCAAAGGGGCCAAGCGCGCTGCCCACGAGGACGCCCCACGCGAAGCCGTCGCCTCCGGCTTGCGTTCCCCCGATGAGCCCGCCGACAACGACGGAGCTGGTGTAGATCAGTGGCGCGATGGCCGGCAGGGCGTGCTTGTCCCGCGCCTGGAGGGCGGCACTGAGCAGGCCGCCGACCAAGTGAAAGACCTGTGCGGGGAGCACGATGCGCGTCAGTCGTACGAGGTCTGCTTGCTGCCCCGCATCGAAACCCGGTGCGACGATTGGAACCAGCGCGGGCGCCGCGAACCACAACGCCACCGTCGCTGCTCCGAGCATCAACAACAGTGTGTTGGCGATGACGCTGAACGCCTCCCATCCTCGCTCGCTTTCTCCCTTGGCGAGGTACCCGCCGAAGATCGGGATGAACACGATCGACAGCGCACCACCCGCAAGCAGGTAGTTGAGAAAGTCGGGAATCACGAACGCGGTGAGGAACACGTCCGCGTCGCGACCACCGCCGAGCACGCGTCCGATGGCGCCCTCGCGAACGAGCCCGACCACGCGCGACAACATGATCGAAACGGCCCAGATCAGGGACGCGATGCCGATGCGTCGGGCGACGGGAGGAGTGGATGGCATGGTCGGGGTGAAGCGGTTGTCTCGTGTCGTGCCAATAAACCGGGGAATCGGGCAACTTCCCCGCGAAAGCAACGCTTCAGGACAATTGCTATTCCGGGCGACCACTTCAATCGGCCGGCGTGCAGACGCGTCCGGTACGGACGCGCTACCAATGTCCGTCAATCGGCCGGCGTGCAGACGCGTCCGGTACGGACGCGCTACCAATGTCCGGCCGGTCGACCTTCAATCGGTAGGCCCGGCCAGGATGCCGGACTGTGGGGAGGGTTGCGATTGGCCAGGGGGCGTGTCATAAACTTCGCCGATGCGACCCGCTTTTCACACCGTTCGACATCATCGTTGCCACCACGGCGGTTGGCCGGCGATCGTGTAGGCGGGACCCAAGAACGAACCCCACGACGCCGGCCCGAAGCCGGCGTTGCTCGTTGAGGGGCGTCGCTGGCGCCGGGTCGGCTCAGATAGAGACATCCCATGCCTGAACCCACCCGTACGATTCGACTCGCCCTGCCCAAAGGGCGCATGCAACAAGGCGTTGTCGAGCTTCTCGCCCAAGCTGGCATCAACGTGCGCTCCGGCGCCCGCGAATACCGGCCCTCCCTGTCGCTGCCGGGGTTCGAAGTCAAGTTGCTCAAACCCCACAACATCGTCGAGATGCTCCAGCTCGGCTCCCGCGATATCGGCTTTGCTGGCGCCGACTGGGCCGCCGAGCTCGAGGTCGATATCGTCGAGCTGCTCGACACGGGCCTCGACCCCGTCAGCCTCGTCGCCGCCGCACCCCGCGAGCTGCTCGCAGACGGCAAGCTGCCAGAACGCTCCCTGATCATTGCTTCCGAGTACGAACGGCTCACGAAAAAGTGGATGACCAAGCGCGGCAACGGTGACGTCTTCGTGCACTCCTACGGCGCCACCGAGGTCTTTCCCCCCGAGGACGCCGACTGCATCGTCGACAACACGGCCACCGGCTCCACCCTCAAGGCCAACGGCCTGCAGATCGTCGATGAGCTGATGCGCTCCTCGACCCGGATGTACGCCCACCCGCGCGCGATGGAAGATCCCGAGCGACGCTCCCGAATCGAGGATATCGTGCTCGTCATCGAATCGGTGCTCGAAGCCCGCCGCAGGGTGCTCGTCGAGATCAACGTCTCGGCGGACGATCTGGAAGGGTTGATCGCGGTTCTTCCGTGCATGCGCGAACCCACCATCTCACCGCTGCACGGCCAGGCAGGCTACGCAGTGAAAGCCGCGGTTCGTCGCGACGAGCTGCCCGGGCTCATTCCGCTCTTGAAAGCGCGCGGCGGAACCGATGTGCTTGTGACCAAACCCTCCCAGATCATGCCCTGACAAGGAGCCGAGGGTGGAAGACCAAGCCAAGCCGAGCCCCGTTCCCGTACTTCAAGGGCAGACGCCGTACCACGTGACGCCCCATGCCGCCCCGGTCGATCTGCGGCTCGACGGCAACGAGGGACCGGCGCCCGATCCGGAGCTGCTCTCGTTGTTGACCGCGGGCGGTCCCGAGCTTGCGCGACGGTATCCGCTGAGCCAGGCACTGATCGACCGGATCGTCGAACGCTTTGGTGTACGCGCCGATCAGGTGGTCGTCACGGCCGGTGCCGACGACGCGATGGACCGCTGCTGCCGTGCGTTTCTATGCGCGGGGCGTGAGCTCATCATGCCGACGCCCACGTTCGAGATGATCGGCCGATACGCCAGGCTCGCGGGGGCCCGAATCCGGGAGGTGCCTTGGCCCGGTGGGGCTTATCCCCTGGATGACGTTCTCGCAGAAGTGCGACCCGAGACTTCGGTCATCGCATTCGTCAGCCCCAACAATCCAACCGGCGCCGTCGGCACCGCCGACGACCTTCGCCGTCTGTCGGAGGCCGCTCCCCACGCGATGTTGCTCGTCGATCTGGCGTACGGCGAATTCGCGGACGAGGATCTGACCCAAACAGCTTTGGCGCTGCCCAACGCGATCGTCTTACGCACGATGTCCAAAGCTTGGGGGCTGGCGGGGTTGCGTGTGGGGTTCGCGCTCGGCCCTGCGGATCTGGTCCGGTGGTTGAGAATCGCCGGCCAGCCCTACGCCGTGTCCGGACCGTCCCTCGCCCTCGCCACCGCGCGCCTCGATGGCGGGCAGGACGCCGTCGACGCGTATGTCGCTCGCGTGCGCAGCGAGCGCCGTGTGCTCGAATCCCTGCTGTCCGAAGCAGGTACCGATCCCCATCCTTCCCAGGGCAACTTCGTGTTCGCGCGAACGCCCAAAGCGATTTGGGTTCGAGATGCGCTGGCCGGCCTGGGCATCGCGGTACGGGTCTGGCCAGACCATCACGAGCTGGACGGCACCATCCGCATAAGCTGTCCCGGGTCGGAGGAATCCTTCGAGCGACTGACTCAGGCGTTGCGAGCCGCGCTGTCGCCTCGCGCGCTTCTACTCGACATGGACGGCGTGCTCGCAGATGTTTCGCAATCCTACCGGCAAGCCATCGTACGGACCGGCCAGCATTGGGACGTCGAGATCACAACCGACGAGATCACCGACGCCAAGGCGCGAGGCAACGCGAACAACGACTGGATCCTGACGCACGACTTGCTCCGCGCCCGCGGCGTGGACGTATCGTTCGAGAAGGTAAAAGACCGATTCGAGAGGATCTATCAAGGCACCGCCGATACCCCCGGGCTCTGGCGCACCGAAGCGCTCATTCCCGAGCGCGCGCTGCTCGAGCGTCTGGCGCGACGTCTGCCTCTCGGTCTGGTTACCGGGCGACCTCGGCCCGATGCCGAGCGGTTCCTCTCCGAACACCGTCTGGAAGGACTGTTCCGTACGACGGTTTGCATGCACGACGCCGCACTCAAACCCGATCCCGCCCCGGTGCGCCTCGCGCTCGAACGGCTCGGTGTCGAGCACGCATGGATGGTTGGTGACACGGCCGACGATCAGGCTGCGGCGCGTGGTGCCGGGGTCGTTCCTATCGCGGTTGCCGCACCAGGGGACGACCTCGATCGGGTAAGCCCTGGACTGTATCGGGCGGGTGCCTCCCGCGTGCTCGAGCGACTCGCCCAGGTCGAGGAGATGCTTTCATGACCGCTTCGTCCCCCCGCGTTGCGCGCATCACGCGCAAGACCAAGGAAACCGACATCGAGCTGCGGCTCGACCTCGACGGCACGGGCCAAGCCCAGGTCGCAACGGGCATCGGCTTTCTCGACCACATGCTCGTGTCCCTAACGCGTCACGGTCGATTCGATCTCGAGCTGCGCTGCAGCGGAGATCTCGACGTCGACGATCACCATACGACGGAGGATTGCGCGCTCGCGCTCGGCGCGGCCCTCGATGAAGCGCTCGGGGAGCGTCGTGGGATCGTTCGGTTCGGCAACGCCTTTGCGCCTCTCGACGAAGCGCTGGCCCGGGTCGTCGTCGATCTGTCGGGGCGCCCGTGGCCCGAAGTTCACCTCGGGCTTCGACGCGAACGGGTTGGTGCTCTGGCGTGCGAGAACGCGGTACACTTCTTCCAGTCGTTTGCGATGGCCGGACGCATGGCGCTGCACGTCGATGTGCTCCGCGGCGAAAACGATCACCACCGCATCGAAGCGGCATTCAAGGCGTGCGCGCTCGCATTGCGCGCGGCTCTGGTTCGCGACGGCTCCGGCGAAGTCCCGAGCACGAAGGGAGTGCTGGTTTGAATCTCGTCGTCGTACGGACCGGGATGGCGAATCTCGCCTCGGTGCTCGCAGCGGTTCGAAGACTCGGTGTCGAGCCCGTGGTGACCACGGAGCCCGAGGTGGTCGGAAGGGCGGATCGGCTCGTGCTGCCCGGGGTTGGTGCGTTTGGCGCGGCGATGAACGTGCTTCGGGATGCGGGGCTGGTGGAGCCCATCGTCGCGCATGTGCAGCAGCGTCGCCCTCTGTTGGCGGTGTGCCTGGGGCTGCAGCTGTTGTGTGAGGCGAGCGAAGAGAGCCCCGGCGTGCGCGGGCTTGGCGTGGTGCCCGGCAAGATCGAGAAGTTCGCGCCCGGCGTCCACATTCCACAGCTTGGATGGAACACGGTTACGCCGACCAGCGGCTCTCGATTGATTCGCGAGGGGCACGCCTACTACGCGAACTCCTATCGACTGCCGGCGATGCCCGAAGGGTGGGAAGGCGCAACCACCGATCACGGAGGCGCGTTCGTGGCCGCGCTGGAGCGAGGGTCGATGCTCGCCTGCCAGTTCCACCCCGAGCTGAGCGGAACCTGGGGGCGCGCGCTGATCGAACGCTGGCTCGCCGTCGACGCCAAGAAAGTCGAGGCGGCGTGATGCTGACCTCCCGGATCATCCCCTGTCTCGACGTGCGCGATGGTCGCGTGGTCAAGGGTGTGCGGTTCCAGGGCCTTCGCGATGCGGGCGACCCGGCGGAGCGGGCGGCTGCCTACGAGCAGCAAGGCGCGGACGAGCTCGTGGTCCTCGACGTTTCCGCCACGCCTGAAGGGCGCGGCAACGCCCTGGAAACCGTTCGACGGGTGCGGGCCGTTCTCTCGATTCCCCTGACCGTGGGCGGCGGTGTCCGCGAGGTCGACGACGGAGTCGCGTTGCTCGAAGCGGGGGCTGACAAGGTATCCATCAACACCGCGGCGGTGAAGAATCCGGACATCCTCGGCCGACTTGCCGAACGATTTGGCGTGCAGTGCGTGGTGCTGGCGCTCGATGCCGCCTCCCGCACGTCGGGCGGTTGGGAAGTCGTGATTCGATCCGGCACCGACCGTACCGGCATCGATGCCGTGGCCTGGGCCAAGGACGCCGTCGCGCGCGGTGCGGGCGAGATCTTGCTCACCAGTTGGGACCGCGATGGCACGCGCTCTGGTTACGACGTGGAGCTGTTGCAGGCAGTCAGCCATGCCGTCCCCGTCCCGGTCATTGCTTCGGGGGGTGCAGCGACCGCAGCGCATCTTGCCGTGGCCCTTCGCGCAGGAGCGTCCGCGGTGCTGGCCGCGTCGATCTTTCACGATGGCGACATGACGGTGGGCCAGGTCAAGCAGGAGCTCCTGGCTGAGGGGTTGCCAATTCGGCCGAGCGGATTCGGAGAAGAGCCATGATCATTCCTTCGATCGATCTGATGGATGGGCACGCTGTGCAGCTGATTGGCGGCAAGGCGAAGGCCATCGACGCCGGCGACCCGCGTCCCATCCTCGAGCGCTTTCGACTCGCCGGGGATGTCGCGGTCATCGATCTCGATGCCGCTCTCGGACGAGGAGACAACCGAGCCCTCATCGAAGAGCTTTGCCGCATGGCGCCCTGCCGGGTCGGCGGAGGTATCCGCGATGTCGACACCGCCATCCGGTGGCTCGACGCGGGAGCGGACAAGATCATCCTGGGCACGGCGGCCAAACCCGAGATCTTGCGCGAACTGCCTCGCGAACGGGTGATTGCGGCGCTGGACGCGGTCGACGGCGAGGTCGTCGTGGATGGCTGGCGGACGAAGACCGGTCGCGGCATCGTCGAGCGCATGGCCGAGCTGCGTGAGCTGGTCGGCGGGTTTCTGGTCACGTTCGTGGAGCGTGAAGGGCGGCTTGGCGGCACGCGCATGGAAGACGTTGAAAGGCTTGTGCAGCAGGCGGGATCAGCGTGGTTGACCGTGGCTGGCGGGGTATCGACCACCGAGGAGATCGCCGCGCTCGACCGCATGAAGGCGGATGCGCAGGTGGGAATGGCCATCTACAGCGGCAAGCTCGACCTGGCGGATTGCATCGCCGCGCCCCTCGTCTCCGATCGTTCCGACGGGCTGTGGGCCACGGTCATCGTCGACGAGCACGGAGAGGCGCTCGGGCTGGCCTGGTCAGACGCGGAGAGCTTGAGAGAAGCCGTGCGCGGACGGGTAGGCGCCTATCACTCTCGACGACGCGGGCTCTGGATCAAGGGCAAGACGAGCGGCGCTACGCAGGAGTTGTTGAAGGTCGACCTCGACTGCGACCGGGACGCGCTGCGCTTCACGGTGCGGCAGAAGGATCCGGGGTTCTGCCACCAGGATACGTGGACGTGTTGGGGGGGCTCGAAGGGCCTGCCGGCCTTGGCGCGCACGCTTGCTGAGCGGGTGGCGAGCGCCCCCGAAGGGTCCTATACCCGTCGCTTGTTGGACGACCCCGACCTGTTGCGAAGCAAGCTGCGGGAAGAGGCGAGCGAGCTCGCGGAGGCGAAAGGAGCGGAGCACGTCGCCAACGAGACGGCCGACGTATTGTACTTCGCTCTTGTTGCGATGGTGCGCGCGGGCGTGTCTCTCTCGGAGGTCGAAGCCATTCTGGATCAACGTTCGCTGAAGGTGACGCGTCGTCCCGGCAACGCCAAACCAACCAAGATATCATGACAACGCTACAAAGGATTACAGCGGCAGAGCTTCCGAGTGCTCGTCGCGACGCAGTGGATCCGGAGACCCTTGCGGCGGCATCGACCATCGTCGACGACGTGAGAGAGGGAGGGGAAGAGGCGTTGCGTGAGCACGCGGAGCGGCTGGGCGATATTGAGCCCGGAGCACCCATTGTTCTTGGACCCGATGTGCTGGAGAGAGCCCGGGACGCGCTTCCCCCCGGTGACATCGCGTTGCTCGAGCGAACGGCGCAGAGGATTCGCGTATTCGCCCAGGCGCAACGAGCATCGCTGGTCGAGGCGCGTGTGGCGATCGAAGGGGGGGAGGCCGGACACACGATCTCCCCGGTGGACCGGGCCGGTTGTTATGCGCCGGGAGGGCGCTTTCCGTTGCCCTCGAGTGTGTTGATGACGGTGGTGACGGCGCGCGCGGCGGGCGTCGGGCAGGTTTGGGTTGCCAGTCCCCGGCCGGCCCCGGTGACGCTTGCGGCGGCGGCGGTGGCGGGGGCGGATGGCCTCATTGCGGTAGGAGGTGCGCAGGCGATCGCGGCGCTTGCCTACGGTGCGGGCCCGGTGCCAGCGGTCGATGTCATCGTGGGACCTGGCAATCGATGGGTCACGGCGGCCAAGCAACTGGTGGTCGGACGCGTGGGCATCGATATGCTGGCCGGACCCAGCGAGCTCGTGGTGCTGGCCGACGACACCGCGGATCCGAGAGTCGTGGCCGCGGACTTGCTGGCCCAGGCGGAGCACGACGTGGATGCGCGTCCGATGCTGGTGACGACGAGTGTGGTGTTGGCGGATCGGGTGAACGAAGCGTTGAAGGTTCAGCTGGAGAACCTGCCCACGGCGTCGACGGCGCGTGCGGCGGTGGCGGAAGGGTTTGCGGTTCTGTGTGGTAGTTGGGAGGAGGCGCTGTCGGTCTGCGACCAGATTGCCCCGGAGCATCTCGAGGTGATGTCGAAGGATCCGCAGGAGGATGCGCTTCGATTGCATCATTACGGAGCCTTGTTCCTCGGGGCTGGAGCGGCAGAGGTGATGGGCGACTACGGTGCGGGGCCGAACCATGTGTTGCCGACGGGGTCCTCGGCGCGGTTCACGGGCGGGCTGTCGGTCTTCGACTTTCTGCGGGTGCGGACGTGGATGCGGATCGACAACGCGGAGGGGGCGCAAACGTTGGTGAACGACGCGGTGAAGTTGGCTCGCCACGAGGGGTTGGAGGCGCATGCTCGGTCGGCGCTGTGGCGAAGAAACTGTTAGGTGGG
>Ga0180009_10005098_pt1 | contig 14218 bp, 10 predicted proteins | sample OS_PC_MetaG_FD_123537 | JGI IMG/M metagenome (GOLD analysis project Ga0180009, IMG submission 123537) | Groundwater microbial communities from the Aspo Hard Rock Laboratory (HRL) deep subsurface site, Sweden - OS_PC_MetaG | ecosystem: Environmental > Aquatic > Deep subsurface > Groundwater...
AAGTTGATTTGTGGAATAGGCGGTGAAGGTGAGCCGATTCGCAGCAGTATGACTGTCTGAGTGCATTAGGGGGCGTTACATCGAACAGCATGAAGGTGCTGCTATAAGCCGTAACTGATTGTTATATAACGCGATGCTTTGGTTAAGTCGGTGCTCTGTTCGGTGTTACGCCCCCTTATGTGCGAGTTTCATACGTCTGCGAATCGGCTTGCCTTCAGCGCCGAATCGGCTTGACTTGGGATTTCTGGATAACCAGATTGTGTTTTCTTTTATTATGAGCCGGACTATGTCCCGGATCTCATCTTGTATATGGCATAGCATATCCCGAACAATACCGGCTGATGGATCAGGTAAATGATAAGCGAGTGCCTTCCTAAATATTCCAGGTGCTTCACTGCGGGGGTTTGCCGAACCGGGATTTTATGAAACCGGATGAATTCCAGAAAAATTCCCAGCAGCACCAAGCCGAACCAGGGATAAATCGGTATGAAATCCAAGGGTCGGATACCCAGCCAATCGAGTAACGGCTCCATGGAAGGCCTGATAATCACATACGACAGGATGATTGCAAGAAAAACCAGGAGAGAACCTCTGGGACTCTTTGCGAATAAAAGCCCCAGCACGCTCGATAATGAGATGCAATGGAGTATGCCGAAGAAAACATACTGCTTTGGAAAGAAAACAACGGTGACAACGGTAATTAAAAGCGCGCAACCGCCGATCTTTATAAATCGCTTCCAAACATGCTCCCACCGGATCCCGTTTTTGTGAACAAGCGCCAGTCCGATCCCCACACATATTAGAAAAACTGAGACAATGAATCTGGGAAGCGCAAACCAGAAGGGATTTTCAGTGACATCGATGGTGACGAGCCGGAAAAGATTAAGGTCGTAAAACAGGTGAAAAAAAATCATAAGTATAACGGCAAAGCCCCTTAATGAATCGATGAGAACAAACCGGCCGCTTGCCGTTTTTCTTGCAGACGCCATCTCCAATTTTGTTCAGACCTAATCCGGACAAGCCGGAAATTCCAAATCACAAATATCAAATACTTTACCCCGTTAAATAATGCTTCGCATTAAATCTTCGATTTATTTAACGGGGCGGGCAAATCACAACACGCGGCGCAAGTGCCTGCGCTGCGCGTGAACGAAATTCAAAACCCCAAAATATCGAAAAACGAATAAGGAAGAACCGCAGAAGTGAAGGAAAACTCCAGAATTCGGCATTCCTTGTTCAGCATTCTGCGGTTCAAAAACAATCTTAAATTTCAACCTATTGCAGCTCCCCCTCATTCAGCGAATGCGTTATCGAATAGTTCGATTATGTTTTCCCGCGTGGGACGCCTGGGATTCAATGGCAAAGATCCGACCTGATTCTCGGTCTCTTCGGCCATTTGTTCGATCAAGGAGGGATCGGCTCCCAGTTTTCTCAAATCAGTCGGAATTCCGATATCATCTGAAAGCTCTTGAACCGCTGCAACCGACATCCGGGCCGCTTCCATTTCGGATAAGCCTTCGATGTTTTCCCCCATGGCCCACGCAATATCTCCGAATTTAGGAGGATTGGCGATCAGATTAAACTGCATCACATGCGGCAGCATGATGGCATTGGCGATTCCATGAGCGATATTGAATAACCCGCCCAATGCATGGGCAACGGAATGAACCATGCCTACGGATGCATTGCCGAAGGCGATCCCGGCAATCGTACTTCCCAGCATCATATTGGATCGGGCTTCCATGTTATCGCCGTTTGCCGTTGCTTCACGAAGATTGCTCGCGATCATCTCGATGGCCTTGAGTGCCAGAGTATCCGTTATCTGAGATGCTTTTAAAGACACATAGCCCTCCACGGCATGGGTTAAGGCGTCCATCCCGGTAGAAGCGGTAACTGACGGAGGCAATGTCTTGGTCAGCGAAGGATCGATCAGCGAGGTGTTCGGCGCGATAAAGGGACTGGCAACCACGGTCTTTGCCTTGATATCAGGGTCTGTAACCACAGAAACCCAGGTCACTTCGCTGCCGGTTCCGGACGTGGTGGGAATCGCAATGTACGGTGGGACGATATTTTTGATCGGGTGTCCGCCTCGACGCGTATATTTTCGGATTTCCCCTTCGTGGGTGGCTTTAACACCGATGGCTTTGCCTGCATCCATGGAACTGCCCCCCCCCAGACCGATGATGATGTCGCAATTTTCGCTCTTGTACAGATCCGCCCCTTTGTGGACGGTTGCAACAGTGGGGTTTTCCTCCACTTCATCAAACACGACAAACTCAATGCCGGCTTTCTTAAGGAGTTCGGAGATCCGGTCCAACAGGCCGGCATTGACAATCCCCTTGTCTGTTACCACCAAAGGTCGGCTGCCGTTGAGCGTCTTTATCTCTGCACCTAAATTTTCGCAGATATCGATGCCGAACAGTAACCGGGCCGGACATTTAAACTCAAATGGATTGGAAAAATTCATGTCAAAACCTCCTTCTATTTTTTGGTTATGGATTGAACGGTTTACTAAGCTATCACTCTTATTTCATTGAAAACCGTATATAATGCAGAATAACCCGGTTCCCTTTCTTCCGGTTCCAAGATTACCATATCATCCTTAAACGAGACAACGTTTACCCAGACATACCCTTTACCCGGCACATATGCAAGCACGGTCTATTGCTTTCAGCAGGACGTTCGATCAGCGCTTTTAGGCGACTCATTTAGGGTTCATGCTCCTTTTATGGGTTTCGGAAACGGAACGCCCGCATCTTCCGCCTCCCGGCGGAGCATATCCACGATCTCCGATGAAATGGGGATCCCGGTTGTCAGCCGATTCTCTTCCGCCTTTTCTTCCGGCTCCCCGGGCATGAGGATCTCATCAACCCCTTTAGCCCTAGAAGATTGTTTGAATCGATCGATCATCGTGTCCATTCTCTGCTTAAACTGATCCAGTGACATGAAAAGATCCGCTCGAATCGCCAGAAACATGTGCCCGATTTTTTGGGGTCCGGAAAAATCTCCGTATAAATCCTTCATGTCTCCGGCAAACGCAGCCCCCGTCATTACGCCGGCCATGATTTCCATCCAAATGGCCAAAGCCGATCCCTTGGGACCCCCAAAAGGAAGAACGGTACCGCCTTGATGAACTTTCAATCCGTCCGTGGTCGGATTGCCATCGGCGTCAAGTGCCATATTTTCGGGTATGGGTTCACCCCGGAGGCCGGCTAACCGCATCTTCCCGCGGGCCATCACACTCATAGCCATATCCATCACAAACGGTTTTCGTTTTCCGGAAGGAGTTCCAACCGCTATGGGATTCACACCGATCACCGGCTTCGCGCCTCCCCATGGGGCCATGCCGGGAGAAGCATTGGTGAATGCAAAACCGATGAAGTCTTCCTTTACCGCCTGGAGTACGTAAAAAGCGGCCATGCCGAAATGTGTACTCCCATAAACACCCGCCATCCCCACGCCGGTTTCCTTGGCAAGATTCATGGCGGCGGCCATGGCCCGGGTTCCCACTACCATCCCCATACCGTCATCACCATTGACATGAACTGCCGATGGAGCAACGCGATGAATTTGAATTTTCGGTAAGGGATTTACAAGCTTTAACCGGAGCCGCTTTGCATAAAGCGGAATACGGGCTACGCCATGGCTTCCCAAGCCCCGCAAATCCGCTTTTACCAGGCAGTCGGACACGAGTGCGGCATCTTCAGAAGAAAGGCTCAGATTCTTGAAAATATCCGTTGTAAATGTTCTGAGAGAATCATGAGAAAAATAAATCAGTGGATTGCTCATAAAATAAACTTGGAAGAATCCTAAGACGGTGTAAAGTAAAAAAAGGTGCGGAAATCCGTTGAGGTATAACCGCTTTAATTAGGGACGTTTCCTCCGCGTAACGTGACCAGGGCTATTTCACTTTGGGTATTATATCGCAGGGGCAAGCTCACCACTCCTGCCCCCGGGTTGGTGTACCCTGTCATTCCGGCATGTTTCCAGAGCCCCCGAAAAAACTGCCGGCCGTGTTTAAGGTGAGTCACCAATGGAGTCCCGCCGGGCAGACAGATCTGCCCGCCGTGTGTATGTCCGCATAGGTAGAGATCGAATCCGCAATCGGCAGCCACATCATATAGTTCAGGGGAGTGTACCAGTGCAATCTTGAAACCGTCTTTAGAGGCCTGCAATGCTTTTACCGCCTGATCCGTTTGATATAGATGCGGGTCATCAAGCCCGGTGACTGCAATCTTCTCTTTTCCCCTGCAAATTCCGACCGTCTCGTTAATCAGAAACGCAATTCCCATCTTTTCGAATGCCTCTAACATTCGATGCGTATCGTGGTTGCCCAACGTGGCGTAAACCCCGTTCCGGGCATCCACAGCATCCACTATCTTCTTCATGCGGCCAAGTATATGATCAAACGGACCGGCCATCTCCCGCGTGTAGTCTCCTGAAAACAGGCAGAGATCAAACGTTATGCCGTCTATCAGTTTACAGATGGCATCCTCAACCCCAGCCAGGCTGTCGAGATGGAGGTCCGTGATATGAAGGATTTTGTAGGATTCAAATGCAGCGGGAAGATTCGAGACTTTAATGGGAATGTGATTCAAAACAATTCGACCGGCATTCTGAAACCCTCTTTCATAAAAAGCAAACCATCTCAGATAATCGAAAAATAATCTTTTCCCTATTTTGAAAAAAGCCCATTCCGTAAACCGTCGACACCTATATTTGAACGTATGGTAATAGTACCGCTCCAGGGCAGATCGATTGGATCGCCAATCCCTTCTCCCGTCCGGGACTGAAACATCGGTTGCGGGTTTTAATATGTTGGCTTTTTTTAGCTCAGCTTTCATGGGTCGTTTTGTTTCTCACAGAGCTCACGAAGTTACCAGAGTTAATATTCATTTAACCGTTCATTTGGATCAGGCTAAAACCAATTGCTCCGCGGGATCATATTTTCAAAATGAAAGACAGTGTTCGCAAAACCTCAAAATAATCGTTGGTATTGAATGAAACGGTGTGCGGGTCCTGCAGCTGAACGCCGGGAAAATTGGAGGCTTGATTAGCCCTGGCGTGAAGATGGTATCGGACTTCCACGGTCAGAGAATCAGGAATCCGAATCCGGCAGTCCTCGAGATTTCCATTGAGCGCTTTCTCAACGCCTTCTTGAATTCTATCAATTGATAGATCCGGATGAATGTTGACTGTCAGGTTTCCAACACCTTCTTTTACCGGCACGGCGATGATACCGGAATTGATATCTTTTGCAATATCACAAATCCCCCGGTCTCCCGAAATAAAAATCACCGGAACCTTTTTATAAGCCGCAGTATAAGCGTTGAGAAGAAATTCGGATGCATATCGGTCGTTGATTTTTATGTAGGACAAACCACCGGTGATGGTATGGGCCAGGGGATTGGTATCGGTTCCGGCAGATGAATGATAGCCGATCATCATGGCGGCATGGAAGGATTCGTCCAATTCCTGCATCATTGAAAAGGGATGCCCGCTCCAACCGCGAATCAGTTTTGTCTCAACAGGAAGTTTAGAAGGGATTAAATTTCTGGCCGTTCCGTGGGCATCTTTGATCCAGATTTCCTTGGCTCCCGCCGCCAAGGCACCCCGGCAGGCCGCTGATGCCTCGGCGGTCATCTGTTCGCGGAATTCTTGATAATCCGGTTTGGATTTATCCGTTTCATCCCAGTCGGTAACGCCGGTAACCCCTTCAATATCCACACTCATATAGACTTTCATCTTTTTAACCTCCCTGATCTGCAAATAAAACAGGACGCAGGTTTACACAGATGAAACTGAATTTCTGTCATCCGCCTTCTTGACAATCATAGACGAACTACTTTAGACATGCAGCATAACAGACCGTATCAGTTTGCATTGCAGGCAACAGATACCGCTGTCTCTAAAAAAAGACAACCGTCTTGTTTGTCAAACCTTGGTTAAATGAAACAACCTGGTTATGCAGTTTAATCAAGTACGCATTTATTCGGATCTATGAAATATATCCTGAGACGATGTCAAGGTTTCAGGTTTCAGGAAGCAGCCGTGCTTAAGAACTGAAACCTGAAACCCTTAACAATGATCATTACTATTTCAGAGGCCATCATGAATGTTGACTTGAGATTAGTGCATAACCCGATAAAACAATTATATAAGAAAAAGGAGGCTTTCCATGAAAATAACCGATGTCAACGCCCACCTTCTGGGAATTCCCATAAGCCAGGAGAGAATAAAAGCGCCTTGGTTCTGGGGAAGCTTTAATCAAATCATCGTAACGATTGAAACCGATGAGGGGATTACCGGATACGGCGAAGCTTTCGGGTACGGAGTTCCGGAAGCGACGGCCTCTGTTATCGATAAAGTGCTGAAACCGATGCTCGTCGGTGAAGATCCCACAAAAATTGCGGCCATTCAGGACAACCTGTATAGAAAGACCCATCTGTTCGGCCGGTACGGCATCACCACTTTTGCCATCAGCGGAATCGATATCGCCCTTTGGGACATCGCCGGAAAGGCCGCCGGTTTGCCCCTCTACCGCCTGCTCGGCGGGGCCGATGCGGATAAGGTAGCCGCATACGCCAGTCTCGTGCGATATGCAGATGTTGGTGCGGTCCGGACCGCGGTCGAACAGGCATTGGATGAAGGTTATTCGGCCATTAAACTGCACCAGTTGGATGTGGAAAGCCTCAAAGTCGCCCGGGAAACAGCGGGAGATGCGGTAAAACTCATGATGGATGTCAACTGCCCCTGGACCCCCGAGCAAGCCCTTGATATGGCCCGACAGTTCAAACCGTTCAACATCGAATGGCTGGAAGAACCGATATGGCCTCCTGAAGACTTCAAAGGACTTGCCAGGTTGGGACAAAAAGCCCAAGTACCCATCGCCCTCGGGGAGAATGCATGCACGGCGCATCAGTTTCGATGCATGCTGGATGCCGGCGCCGCAAATTATATCCAGCCCAGTGTGGTCAAGGTAGGGGGAATAACCGAGTGGCGAAAAGTGGCCGCCCTGGCGGAAACCTATAATGTATCCATCGCCCCTCACTCGCCGTATTTCGGGCCCGGATTCCTATCCTCGATTCATTTAATTGCCGCTACACCCTGTGCGGACTGGCTGGAGTATATTTATATCGATCTTGAAGCCAGTGTGTTTAAAGATTTTCCGGCCGTAAAAGACGGATTTTTTCCGCTTCCCCAGGGACCGGGCATCGGGCTGGAGATCGATCAGAAGGTTCTGGATCGTTACCGGATGTGAAACAACCGGTGAATGAATCAAGAATATCTTTGGAGCGGCAACCCGATGTACAGACCCAGCCGGAGTCTGACATTCTGCATGCTGAAACGGCTTGATTCAGGATTTCAAATGCAAATCATTATGCCAGCATCCCCGGATGGACCTTAGATAAAATCATCGTAGAATTGCAGATTAGGTGGAGACATCGACGGTTTTTGGATGAAGATATAGCCTTTGATGTATAGCAGGTGTCTGCACTTGAGGCCAAGCTCGGATCGTCAGACATATCGCAGATTTTAGAGTTGGCTGATATTTTCACCTTAATGGATGCTATCACAGGTCTTAAAAGTTGCCCTCGGACAGGTTTTTAGTTAACCAAATAGTTCGTTTTTAAGCTTGAAACAGAAATCATGATCGATTCGGATAGGGTCGGGGTATTGATTGGCGTTGGAAAGTCTAGCTCATCACGGAATTGAGATTGGTGCATGCAATCTTAAGTTCCCGGAAAGTTATGATTTGATGTGTCAGTTGTAACCATGGGAATAGCATTTCCGTTGTATGTGCTGCCTGTTTTTTCAACTTTTTCATTTTTCAAGATTTGATATGGATTGTTTACTTTTTCCGGTGCTCAAATCGAACTATAACCGCGACTATATGATAGGGTTGATTTGCTCTGTGGGGTAGCTGTTCAGCTGATAACGTTTTAAAGCTCTTTACCAAACAATCAAAACCTAATATTAATCCAGCATCCTATTATTCCTGTTTGCCATCATTCCGAAACACGGGATTGAAGCGCATATGGTAAAGGGAGAGTAAAGATAGTCTGGTTGTATAGATCTGATGACACCCAAGAAGGAGGAATTTTCATGAACTGCACACCATGGAATGCTGTCATTCAAGCCCTTCAAGCAGAGGGCGTAGAATACGTATTTGGTTTCCCCGGCGATCCCCGTCACCTGGTCCAGGAATTGGATTCCCATTCCAACATCAAATTCGTCCTGGTCCGACACGAGGCTTCTGCGGTTTCCACCGCTTACGCTTATGCACGGGTTACCGGTAACGTCGGCATCTGTTTTGCCAGCCCGGGGCCGGGTACTGGAAATCTTGTATCGGGACTGCTTGAGGCTACGAGCGGCTGCATTCCCATCATCGCACTGGCAAACGGAACGGAAAATCGAAGCAATGGGATGGGAGCCTTTCAGGAGTTGGATGCCCAAAGCCTCATGCGGCCGGTGACCAAATGGACGGTGCGGGTCACCGACCCTTCAAAGATTCCCTGGATAATGCAACGGGCGTTCACCCTTGCCGTAAATGGAAAGCCGGGAGCTGTTTTCATCGAGATTCCGTCGGATATCGGACTAACCGCAGCCGAAATTGACACCTACCGGCCCCACCTCGGACGCCACCGCATGCGGCCGGACCCAGTGTCCATTCAGAAGGCAGTCAAATTGTTGAGCCGGGCGGAGCGTCCGCTTCTGTTGTGCGGCAGCGGTGCAGTGTCATCAAGAGCGTCCAATGAAGTCAAAGCACTCAGTGAAGCTGCAGGCATTCCGGTTTTCACGACTCCGGGTGGAAGGGGAATATTATCCGAAACCCATGATTTATCGCTTGGTCAGGTGGGACTCTATTTCACCGATGTGGGCAAATCGTATTATGACAACGCGGATTTGATATTATCGGTGGGATCACGTCTTGAGGCCTTTTCCACCGGGTCCTGGCGGTTTTTCCCGAAAGATGCCAAGTTCATACAGCTGGATATCGATCCCAATGCCATTGCCATGAACTGGAGGCCGGATGTGGCTCTCATTGGCGATGCAGCACTCTCACTAACTGATATTTTGACCGAATTACAGCCCGCTGTGGACCCGGCCCGACGGGATGCGCGGATAGAAGAAATAAAAACGACAAAGAGCCGGTATTTTCAAGCCGTCGATCAAGAGGTCAGCCAAAAACTGAGCCCCATCCGTCCGCCCCAGATTCTTGCTGCAATCAATAAAATCTTCGGCCATGACACCATTCTCGTGAACGAAAACGGGGGCACGGATCTTTGGTCTTACTACTGGCCGTACTACAAGGTCCTGGATGTGGGAGATTGCGTGCCCATGGCCGAGCAGACAGCAATGGGATTAGGGGTTGCCGGAACCATCGGAGCCAAGCTGGGCAATCCGGACAAAAAAGTCGTATGCGTCACCGGAGACGGCGCCTTTCAGATGGCTATGATGGAGCTGGCCACGGCTGCCGAATGGAAATGCGGCATCACCTGGGTTGTCATGAACAATCAGTGCCTGGGGTGGCCCCAATACCACCAGGTGCTAACGGACCAACCCAAAGTGGGAACGAATTTTGAAGTTTCACCGGATTTTACAGCCATAGCACAAAGCCAAGGCTGCAAGGGCATACGCGTCACCGATCCCGAACAGGTCGAACCCGCCCTGATCGAAGCCCTCGGTGCCAACGCAGACGGCATACCGGTGGTGATCGATTTCCATACTGCCAAACATGATTATCCGAAACATTTCGTGGAGGTTAATTCGCAAGGACATTAATAGCATAAACAATGGATGTGGATTACCTCATACAATACACGTTGTTAGAGCTGGTCTGTTATATTTTCGGTTTCGGATTACTCATCAGAATTTTCTTCTTCATCTTTACAATGATAAAAGAAAGCCGAAACGTTGATTCCCGATGGGGCTATCTACTTTCTACAATCGGGCGATCTTTTAAGTTTTTGAGAGGGTCGGAAAGTTGTGATTGCGATGACGGAATCGGAACAATTTGCCCATGAACAGGAAATGTTGCGATGTATGCTTCTAATCATAGTCTTTGAAGATAATTTGCCTTTTCCAGATTTGCAAATATAATCAATACGTAAAGAAGAGCCTTCTCTGAATTTTTCCATGCGATTCGTGATCAATCCACTCCGAATATGGCTTTCGTTAATAAGGTGCTGGAGGAAAATCAAGGGATAGGGAAAGAAATTAGAATTTCAGATAGTTAAATCGATTTATTGATTTTAGGTTATAGCAGGTAAGCGGGAAAAACAGGGGATATTTTGACACATATGTAGACCAAGTTGGGTGTGTAACTGTAACGGAATCTATAATTCGGGAGAGGTCTAATGAGTCGTCTTTTTTGTTTTCGTCCCGAATTTTCGGAATGTATCCATTTTGAAGTCTAATTTCTGGTGTCTTGAGAAGATCGCTGATACTGTCAAAAACGGCTCAAACTATGAAAATCTTGATAGGGTGTCATTTGCCTGAAATGATATAAGAATCTATGGGCTTTCATTTCAGTGAAAAATGATAATTAATAAATCCTGATCATCCAGTTATTCTCTCTGACCCGAAAGGAAATTTCTATTATTTAGGGAGGTTACAACATGCTCAAACAGGTACTGGAAATATACGAGCTCCTTGACGATGCATCGATTAACGGCCAGACGGTATCCGAATATCTTAAATCAAGAGGCGCGGAACAGATTGAGGTCAAGACCATTCAGGGGAAATCCGGCGCCACCGATTTTATCAAGATTATCTTTCCCGGGACGGGAGGTAAAAAGAAGGCCGGGGATGCGCCGACTCTGGGCATCATCGGAAGGCTCGGTGGCATTGGGGCCAGGCCCGAGCGCATTGGGACGGTATCGGATGCAGACGGTGCCGTAGCCGCCGTGTCCTGCGCACTGAAGCTGGCCGATATGAACCGAAAAGGAGATGTTCTGAAAGGCGACGTCATTATCGCCACCCACATCTGCCCAAACGCGCCGACCCAGCCTCACGATCCGGTGCCGTTTATGTCTTCTCCTGTGAATATGCAGGATATGAATCAGTGGGAGGTGAATGCCGAGATGGATGCCATATTACCCCTTACGGAAACGGCCTCTTTCATATCAACAGTATCCTGCAATCGTGCACGGCCACCAGCGCCCCTGTGGTGGGAGTCGCCGTCACCGCAGAAACAACCGTACCTGGTTGTGCAACCGGTGCCTGCCATGAGAGCGATGTCGAAGAGGCGTGCGTCTTCTGTCTTGAAGTGGCCAAAGCCTTTACGGAGAAAAAATGTCGGTTCTACAATGAAGATGAATTCGCTCGGTTGGTGCAGCTATACGGACCGATGAATGCTCTTCAAACACCTGGGAAACCATAGAAAAAGGATCGAACGCGGAAGCTATGCCATGTCCCCTTTCAGCGCCAGATAGGCTAAGGCAACCTGTATTCTGGTGCGAAACACCAGGTTTGATATTTCCATCGCCTCGTTGATGCCGTGTATGCCGGTGCGCGTGGTATCCGAATCCGGGGTCAATGGAGAAAAACCATAGACTTCAGTGCCAAAAGGGCGCACACAACGGGAATCCGTGAATCCTATCGTAATGCTGGGGATCATGAGGATTTCCTGGTCCAGCACCAGCTCCGTGGCACGCTTCATGAGGTCAACGAAGGGACTGTCGACAGGAGAGGAATTGGATATCGCCCACACGTCAAGCTCGTAACTGATGCCGTCTATACCGTCTATCAACTTATCCAACTCTTGGCGCACGTAAGCTTCGTCCTGATTGGGCAGCGTTCGCACATCACAAATGAGTGTGGCTTTGGAGGGAATACTGTTTGACTTGGCACCGGCGGCGGTGATGGTGGGCGTGACCGAGATGCGAGACATTCCTTTTAAATCACGCGCCAACGCTTGGCTGGATCCTTCGAGTTCATCCAGCAATTGATCTATATTTTCCGTCGCGACTTCACCTTCGACGCCAAATAAGTGCATCTGTTCAAAGACAGGCACACTCAGATCTATTTCGGCCTCGTCTTGATACTTGCGCAACCGTTTGAGTAATTCGGCCATTTTGTACAATGCATTGTCTGCGTACCAAGGACGTGCGCCATGGGCGCTGCGGCCAGCCAGGTTGAAGCGCGCCTCTATGCGCCCTTTCTCCCCAATAGGAAAAAGATAGGCTTGCTGCCCATTCACCGTCTTAAGCGGCATACCACCACCCTCGTTGACCGCCCAGTCTGCGCGAATCTTTTCCGGATGGTTTTCGGCAAGCCATTTAATACCATAATTACCACCGGATTCTTCATCCGCTGCAGCAAGAAAACGCAGTTCACCGTTTAACGAGACCCCGGCTCTGTTGAACAGGATCATGGCCATGGCACTGGAAGAGGTGATCGATTTACAGTCGTCGCTTCCACGACCGTAAACCTTGCCATCTACGATTTGTCCGCTGAATGGTGGAAAATCCCACTTGCTTTCGTCCTCTATGGGAACAACGTCGTTGTGGGTCATAAGCATCAAGCGCGGACTATCTTTTTTCCCAATGTGAGCAATAAAGTTGCCTCTTCCCGGGGCTGATTCCAGCGTCATATTCGGAATGCCTTCTGCGTTGAATCGCTGTTCTAGTAACCGACATACTTCTGTTTCATTGCCACTGTCCGACGCACCGGTGTTTATTGATGGGATGCGCACGAGTTCTTGCTGTAACTCCACCAATTCGTCTGTTGCTTCGTCTACCATGTCGAAAAGCTTTTGTAATGCCTGATCCTTCTCCATTATTGAGCTCCTTTCCTCATGAATGTTATGTCCCGCTCAGACAATAAGTGGCTGGTAAATAAACAATCGCTTTATTCTCTTAAAGCCGTTCCTCTTCCACGGCGTGGCAGGCCACCAGTGCCCCTTTTGAAGATATGAGGCGTGGCGCTTCGACCGAACATCGATTGTTGGCCTCGGGACAACGCGGGTGGAATGCACAACCGGATGGCGGATTTATCGGATTCGGCACCTCACCGCCCACCGGCTCTCGGTGGTGGCCGGTTATGTCCAGGTCGGGAATTGTATCGAGCAGCAACCGGGTATAGGGGTGTCGAGGCCGGTCAAAAAGGGTATCTTTGTCCGCCACTTCACAAAGCCGGCCGAGATACATGACCCCCACATGATCGGAAACGTGATGGATAACAGCCAAATTGTGGCTGATGAACAGGTAGGTCAACGATAGCCGCTCTTGAAGTTCCATCATTAGATTTAGAATTTGAGCCTGGACCGAAACGTCAAGAGCCGATGTGGGTTCGTCGCAGACAAGAAAATCAGGATGAATGGACAGGGCCCGGGCAATTGAGATTCGCTGGCGCTGACCGCCGCTGAACTCATGAGGATATTTTTCACCGTCCCTTGGCGACAATCCTACCTGAATGAGCAACTTAACGACCTGCTGCCGAATGTCCGACCGGCCTTTAGCCAATTTAAAAGCCCTAATCGGTTCGGCAATGATGTTCCGCACTCGCCAGCGTGGATCCATACTGGCGTATGGATCTTGAAAAATCATTTGCATCCGGCAGTCAACCTGAGCTTGTGTGGCTCTCCGGGAACGCCCGTCCATTTTTCGACCCTCGAAAAGAATCTCCCCTCCGGTGGGACGATAAAGTCCAACCACCATCCGGGCGACAGTCGATTTCCCGCACCCCGACTCACCGACGATTCCGAAGGTTTCGCCGCGTTGAATCTTAAAGCTGACCCCGTCAACGGCCTTGAGCACCATCTTCGGCTGCCCGGTCAAGACCCGTTTGAGCCATAGTCTCGAGATATCGAAATACTTGGACAGCTTCCGGACTTCAAGCACCGGAGGGGAGATGGCTTTAGTATCGGCCGTTTCAGTCATTCCCGGTCTCCTTGCCAAACACCCAACATGCCGCCATTTGGCCTGGGTTGCCGGTTTGCATAAAATCGGGTCGTGCGATCCGACACCGGGAGACCACTTTGGAGCAGCGGGGGTTGAAAGCGCAGCCCGGCGGAATTTCATGGAGTCTGGGCATGGATCCGTTTATATGCGGGAGTCGCTTATTTTTACGGCTGATGATCGGAATCGAATTCATTAGCCCGACGGTGTAGGGATGTTTCGGATGCTTGATTACGTCGCGCAAAGAACCGATCTCCGCGATACGGCCGGCGTACATGACTGCAACCCGGTCGGCCGTTTCGGCGATGACACCC
>Ga0180009_10005099_pt1 | contig 14215 bp, 10 predicted proteins | sample OS_PC_MetaG_FD_123537 | JGI IMG/M metagenome (GOLD analysis project Ga0180009, IMG submission 123537) | Groundwater microbial communities from the Aspo Hard Rock Laboratory (HRL) deep subsurface site, Sweden - OS_PC_MetaG | ecosystem: Environmental > Aquatic > Deep subsurface > Groundwater...
ACCATCTGTAACCATTTGAAAAGACTGGATTCCGGCCGTTCGATGAGCTCACGGTCCTGAGCTTGTCGAAGGACTTCCGCCGGAATGACAAAAAATGGTGTTTTTCGACTTTTTACGAAGTCGCCATGCTTCATTCCTATTATATATTAAATAGTTCCTTTTAGCCAATATCCCATATCGTGGTTATTCATGAACGAGAAAATAAGAGATGTTTTACCAGATGTAGAGACTACACCTTAATCCAATGATATAGGAATCAAGCAACCTACAAAGCGGCGCAAACTCCATCCAACCACCTAAGAATATCATTGCCGATACCCCCCCATAGGGGGTGAAATCAAAAACCCGTTCTTAAGGCGGGTTTACTTATTGTTTAATGTAAGATGATACCACAAAAAGGTTTTGTTCAGGTTTCTAAAATTCAAGGATTTGATGCTATGACTGAAACAAATGGTCCTGTTAAGGCAGGTAGGAAGCCTGACTAAAATCGCATTTTCATTATTCAGCAATATATGTAACAACTCAGTAGCCCGGAGCCAGAATGAAAAGAAGACCCGCTAAGGTTTTTCAAGACTTAATCGTATGGCAAAAAGCACATCAATTAATAGATATGCGGCTATAATTTTTTCGAGGAAAAACGTTTATCTTTTTTACCTTTCCTACGGCGAATAATATTGCCAGTACCAGTTTGAGCTATTGTGTGCTTTCGTTTGTCTTCGGCTTGATCAAAGTGTTCAAGCATCTTCTTAAGTTTCGCTTCTAATTGTTTTCGTTTGCCTTCTTCCACTATTAGTGCCCTTTTCTGTTTTATCTGGATCAGGAGATTTTTCCCAGGGAATTCTGTCCATCATATCATCAGGAGAAATTCTCCTTTAACAAATTTTTTTAAACGCATGGTGTGTCCCTTATTACAATATCCATCAAAAGGATTGTTTATATATAATAAATCGGTATTTTTGTCCAAATATTTTAGCCTTATTTAATTGTTCCCTTGAATGAGGTTGTGGATTGAAGACTATATTTTGCAGGTGCACCACGGGGATAGAAGGTTCTGGCGGATGACAATTCCGCTATGTTGTCTTTTTGTGCCGTTAGTGCCTTAGCCCGAAATATTTAACCACTTGCTGGGCACTAAACGGAGTTAGTCTCTTCAGATTTTGGTTTCTTGGAATAGCTGTCAGCCTTGGCAATCTGAATATCCGATTCTGATTCAGCTTCTTCGAGCAGTTCTGATTCATGATTATCTAGTAAAGCCTGACGCTGTAAATTCATCATCTTCTCTTTTAACAGATCTCCTATATTAGATGTGGCTTGTTTCTGATGGTTCACGTATTTTTTGTGAATTTCTCTTTCCGAGCTTTCTTCCTGTTTTCGAATAGAAAGCCCAATCCTTTTATCCTTTTGTGAGACATTAATTACCTCGGCCCGTATTTCATCCTTAATCTGAAAACCCTTCATGTTCTCTATGCGCTTGGGTAATTGGGAGACGTGGATAAGGCCCTCTATGCCTTCTTCTAGTTCAACGAAGAGGCCAAAATCGGTGATGTTGGTCACGGTACCGGAAACTTGTGTGCCAGGTTTATATTTTTCTGGGATTTCATCCCATGGATCTGGCGTTAATTGTTTGATTCCCAATGAAAAATGTTCATTCTCCTTATCAATGTCTAGGATAACTGCCTGCACTTTATCGCCTTTTTTATAAAGCTCAGAAAGGTGATCTGTTTGTTTGGCCCACGAGATGTCGGATATATGAACAAGGCCATCGATACCTTCATCAATGCCGATAAAAAAACCGAAGTGGGTGATATTCTTTATGTTCCCCTCTATAATGGCCCCTACAGGATAATTTTCAGCGATAATATCCCAAGGATTTGGCTTAAGCTGCTTCATACTTAAGGAAATCCGCTTTTTTGCAACATCTAGATCCAAGACTATGGTTTCCACGATATTTCCGACGCTCAAGATCTCAGAGGGATGTAAGATTTTTCTTGTCCAAGACATTTGAGATATGTGAACGAGACCTTCCACACCTTCTTCCAGTTCCACGAGGGCTCCGTATTTTTTCAGGCTCGCGATACGGCCTTTGATTATGGTACCCTCATGATATTTATCTTGAGCCTTATCCCATGGATCAGGTGTTAACTGTTTGATGCCGAGAGATACCCTTTCTCTCTCTACATCAAAACTCAAAACCTTGACCGTGATCTTGTCGCCAATCTGATATATCTCTGACGGATGTCCGACCTTACCCCAAGACATATTGGTAACATGAACAAGACCGTCAATGCCACCCAGATCAATAAACAGACCATAATCGGTAATATTGGTGACCGTCCCCCCCATGACAGAGCCTTCATTGAGGCCTTCAAGTGTTTTCTCCCGTAAAACCGCTCTCCCTGCCTCTAAAACGGCTCTACGAGATAGCACGATATTTCCCTGGTGTTTTTCAAACTTTACGATCCTAAAATCATGCTCCGTGCCGATTAGAGGGTTCAAATCTTTGACTGGCGGCAGATTGGCCAGAGATCCTGGCAAGAAAGCCTGTAGGCCAATATCTACAGAAAGCCCCCCATTAATTTTAGAAATGATTTTACCTCTGACGGTCCCCTGCCTTCTGTAGGCCTCTTCGATGTCATTCCATAGTTTGACTCTTGTTACCTTTTCCTTGGAAAGAATGATCCGGCCATGTTTATCCTCTTTTCGCACCAAAAGGACATCTACCTTGTCACCCACTTTGGCTGTTAGCCGGCCCTTCGAGTTAATAAATTCAGAGATGGAAATTTGCCCTTCTGATTTATAACCGATATCAACCATTATATATTCCTTGTCTATTTGAACGATTTCTCCTTTGACAACTTCACCCTCCTTGATGTTTTTCAGACTCTCTTCGTATAACTCCATAAAATGATGGCTATCCTGGATTTTTTCCACGGTTTCATTGAGAACTTCCTCCCTCTTTTCAGGAAAAACTTGCTGGTCATCCGAAAGGGTGAGATCCATGTTTTCATTTACTGCTAATCCGTTTTCTATCATGCCATCTGTTTCTTTTATCATTAACCTGAATACCCCCGAATTTATTTATTTCTCGAATTTTTTCAAAGAGTTGGTCAAATAAAAGGGCATCTCGTCTCAACACGACAAAATGCCCTTAATAGTTGTATTCCAGTGAATTACAATCTAGTAACGTTTTTAGCCGCAGGCCCTCGGTTGCTTTCTTCTATGTCGAAACTTACCCTGTCGCCTTCATCGAGAGACTTGAAGCCGGTAGCATTTATGCCTGAATGATGAACAAATACATCAGGACCTTCTTCTTGCTCAATGAAGCCGAAGCCTTTGTGATCATTAAACCATTTCACGGTTCCATTAGCCATAGTGACACCTTCCTTTCAAATAAATTTTCATAGTTCCAAACTGCAGGTTGTGCCACTTTTGACAAATGGATCTTTCCCTAAGAACGAAACAAGCCCGCCCATAAAGGCGAGCCCTCATGAATTATGTATATATTAACTCTTAATTTACTAAAGTCAAGTTATTTAAAATTGAATCGACAGTAAGCCACTTTTTCTAGGGAGGAATGAGCTTATGGAAATGGTCGGCCCGCCTCGTACATTCTCCCCATCAACGGCTAGAAATCCCACCCCTGGAGGGAAAAATAGCGTTTCACGGTCTTTTGAACCCGGTCCTTATCCAGCCGTCTCTTTGTTGTTGAACCGGCGGGGAGGTCCTCTTCGTAGAAACGGGAGGGAAAGTTATATTCCTCTATGGTCTCGCCCTCCCTCACATTGAACTGGTGCTGAAGATTCCAGATATTTCTCCCGATCCCAACCAATTCTTCAGCCGTGTAGTCTATACCCGTCACCAGACTTAGAGCCCTGGCAAAGAAATCAGGACCCAGGGACCTCAGGACAGGGGGGCGATTACACAGGCCCACCGAGTTAAGAATTGTTGACAGGCTCTCTGCGTACTGGGCCATCATGGGGATGTCAACCCTGGATGGGGGATCACCGAAGATCTCCCGTTTGAGTTGCTGGGGCATGTCGAGCCCGGCAACAAACTCCACAGGGACCCCCAGCGGTTCCTCCAGGTAGTTTCCCATCTTGCCGGTAAGAATATCCGTGGGGGCTCTGGTTCTGAGATGATCCCCACCCCGGGTGCTGGTGAGATAGCCCAGTATCCAGACATCCCACTTTCCTCTGGGGTCTCGGGCGGGCATCTCGAGCCCCTTTATGTGGAAGGCATACTCCCGGGCACCCTCGATTCTCTGAGAAGCCGCTTTTACTCCGTCAGCCAACAGATCCCCTATTCCCTCTCGCGCGGCGATCTGCCCCATGAGCCGGGAAATCCCCTCCAGGTCACCCCATGCCAGGTTGAAGCCCACCGATTCTCTGGTCAACAGTTCCCTCTGGTACAGCTCTATGGCAAAAGCGATGGTTCCTGCGGTGGATACCACATCCATTCCGTACTTCTGGCACAATTCGGCACAGCGGAGTATCTCAGGAATTGTCTCCAGGCCCACTCGGCCACCAAACTCTACAACCCAAGCCACCTCAACACCCTTAGTCTCATAGCCCTTGAATTGGCCTTCCTTCACCTTTGACCAGTGGGCGCAGGCTATGGGACAGGAAAAACAGGCCAGGTCCTTTTCTTTGAAATTCTCGGCGAAGGCTCGTCTGCCCCTGGTTTCCTCCCAATTCTCTACAGAACCGGATGTGAAATTCCTTCCGGCATGCATACCCATTTTATTATAGAGGTCGGATACTACCATGCTGCCATACCTTTTGGTGTAGCCAAAAGAGGCATCCTCCCTGACTTTTCTGAAGGCCTCCTTCATGATCTTCAGAAATCCGGTAAAATCCCTGATCTTTATGTCCTGGGTGCCGTTTACTGCTACTGCTTTGAGATTCTTGCTTCCCATAACGGCGCCCAGGCCGGTCCTTCCCCAGGCGCTATAGTAGCCATTCTGAATGCTGGCATAACGAACCAGATTCTCCCCCGCCTGACCGATACCGGCAATCTGAAACTCAGCTCCTTTGCTGGCTCTGATCTCGTCTATGGTTTGCCAGGTGTCCTTTCCCCATAGCCGGGAGGCATCTTCTATCTCGACGTTTCCATCACTGATGCTGATGAAGACCGGCCGTTTTGACTTGCCTCGGATTGCTATGTGATCAAAGCCTGCAAACTTTAGGCTGGCACCAAAATAGAGACCGGCATTGGCGGTGCCGAACCGGCCGCTGAGGGGCGATTTGGCAGTCGCTTCGCTACGGCTGGCTGTGGGCAGCATGGTGCCCACCAGGGCACCAGCCCCAAAAAGGAGCACATTTTCAGGACCCAGAGGGTCGGCGCCCGGCGGTATGAGGTCATAGGCCAGCCTCGTATTGATGCCCAGACCCCCGATGTAATCCTTCTGCAAACCTGTTATATCCTGGACCTCAATGCTTTCCCGGGACAGATCGATCTCTAGCAGCTTAGCCATCGGCGTTCTCCTTCTCGGAGAGTGAGGCATCCCCTATCAAAGCCTCACCGGGACAATATTTGATACAGGCTCCACAGTGGGTACATTCGGGAAGAAACACGATGTCAAACAGCCCCCTTTTTTCATCTGCTTTGATAGTGATGCGGGAGCGTGAGGGGTTAAATACCCTGAGGGTGATATAGGAACAGATGAGCTGGCACAGCTTACAGCCAACACACCGTTCCGGTATGGCAGCGACGCTCTTTGGCATGGGTCTTTCCTTTAATCCGCCGAAGGCGGACAGGGGTTTAATTCCCCGCCGCTTGCGGCGTTACAATTTTTTTGTAGATACCCCGCTGCTCTGCGGCGGGGTAGTTCATTCGATGTTTCTGAACATCTTTTTGGACACACCGCAAACAGGGCACTTTTCGGGAGCTTCACCTTCCACCGTGTTGCCGCAGTATTGACAGACGTAGATCGGCTTCTCTTCAAAGGTTTCGCCTTTATCCAGTTTCGCTGAGAAGTCGCTGAACAAACCATGGTGAATCTCCTCCACCTTATTAGCCAGTTCGAAACTATCCTTTGCTTCTTTATTCCCATCTGTCTCTGCCTGCTCAATGAATTCCGGATACATCTCAGTAAACTCATGATTTTCACCGTCAATGGCAGCTTGCAGATTTTCCTTTGCAGATTTTATTCCTTTTAAAACTTTCAGATGGTTACGTGCATGAACCGTCTCTGCATCAGCAGCAGCCCGGAATAACCGAGCCACCTGCTTAAAGCCTTCTTTGTCCGCTTGTTCCGCAAAGAAAAGATATTTACGATTGGCCTGGCTTTCACCGGCAAAGGCAGCTTGCACATTCTCTTCGGTTTTGCTCATGATTTTCCTCCTTTCTTCATCATTAACTTAAATCTGATCAAAGTTTCCTTCCCTTCACAAACATCTAACTCTCTAGCGAAGCTCTGCCTCAAACCCTGGCCCAGACCTGGCACGCAAGGACTTTAGTTTAAAAGCCAATGCCTCATGAACCTGAAGCATTAATAAGGGACACAATTGCCTCGCGCCAGGGCAGGCCGACGAGTTGAGAAAAAACGTAATCCATTGCTTGCCCGTCCCGGACCGGTACGGGCCGGGGAGGCCAAGCGATGCTGGATTCTGGATGCTAGATTCTGGATAAATCAAAAAAGAATTCCTTTTAAATTCAGTATCCAGAGACCAGTATCCAGTATCTGTTTGAATCACGCACAACAATATATAGAAACTTGACATAAATTTTGAGATCTTAGTCTATGTAGACGGCTAGAGATGTCCAGTATTGTTACAGAGAGTTTAAAATCTATCCCTATGAACAAATTCACTTATTTCACGGCGTTTGGGGGCCGGTGCGTCCTGGGCCGGGTACCCAAGGGGTATGAGCGAGACCATCCTATACTGCTCAGGTATCCCTAAGATCTCCTCGGCCTTATCTATGTCAAAGGCCCCCACAATCACAGTTCCCAGGCCCAGGTGATGGGCCGCCAAACATAGGCTCTGACTGGCAAGCCCAAGGTCGTACATGAACCAGTCTCCCAGCTTCGTAATGGCTTGATCCTTAAAGAATCCCGAAGTTTTTAGCTTCCCACAAATTGCAAACACCACCGGCGCATTTGCGACCGCCTTTGTAGAAGGGTTCTTTGGTGCTAAAGTCTGTGACAATTTCTCCTTTATGGCCGGATCCTTTACCACAATAATCTCCCATACTTGAGTGTTGGCCCAAGAGGGCGACCATTGAACCGCTTCTAATATCTGGTTAAGCAGTTCTTCCGGGACATCTTTATCCTCGTATTTGCGCAAAGCTCGTCTACCTTTTATCACGTCCATAAAATCAGTCATCGTCCTACCTCTGTACTAATTTATTGTTTAATTTTTTCTGAATTCTGACTCCTGGCTCCTAAGTAGTTACTAGATTTTTATCCTTCAGTCTTCTTCTCAGTCTCGTTCACCAGTCCATATTTCTTAAGGGTTTCCCGGGTTGGCATGCCTGTTTTCAGGTCCCATTCCCTAAGTCGATAGTAGTCATCCTTCATCTTTTCTAATTCGGCCTCTGTAAAGCCGAGTTCCGGCATGGGTTCGCCCCTAGGTTGGAATCGACCGTAGTATGCCTTAGAGACTTTGTCATCTTCTCGAGTTAAGCCACATCTCCCCAGAAAGGCCCTTTCAAGGTGATGCATGACAGTGGCCGCCTCCACCAGGGTTTCAACATCCATGGTGGTCCCCAATCCCAGGGTCATGAAGTCAGCGATGACCTGGGCATCTACAGGCAATCCCATAAAGATCGTCATCCATGAACACACACCGGTCATATCAATGATGTCGGTTCGCTCTTCGTCTCTAATGACCAGTGCTGCCTTACCTTCAGTGGTTCTGGGATCTGCCGCTTCTCTGATTCCCACCTCTTTCTCGGCCCGATCTTTGTATCTCTTGATTTTTTCCTGGAATGAGGCTTCATCATCGGCTTCGACATACCTCCTGGCAGAGGTGGAACTCACAAAGGGCTGCACCTGCGCATCCTCTCCAATGGCAGATACAGAACTGGCCAATCCCTGTGTCTTGATGGGAGGAACATGGGAGTCAGAGGGTGATCCTTTTGAGATGAGAAGGAAGTCCTCAGCACCCTTCCCGATCTTCTTGGCAGCATCGGGCAGACCATCAGCCAGCAGATCCCCGATCCCTTCTCTAAAACTAATCTTTTTGGCCATGGAAAGGATGGCCTCCGGACTCCCCCACTTCATGGCTATCCCGTCGGTATCCCCGGAATCGATGATTCCCTTTTCGTGGAGTTTCATGAGCCACGCAATGGTATTGCCCAGGGATCGGGCATCCAGTCCGTATCGTTGGCACTCTACAAATGATCTCCAGAACACCATAAGATCCGGGTTATGGAGATCCCAACTCAGGTCTCCATAGGGGCTACATTTTGCGGTTCCCGATCCTGCCCCTGCTATTTTGTAACCATCGAAACACGCCACAGGACAGGCAAAGCATCCCACTCTTCTAAAGAGGTGTTCCTTCAGGAACTGCCCTTCGTTAATGTTTTGGCACCCCTCACCAGGGTTCCCCAGGATCGAGTAGAGGCCCCTCATCTCCCTGTCGTGGATCCTGGTGAGTCCTGCCTCATGCAGCTCGTTATACAGTTTAGCCTGCCTGATTGCATGGAGCAGGCCTTTACACCGTTCAATAAATTCCTCGGGCTGGGCAATCTTAATGCCCCTTGTTCCATGGATGGCGATTGCCTTGAGGTTCTTTGATCCCATGACAGCCCCCAGCCCCGTTCGTGCCGCCGCGTTGCCCGTTCCGGACATGACGTTGGCATAAACCACCAACCGTTCACCGGCCGGACCGATGGATATAACCTGTGCATCAGGGTCCCTGATATCCTCACGTACCATGACCGGTGTATCGTATGTATCATGCCCCCAGATTGCGGACGCATCCCTTACTTCTGCCTGGTCATCCTTAATATAAAGATACACAGGCGTTTCTGCCTTTCCTTCGATCGCTAGGTTGTCATAGCCCGCAAACTTCAATTCAGCACCCAGGTATCCTCCCATGCCGGAGTTGCCCAAGGCCCCGGTCACAGGAGATTTGGCCATCACATCTATTCGGCAAGCTCCTTGAAATGGTGTGCCCACCAGAGGTCCAACACCAAAGAGCAAAAGGTTCTCCGCATCAAAAGGCTTTGTGGCAGCATCCACGTTATCGAAGAGGAGCTTGATGTTTATACCCTTACCCCCGATGAATCTCACATAGGGATCGATTGGCTCAATGTTGACGCTCCTGTCAGTCAGGTTGACCCTGAGAATCCGTCCTGCATGTAAGTACCTCATAGTCCTCCTCCTTTACACCTACTCTACACCGCTGAGTCTCTTCTCCAAAACAGTTGCCAGTTTAATTACCCTGTCTTTATTTTTTTCATCTCCTTTTTCCAGTTTCAGACAGTTGGAGTGGCACAAATCAATGCATTGGGGTTGGCCTCCGCAGAGATCGCAACAGATGGCGACGTCTTTCTGTTTATCCATGAAGATACATCCTGCCGGGCAAGCATCAATACATTCTCCACATCCAGTGCATTTCTCCTGGTCAACAGTCATGACAGCCATATGGTTCTCTCGGATCAGTGCATCAGTCGGGCAGGCTTCCATACACGGTGCTTCCTCACATTGCTGGCAAACAAGGGGCAAGGGCTCTACCAAACCGTTCCGCTCCCTCCTTATTACACGAATGGCAGACCTCTCGGGATTGCATTCACCGAAATGGTAGAGTGAACATACGACTTCACATTCTTTACACCCAGTGCAAACCTGATGATCCACTGAAACGAACTGAGGCATGATAACCCTCCTTTCAAAATCTGGACTATTTCATTGTAAGTTTATCCATAATCGACTAGAAATAGATAAAATAACAGGCCCCTTTTTCTATCTGTATTTTTTGAAGAACCATAACATTTTAGCTCTTTGAAAGCCATTCAAGCCCGGCCGTGGAGGTCTCTTTCAAAAGCCGCCTAACCCTCCACGCCGGATCAAATGCGGATTTTTTTCAAAGAGCTAAAATGTTATGAAGAAGCAAGTCTAGAGAAATTATGGTTGCATGTCAATGATGAACCCCCCTATTAGGGAATTTAAGACATGATATTCATGTCAAAAAGCTTCAAATACAAAAAAGTAAAACTAGTGTTGTGTACCAGAAATATCTTTAAGAAACTGTCATTTCGAGTGAAACGAGAAATCTTAGTGGATTTAAGTCGTTATAAGATCTCTCCCTTCGGTCGAGATGACAACTTAATTATGGTACACAACACTAGATGAGAGTGGATAAAAAAGAGATTGCTGAGTCCCCGGAATGTTTGAAAAACGCTAAATAGCTGCTTTTAGGATGATTTTGATGGATTCATTTTGCGTTATTGTCACCTTCGGGGAATGGGAGAAAACCCCTCGCCTTTAGGCGAAGACTTCAGTTTGATTTTTACCTAAAAAGGGTTCAAGGGTCCAAGGGTTCAAGAGAAAAAAATACTTTGAAATTGATTTCACCTGAACCCTCGAATCCTTGGCCCCTAAAGCTATCCCGCTTTACGGGATGATAGTTTACTTTTATATACGAGAGGTGGATGTGAATTCCATAAAGAAGAGTTTCAATGAAGAGATATTGGAGGTTCAAAAGATCAGTTTTACAGGATTTTATATTCGCAATCTGGGGGCGAATCTGTTTGGCTTTATGACCATTGTACTGCTCAATCTCTTTACGCCCCTTGATTTTTTTAAGATCCAGAAAATTTTTCCTGTCTTCTCATTCTTGAATTGATCTCCAACCTTTCCAACGACAATCTAATGACGTCTTTTGCCTGCTTCTTTTTGTCCATATAGTCCTCAAAGAAACGCTTAACCTTTTCCTCTTTCCCCAGACCTCCGAACGGAACGATTCCCTCAATGACCCGTTCATAATGCATGGGATGAAACTGCTCCAGTTCGTTTAAGTGTGTCTCGTACCAGTCCCACATATGGGGAACGGCATAGGGGTTGACTGACAAGTGGCCTATTGGGACAAATTTATTCCGGTCAGGAACATGATCCAGGATATACTGTTGGGCTTTTTCTATCAATGTCCTGTCTTTGAAGCACCCCAGTGCTGAGAGTATATTCATTCTTTCATGTTCACTCTGTGAAGACCCGAGTCTTTGATGAAACCATTCAAAGGTTTCATCGTTCCCATGAAGGGCCCCTATACCCATAACACTTTTCATGATATCAGGATGGACCATCTCGCCTCCCATGAGAGACGAAAATTTTTTAAGTCCAAATTCGGCTATATCTTCCGATCCATATAGGCCCGCATGCCATAGGATCTGGTCCCTGAGAATAGATAGTGTTTGCCTCTCTTCCGTTTTCGGTTCGTACCCGATATCTGAGAGCACCTTTTCAAATAACGCCTTCCCAAAAGAAGCTATTTTCTCTCTGCTGCTTCCTTCCAATACAAGATATGCGTGGAAAAGATTGCCCGCAATACTCATGAGGGGTAAGAAGGCATCTTCATCCGAATAGTTGGATAGAAATTCCATATACTCAACAATGGAGACATCTCCACTTCGTGACAGTGCATAGAGATCGTTTTGAAGCCCCCACCTGTCCTCAGGCGCCAACTCTTTGCGAGCCACTCGTTTACCGAGTTCTTGAATATTGTTATCTTCAAGGTACTTGACTCTGTAAAAGTCTCTCTGTTCATGATTTAATTTGTACGCCACCATATCACTTCCCATATCAACGGCCTTGCTTTTTCCGTCCATAAGGGTTGTTATGATCTTTGAGTCACCATTGCTTAAAAAAACTATTATGGAGACGGGAATGAGCCACTCCTGTTCAGACTCATTGGGCAGGTGGGTAAACCTTTTCTGGGAAAGAACCAACTTCTCACCCTCCCTTTTGGCCTCGACAATGGGGAATCCAGGCTGTTCAATCCAGCTCTTCATCATTCTGGTTACGGGTTGGGCTGAAACCTCTTCAAAAGCTTCCCAGAGATGATGACTTGATGCACATGCATATTCATGGTTCTTTAGATAATGTCTGAGGCCTTCTTTAAAGTTTTCTCTACCCACATATCCTTCAACCTGCCTCAGGATACATCCCCCTTTATTGTATATTATGGGAGCGGTACTGGCATTAATGATCACATGTTCTCCCCCTGGGATCTCTATGGAAAATGTTTCATGCAAGGAGTCCCTGTTAAGGGCTGTTTCAGTCTGACCATGTAAAAATTGATCCCAGACATCCCATTCCGGATAGTAATGATCCACTATTCCATAACCGAAGTATGTGGCGAAACTTTCATTGAGCCAAAGATATTTCCAATCAGAAGGACTGACGAGATTCCCAAACCATTGATGGGCCATTTCGTGCGCAATGACTTCACATATCCTCACCTCACCCGCTCTGGATGTAATATCCGGATAATGTAGAAGAAGGTTTTCTCTGAAGGTGATGGCACCCCAGTTTTCCATGGCACCGAATGCGAAATCGGCGATGGCAATCAGATCGAGCTTTGTAAAAGGATACTCTATTCCATAGTAATCTTCAGAGAATCCCAGTGATTTTCTCCCAAATTCAAGCCCAAATTTACCGTACTTGGTCAGACCGGGCATGGTGGCCACTCGAACCAAGACGTCACCTTCATCTTCAATAAAGTCAAACTCACCAACTCCAAAGAAGAGAAGGTATGTGGACATTTTGGGTGTTTGCTGGAATTTGATTAATTTTCTCCCGTCGCCCAAATGTTCCTCTTCTGCTATTGGGCTATTGGAAATGGCCTCCAGGTTTTCATCAACGACCATTTCAATATCAAACGTCGCCTTCTTGACTGGGTGGTCAAAGCATGGAAAGGCCCTTCTCGCATCACTCTCTTCAAACTGTGTGACCGCTATGTATTTCTCCTCTTCATCTACAGCGTATTTGCTTCTGTAAAACCCGGCCATCTTATTATTTATCTCTCCCACGTAATCTACTTTCAGTTCTATCTTCCCCTGCAACTCATTTGGGAGAGATACATCCAACACCTCTTTTTGAGGGTCAATATAAAAGGGGCAGTCTAAAAACTCATTATCAACCCTAACTTTACAGCTCCAGACCGCCAGCCCCAGCATATTCAACGATATTTCGGCCACTGGGGTAGTAGCTTCAATAAGAATCTCAGTACTTCCTTCAAACCTAAAATTCTTGAGATCCGGCTCTACATGAATTTTATAGTTTATTGGGTTCATATCTTCCATGTTTCCCAACTCCTGTTTTCTATCTCACATATTATACATCCTGATTACCCTTTTACCTCGATTGTTTCCACCATGACTCTTGCTGTCCCCTTTTTAAAAAAGCCAAGCTTTTTGGATGCGCCTGCACTCAGATCAATGATGCGCCCTTTCACAAAGGGCCCACGATCATTGACGCGAATAATGATAGATCTGCGATTTTCAAGATTTGTAACCCGAACATGGGTTGGAAGGGGAAGGTATTTGTGGGCAGCATTGAAACCATTGGGGTCGAAAGCTTCACCGTTAGCCGTCATGTGGCCGCCTTCTTTCCGTTGGGTTTCATATCCATACCATGAGGCCGTACCCTTCTCCCTGTAGTTTCTGGCTTTCTCAACAGACATGGGAACATACCTTTTTCCATTCACTACATAGGGAGCATTTTTAACACGTCCTTTACGGATGGCTTCTTTGGGGGGCAGATCATCAATGGATTCGATCTCTTTACGCATAAGGGGCCAGGTGAGTGGAGCCATAACAACTTTAAAAGTGAATCCTCCCACTTTATAGACGACCTTTCCGGTCCCGAATGCCACCTTGACGGCCCCCTTCGTGACCTCATAGGTTGTTTTGACGGTCCCTTTAACTATCTTGTAAGTTGTGGAAAGGAGACCACACGAACAAAGAGCGATAGAGCCAAAGAGTAAAGCGATATATGAGAGCGTTACAATCCGGGTCTTAACTCCCAACCCACTCATTTTTTAATGTGACCTCCTTAGATTCAGGATAGTTTTATTCTTCAGATCCTCCAATAGGCCTTTTTCGGGTTTGGCCTCTACAAGGGGCATGGCATTAGCCAGGGAGACTATACCCTAACGATGCATAAATCGATTAAACTGCCATTGCAGATATGCTTGAGACGGTTGCCTTTACTGGGCCGATGCTGGATGCTGGTTGCTTGATGCTTGATAACTTGCATGCCATCAGGAGT
>Ga0180009_10005100_pt1 | contig 14214 bp, 12 predicted proteins | sample OS_PC_MetaG_FD_123537 | JGI IMG/M metagenome (GOLD analysis project Ga0180009, IMG submission 123537) | Groundwater microbial communities from the Aspo Hard Rock Laboratory (HRL) deep subsurface site, Sweden - OS_PC_MetaG | ecosystem: Environmental > Aquatic > Deep subsurface > Groundwater...
ATAAAATCCTCTAATGATTCGAATCATTAGAGGATTTAGGTTTGAAAATTGTCAATTTAGTCCGTCTTCGCAAAAACCCCGAAGGGGCCCCTCTGGGGTTAGGCCTCGGAGCTTCAATTTAATGATTTAAATAATTAAACTATTTCTTTTAAAATTTTGCCTTTATCGACCAGTAAGTTTATAATCAGTGCCAGATAGCGTTTCGGGGATTAGCTCCCGCCTGCCAGCGCAAGCCGAGTTTGCTCAGGCGTCGCGGGCGGGCAGTTTCGTCCAGAGGACGACCCGCCTGCCGGACGGACAGGTCGGCCTTTGGCCGAGGCCAGTGGAAGAAAACGTTCCCCGGGGATTAGCTCAGTTGGCCAGAGCGCACGATTCGGGTTCGTGAGGCCGCCGGTTCAAGTCCGGCATCCCCGACCAAGCTTCGGTTCACCTCGTCATTCGACAGGGCTGGAGTCCGGCATCCCCGACCAAGCTTCGGTTCACCCCGTCATTCGACAGGGCTTGCCCCATCATCCGATGGGGCAAGAGTCCGGCATCCCCAAAATCCGGAAAGTTTCCTAAAAGCTACCACAAATTTCTTCAAACTGCCCTTGATCTCAACCGCCAGCTCCACTATAATCAAAAACAATGAAAAACATCCAATTTCCCCTACACCAAACCAAAGTTGACGGAGTGAAACAAAAGTTTGTCCTAACCGACCCCAAAGACAGGAAAAAATATTTTCAGGCCAAAGCCGGTTTCGAAATCGAAAGAATCAAAACATACCTTAAAAACGGCACTTTTGTCGCTTATCTTCTGGGCAAGAAAAACGCCGGTAAAGGCACTTATGCCAAAATGTTCATGGAAATTTTCGGTCAGGAAAAGTTAGCTCATATTTCCGTCGGCGATATTGTCCGCGATGTTCACGCCATGATCGAAGAAAGCGGCATTTCAAAACTTAAAGAATATTTAAATGACAACTACCGCGGCTATATTCCCCTCAACGAAGCGATTGACGCCCTTCTGGGCCGAAGTACTACCAATCTTTTGCCGACCGAGTTTATCCTCACCCTGATCAAATGGGAAGTTGACAAACACGCCGGAAAGTCTGTTTTCTTAGACGGTTTCCCCAGAAATTTGAACCAAGTCGCCTACTCTTTATTTTTCCGGGACCTGATCAACCACAGAAACGATCCGGATTTTTTTATTTTGATTGATGTGCCGATGGCGGTGATTGACGAACGGATCAAAACCAGGGTGATCTGCCCGATTTGCCAAACTCCCAGAGCATTGAAACTCAACACCACGCCGGAAGTCGGTTACGACAAGGAAAAGAAAGACTTTTATCTCAAATGCGACAATCCGGACTGTAAATTGGCCAGAATGGTCGGCAAAGAGGGCGACGAGCTGGGCATTGAGCCGATCCGGGAGCGTTTAGAGGCGGATGAGAATTTAATCGAAAGAGCTTTTGGCCTTTACGGTGTGCCCAAGGTTTTTTTACGCAACGCCATTCCGGTTGAAAAAGCTAAGGAAATTGCCGATGATTATGAAATCACTCCGGAATATGTTTACCATTATGACGCCAAAACAGAAAAAGTAACCACCGGACAACAGTCTTATACTATTAAGGATGACCGGGGAATTGATTCTTACAGTTTGCTTCCGGCGGCAGTAGTGCTTTCTATGATCCGCCAGATTGGGGAGATACTTGGGTAAATTCCGGATTTTTAAATTGAAGCTCCGAGGTTGCCTTGTTCTTCCATAGCCCTGCTTTACTACCCACCCCCGGGGAGTCAAGGCCCACCCCGGGGGTGTTTTGATAACCGCCTTCGTCATCCTGAGGAAGTTCCGACGACGAAGGATCTCCGTCCGCAACGCCTGAGGGTAGCGATGGCGAGCACAGCTCTCGAGAGAAGCAGATTGCCATTCCATGGGGATTCTTCTCCCCCTGAGGGAGATCAGAATGACGGGGAGAAACTAACACCCCAGGGGTGAACCGTTGACACCAATTAAATGAACAAATGATGAAATGAGTAAATGATGAAATTAAATTCTTACTCCTTTCGGCCCGATGGCAACCACAGAAAAATTATCTTTGGAAAACAAATCTTTGGCCACTTTTCTGACATCAGCTAAAGTTACTTTATTCAATAAATCAAGACTTTTTTCTATAGTTCTGATTTTCCCTTCCAAAAGCCAGGTCTCGCCGACAACACTGGCAATGCCAGAAGGGTCTTCTAAAGAAAGCAAAAACCGGCCGTTAAAACAGCTTTTGGCGTCTTTCACTTCCGCGGCGGTCACTGTTTTGGCGAAATTTAAAATCTCGTCTTTAATTAATTTGATCGCCTCTTTTACTTTGTCGCTTCTTAACCCCAGCTTGACTCCGAAAACTCCGGTTTCCTGGTAGTAGTCAACGTAAGAATGAATATAATAAACCCAGCCCCGCTCTTCCCGGATCTTGATCCAAAGCCGGGAAATAGTGTTGCCTACTAAAATCATTCTTAAAACCGCCAAAGGCCAACGGCGCGGATCGGCCAAATCAAAAGAGGGCAAACCAATAACCAAATGGGTCTGCTCCACCTTTTTAGCTTCAAAAACCGTTTGATTAATTTTTTCCTCAAAACTGACTTTATTTTTCTTAACCACCCGGTCAGAATATTTGCCAAAATACTGATTGGCCAAATCCCGGACTTTTTTCCAATCACTTTTTTTAATCCCTCCGGCAATGGCCAAAACCATATTTGAGGGGTAATAAAACCGGTTTTGATAATCAATAAAGTCTTTTTTTTTCACTCCGTTGATCACTTCTTTTTTACCGATTATCTCCCAGCCTAAATTGGTATTGCCAAAAACCGCTTTTTCAAAAAGGTCATCCACTTTGTCAATCGGCGTATCCTGGTACATATTATATTCTTCGATAATTACCCCTTTTTCTTTGTTGATTTCTTTTTGTTTTAAAAGCGAATTGAAAACAATATCGGAAATCATATCCAGCATAAATTCCAGCTTGTCCGGAGTGCTTTTAATCCAATAAGAAGTGGTTTCTTTGCTGGTAGAAGCGTTGTTTAAGGCGCCGATTTTATCCATCTCTTTCCTCAGTTCGGTCGCGTCCGGCCTTTTTTTGGTGCCTTTAAAAGCCATATGTTCCAAAAAATGAGCGATGCCCCGGTTTTTTTCCTCCTCGTTTTTGGAACCGACGCCAACCATTAGTTTTACCGCCAAGGAAGTTGACCCGGTGGGGACGAAAACCAGCCGGAGGTTGTTTTTAAGAGTGGTTTTAAAATAATCAAACATTGTTCCAGATTATAGAATGGAAGGCGGCAGAAGACAAATTCACAAGTTTCGCGCTTTCTGTCATCGCGAGCGATCCCGATCCGATCGGGAGGGCGTGGCGATCTGGTGGCAAACGAACTGAGATTGCCGCGGTCGCTTGCGCTCCCTCGCAATGACAGTTATAGTGCACAAGTGCGAAACTCGTAAAACTAATCACGATCCCGGATCGTGATTACCCTGAGGCGAGTTTTTACCGACACACCGTTTCAGTATCCTCTCTTTGATCTTGCCAAGTCTGCCCCCGTGAACAGTCACCAACTCAGACCCATCAAGAAGCCCAACGTCCACCGCCACAGCGGCATTCCGCAAAGTAATTTCAATCCTTTCGAAAATCAACTCGACCGCCTCCGGATCACTCAAAGACCTTGCTTGTCTGATAGGCAAACCCACTTCTCTCCTTAGAAATCCCACTCCAGCACGCCATCTAACTACTGTTGTCTTCTCAACCAATGCTGCTGTCGTCATTGATTGATTATAAGTTTCACTAATCAGAGTTTCAAGACAGAATCTTATCGTCAAAACTAACCTGGTAGCGATACGGCGGGTTTTCTCTCCTTGAACCAGCTTCAAAACTATATATTCTCGGCATCCTGAACTTGCTGGCTCCTCCGGCCTCCTCCTTAGAACTCAGAGAGGCGAAGTGGCGAGTTCGAAAAGCGAAGGAGGGATTCAGAATCCACATTATCATTCTGAACTTGCCGCGCCCTTCCGTAGCTCAAAGAGCGAGGAGGGATTCAGAACCTATCTTTCACAAGTTTCGCGCTTTCTGTCATCGCGAGCGATCCCGATCCAATCGGGAGAGCGTGGCGATCTGATAGCAAACGAATTGAGATTGCCGCGGTCGCTGTCGCTCCCTCGCAATGACAGTTATAGTGCACAAGTGCGAAACTCGTATCTTTATCATTTAAACAACAAGCAGATCCTGAAATAAATTCAGGATGACAACAAACTACACACCGGTTTACGTCCTAAGTTTTCGTTATCTTGGAATAAGGGGATCCTTCTCTCCCTACGGGAGATCAGGATGACAATAATGCGAAACTCATGTCTAGATAGCCTCTGATTGGCGCCAACCCGCCTTCTTTGTTATAATCTTACCTACTGCGAGAGTAGCTCAGTTGGCTAGAGCGTTTGCTTGCCAAGCAAAAGGTCGCGGGTTCAAATCCCGTCTCTCGCTCCCTCGTATTGTGATTTCAGCGGTGGCCGGTAATGAATCTACTTTACCATCATTTGCTATCAGCGTTACAACATATGTACCAGATGCTAAGTAACTGTGCTTTGGATTCAGTTCTGCTGAATCAATACTTATTCCATTACCGGCATCGAAATCCCATTTGTATGTTAATGGGTCACCATCTGGATCAGATGAAGAAGAGGCACTAAAGGTTATTTCCTGACCGACATTAGGGTTTTCTGGCGAGTAAGTAAATGAAGCGACTGGCGGCTGGTTGGGTGCCGTAACTGACAAGGTCTTTTGAGCAGAACTTGTAAAGCCTTGATTATCGGTAACAGTTAAGGTAATGGTGTAAGTTCCTTGTGCATTGTAAGCATAAGTCACTATTTGGCCTTCTGCTATGTTCCCATCTCCAAGATCCCATTCATATTTGACAATTGTTCCATCCGGATCAAATGAAGAAGAGGCACTAAAGGTTATTTCTTGACCGACATTAGGGTTTTCTGGAGAAGATATGAACGAAGCGACTGGCGGCTGGTTTTCTCCTATTATCCTTCTACCTACCCAGCTACCAGACCCCGTACGATGAGAACTAGTTCCCTCAACAGGACACTCATAAATGTGGTAAGCAAAAATTATAGAATCTCCACTAGCAGTCTCTGTTCCAGTTCTACTTCCATAAAAGGCAATATAGTCACCTCCAACAGAGCCACCTACGGAAAAGGGATGATTTAGGGATAATGAGACATTACTTCCTTCTCTTCCCCAATCGGAATAGTTATTTACTGTCCATCCAGATTCAGAGAAGCAGGGAAGTCCTCCACCATATCGAGCTGACATAGGAACACTTTCTGAGATTATCTTTCCATCTGAAACTCTAATTAAGAAATTGCCGCTAACGAAAAAATACGGAGAGTAGGCATCCCCTTGCACATCGAAAGTGATTTCCCAAACTTCTTCTTGGGCTATTGCAACTGAAGTAGCCCCAAGAAGCATTACCAAACCCGCCAAAACAACCGTTATGATTGATTTATAAGCTGTTTTTATATTTTTTACCTCTTAAATTTGTTTGCAAAGAGAATTTTGGCTCCTTTGCCTTTCTTCTCTTAGAACTCTTTGCTACAATAATTCTTTTACCTTTGAAATAACATCAAGAATATATGGATAGATTATCCCCTGCGACTCACAGTCTTTAATCCAGTCATTCTTGTCTGGTGCTCCTGATTTTACGCAACCGTCTGTCTTAATCAAGATATCGTTTTGAAGTTGCCCCAAGGCATCCTCATAATTACCTGCCTCTATATTTACTATAACGGCATTTAGCTTGTTCAAAAGTGCGTTTTGCATATTTTCATTCTTGAAGACAAAAAGTTCCAGCGATACAACCTTGGTTTCCGCAGTCTGCACGCTCTCTATTACTAATGTCACTGATGTTACTGCCTGGATCTGAATAGTACTGGGATCGCTATCCACAAATCCATCATTTACTATCAGCTGCGCTACATAAGTACCGGGAAGGTCTGAAACAAAAGACGTTATCATAGCAGTTGGGTTTGCTATTACAGATAAACTTCCTTCTGGAACCGAAGAAAGCATCCATTTATAATTTAGAGTATCTCCATTTGCATCTGAACTTCCTTTCCCATCAAGAATTACTGTATCACCCACAGCAACTGATTGACTTGTCCCAGCATTGGCTACTGGCTTTAAGTTTTCAAAACTTATGGTCACAGTGCCTGGTGAGCTTTGCGTCCAGGGGTCGCTTACTACCAGTTGCGCCACATAATTGCCTTGCACATCGGCTGCAAAGGTTGGTGTGGCAGTATTTGCGCCAACAAGGGAGGCATTGCTTCCATTAGGCACAGAGACAAATGTCCACCAATAGGCGATAGGATCACCGTCCGGATCATAACTCTGAGTACCATCAAGTTGTATTATACCGATTACTATTACTGATTGATCCGGCCCAGCCGCCGCAATTGGTGCAGAGTTTGTAGTACTTACCGTAAGTGTATCAGGGGCGCTTGCTGCTCCCAGACTGTCAGTAACAACAAGTTGCAGCACATAATCTCCGGGAAGGTCTGTGGTAAATGTCGGATTAACTATCTTGGAATTTGAAAACAAAGCAGTGCTTCCAGTTGGCATAGATACAAAACTCCACTCATAGGTTAATGGTATATTGCCATCAGGGTCAGAGCTTCCACTTCCGTCAAGTGTAACTATGCTTCCAACATGAGCAGTCTGGTCAAGACCAGCATTTGCAATGGGAGAAATATTGGCAGTTTTTATAGTGGCCATATAGATGTCACCACTTCCAGTCCCATAGTCTGACCAGACAATACGGCTTCCATCAATGCTTGCTCCCCAAGTGTCATATCCCCCTGGGTTTGTATCCCCTGTAGCTACAGGATATTCAATCCCTGTAGAAATGTCATACATATAAATATCGGTTTCGTTTGTGCCGCGTCGCTGATCGGTCCATACTACATAGTTTCCAGACACATCAGGTCCCCACTGAAATGCTGGATTTGTAGATACAGGACTTTCTATACCTGTTGAAATATCATACATAAATATGTCTGGAATTTGGTTAACTTCTGTTTGATTTTCCCATACAATAAGGTTGTTGTATATTGACACTCTTTTTCCTTGGAAACCGCTGTAATATGAATTACTTATTCGTCTTTCTATCCCTGTGGAAAGGTCATACATGTAAACATTCAGATTTGGAAAATCTCTAAAATCCCACCAGACAATCTTATCGCCGTAGATATCCGGGTCATACTGACTTGCCGTATTTGTAGTTATCTGAGTCTCTATCCCTGTTGAAAGATCATACATCCATATATCGCCGTTACCAGTTCGGTTATCGTAATATACAACTTTATCACCATAGATGCCTGGTCTATGAGCGGTTGTTGATGAAGTTATCCGCCTTTCTATTCCTGTAGTTAAATCAAAACCATAAATGTCAGAGCCACCATTTCGCGTGTCTTCCCACACAATAAAGTTGCCATATACATTGGGGTAATATTGATATGCTGGATTTGTAGTGACTGGAGATTCTATTCCAGTAGCTAAGTTATACATGTATATATCCCAGTTTCCGTTTCTCCCATCTTCCCACACAATGTAGTTACCATAGATAGCAGGCCTCCCCTGATAAGCTGAATTTGATGTTATGCGTTGTTTAATGAACTCTATTTGCCCCTCTTGGGCAAAAGCTGTGCCCATAAAGGCGAAACCAAGAATTAAAAGACTAATTGAAAATATAATTGCTTTGTTTAATTTTTTCATAATTTTATCCTCCTTTTTAATTTTATATTTGTCAACCTTGAAGGACCATCAAGACCTACTTACATTAATATAATGAACTTTGCATTAAAATGCAAGAACCTTGATTCCTCGTTTCACTTGGAATGGATAAAGCTCTTTATGCTAAAGTTTCCACACAAAAGTTAAAAAAATGAAAGTCCTTTAGATGATTTATAGGAAATGACGCTAAAATTTTTGTGAGATTTTCGGCGAGCGGACAAAAATGGAAGGGGTTGGGAGGAGGAAATTTTTGCCCGCGAGCCGAAGTGGAGCGAATGGATTTTTTCAGGAATTTTTGATAAAATAAGGCAAGCTTGATTCATCGAAAACCTAAAAGTTTTCTCGGAAATGAGTTCGAGCGATTTTGTAGATATACTCCCGTCTTTCGCCAAGGCTACAGACGGGTAGCTATAGCAAGCGCAAATCAAACTTTCAGTGTTTCAAGCTTAAAAATGTGGTAAATTTGTTTTGCGGGTACTATATGTATTACGTCTACATTCTCCAAAGTTCAAAATCCAAGACCTTATATTACGGCTATACATCTAAACCTAAGGAGAAGAATAGAAGAACATCAAACTGGCAAAACCAATATACCAAAGGGCACTTTCCTTGAGAATTGGTTTGGTACTGTGCATTTGGTGGTAAGAAAAAAGCAAAAGCTTTTGAACTTTACCTAAAGTCTGGATCGGGCAAAGCGTTTGTGTACAAAAGATTGGTCAATGTAGCTTCGACGAAAGATGGTAACAGAGACGAATAGGTGTTCCAAAGCTAAATCGCTCCGGATCTGAACCACTCCAAAGCTTTAGCGTAGGATGGTCAGCGAAGGACGAAGCGAAGGACACCCGTCTCCCGCTCAAAATTGTTTAACAATTTTGAGTATATCTACAAAATCGCTCGAACCTATTCTATCAAAAATTACTGACAAATCATAGCGTCTTCGGCTGCGGCGAGCCTGCCTGCCGGCAGGCAGGGAAAAGGCCCCACAAAATCACTTCGTAATTAGCGGGGTAAAGGTTTAAGGGGAAAAGAAATCCCAGTAGAACGCTTACTTGCTCGCGAGGTTTACATCCTCGCCTCGCAAGAGCGCGTCTACGGGACACGGTCGCCGCCGACGCTTCCGCTTTCGCAGATTTTTTCGCGCTGGAAAAGTAAGTTGAATATAAAAATATAAATGCTATACTCCCCGAAAGATGTAAAATCTATGCTTACACACAACAAGAAATTTATCAAAAATTGTAAACCTGCATTATTAGAACTTTTTCGAAATGATCTGAAAACATATATTGAACTTTTCTTTTATGAGAAAGAAATAGATGGCTCCAAAAGTAAGGATAAGGATATGTTTGAAACTCTTCAAAATGCAGGTTTATTAACAAAATATAACAAGAGTTACTATGCTAATGTGATGGTTTATCCTCTAAGAGACAAATTTATTGTTACAGACTTTGTGTTTTCTGTTAAACATAAAAAATTCATCAATTTTGGCCGAGGGAAAAGAGAATTATTTATTAGAAAACGAGATCAAGTTTGGGCAATGTTGCCTCATGAAACTCCTCAAATTATCAAAAACCTTAAAGTTAATAAGAACGATATTGTCTTAGATTTAGCAACAGGTTCTGGAGCCATTGCCTTATTTTGTGCAGATAAGGCAAAAAGAGTTTATGCCACGGATATCAATCCTAAGGCCGTTGAGTATGCTAAATTTAATGCGATTCTGAATAATTTGGAACACAAAATAGAATTCCGAATTGGAGATCTTTTCTCACCAGTGAGGAATTTGAGATTTAACTACATTGTCTGGAATGGTCCAACGGTTGCTGCTCCGGATGTTTCAGATCCAAAAACCACTTACGCCTTGAGCGATTTTGGTGGGCCTGACGGTGCGGACTTCACTCGGAGATTTATTGATGAGGTTCGGGGCTTTATTAAAAAAGATTTTACTATCCAATGGTATGATTCTTGTTTGGGGAATAGAAAAAAGAGCGTTTCTGTTGATTATCTAACCAAAAAATTTAAAGATAAAAACTGGAGGGTAGAAATTAACCATTTTAACAAAAATAGAGGAATTCCTTTGTCTACTACCCAAAAACTTTTTAGAAGATATCGCTATGGTAAATATCCATTGGCTTTTGATAATTTCGTTGAAGTAAACCGCTCTGAAAAGAATTGGCTAAAGTGGATAAAAAGGAATAAATTAAACTTCGTTCACTTCGCAATCATTACGATTACCTCGAATTCTACTAATCGTTTTGAGATATTCGAAAAATTTCTTAGTAAAAATATTGTTGCGCCAAGCTTTATTTATAAAGAATGGCATTCTATGAAAGAAAAGCAGATAAAAGAAATATTATTTGGAGAAGGCACTTTAAAAACCTTTAAAAAGGAGGGCACTTGAAATGACAATAGAAAGGTCAAGGGAAATATTGAGACAAACTGACGCAAATAGTTGCCTAGCTTGTTCGTTATTTTTTGTTGCTGGAAAAATTACTGGGCAAGAATTTTCTAAAGATGACGAAAGACAATTATGTTTTGATTCATTTGGCCGGTGTCGAGAAAGTCTCGTTTTGTCTTACCTCTGGGCTTTTATGGAGCATTTTCCAAATCTTGATGTAACTATCACAGTAGATAATGAGTTTTATGAGGACTACCTTAAAAGACTAGTTGCTGAAAAAATCGAAATAGAATCGAGTCCGGTAACCATAGGGTTAATAAGAAGCGAGGCTTCAAAAGGACCGTTAATTGTACTGGTTGATAGATATTTCTTTGACTATGAAATCCATATTCCCCATTATATTGTCGTAGAAAATCAGGGAGAGAATAATTTTTCGGTAGCTGATCCGTGGCAAGGAAAGACAGTGTCAGTAAACCCAACGCAACTTCAGGAGGCTATCTTTGGAGCAAAACACATCCTTCAATGGGCCCCCATGATTATAAAAATAGAGCAACAGATTGAGTCTGCTACACATTCTACTTAAATCCCTTTTTAGTCAGCGCGAAAAAATCTGCGAAAGCGGAAGCGTCGGCGGCGAGCCTCGCTTTTTTCTTTTTTTGAGAATTTTTTGCGCCGGAAATAATGAAGAAAAAAACGAGAAAGACACGCTTGGCCCAGTGAGTGTCAAAATGCGCTCCCACGAAAAAATGAATTACCCCGAAGCAGAGCTTCGAGGAATTTTTTTGATTAAAAAAGTGGTAAAATGAAAAAGAGTAAAGGAACAAGAAAATAAAACAATGAAAACCAAAAATAAAGTCGCCTTAGTAACCGGCGGTTCGATGGGGTTTAAAAATGGTGGACCTTCTATTGGAGGCGCTGTTTCTATTCGTTTAGCAAGAGACGGTTATAGAGTAGTAATCATTGATTTTTGTGAAATGGGTAAAAAAACGGTAGAGATTATAGAAAAAAGTGGTGGAGAAGCGATCTTCGTTAATGGAGATGTCAGTAACACGGAAGATGTTAAAAAGGCAATAACAACGGCCAAGTCTAAATTCCGAGGGCTTCATTGTCTTGTTAATTGCGCTGCCCGGTACACCCCGGATATGGCAAAAAACATAGCAGAAATCTCGGAGGAAGAATGGACCAAAACAATAGATGTAAATCTAGGAGGTTATTTTAGAACTGCTAAATACGCAATTCCGCTAATATTAAAATCTGGCGGTGGGACGATTATTAACATATCTTCGATAGAGGCTTTTTTAGCTTTACCCAACTTTAGTGTTTATTGCGTATCTAAAGCAGCAATAGACGGGCTTACTAGAGCCTTGGCTGTTGATTTTGCCCCTCTTATAAGAACAAACTCTGTCTGCCCGGGGTTTGTTAAAATAGCCAATTCACAAGGAAACAGAACACCGCAAGAATTAAAAGAATGGTACTCACGAATAGCCAAAAACTATCCAATGAAAAGAGTTTGCGAAGTTGAGGAAATCGCTAATGTTGTTTCATTTCTGGCAAGCGACAAATCTTCCTATATAAATGGACAGACGATTATTGTAGATGGCGGAAAAATAGTTGCCGATTTCCACGAATTTTAATTTCTATCAATCGTGTATGACTCCAAATACAGATTATAATTTTCAAGTTAGTGATTTTCTTATTAAGACCCTTGCCTCCTTAAAGAATAGCAATACAAATATTTCCCAGTTTTTGAATATCAACAAAAATGGCATAAGCTTAGTCGTTGATAATGAAGAGCTACTGAAAATTACGAGACGAGAGATAATTCTAAATAAAAAGCTGAACGTGCTTGATAAAATAGTTGCAACTGACAGCAAAGCTGGCCAAAAATCCACGGTAAAAATTGATAAACTCTTCTCCTTTTTTGACCAAATACGCCCTTTAATAGTTCGGCTTAATCATTTGGGCGTAAACTATTTTTGTAAAGATACCAAAAAGGAATTGCAGCAATATAAAAATACTTTAAACGGTTCAGGATTCAAACTTTATGAAGAAAGGCTTGAGGGTTTGGCAGAGAGATGTTTTTTTATTGGCGATGCTTTGGATTGTAACTCGCCACTCTTCGAGATAACATTGCTAGAAGATAAGCGTTCTACTGTTGATTATTGGAGACCCCACTTTCAGATAGATATAGATACAGATTTAAGTTTTGCCGAACTCAGTAAAACTTCTTCCTTATATTTTGGACAAAACTTTTTCAAATACAAAATCAACATTCCAAATTACGGCACCGTTTTTGGTATTGGAGTGTTGGGGATCATCCAAGGGATAAAAATTTGTCTTGGTATAGGAACAAGGTTAAGAATTACAGAATATCATCGAAAAATAATACTTCGAGAGTTGTGAGCCCTTTTTCTTTTATGGGAGCGTGTGTCGGCGCACGGGAGGGCTGGGGCAAGGACATATTTCTCTTCCCCCTTTTCCAATTTCTCATGGCGCAAAAAACTTCTCAAAAAAAGAGCGAGGCTCGCTCGCTGAAGGCGAAGCGGCCCGCTCTCCTATTACTTTTTTTCTGTTCTTTTTTCTTAAAACGTCCATAAAACCCGCTCATCAAGGCATGTTTACCGTCTATATACTCCTCAGCTTAAGAGACAAAAAAACATACGTTAGTTATACCAACAACTTCGAAAGACGATTCCGCCAACACAACTTAGGCAGGGCAAAATCAACAAAGCACCGGGTGCTGTTTGAATTGTTATTTAAAGAAGAGTTCGAAAACAGTATCGAAGCTAAAAAACGGGAAATATGATGGAAAAGTAGTGCGGGTAGAAAAAGGCTAAAGAAATACTTCGAGGACCTGCGAGACGAAGAGGTTAGTTGAGTAAGACCCACTACTCATCGAAGACCTCTCAAGCGCTGATTCACTACCGGTATTTCATCAACGAGGAAGATGCTAAGGCCAAAAGAAGTATTTTTGAAAAGCGGCTTTGTTTGACAGAGATAACCTGAAAAAGGCGGTCAAAAGAAAATTCTCCGGACTTCAGGAGCAGGAACAACATCAATTTTTTTGCAAAAACTAAAATCTACTCCTGCCTAAATCTCAATTGGCAAAACGGTCTTCCAAAAAGGCGGCGGCGGCAAGCCCTTTCTTCTTCCGGTCCCATATCATATGGTTTAGGAGGCAAAAGATGAATCGTTCTTCCCTGAAGGGGAGAAACTCTCGCCCGGAAAAATTCCGAGTCTGTATCGGGATCATATCGTTCAAAAATATCCACTTTAAAACCCGCAGGAGGATTGTCTCGGAGAGCCTCACCAACTCGTGTTATTACCAGACTATTGGGCTCGCTGGTATAAGCTACCACATCGAGGTCATTTCCCTTCCCCATTTTCGGCCTGCGACGACGGGCATTTCTGACGGTGCTGCCAACAGCCCAAACAACCGTCTTCTGTCCGGCCACCCGTTGAAACCAATCTCCAACCCGAAGAAGATTATTTCTGTCAACTTCAGGCAGGGTCGCCAAATACCTCGCCTGATCAACCTCTTTTGGTTTATATAGTCGCCTTAACATATGTTTGAGACCTTATTTTACCACTGCTGCGGGACAACCACAAAAAATGGTTAGGTTAATCATTAAACCATTCAGACACCAGAGCGATGTTTTAAAATCAAGCTGGCGGTCAAGGCCCTTTCGGAAGCCTGAAGAAGTCCGCCTTTTAAATTACTAATCTCTTCAATCTCCTTCCAAATATTTTTATAACAGCCAATCTTTGGGTTAATATTTTGATAAGTTTTTTTGGCCTGTTTCAGAAATTGTTTGGCCAACTCCACCCTGCCTTGGTAAAGCCAATAGGAAATTCTTCTTAAATCCGTTGACAAATTAAGCAGATCAAGGTTCATATCTTCATAAGTTTCGCACTTTCTGTCATCGCGAGCGATCCCGATTCGATCGGGAGAGCGTGGCGATCTGGCGGCAAATGAACCGAGATTGCCGCGGTCGCTGGCGCTCCCTCGCAATGACAGTTA